>OCTW011257813.1_pt1 | contig 17824 bp, 20 predicted proteins | sample 1539671 | NCBI WGS metagenome assembly OCTW01 (sample SAMN02144230, study PRJEB22623) | gut metagenome | biome: sheep rumen | host: Ovis aries | place: New Zealand
CACCTCATCCGCAGAGGAGGAGGACAAGGACAGGCGGGTCTTGAAGCGAGCCTGAATGCGGGAGAACTCATTTTCACGGGCTTTAATGATCTCATCGATGGCTTCCTGCCCGGTGCAGACTACCCAGACCTTACCCATGCACTCGCTGCCGATCTTCTCCACGAGAGACTGCAGGTTAATCAGCAGGTCCGTGTCGCCGCCGACGTACTGGCCGACCTCATCGATCATGAACAACAGCCGGAAATCCTTTGGCTGGCTGTCCACATATTCCTTGATCTCGGAAACGAGCTGGGCAATAGAGGTCTCTACGGTCTCGGTACCGTTAAACCAGTTGCTGGCGGCCTGTTCGCTCATGCCGAGCACTTCCTGAAGGGTGGCGACAATGTCATCCTCGAAGAAGGCGTAGGCATCCCGGGACTCCAGCCAACTCGCACCATTCTTCTCCTCGAATACGCGCCGGAATTCCTCGGTCTTGCCCTTCTTGGCAATGAACTGCTCCAGCTTGGCGACCTTCAGATTCTCGCCGTAGAAGCCGAGGTAGTTATAAAACATCTTGGCGAAGACACGCAACACAGCGGTCTTATCCTTATTGATGGAACCTTCGATGTCAATGTTGAAGAGGATCGTGTGCGTCAGGCCCCTGGTAGCACGGTCGATCAGCATAAAGGTGGCTGGATCGTCGGCAAATTTTGCCCGGAATCGCTCCACGGTCTTTACGCCCTGCACCTCCTTGTTTTCCAGAAGGTAAGACAGCATTTTCAGAAAATGGGATTTACCACTTCCGAAGAAGCCGGAAATCCAGACGCCGATATCGGCGGTGGTCTCGTTGAAAGATTCGATGTAGTTGTTGAAGAAGGTGATGAAGTGCTTCTTCAGTTCTCTGGTGATAACATACTCGTTCAGTTCCTGTACGAGCACGCTGCTCTCATCCTGATCGACTTTGACGACACCGTTGATCTTACGGTTGATGTCGTCCTTGAACATCGATTGAATTCTCATGTCGCGGCTCCTCCCTTATATAACATTGAACGCCCTGTAGTACGGATTCGGCGTCAGCTTATCAAACAGTTTCACATAGCGGCCATCGAAGGTACCCGGATACATCACCAGCACGGGAACATCCGAGAAATACGGCTGCATGGCATCCAGCAAGGCATGAACCCGGATGAACGGGAACGCCTCTCCAACGCCGGTGATCAGGATTACATCACCCGGCTCATGCGGCTCGTACTGCATCTTCCCGATAAACGCCATGTTGTTGGCCATGCGTTTCATCTGGTCCAGCACAAACTGCTTTCCCTTTTTCTCCTCCTGTCCTGCGACCCGATCCGTGATCCGTTTATCATCGCAGATGGAGAGAAATACCTTGTAAAGGTTGTATTCGATCAGGTGACAGTTCAGGCTCTGATCTGTCATCAGCTTCTCCGTAAAGTGCCGGACTGCCATCTCATCCTTCGGGTCATAGCAGAAGATCCGGATATTCACTTCGTTGCTCAGGCCTTTACCTTCCAAGAACTCTGGTTCCTGAATCAGTGCCCGGAGGTTGTCAAGGCGCTCCATTAACTCACTCATATACAAGGCCCTCCTTAGCTCAGGCAGTTAAAGGCCGGGAGTGCAAGCTCCTGCCCATCATTTCGAATAGCGTTTTCAAGAAGAGTGCTGATAAGCACCGGATTCAAGCGTTCTGAATCCAGGCTGTCCAAATACTCGTTTTCTACAAGTATTTTTGCCAGAACCTGTTTCACCTTGGTCACAGTGCTATCACTCCAGGTAGCTACCCAGTCATCTTGTTCCTGTAATCGTAAGATATAAGTATTCAAGTCTACTTTACTAAATGAAGTGTCCAAATTTCTGTACTTTGACCCGATTACCGTAATCATAAAGTCCCAGACTAATCTGTACTGCTTCATCATGGCGTAGAGGCAGACCTGTTTTGATACATCACTTGGCTGATAAGCCATTGCTTGGACAAGCTCCGTATCGTTCATAGCATCCAGCCTGCGTAAACATGCAGATGCCATCTTGCGGACAGATTTTTCCGTAGGATACTGGAAGAGATTATCTGAAACAATTGTTTCGATGATTTTTTCTTTACTCAGTCCCTCACAAACAAGCTTTGCCGTCGTGCGCATTTCGTAAAACAAGAACTGCTCACGCGTAATCGCTGCATTATATGGACTATTTTCTCTTAAAGCCGCTTTATCTTTACCGGGCATATATCTTAACCTCCTTCGAGGAAAGGGTATTCAAATAAGCTCACCTTTCGAGGGGAGCGCCTTGGTCATCAACCATTTCCATAATGTCACAGACATCACAGTGTAAAGCCACACAGATTTTTTCGATGATCTCAGTATTTACATTTTCATTCTTTGCGAGTTTTGTTATGGAAGTCGCACTAATGCCGGCTGCTTTTTGAAGATCCTTCTTTTTCATGTCTTTATCGATCAGCAGCTTCCATAATTTTTTATAACTGATGGCCATAGACCAACCTCCGATTTTCTGAATAAAAAAGCGCAGTTTTCCCGACGATGACAGTCTACCACAGAAATCGCTTGAATTCAATGTAAATTCACGCGATGACATGATTTTATCAAGGCATCTTCCAAATTTATCCAACGAAAGGTGTTTCCCTTTAATTTCCCATTGGGCTATCCTATTCAACCTCTGTAACAATCACTCCATGAACAGCAAAACCGCCAGGCTTTCACCTGACGGTCCTCACTCTATATCCCAATCCGGCAGTGTCCTGCCATCGAAATCGAGATGTGCTTTCTTTGCTTGTTCGTGCTGGTGTTCCCTGGGGATCTCGTAGACTTTATCTCCACGCCGGAGCCGTGCGCCGGTCTGATGATAGTGGAAGGCAACGCCGTATTCCACGCATTGCAGGTGTGTGTCCAGCACCCAGGCGTAGTCGCAGATCCTTGCCTCGGGTCCGGATTCCCCGCCACAGGAGACGGATCGGATCTGACTGCCATACTGCTTCAGATAAGGCCGGATGTTGATCCGTTCCAGCATAGGCTCATGGATGATGGACTTGTTCGGGATTGGCAATTCCAGAAAGATCGACAGCCGTTTGTCTGTCATCCGCTGATTCTCGCAAGTGCAGCAGATCTCCACATTCTCATAGCCGGTTCCCCAGTCCGTCGGCAATGCTTTCAGGATTCTTTCCGGGCGTTTTGTAACCATATAGAAGCTGCAGTCGGAGCGTTCCCGCATCATCCGCCAGGCTTCAGGCCGCCATGCATCTGCATCCGGATGGAAGAAGTCGGATGTAAAGCAGGTGAAAAAGGTGGTCCCGGCCGGATATTTGTACTCACCCTTCATTGGTCCGGATCGGTATTTCCGGACCGGCAGTGTGAAGTTCTGTGTCTTGTGGACCTTTGAAGTATCCTTACCGAATTCTGCATCGCGCCGGTACACATAGCAGTGTGCGCAGCCGGGCGATACCTTCGTGCAGCCATGCCACAGATTCCACATGGCGGATACCGGCGCAGAAGGAGCCGGCGTCTCCTTTGGAAACAGTTCCTGCTGTCCGTAAGTCTCCATAGCTCCTCCTTTCCTTCATCTGCCCTCAGCAGTATTCTTCCCATTCCCGTTCAAAGATATCGGTATCAGCCTCTATACTGCGGATATCTGCAAAGCGGATCCTCCAGTCATCGATCCGGATGGTCTGCGATACTTCCGCATCCACATTCCGGCAGATGCCGGTCAGCTGCTGATACTGTCCGCGATATCCATAAGCTTCATTTTCTTTGTCATTGCAGGGAATGTAATAGGTAACCGTGACCTTCACATGGTTTTCCCTTGCCATCCGGCTGTTATAGGTAAGCCCGTGAAGGATATCCAGCCTCCGGTTCAGTTCTTCCTGGTCTTCCTCATTCAGCTCCCGCTTATTCTCATAAAGGACATCCTTGGAAGCCACTGCCTCGTTAAAGCCCTTCAGCGCATCGAACGGGGCAAAGATCTTTGCCCGTTTCCCGACATCCATGCTGGGATGGCGGATGCGGAATGCATCGGTTTTGTCATGTTTTGGCTTTCCCTTTAAGAGGATCTCCCGGTACCGGAAGCCTGCCGGCATGGGGATATCGCCGATCATTTTTCTGCTGCTCCTTTCCTGAACGGAGAGCAGAAGATTTATTTACGATGCCCTCCGATTTGGCCGTTTCTTTCCAGTGTCGTGGCGCCTTCCAGAAGGTTCATGCCCTTGAAGATGGCGCTGGCACCGTATTTTTGGCGTACTTCAATCATGGCCCGCTGGATCCGTCTTTCCTTCTCCAGTGAGTCGTAATCTACAAACAAATTCAGCTGGTACATGCCGTCATCCTCTGCCGTATTGTCCGCGCAGACACCCAGCCGCCGGTAAAGCAGCCGATGGTCCGTCTTCTGGTCAAAAGACAGCAGCAGTGCTTCCGTAACAGTGGAGACGGAATTGGTTCTTGTCTTCATCTTCACGGTACCGTTTGAGTGTATCGGATGAAGCCTTCCATAAAAATCGATGGAGACCGGCCCGTCGTAGTTCGGGCAGGCCTCCATGCTCTTGTAATCGTAGGAGACCCACCAGGTAAATGCCGGTGCAGTCAGGTTCTTTAAAAACATATCGGCGCACAGGACGTCGATCATTTCCATGAAGACATTCCGAGCCTCTGCATATTTGTATGGTCTCGGAAGGACCTGCCCATTGCTTAGGGAATGACTGTCGGAATGATAGTTCTTGATGTCCTGCATGGTGACCGGCTCGATCCCCCAGGCATGGTCGATCAGGATCTCGCCGTCGATGCCGAAGGACTTGTAAAAATACTCTTCATCCCACTGGGTCCGCTCGGCGACTTCTCCCATAGTATGCATATGGGCGGAGTAGAGACGTCTTGCCTTGCCCGGCCCGATCTGCCAGAAGTCCGTCAGCGGCTGATGATCCCACAGCAGGTATTTATACGAAGTTTCATTGAGTTCTGCAATCCGGACGCCGTCCTTATCCGCAGGCCGCTTCTTTGCCACGATATCCATGGCGACCTTGGCCAGGTACATATTGGTCCCGATACCGACGGTCGCGGTGATGCCGGTCGTCGCAAGGACATCCCGGATCATCGTGATGGCCATCACATGGGCGGGATCAACATTTGCCCGGATTGCCTCTTCCCTGTAAAAATGCAGGTACTGGGTGCAGTCGATGAAGCATTCGTCGATGGAATATACATGGACATCCTCCGGCGCGACGTAACGCAGGTAGATGCCGTAGATCTGGGCGGAGATGCGCTCATATTCCGCCATGCGCGGAACAGCAGTGATGTACTCGATCTTTGTGTTATGTTCCCGCTCATACTTGCGGATCGCCCATTTCGCTTCAAACAGCCGGGGCCGGGACGGAACACCCATTGCCTTCAGGGAAGGGGAAACTGCCAGACAGATGGTCTGGTCAGACCGGCTCTCATCCGCCACCAGCAGATTTGCCTTCAGTGGATCCAGTCCGCGATAAACACATTCCACGGAGGCGTAATAGGACTTGAGATCGATGCAGATATAGGTCCGCTGCGGGAAGATTTCCATCTGTCCTGCCTCCCTTCCTTGTCTTACGAAGACCAGAAGGGATCCGGAAAATCAATGATTTTCCGGATGCAGCATCTGGTACTTATTCACATCAGCTTCCGAAGCGACCTGCTCCGGATCAAGAATTCCCATGACGCGGCCGATCAGGTAGACACGGTCAGCATCATTAAAGTGCATCGGTTTGTAATCCGGATTCAGGGAATGCAGTCCATCCTCCTGATAGACCTTGATATAGGTCTCGTTGCCGGTAATGAAGGCCCCGATCTCACCGGGCTGCAGATCCGGGGCATCCGGGATACGGGACACCAGGACCATGTCGCCGTTGTGGAACTTCGGCTCCATACTGTTGCCGTTGACGGTGAATACGCAGTCGGCTCGGTCCACTTCCCTGGAGGCGTACAGCCAGATGGGCTCGCCCTCATCTTCAAACTCGGTCGGATCGCCGAAGCCGGCGGCCAGGGACCGGGAATAATAAGTGAGTCTCCGGATGAGCGGGGCACTTTCCGCGATCTGTACTTTCACCAGTGTATCCATGAGCTGGTCCACAGCTGTCTTATGCCCCTGTGTCAGCTCCCGGTACTGTTCGATATGCATCTGTTCTCCGGCGGTCAGCTGCTCCGTCGGATCCTCTACGTCAAATAACTCGTACATCGTGATATGCAGCGCTTCACAAAGAGCCGGGATCAGGTTCAGGTCGGGGCGTCCCCTGCCGTTCTCCCAGTTAGAAACTGCATTGCCGGTCACGCCAATCATCCTTGCCAGTTCTTTCTGCTCGATCCCCATCCGTTCCCTGTAGAAACGGACTCTCTCGCAGACGATGGGAAGTGTGGGCTTCTCCACCGGCTTTCCTGTCTTCATGTCAATTACGGTTCCTGTTCCGGAAGTGGAACGATCTATACTTCGCCGCGGCATAGGTTTACACCTTCCTTTCTTCATGAGGATAATCCTTTGATCGTATCCTATCACATAAATGTGCGATTGTAAAGACGCTTTTTATCTTTACATTCGCTTATTGCTGTGTTATATTTCAAGTATCCGAATCCCACCAATGAAGAAAGACCACCGTGATGAAATGCGGCGCTCACCTGCCGCAGGAAGGAGCATTATGAGGTGAAAGAAGCTGCCATCACACAAAGCCCCCATGCCTTTGTTCCGAAGAAAGACCTGACGGAGCAGGAAAGGGAAGAACTCTACCGGACCAGGCTGGATGAAACCTTCCGGCCGTACACTGTTATCGACGTGATCACAAAAGTGTATCACCGCAGCTTTGAAGATGACCTGAAAACATATATCGGCGAACATCCGGAGGAATTCAAAACCACTTCCGATGAGTGGAGCGTTGCCCGGGTCTGGGTTAACGACCTTCGGATCATTCGTCCCGAATCTGTCTTTAACCAGCCTCTCGACGACTTCCGCGTCGACATCGCCGTCGAAGCGAAGATCAAACTGGAGGAAACCAGGCGGATCTCCGCCGCGTTCTGCAGCAGTTACAAGCAGACCCTGCAGCTGCGCCTGCGCTACGCCTTCAATTTTCGCCCCTGCCATCTGGAGTGTCATTTCGACCGCGTTGTTCTGGATGAAAAGCAGAGTATCCAGGCGCTGAATCTGGATGCGCTTCCCGTTGACAAATATCTTCTCCCCGTGATGGGTGCGGAGGACTATGAGCAGCTCGGCAGATATATCCGCCTTCGCTTCCTACCGGATACCTTTGCAAAGGACGCGCCGGTCGATCCGGAAGCCTGGATCCGTGAGATGAATCTCAAGGTGTTTTATGGTGCCTTTCCGGAAAACGGCGCCCTCGGGGAATATTTCTTCGGATTCGGCACAGCAGATGTGGTGGACGAAAAGACCGGCAGCGTATATCAACAGGATATCAATCCCGGCACCATCATCCTGAATCAGGCTGTCCGGAATTCCCGCAGCATGAAGAACTCCACCCTGGCCCACGAAGCCACCCACTACTACCTGGGAATGTTCTTCTTTATGCTGCAGAAGACGCACGGTCATGATTACTGCTCCTACATGTGCAAGCGGTTCTCCGGGAACACTATCCAGGACCGGACGTCGCCCATGGAGCGGATGGAGATCCAGGCCAACACCTTTCCCCGCTATCTGATGATTCCGGAGAGTACCGGCAAAGCCCGTGCGGAACGGCTGCTGACCTATTATGGCGGGCTAAGGAACCTTGCCAACATGCAGCGCCTGGTGGACGACATGGCCGGGTATTACGGTACTACCAAGACCATGGCCCGCTCCCGCCTCATGGATTTCGGCTATAACGAAGTGCGCGGGATCCTCCGGACCGCCAACGGCAGCCTTGTGCCACCGTATCTCTCCACGCTTTCGGAGCACGAGACCTATACCATCAGCGAAACGGACGCCCTGAAGGAATACCTGAAGAACGCGGACTTCCGCCGGATCCTCAATACCGGGTTTTATCTGTACGTTCCGGAAAATGGCGTTTACTGCCGGAACGACAAGAAATACATCTTCTTTGACCAGTTCCGCCGGCCTCATCTGAGGTCCTATGCCCGGGAGCACATGGGTGAATGCTGCCTCGTCTTCCGGGAAGAATACAGCAACATCATCGAGCGATTCGTAAACGGCGTGCTGCTGAAGACAACCGGCCAGGGTAAAGGCCGAAAGCAGGTCAAATATGTCGGTGCAAACGGGGAAGCCGTCACTACAGAGGCCGGCCTTCAGCTCAGGAAACAGATGGAAATGCAGATGCGGGAGGAGGCGAAGTTTGAAAAGAGCTTCAACGATTACACCGTAGAGCTGATGGATGTCCGGAATGTAACTGTAGGAGCGCTTGCCGAGGCCACCGGCCTTTCGGACCACACGATCAAGAATATGCGGAACAAGGCGGATATCATGTTCCCGATCCAGGAGATCGTTGCCGTCTGCATCGCGCTGCATCTCCCGCCGGAGATCAGCCGCAGATACATCAGCATCAGCCCTTCCAAGCTGCTGAAGACGCTGGACATGAAGCTCTACGAATATGCCTTGACCCAGTGGTATCTGCAGCCACTGCCGGTCGTAAACCGCCTGCTGGTAGAAGCCGGGGCACAGCCGCTCACGAGCCTGGTGGACGGATATGATGAGAACGGAATAAGAATGGCGAACTGACAAATTATAAAGAGGCACTGTACGACGGTGATCATTTCCGCCGGTCAGGGCCTCTTTTATTATTTATCCCATGTAAAGAGCTAACTAACTGAACAGGGTTTGTGCAAAACAAGGGGGTAATGAAACAGTGATCTGGTGATTAATACCCAAGTCGCTATCTCCCTCAGTTTTTTCATTTCAAGTATTGGTAAAGATTACTTATTTTTGCTTTTAAGAATGCTTCTAACAATACTTTTTAAACCGTTATGAATAATCGACAGGTCTGAATTCGAGTTGTATTCTGCATCCATCCCCTTTTCGCGGCATCCTTCGGCAAACGCATCCCACACTTGTTTTGCACCAGGAGTCATCCGATCCCCACCATTTAGTTCAAAACCGCCGATGTTATCATCTTGATGACTATTATAGTAATTCAGGAACTTGGAAATGACATTGCTGACGATGGTCTTCGACAGCGGGCCATTAATGTCCTTGTCTTGTCCAATTATTAACTTTCGTTTACTCATCTTTTCCCTTCAACTTTCTTAAGAAACTGAAATAATCAAAGCTGTCCTTTACACTGCGGATATAATCAACGCCACCGTCTGGTTCATTTGTAACTGTCTTTGTGATATGATCCACATCTCCATTTGTCGCTTGCTTGAATAATCCGCCAATGACAGTTGTAAATCCCTCCAAGAAGGAGCCGTTATTGTGGTCTTTCGCCATTTTCTTCCTCCTCCTTAAATCAGCACTAGCAGTTTCTCTGTATTGGGACAATTTTGCAATAGCATTTTTATAATAAGGTTCTTGAAGAGCGCAACATCTTTCAAGTTGCTGAGAAGTTCCGCTTTCTTCTCAGTCCCGCGAGTTTCCTTCAGTTCATCCCAAAGTCCGCCCTCGTTCTTCGTTAATAAATCTAACAGTGAGCCGATCTTATCAAAGGAAATAACGGGATATGCTATCTCTTCGTCGTCTTCTGTAAAGATTTCCTCCTCGAAAACCGATCTGCATATTTTTTTAAGATAGTCGGTAAGATTGATGGTTTCATTAAAATCAGCAAATGAAATCTCTTTGTCATTCCTTCTTCCATAAAGAATCTGGACCGCCATTGTAATTCCTCCATTCTTTTTAATGGTTAGATACCATATTGTTTTTGATCTCATTATAAAGAGATCGCATGTCCTCGGCTAAAATACTGTCACGAAATAAAGATTTTATTGCATCCATGTTCTTGAATTTTCCCAAGTACCCCAAGTCAAGCTGAATACCATTTGGCAAGTCGAGACCTGCTTTTTTGATACATATGTTGAAGAATTCATTTTTCTCAGCATGAGAAGGATTTTCTATTTCTTCCGTTATTGCAAATCGTCTCTTCAAGGCAGCATCAAGAGAATTATATACATTTGTACATCCGATAACGATTTTCTTATCTGCTATAGTTAGAGAATCGATATAGCCCATGAATTCAATAAGTAATCGCTTCATCTCAGAAAGTTCTCCCGGAGTTTCACGACTAATAAACATCTTATCGATTTCATCAATAAATAGGATTGCACGTTTTTTGCTGCGTAATTCTTCAAGTGCCTCGTTCATATTTCGCACTGTTTCACCGAGTTCACTTACTATGATATCTGCGATACGGATCTCATAAGAATCAACGGAGTACGTATCCAACGCATAGGACATACAATTCTTTGACAAAGTCGTCTTACCAACACCCGAATCACCGTGAAGCAACACCGTCCCTCTGATATCAAAAAAATCATAATTAGGTCTCTGATGGTCTGATTCATCAGGAGAGAAAACAATGTCTATCAGTTTTTTTATGCGGATGGCTGCTTTTTCACACGATTGTCCTATTAGTAAGGTTTCGTGTAATGTAGCTTCACTTATTGGATAAAGTGGCATTGTACAAAGTCTCCCATTCTTTCAATCTTGTACTTATTTCAAAGCATATCTCTTATGACTTGTGCTGCGATATTGTCCCCTTCACGATGGTCGCTGGATGTTTTGGATATCGTAGTATGGTAACGGGCATCCCCAAAGTAGGTCAATCGATAGTGTTTACCATCGCCGGTGATGACGAAACCGATGCCCTCCAGATACCTCTGCAAGGACCCGGACATGGTTGTATACCCTCGCAGCTTATTCTTAAGTTCCCGTGCTCTGCCGGCCAAGATTTTCTCATGACCATTGCTACGGATAATGTCCTGCAAGACATCAGTGCGGCGAGATTTCGGCTTATCCTTTATTGCTTCTTCCAGAGCGGATAACACGATGTCTTTAATTTCACCTGGGAAAAAATCATCCTCATTTCCCAATACGAGTACAGGCATATCATCCAGACCACTGATTTTGCCGCGCAAGCCCGTGATTTCGGCTGTCAGTCGCTCATTTTCATGGGTCAGGATTTCTATCTGATGTCGCATCTGAGCAATTTCCTCATCCGTAGAATCAACCAACTGATTCGCTTCATCCTTCTCACGTATGGCAAGGAGACGTTGCCGTTCTGCTGCATCTCGTTCCATCTCGGCCCGTTCCTGAGCAAACTCTGCACTATTCTTGGCGCGTTCAAGAACGATGAGATCTTCACCACGGCTTGTCCATTTATCGCGCAGCAGAGCATTATTAACACCTTGCCATGTATAGAGCGGCGGGACTTTTTGAGCGTTTGCAAAGCTGATGACGGTTCTGACGACTTTTTCCAGAAGGAATTCATCATAGCCCTGGTAAGCGCGGTAAAAGAAACGTTTGTGTTCTATAGCGGTTGTCGGATAGTAAATGCCGATTGCACCATAATACTCGTTCTGATTGTTGCACATTCGACGAATCCTACTGTTAAGCCACGTTCCTTCCTGTACAAGGACATGAGCTACACCTTTGAGTCTTCCGGCCAACTTTTTGACATCCACGGGATCAGAGTTATCATAGTTCTTCGAAATATAAACAACCGGTAGTTGGTACCGCTTATTTCCGTTTATAACATCACCGAGTAGTTCAACGTTTTCCTTGTTGATTAATATCGGCCGTCTTGTTGTAGGCATACCATCATCGTCTTTTAGGTAACCACCGTCAGATAATAGCGTGATGAAATGCGGCGTGGAGAACTTGGGATCAATAGTCAAAGCTTCAGCAAGAAAACTGCGGTCGAGTTGAATCGACATTTTCATTTCATTGAAATTCATTATATAGTCTGTATCCCAGACCGCCCCATCATCTTCCGTCTTCTCATAGCGGACAGCTATGATGTTCCCATTGCGATATTCCTGGATATCGAGCCACATCCGTTCGTCTCCGTATCGGATATTCCGCTCGCCATGCCATTCTATCCCCCGAATGACATTTTCTTCATGCGGACTTCCTTGGTTCCATTCAATAACAAGCTGGATAAAAGCGTCCTTGCTAAGGGTATCGTTTATATCCAAAAGAGCAGAAAACAATAGCATTCTTTATTTTCACCTATTTTTTTCTTGTGGATTGACTTCAATGTGTTCTGAATCGTATGCGCCGATGGGATACTCATGTATGCTGCCAGAAACCGTAAACTGCTCTCCGCAGCTACAGCACTCATAATCTTCACAAAGGAAGGAATGCTCGATTTCAGGACCCATCTGTCGTTCATAGGAATACTCACCTGTGCTGTATTCTTCCAGATCAATAGTATTCCCAGCGCCGCAGTGTGGACATTTGATCACCCGTTTCATGCTGACATGATCGTCATATTCCGCATCAGCCTCATTCAACTGTATCTGCTGATAAAGGACTTCTATGCCCTTCCTAAATATCTGAGACTTTGGCATCCCAGTGACCCGGCTGCAATAGGAGAGCATACGGTCTTCTTCGTCATTCATAAGTACGCGGTATTGATTATCGCGCTTGTCTTCAACTATCGGCCGTCCCTTACCCGCCATAATACCCTCCTTTTTTCGATATCGTTTTAATTATGGGTCTATTATACACACGGAAGTATCTTTCGTCAATAAAAAGATACATATTTAATCCGTTCTTAGAAAGGCTTAGAAATAACGGCAACCTTCGTTGAAGAGAAGCTGCATTTTCCCTGATTCTATTCCTTCATTTCAGTACAGCTCGTACTGAAGGGGCCACGAATCATGCACCCCCTTCAAAGCCTTATCCCATGCGGATTCCCGCAGCCATCAGCATCCGAAAACATCTCTGAAACACCTATTTCCGGCCTAAATGGGCCATGCTCCGTTCATTCTTAAAATCCCTTTTCCCGGATACACTGGTCTCAACAGTTCAGGGAAACAAAGGCATTTCGCCTGATTCCACCGAACCAACAAAATATCGAAAGCCTGACATGCATTAAGGGCTGAGGATACATATGCAGGATTTATCGGAACTTCCGATAGGACCGGCATCGGTACCCATTCTTTAATGCACCCGTTTTCAGGCGTTAAGGACCGGTCAGCATCCTGTCTATGTATCCTCCGCTCACCGCAGCAGGCGGAAAGGACCAGGGATGTATTTTGACCCGAAGGAATTTGGAAAACGGATGAAAGAGGCCAGGAACAGAAAAAGCCTCACACAAGAACGACTGGCCGAGATGCTCGGCGTGGACCGGCTGCATGTAAACCGTCTGGAAAAGGGAGCCAAGGCCTGCTCCATCGACCTGCTGATTGATATTTCACAGCTCCTGGATGTGAGTACGGATTATCTCTTGAAAGGGACGCCTGTCATCTCCTCCGACGCCAGAGTGCGGATGCTCTCGGCGCTTACGGAGCTCACGGCGATCATCAATGAACTGTGAGTTTTCTTCCTGAAATCGGGCAATGTGCGCCACGAGATCACCAGAACGTGCGCCACGGGATCAATTTCAAATGTCCATTTCACGGCTAAACTGATAATCGTAACGGCGGTGCCGTTACGACCCCGGAAGGGGATGCACCATGACAACTGAATAGTGCACATTCATTCAGGTACGAACGTGTGATAAGGAGCCACATCAGCGGCAAGCGCCATGACGGCCGGAAGGTCCGAGCGTGAAACCGGCCTGTAAGCGGGGAACTGTCTTCCCTGTACAGCTAAGATCTGTCACACAGACAATGAGACTTCCGTAATTCGCGGCCCGGCCACAAAGAAGGCGGGGTGGGGTAACGCCCGATGAGCACCTGTGCAGCAGACAGGCACCTGAATGACTTCCCGGCGGGACATATCCGTCCTGCCATCCGGGGGTGTCTGGGACAAATACGGGAACACCATAACACAGAGATTACAGCGGGCCGTGAGGCTAAGCTTTGGCGGTCCGCTTTACATAGGTTCCACAGGAACCAAACAGACATAAAGGAGGGACACTTACGATGGATTTGATGGATTTGAAAATCGATCCGGAGTTTGCCGAAAAGATCCCGCCGCTGACACCTGAGGAATTCGAACAGCTGGAAGCCAATATCCTGGCGGAAGGCACCGTCTTAAATCCCCTCATTGTCTGGAACGGCGTGATCTTGGACGGCCATAACCGATACAAGATCATACGAGCCCATCCGGAAATCAGCTTTACGACACATGAGAAGAAATTCGCTGACAGGTACGAGGCAATTATCTGGATCTGCCGGAACCAGCTCGGTCGCAGAAATCTGACAGATGAACAAAAGAAGTATTTGATTGGCAAGCAGTACGAAGCGGAAAAAGCTGCGAGGGGTGAAAACTCCAGAGGACAGCCCAGGGATAAAACCGGCAAGTTTCACCGTAATGTTCAAAATGAACATTACGGCTCTCAGGTCCCTGCAACCACCCGGGAGAAAGTCGCGATGGAAAACAATGTCACCGGCAGTTTCGTTCACAGGGCGGATCAGTTTACAAGGGGCCTTGATGCTGCCGATGCAATTATTCCGGGAATCCGCAACGAAATCCTTTCTGGCACCTTAAAGGTTCCTGAAAAAAGCGTGACCGCTATTGCAAGAGCGGCACCGGATGAAAGACCGCAGCTTGCAGAAGACCTTCGCAAGCCGCGCCCTTCTCCCAAAAGGAAGAAACCGGAGCCGGATGAAACGCCGGTTCAATCAAAGTATATGGAAGATACGGAGGAAAGCACTCCAGAAGATTTCCCTGCCGGTGAACCTGACAAGCCATGGTCCGAAGAGGAAGCCTCCGATACCGGCCGGCCCACCTCTGCCCTCGCCATTTCGGAAAGCATGGCCAGCAGTCCGGACCGTAAGAACCGGGATACCCCGGTTGAAACCATTATTGCTGAACTTGCGGATGCCCTGGAAGGAATGATCTTCCGCTGGGACTTCTGCTTAACCGTAAATAAGCCAAACGCATCGCTGGAAGAATGCCGGACGCAGGTCCGGGCACTGGCAGCCAGAGGCATAGAATACCTGAATCACATCAAGGAGGATAAATAAGTGATGGAAAACATGATGAAAGAGAACGCAGTACCAACTTACGTAAAGCCCTATAAGGAAATGATGATCGACAGCGACCAGCTGGAGGTTCCCCGCAACACTTACCAGCGCCGGCAGGAACCCGACCAGATCACGAAGATCTCCCTTAACTTTGACGAACGTATTGCCAACGAGCCGAAAGTCAGCTACCGAGACGACCGCTACTTCGTCTTCGACGGCCAGCACACCATCGCCGCCAGGGTCCACCGGAACGGCGGCAAGCCTCTTCCGATCCTCTGCAAGGTTTACTTCGGGATGACGGAAAAGGAAGAAGCGCTGCTCTTTGCACAGCAGACCGGCTTTTCAAGAGATCTGGGCGCCGGACCGGAGCTGCGGGCGAAGGCCTTTGGTGAAGACCAGGTTGTCCTCAAGTTTATTGCAGTAACAGAAGAAGCCGGCGCGGTTCTTGATATGAGCCAGAAGCGGGGACGCAACCGCCTGGCCTGCGTGGCCACCGCCTTTAAGGAATTCTCCCGCCTTGGACCGGAGAAATATAAGGAAGCCCTCAGCATTCTCCTGGAAGCCTGGGACGGCGATCCTGATGCACTCCGTTCCGAAACCGTTACGGCCATGTGCGCTTTCGTGGATCTCTACTGGGAGGAATATGATCGCAAACGCCTGATCCGCCAGTGCCGCAAGAAGGACCCGCTGACCATTTACCGTGACGGCCGGGCCATGGGGGATGCCCTGGGCGGTTATAAAAAGTATCTGGCCCAGGTCGTCCGTATCTATAACGGCGCCAGTATCAAGACGGCGCTGCCGATCAAATATTGAGGAGGACAAGCACATGACGATGATCAATGAGGCCGAAAAGCCCCGCAGGGATCCTTCTTCGGTGAAGAACTGGATCTACCGGCGCGGGGATATCTATCTTGTCGATTTTGACCCGGTCGTAGGGTCTGAACAGGGCGGCGTCAGGCCTGGCCTGGTCCTGCAAAACGACATCGGAAACTTCTTCAGTCCTACCATGGTTGTCGCGCCGGTCACAACGCAGCTGAAAAGGCTGGACCTTCCGACGCATGTATTATTGGAAAATGTCCGTGGTCTTAATGCCACGTCTATGGCTGTCATAGAACAGCCTAAGCCGATCGATAAACAGCGGATCCGCAGGTACCTTGGAAAGATCAACAAGGAGCAGATGAAAGCGGTAGAGGCTGCTATGCTGATTGAATTTGGCATGGAAATCCCGGAGTGCGTGGAAGCACCGTAAGGAAAGTGAGGATATAAAACCATGATGGAAGCATGTGAAGTATACGATGTTCCGGAAGCATCTGACTTCCCGGAAGGCGCGGTTCCGGTAGCCCCGGAGAAGCGCTGCTATACAGTAGAAGACCTTCAGAATATATTGATGTGCGGCAGGACAACGGTCTATGACCTGCTGAAAACGAATCAGTTCCGCTACTTTAAGCTCGGGCGGACCGGATACAGGATCTCCAGAAAAAGCTTCGACGACTGGCTGGACAAACAGTGATCCGGGATGCATCGCTTGTCAAGGATGTCATTCCCAGACATTTACCGAATCGACATCCTAAAAGTTTCAGCGGAGAGCCGCTATGATTCAGCCAGGCTGAAAAAGCCTGGCTGAAATCTTACATAAAGAAAGGAAGACGACACATGGAAACGAAACAGAAAAAGACCATGTCCGTCCGGGAAATGGGGCGGCTCCTGGGACTGAAGAAAGTGGAATCCTACTGGCTGGTCCATAAGGAATACTTCGATACCGTCCTCGTCTCCGGCAAAATGCGCGTGGTCATCGAAAGCTTCGAGCACTGGTACGCCGGACAGGTAAAATACCGCAAGGTCACCGGGGAGCCGCCGGGCGAAAGACTCCGTCAGGAATCCTATTCCGCTCAGGATATGGGAAAAATGCTCGGTGTTTCTGAAGATGTAGCCTACTACATCATCAACCGGTATGAACTACCCACTATCCTGGTGGACTATTGGAAGCGAGTTCCAAGGGAAGCCTTTGAAAAATGGTACGCCTCCCAGTCCAAATACCGGACGCTGGAGGACCAGGAGAAGGATGCTGAGCTGGAGCGGCACTCCATGACAATGCCGGAGATGGCGAGGCTTCTGGATGTTCCCCGCAAAACCGTTTATGAGATCATGCGCAGCGAGCGGGGCCGCAAAACACTGCAGGTCATCAAGCTTGCCGGTAAAAAGCGGATCCTGAACCGGAGCTTTGACATCTGATATGCGGGACAGACGGAATATCTGAAGCCGGAAGACCGTGCCGGCCACCCGGAGGCAGCCAATATCCATTACGCGGACTGCCTGAAGTCATCTCCCAAAAGGGCGAAAAAAGCACCTCCGAAGGCTGTCAGCTCCAATCCGGAGTATCTGACGGTTGATGAAGCTGCCCTTCTGGCAGGTGTTGAACACGGCCGGATCCTCAAGTGGATCCGCAAGGATCGCTTCCCGGTGGTGCGGTCCGGGAAAAAACTGATCCGGATCCCGCGGACGGCATTCGAAGACTTTCTTATGAAAACCCATGAAACGGAGGAATAAGCGATGGCATCCATCAAGAAAAGAAACAACAGCTACTGCGTCGTTTACCGATATATCGACGCCGACGGCAATAAACGACAGAAATGGGAATCTTATAAAACGATGACCGAGGCGCGAACCCGCCAGAAGGAAATCGAGTACAAGGAGCGCATCGGGACCTTCGTGATCCCGCAGTGCAAGACCATGAACGAACTGCTGACAGAATATATCAACCTGTACGGCAAAAATACCTGGGCCTTATCTACATATAGCAG
>OCTW013406983.1_pt1 | contig 17813 bp, 19 predicted proteins | sample 1539671 | NCBI WGS metagenome assembly OCTW01 (sample SAMN02144230, study PRJEB22623) | gut metagenome | biome: sheep rumen | host: Ovis aries | place: New Zealand
ATCTCTGATCACTTTGTTATGCCATGCTCATGAATATATGTTATTTGAGTATCCCTTGATCGAAGGATCTTTTCTCCTTCTTTCTAATTATAATATAGTCTCTTTTGTGATCGCTTTCAAGTGTTTTTCGTTGATTTCATCAAGTATATTTGAATACAAGGATGCATAAAAACATAGTCACTTAAAAAGTGACTATGAGACAAATCCATCAGTGTCATCACGATCTTTAAGGACGACTTCGTTATAATCATTAATATCAAATCCCATGTCGTGAAGCTCATCCAGATGACTTTTTAATTCATCAAGCAGGTGTTCGTCATCTGGTAAGGGAATAGAACCACCGCTTTTTAATAAGTTCATCATATCTTCATCAGGGATATGACCATTGCTTTTAAAGTGTCTAGATGTGTTGAAACATTCCATAATGATTGGGACAAACATTTCCAGCATATCATCATCAATAATGTAATCATCATAGTAAGTTAAAAGATCCTGGAAAGGCACTTCAAAGCTGACGGCTTTGAATAATTCATGGACATCATGAATAGGCTGAGTCAGATCGTCCATACTGTTGATGATTAAAAAGAATAATAAATGAAGATAGGCTTGATTACTGTAAGGAAAGCCATAATAGAGATAATCATCTAATTCTTCTTTGGAAGGTAAGGAGATGATATTTTGCTGGTGTAACTTAACGACATCATCATAAACATTTTCTCTTGTCACAAAATCAGAAAGAAAATCTTTCTTCTCTTCATCATAAGTCATAGCCGGATCAGGTAACTGATGATAAAGATCAAGAACTTCCTGAGCCGTTGCTTTAGGGAACTTATACTGATAAAGCAGCTGTACATAATTCAGGTTAATAACACCATAGACAATATCACAGTACGAGATAATCGCATTTAAGTAAGAAAGCTTTGGTCGTAAAGCCTGATAATCTTTATTTTTAAAGATCTTTTTGACCATCTTAGTTGCTTCTTTACTGATCACAAAGGTCTCTGAGTCTGCAATAAAGAAGAAACCTTTCGTTTCTAAGCGATCAAGCATTAAAAGATCAATCAAATTGAGTAAATGTCCGGTGACATCATCATGTACAATATCATCTAAAAGCTCATAAGCGCGATCATTGATTGTGATTAATCCTTTCGTAAGGGTTTCTTCATTCATGAACTGCTTCATGAAAAGATCGACGACTTCGGCTTTCTTATACTTTGTCTTAATCGGTTTACCAAGCTGACGAGAAAGCGCAATTAACTCTGTTTTGTTATAAGAGCGATAAAAATATTCGGTAGAATCGATGATTTCATAATCTCCCATCTCGATGAAAGCTTTGAGTCTTTCTTCAATATCAAATTTCTGATCCATAAAAAATCCTCCTTTCCGCATTATAAGTCTTCCTTAGTGGTAACTTTAATATTATCATAGTCTCCTTCGACAACGTATACATCATGATGTAATAGCTCAACGACACTCGCATCATCAGTTACCTGCTGATGTGTACGAATAGCTTCATCATAAGCTTGATAAATAAGTGATGTTCTAAAAGACTGTGGCGTTTGCGCCTGATAGAGTTCTTCTCTTTTGAGCGTTTCGATCACTTTCCCATCAATCACTCTTTTAATAGTATCTTTACATTTGACCATTGGTAAGCAGGCATCATGAGTTTCCAGACACACTAAGATGCGATCAATAAGATCTTTCTTTAAATATGGTCTGGCCCCATCATGAATGAGGACATAATCTTCTGTTACTTTCTTTAAGCCTTCAAAAACAGAATCCTGGCGTTCTTTTCCCCCTTGGGTAAATGTAATACGCGGATCTTGGATTAATGAGGCAAAGTCATCTCTTTCTTCATCTTTACAGACAACAACCACCTGCTTGCAGCGTTCATCATTTAAAAAGACAGACATGGTCATTTCATAGATTGTTTTATGATCTATTTTATAAAACATTTTATTATATTGTAATCCTGTCCGGCTGCCTCGACCGGCACATAATACAATGGCACTATAATGATTCATTTCTTTCACCATCCTATCCTTATTGTAACGGTTCTTAACCTATTACGCAATTTCATTAGCGAACATGAAAAAAGAACCTGATCGAACAGGCTCTTATTTCTTATAGTAGGCAACTGCCTGATAAGGTTTTAAAGTATGAGGTGTTACATCTTCATCATTAGTAATGAGTAAATCACCTTCAGGTGTTAAATCATAAGTGACTTCATGATCACTCCAGTTCGCTAAAACAGTAATCTTTTCATCATTGTAACTGCGGGTATAGGCAAATAAATCATGGGCGTCTTCATATAAGAGATCCATTTCTCCATAAACAATAATGTCATGGGCATGACGTAAAGCAATTAACTGTTTATAGAAATTATAAATACTATTAGGATCATTGACCTGGGCAGCCGCATTAATAGTTTTATAGTTTGGATTGACATTGATCCAAGGTGTGCCAGTGGTAAAGCCGGCATTTTGTGAATCATCCCACTGCATCGGTGTACGGGCATTGTCACGGCCTTTAGAAGAAATATTTTCCAGCATCTCCTGATCACTATAAATATGACGATCAGTTACTAAGTCTTTATAAGCATTGATTTCTTCAATATCCCGACATTCCTCTAATGAAGTAAAGTGATAATTGGTCATACCTAATTCTTCACCCTGATAAACATAAGGAGTTCCTCTCATGAGATGCAATGTTAAAGCTAAACATTTCGCGCTCATTTCGCGATATTCACCATCATCACCAAAACGAGATACCGCTCTTGGCTGATCATGGTTATCTAAATATAAAGAGTTCCAGCCGCCATTTTCACAGCCTTTAACCCATTTCATAATAGCTTTCTTAAGCTCTACTAAATCTGTTCTCTTCTGCGACCATTTGCCATAGTCACCGCCATCTAAAGAGACATGATCAAAAGTAAAGACCATTTCTAATTCATGACGATCTTCCTGAACATATTTCAAAGCGCGTTCCACACTTAAACCAGGTGTTTCTCCAACGGTGAATAAATCATATCTAGATAATACTTCTCTGTTCATTTCCTGTAAGAATTCATGAATGCGTGGTCCATCGACAGTATAAGGGGTGGGATCACCATAAACAGCTCCTTCAGGAACCGGTGCATCTGGATATCTCTGATCTTTTGAGATCATCGAAATGACATCCATTCTAAAACCATCAATTCCTTTATCACACCAGTAGCGCATCATCTTATACAAATCGTCTCGGACAGCTTTATTTTCCCAGTTCAAATCTGGCTGTTTAATGGCAAAGTTATGTAAGTAGTACTGATTTAAGTTTTCATCATACTGCCAGGCACTGCCGCCAAAGACAGAACCCCAGTTATTTGGCTGATCACGCCAGATATAATAATCATGATAAGGATTATCTTTTGATTTACGGGAATCAATAAACCACTGATGTTCATCACTGGTATGATTAGCGACTAAATCCATCACGATCTTCAAGTGATGTTCATGGGCCTTTTGTAATAACTCATCAAAATCTTTCATTGTCCCAAAGTCGGACATAATGGCATAGTAATCACTGATATCATATCCGTTATCTTCATTCGGTGAGGCATAAACAGGAGATAACCAAATGACATCAACGCCTAAATTTTCTAAGTAATCTAAACGTGAGATAATCCCCTGCAGATCACCAATACCATCGCCATTGCTATCATTGAATGATCGTGGATAAATCTGATAAACAACGGCTTCTTTCCACCAAGCTTTATTCATATAATACAAACCTCCTGCCCTTATTCTATCAAATATAAATCAAAAGATCTTTAAACCTAAGAATCTTGAAAACTTTCTTATCAAAACAACATCATCACATAATCTTACGTAAAGATGCGACAGTGCATCGACATCTGCTTGATATGATATACCTGTACTTAGAAATAAGTACTTCTTCATAAATTTCCCTTCATAAAATCCCAATTAGAAAGCCGGTACGCCGGCTTTTTACGTGTATTAAGATAAATCTTCTCCATTAGATGCAATGACTTTACGATACCAGTTAAAGGAATCTTTCTTAGATCTTGAAAAATCACCAGTGCCATCATCATGTCTGTTGACATAGATAAAACCATAACGTTTATGGAATTCACCTGTTCCACAGCTAACCACATCAATACATCCCCAAGTCGTATAACCAATCAGGGGAACACCTTCATCAATGGCTTCTCCCATCGCTTTAATATGATCTCTGAAGTAATCAATACGATAATCATCATGAATACGGCCATCCGCTTCGATTGAATCAGCAGCCCCTAAGCCGTTTTCTACCACCATTAATGGAACACCAGGATAACGAGAAGCTAACTTCTTTAAGGTGTATTTTAAGCCATCAGGATCAATCTGCCAGCCCCAGGCTGAAGCTTTTAAATAAGGATTCTTTAAGCCCATCGACATATTCCCGCCAATACTTTGGGCATTTGGATCAACAGATACACAGTTACTCATATAGTATGAGAAAGTATACATATCTACTTTACCTTCTTTAATAATAGCTAAATCTTCATCGGTAATATAAGATGTATCAATACCATGATTCTTTAAATAAGCTACAGCTAAAGGATTGTATTCACCTTTAACCTGAACATCACCACAGAAGTCATTGAACATTAAATCTTTTTCTTCTGTTTCTAATAAGTCTTTGGGATTGCAGGTTAATGGATACCAGGTCACATGGCAGATCATACAGCCAATCATAAAATCAGGGTTGATTTTATGCCCTTCAATAACTGCTAAAGCACTCGCCACAAATTCATTATGTAAGCCTTCAAAACGTTTCTGAGGATCATCTTTTAACTGATTTAAAGGAATTGGTTCTTCACTTGCTAAATCTTCTGGAGCGACATAACCAATACCATTGTATTGTCCCATAGCAGTCGTTGCCCCATTGATTTCATTAAAGGTTAACCAATATTTGACTAAGTCTTTATAACGGGTAAAAACCGTTTTCGCATAACGGACATAAAGATCAATTGTCTTTCTTGACGTAAAGCCGCCATAGTTTTTCACAATGCCCCAAGGGATTTCATAGTGACATAACGTGACTAATGGTTCAATGCCATACTTCTTACATTCTTTAAAGAGATCTTCATAAAATGCTAAACCAGCTTCATTTGGTGTTTCATCATCCCCATGAGGGAAAATACGTGACCAGTTAATAGATGTACGGAAGGTTTTAAAACCCATTTCCGCAAATAATTTAATATCTTCTTTATAGTGATGATAGAAATCAATCGCCTGATGCGAAGGATAGAAATGATCCGTCATAATATGACTGCAGAACATTCTTGGCGTCTCATAATTCCCGCCTAATAATAAATCCGCTTCAGAAAGGCCTTTACCATCCTCATTATATGCCCCTTCACACTGATTGGCAGCGACTGCGCCGCCCCATAAAAAATCTTTTGGAAAACTCATTTTTGTACCTCCTGTATACGGATATTATAAGAATAATGCTTTGTCTGAAGACCCTATTTTCTATTTAAGAAAGATTTTTAAGATTTGAATCACACATTCTTCCATGATCCCTTGAAGTTTTTAACACTAACTCTTGGTATGATATCCCTGTACTTAGAAGTAAGTACTTCTTCATAAATTACCCTTCATAAATCCCATAAAAGGGGCCATCACGAAATAATGTAGATCAAGATATTTCTTAGGATTATCCGAAATATGCATTTTATCGTTATCCCTCTAAAATTAAAAAAAAGCGTTGGAATATTCGCTATTCCTTCGCTTTTTTGGCATAATTAAGATATGAAAAAGCAGAACTATACCGAGGATAATTATAACATCATTCAGGTGGTAATGAAATCACAAGAATGTAAATTTGTTCTGCCAAAAGATCATAAAGTATTCTGCTTCCTCGAATTTATGAAAGGTCTAGATTTAAACAAGTATTTAAAGAAGGAAAAGGATACCAGAGGCAGAAAAGCTACGATTTGGAAGTTATGCTGCAGATTATTCTTTATGCGTATATTGATGAAGGTCAGGTTTCCTATTCAAACCTTGAAAAGTTTTGTGAGGAAAGAACTCCTTATATGCTAATCGCAAATGGGGAAATGCCTTCTGCTAACTGCTTTTGCAGCTTCGTAAACGAATATCTTATTGATACGATTGATAATATTTTCTTTGATATCGTTTTACGTTTAATTAAAATTATGTGTATTAGCACTGCCATCATATTTATTGATGGCACCAAATTTGAATCTGTAGCCAACAAGTATACGTTCGTCTGGAAAAAATGTATCCTCACTAATCGAGATGAATATGAAGATTTTGCACGTATTACAAATCTTTTAGATGAGGTCAACATGACTGCATACGCCTTAAATGTATGGACAAATAAAATGATTTTAGGGAACAAAATTGATAAAGAAAAATATTTAAAAATCAAAAACGAGAAAAAATCAACATGAAGGAATTACCTATTTCACATCTAACTGATTACTCATGGTGCAATCTCACATTACTTTTTCAATTATTAACAATCCCCATTACGGAAGCCGGAGAAATCCGGTCTTTTTAGCTTTGTGTTGTAATGGTATGGACATGATAGAAAAAGCAGCTTAAGGCAGTCATAAGGGTTACGGGCAACCTATACAGCAAAAGGGATATGATGCTTTTTCGCATATTGCACTTGATTATAGGTTAAATAACGAATTTGTGCATCTATCCCGCAATGATATTTCCTGACAAAGTAAAAATCACTATGTGTAGCGGGACGATCATAGGTAATGTAGTAAACAGGGATCGTTTTATTAAAATAACGGACAATCATAATTTGGATGCGACTGCTCGAAAGAATGACAGCCTGTTTTTCCATATGCATTTGTGCGACCGTTTGTAAAACGCGATCAACTCTTTGATCTCTGATCTGTTTAAGTTCAATAAAAGCTATTTTATGATACTTCTTACAAACTTCCAAATACTGTTTTAACGTCGGTAATTTATTGCCCTGGCGATAACGAATATGTTCAATATAATGATAACTATGATCATTTAACATCCCTTTGCCATCAGTCTTTTTATTCATAGTAGGATCATGAAAGATCATAATTTGACCATCTTTGGTATCCTGTACATCGGTTTCAATCCCGGTAAAGCGTGGATTTTGCCCAGCCGCGGTAAATGAGGAAATGGTATTTTCACAATGTAAACGACTGACTAAACCGCGATGAGCGATCAGCTTTTGATGATCATTGGCATAATAGGCAAAGACAAAGAATACTGTCAGATAAAGCGTAAATAATATAAGAATCCTTCTTCTCATAGAAATCAATCCCCCTTGGCATCCTATTGTACACCAATGGATATAAAAAAACAGGTTTACGAGAAACCTGTTAATGAATATTTTGATCAAAGCGGCCATAGACGACATTACGGCGTACACTATGGGCAGCTGAACATGTTGATAACATCAGTAAGTTCGCCCTATTTTTAGTATCGACATCTTCTCTTGCTAGAGACGTTGATAAAATCTTAGCCATATACTGCTGATAGTCATTGCCTTTAGAATACATCTTAGAATCAGCCTGATAAATATTGGTACTAAAGATATCATAGATACTTAATGAACCATCAGGAAGATAGACGTAAATATAAGGGTGACTATCCATATAAGACTGCGTTGTATACTGTTTTAATCCCGCAAACATGGAACCGTTTTTCATATTATGTCCATAGAGAATCGTATTATCATCACTAAAGTCTTTCTTATTAATGGTATCCATAAAGATACAGCCAGCAAAAGAATACTGTCGATAGTAATTATGATGCAGGTATGTATCATTATTAGCCCCTTTTAAGATGGCATAATCAATAGCGGTATGCGGGATATAAATCCAGCCGATAATATCGTTGTTAATGCTTTTCAGCTTTTTGAAATCGATGGAACGCTTTAAAGCGTTAGCATCATAGCCGACTTTGCCTTTTTTCTTGACTTGTCTTTGTTTGTGGGTGATCTTGACGACTTTTTCGCGTAACTCTTTATTGTCCTTATTGACCTTATAATACTTATAATAGGTATAACCTAAGTTAAAACCGCTATATAAGAAGACACATAAAGCGACGATAAAGATAATCCGCGCAATCCACTTTTTAGCCATTAGACATTAAACTTGAAGAACATGACGTCACCGTCTACGCCCTTATAAGTTTTTCCTTCCTGACGAATCTTGCCAGCTTCTTTTAAAGCTGTTTCACTGCCATACTTCATCAGATCATCATAGCTGTATGTTTCAGCGCGGATGAAACCACGCTGGAAATCGGTATGGATAATACCAGCCATTTCTGGTGCAGTCATGCCATCAGTAAAAGTCCAGGCACGACATTCATCAGGCCCAACTGTAAAGAAGGTCTTTAAATTCAGTAAGGCATATGTTTCTTTGATCAGTTTATCAAGACCACTTTCTTTAATACCTAAGTCATCCATGAAGACTTGTTTGTCTTCATCATCAAGAGCCGCTAATTCTTCTTCAATCTGCGCACAGATTGGCACGACATCAGCGCCTTCTTTTTTCGTATATTCGACTAACTGATTATAGAATGGGTTCGTCGTTGGATCTTCAATATCTTCTTCACCCATATTCGCCACATAAATAATTGGTTTCGCAGTTAAGAAGTTATACTGACGTACCCATACCATTTCTTCTTTAGAAAAGTCTAAGCTGCGGACAGGTTTATTATCTTCTAAGACATCTTTGATGCGTTTTAATACATCTAATTCTTCCTTAGCTTCTTTATCCCCAGACTGCGCTTTCTTTTCAATCTTGCCGATACGTTTTTCAACAGTTTCTAAATCCGCAAAGATTAATTCTAAGTTAATCGTTTCGACATCACGAACGGGATCTACGCTGCCATCCACGTGGGTAATATCTTTATCTCTAAAGCAACGCACCACTTCCACAATGGCATTGGTTTCACGAATGTTGGCTAAGAACTTATTCCCTAAACCTTCACCACGAGAAGCCCCTTTGACTAATCCGGCGATATCCGTAAATTCAAATGTTGTATAAATTGTTTTCTTTGGGTTAAATAATTTTGCAAGATCATCTAAACGGTGATCAGGAACTTCCACAACGCCGACATTAGGATCAATAGTGGCGAAAGGATAGTTGGCTGCTTCGACCTGTGCATTGGTGATCGCATTAAATAAAGTAGACTTACCAACGTTTGGTAACCCTACGATTCCAGCTGTTAAAGCCATGTTTTTATCACTCCTTCATTTTCACGCTCTCATTTTAATATAGTTACCTTTAAAAAGCAATTAAACATGCTATACTTAAGACATGAAAACATTTTACTTATCAATAAATCAATATTTACAAAAACATCCTGCCTATCGGCATTTCATCGCCTTGGTGACCAAGTTCTCGGTCTACCCTTTTTATGGGCTTTACCCGGCAATTTTAGTCTATCTCTATATGACCAATAATGACCTGCTCATCGAGGTCACATTGAAACCTTTCTTTATGTTTCTCTTTGTGACCCTCTTTCGCAAAATGATCAATCGTCCAAGACCTTATGATCAGCTGCCGATCACCCCGATCGAAGAACATAAACAAGGAGAATCCTTTCCTTCCCGTCATAGCGCCAGCGCCTTTATTATTGCCTTAATGATCATAAAAGTATCACTTCCATTAGGTATCTTCGCATTATTATGCGCCATTATTGTGGCCTTATCGCGCTTACTTGGCGGTTTACATTACTTATCAGATATTGTGGCAGCCATTTTATTATCCGTATTGCTCTATTTTATCTGAAACAGTAAGCATCCTGTCCCAGCTCTTCTAGAGCCTGGGGCTTTTTAATCATGTAAACGCCTCGTTTGACCTTTTCAATATAGCCTTCATCGACAAAGCTTTTAATCACTCTTTGAATTTGTCTGTAAGAACAGCCAATCATCTGGGCGACGCGGACAAAGTTATCTTCTACTCGATCATCCTCCGCCACGCTGATCAGATACGAAGCTAAGCGATTTTCCACTGGGAAATGTAAGGAGATTGCAGCATTGTTCCCGCTATAATAAGTAATCAAAGCTAAGTGTCTGGCAATATAGGTCATAAACATCAGATCATGCATGAAGATGTCTCGCGTCGTTTTCACATTGATACAAAGGGCGATGCATTTACTCATGGCAATCGCATCATGACTAACAGGCAGGCCATTCATAAATTCTACCATCCCAATCACTTCACCGACCTGGGAAATCCCATTTAACAAAGTCGCACCATTAGAATTGGTATGAAGCGTCTGCACTTTCCCTTCAACAATAATATATGCATAATGGAGGTCTTCGCCCTGATCTAACAGGTAATCGCCTTTTTTAAATATTCTCTTTTCTAAATACTGATAATTATCCGGAGAAACGATAGAACGTTCTTCAAGAATTTTCAAAAACTTGTCATTTTTCATAAAATCACCACCTTTAATATGACATATGTCGTGTTTTTTTGCAATAAAAGCACCTATAATGTCACACGGGGTGAGAAGATGGAATTATTACTAGCAGCAATCTGTGGAATGACAGTTTCTTATATGAATATACTAAACGGTCAATTATCAGCGGTAACCGGTAGTTTTCTATCTCTGGTTGTGATTCATCTGACAGGATTAATAGCGGTAATCCTGATGTTAGCAGTCAGAAAAGAGAAACTCACATTCAAAGCAGGAATCCCCCTCTTTGCCTACAGCGGTGGCATCGTTGGTGTACTAACAACCCTCTTTAGCGTAGTCGCAGTCTCAAAAGTTGGTGCAGCATCTCTAACAGCCTTATCATTAGGCGGCCAAATGGCAATTTCATTTCTGCTTGAACAAAACGGATGGCTCGGTGCTAGAAAACAGGCTATGACCCTTCCTAAGTTTGCTGGGTTATGTGTCGTAATTCTCGGGATTGGAGTGATGTTCTCATGATCGCCGTACTCTGTTCAATCTTTAGTGGTGTAACGATTGTATTATCGCGTCAAATCAATGGTTACTTCACTAAAAATACCAGTGCCAGCACAAGCACTTTTATGAATTACTTTACAGGGCTCGTCAGTTCAATCATAATATTTATCTTTTATGGGATCTCACTTACGCCACATATGAGAATAGAAACGTTCACAACAAATCCAATGATTCTCTTCGGCGGTGCAATCAGCGTCATCAATGTCTTTATACTCAATATCCTAGTATTAAGAGTACCGCCTGTGGCTTTGACCCTTACGACCTTTATTACTCAGATCCTTAGTGGGATGCTCTTCGATTATCTCTTTTATGGTCTCTTCTCCCCTCGTAAATTATTAGGTATATGTATCGTGATCGCTGGGTTAATCATCTCGCAGATGCCCGCGAAAAAACCGATGTACAGTACAATGACCCCTAAGAAGTCCAAATAATAGGACTTCTTTTTTTGTGTCTTGACTAAGGAGCTCTGTTATTGACTTTCCAGCTGAATCCTTCGCAATTAAAAATGGTGAAGGAGCATCCTTCACCATCAATTATAATACTTTTTTACCACCGTATTTACGGACTTTTAAGACATGACAGCTGCCTTCACCAAAGTATTTTTCAATACCTTTCTTATAGGTGTCGACATAATCATTGGCAACGAAGGCCTGAATAGTTCCCGCAAAACCGCCGCCATGGACACGGCAGACACCATGATCACCTAAGAGATCTTCTGACAAGGTTAACGCTAAAGAAACACTCTGATGCTGTGGATCGGATGAAGCGTAGACATTCTGTAAAACTTTGTAGCTAGAGTTACCAGAGGCTTTCACTAAGTTTAAGAAAGCTGGGAAGTCTTTGTTTTCTAAAGCCGCTACTTCCTGTGGGACACGATCATTTTCTTTAAAGAAATGATAAGCACGTAAAGCCGCACGATCTCCGCATTTTTCTCGTACTTCATCCATATGGTCTAAGAAATCCTGCACGTTAACTTCTCTTAAAACATCTTTACCAAAGAACTGTGCGACAGCTTTCATTTCTGCTGGGACAGCTGCATATTCATCGGTTAAATTAGCATGGGAGCCTTTGGCATCGACAATACATAAGCTGTAGCCAAATTCTCCAAAGTCTACATCAACATGTTTAACATCAGGATTTTCAGGATCCTTAAAATCAATCGTAATTAAGCCGCCGACCGCACAGGCACACTGATCCATTAAACCGCATGGTTTACCAAAGTATACATTTTCTGCGTACTGACCGACTTTCGCAATCGTAACCATATCAATGGCCATATCGTTGTATAAACCATCAATAATCGTGCCAATGATATCTTCAAAAGCAGCCGATGATGATAAACCAGCCCCAATCAGGACATCACTAGTAATATAAGCATCAAAACCGCCAATCTTATAGCCTAAATCTTTTAATTTCGCTACAACCCCTTTAATTAAAGCGACGGAAGTTCCTTCTTCAGAGTCTACTTTTTCTAAGTGATTCAAATCAATTTCAGGGATATCATAATCATCAGATAAGACTTTGATGATATTGTCACGTTTACGGACAATCCCAATGGCATCTAAGTTAATCGCCGCCGCTAAAACACGACCATGCTGATGATCGGTATGGTTACCGCCAACTTCACTGCGTCCAGCTGCCGTATAAATTTCAAAATCACCTTCGCCATATAATGATTCAAACTTATCAATGGCGCTTTCATAACGCTGATACTGATAGTCTAATAAGCTTTCATCTTCATATAAGTCTAATAAGACACCATCTAACTGACGGTATGATAATTTTTCTTTGAATTCCTGTGTGTTCATTGTTTATTCTCCTTCTAATGCATATGATACAAATTTCTTAAAGCCGGCTATGCCATCATCATTCATCTTATAGACACCGGCATTTTCTAATACATTGGTAAAGACATCCGTTAACCCCTGTCTCAGCACATCATCAACATTTTCCTCTGTGATATGCTGCGCTGAAAGTTCCTGATACCAGTCTTTGTGTTTTTCCAGACATTCGTAGTCATCAATATTTTTCTGCCCTAACAGGCAGTCTTTAAGCAAGTTCATTTCATCTTTTAAACGCGCTGGTAAGATCGCTAAGCCCATCACTTCAATCAGACCGATATTTTCTTTCTTAATATGATGGTTTTCGGCATGAGGATGGAAGATCCCTAATGGATAGGTATCTGTTGTACGGTTATTGCGTAAAACCAGATCTAAAACATAATCATCACCATGACGACGGGCAATCGGCGTAATCGTGTTATGTCTTGTTTCTCCGGTATGAGAGAGAATATCATGGTCTGCATCATCGTAATCAATCCACTTTGCAAGAATCTTATCCGCTAAAGCAATCAGCCGCTCCTTTGAGGCAGAGGTTAAACGAATCGTTGTCAATGGCCAGTAGAGCAATTCTGCTTTACAGTCCTTTAAGTGATAGACTTCCATCACTTTGGCATCTTCAATTGGGAAATGATAGGCCCCGCCCTGATAATGATCATGAGTTAAAATAGAACCCCCAACAATTGGTAAATCGGCGTTAGAACCTAACATATAATGTGGGAACTGAGTAATAAAATCCAATAAGTGGACAAATGTCTGGTGATCCACTTTCATTGGAACATGCTTTTCATTAAAAACGATACAGTGTTCATTGTAGTAAACATAAGGTGAATACTGCATATAATAACGATCTCCCGCTAAGGATAACGGAATAATACGATGATTTTCTCGCGCTGGACGACGTAAGTCGCCAGCAAAACCAACATTTTCCTTACAAAGCAGACATTGTGGGTAGCTGCTGTTTTTCATTAGGCGGGCCGCCGCAATGGCTTTTGGATCCTTTTCTGGTTTAGAAAGATTGATCGTAATTTCAATGGGACCATACTTCGTACCTTTTTTAAAACGAATATTCTTTTCAATGCGCGGCATCCGAATATAGTTAGAGGCAATTGATAAATCATAGTAGTATGATGTCGCCGCCTGTGGTGAAATGGCATACTGTTTTTGGAAGTTTTCAATCACTTCGTGAGGTCGCGGCATTAATAAGCCCATAATCCGCGTATCAAACAAATCACGACTGACTGTGCCATCTTCACATAAGCCATGGTTTACGGCATAGTCTAACATCGCTGATAAAATCTCTTCTAAAGGGGCATCCTCTGTATCTATTTTAGTAAAATCTTCTAAATGGAACAAGTCTAATAGGCTGTTGACCGTAAAATCAACATCATCTTCCGTAATCAGATGATGACCTAAAGCATAGTTAATAAGCTGACAAATCTCTTTATTCATGACAATTCCTCTCTTTCGACAGCTTCATTATAACCACCCAGTAAATATAAAGCAATACATTTTAGTAATATTTTACTAAATTATAAATAAAGAACATAAATTCATTCTAGTAAATTTTTACTGAATCCCTTATAATGATGACCGTAAGAAAAGGAGAGAACATCATGGCGACATTAAAAGATGTGGCAGAAAGAGCCGGCGTATCACAAAGCGCGGTTTCCCGCTGTCTCAATAACGATCCAACCCTCAATTTACCAAAAGAAACGAGAGAGGCCATTTTAAAAGCCGCTCAAGACTTGCATTATACGAAGAAAAGAAAAGCCCAGGTGATGCATACCCTGGCGATCTTGCAATGGTATTCCTTAGAGCAGGAAGCGAGCGATCCCTATTATTTAATGATCAGAAATGGGGTGGAAAACTATGCCCATGCTCATCATATGAAAATCAATCGCGTCTTTAAATCTGATCGTGATTATTTATCAAAATTACATGATGTTGATGGCATCATCTGCATCGGTAAATTTGCCCGCTCAGAAATGCAGGCGATTGATGCGATGCATCCAGCCTTATTTGTCGATATGGCCATTGACGACTATGCGTTTTCCACATTAACCGCTGACTTTACAAAAGCCACCTATGATATCATGGATTACTTAACCTCATGCCATCATCAAGACATCGGTTTCCTAGGCGGAATGGAATACTTAAGTGATGGCACGCTTTATCCGGATAGCCGTTATCATACTTTTATCGACTACGCTCAAAGTCATCACCTCAACTATCAGGATTATACATTATTATCATCCTACAGCCGCGAAGATGGCTATACGATGATGACGAGTCTGATCCAAAAAGGAAAACTGCCAACAGCTTTTGTCTGTGCCAGTGATCCGATTGCGATCGGTGCTTTAAGAGCCTTACATGAACATCATCTCAAAGTACCCGAAGACATCTCGATCATCAGCTATGACGATATCGATGAAGCCTCCTATACGAATCCTTCTTTAACAACCATCCATACGCCCGCATATGAATTAGGGGAATATGCCGGGATGTTACTTAAGGGAATGTTAGAGACCAAAAGCCGTTTACCTTTGAAAGTGGTATTGCCGTGCACTTTATTAGAAAGAGAATCCGTCACCAAACGTTAAAAGAGCCGAACATTGCGTTCGACTCTTTTCATTAAGAATTTTATGACGTGATCCTTACTACGCGATTACTTCTTATAACCCTGAGGATTCTTCTTCTGGAAGTTCCATGAATCACGGCACATGTCTGCTAAATCACGTTTTGCTTCCCAGCCTAAAACATCTTTCGCTTTCTGGGCACTTGAATAAAGTTCAGGTAAGTCACCAGCACGTCTTGGACCAATTTCATAGTTTAATTTCATATTGTTCACTTCTTCAAATGTATGAACGATATCTAAAACGGAATATGGATGACCAGTACCTAAGTTAATAATATCTGTCCCTTTACGAGAAGCTGCATATTCCACGGCTTTGACATGACCATCAGCTAAGTCCATGACATGGATATAGTCTCTTAAGCATGTGCCATCAGGGGTTGGATAATCACCGCCGAAAACAGTTAATTTTTCACGACGGCCAACCGCTACCTGAGTAACATAAGGCATTAAGTTATTTGGGATCCCCTGTGGATCTTCCCCAATTAAACCGCTTGGATGTGCACCAATTGGGTTGAAGTATCTTAATAAGATAACTGATAAATCCTGATCAGGAACTGTTGCATCGGTTAAGATCTGTTCCATCATCCATTTGGTCCAGCCATAAGGGTTAGTACATGTTCCCTTCTTGCAGTCTTCCGTTAATGGTGATTTGTTTTCTGAACCATAAACTGTCGCACTTGAAGAGAAGACGATGTTCTTCACGTTATGTGATCTCATCACTTCTAATAACGCTAATGTGGTATCAATATTATTACGATAGTATTCAATTGGTTTCTGTACTGATTCACCAACAGCTTTTAAACCTGCAAAGTGAATGACACAGTCAATTTTATTTTCATCAAAGATTTTATTTAAAGCATCGACATCTTTCACGTCCGCTTCATAGTGTGTCACTTCCGTATTGGTTAACTGTCCAACTCTTCTGACAGCCTCTTCACTGGAATTTGAATAGTTATCAACGATGACAACATCATGGCCGGCTTCAATTAAAGCCACGGCTGTATGGGAACCGATGAAACCAGCTCCTCCGGCTAATAATACTCTCATAGTAATCCTCCTTTAAATTCCCCTTTATTTTAACATCTCATTATATGGCTTAAAATACCCTATAAAGCCTACTTTATGCCATAATGCGACATTTTTACTAAAATTGTACTTATTTACTCGTGATGTGTAATCACTTTCTTTAAACGTTTCTCAAAATCACGACGCGAAAACATAACAATCGCCCCGCAGCCCATGCATTTGATTTTGATATCTGCGCCCATGCGAATAATCTCCCACTGCGTCGATTTCTTGCAGGGATGAGGTTTCTTCATTTCAATAATATCGTGTAATCCGTACTCCATGGCTATCCTCTCATCTTATAAGCTTTCATTGTATTCTTTAATAATAAGGCAATCGTCATCGGCCCAACCCCACCAGGAACCGGCGTAATGGCATGACATTTGTCTTTAACATCTTCAAAGTCTACATCACCGCATAGCTTATTGTTTTCATCGCGGTCCATGCCGACATCTAAGACAACAGCCCCTTCTTTAATATATTCTTTCGTAAAGAACTTAGGCTGACCAATCGCCGCAATCAGGACATCCGCACGAGAAGTCACTTTTGGTAAATCTTTGGTATGAGAATGAGCGATCGTCACCGTCGCATTACGGGCTAAAGCAAGTAATGAAACAGGCTTGCCGACAATATTGGAACGACCGACAACACAGACTTCCTTACCATCTAAATCGTAACCAATGGCATCTAGCATCGCCATCATGCCCGCTGGCGTACAAGGTACTAAACCCTCTTCATTTAAAAACAGCTTAGCAATATTGCGCGGATGGAAACCATCCACATCCTTCGTCGGATCAATCGCTTCAATAATCGCCTGTTCATCAATCTGTTTTGGTAATGGCAGCTGGACTAAGATCCCATCAACATTATCATCATGATTAAGATCATCAATAATCTTCAATAATTCTTCCTGCGTGCAGTTATTATCACGACGGATGATTTCTGAAAGCATGCCCGTATACTGGCAGCCTCTTTCTTTATTACGTACATAAACCTGAGAAGCCTGGTTATCACCGACTAAGACAACAACTAACTTAGGCAGACGTTTACCCGCTGCTTTAAGTGCTTCGACTTCAGCTTTGATTTCATCTTTGATGCTTTTTGATATTTCTTTACCATTTATCAATTTCATAAAGGAACCCCCTTTTTTGCATCATTATAATAAAAGAGAGTCATGATTTCAATGTATCTTTCATTTGAGTTCCGGTATTTTAATGTTGATTTTCAACCTCAAAATAATTTTGTGCTATATAATTTATGTATATGTGGTCCTAAACCATTAAT
>OCTW011487359.1_pt1 | contig 17806 bp, 18 predicted proteins | sample 1539671 | NCBI WGS metagenome assembly OCTW01 (sample SAMN02144230, study PRJEB22623) | gut metagenome | biome: sheep rumen | host: Ovis aries | place: New Zealand
GACTAAATTCCGTTTTTTTCAAATATACATCAATCTGCAAAAGAGAGCAATACCAGCAAATGCGACCTTAAAAAATTCAACTAACGGAAACGAGACGGCTCATCCCCACAATCAAATCATACCCGTCCCAAACGAGGCTGAAATCTGCCGTTTTGCCTACAGGGACGATTCGATCAATACCGCTTAAGCCGTTTTGCACCACAAAGTTTTGCAACTCAGCGGTATCGCCTCCTAAGTAAGAGAGTGTCTGGAATTTACGAGTCACCACAGGAACAATGTCGGCAAGATTATCCGTGTCATATTCCAGATAAAAGCCGCCTGCACAAGTATATTCGTTCAGATTCTGCGGAAGAGTTTTAAGCAAAACATTCGTAATAAGATTGTCTTGTGACTGTTCTATTTTCACAGCATCAAGTTCTACGACACACTTATACTGGGCTGTAAGTTTATCTACAGAGAGAATCGGAGCAAGGCTATATTTTGATGAAATATTTTTGTGAATAGCATTCCAAAATTTTTCTTTAGCCACGCTACACAAATCATTATCGCCACGCCAGACAATAAGCCGCGGTGACGAACAAGCATTTTGGTCGTAGAGATAGGTGTCGTTATAAAAAGCCTGGGCGATTTTCTTCATCTCGTCATCATTCAACGATACCACATATTTTGCATCAAGTACAGCAAACGAATAGCGGTCGGCAAAGGTAATTTCTGTCGCACGAGGTTGTAGCGGAGACTTTCGAATTTCGGCAATCGTATTGTCACCGCCCCAAACAATACGAATGTCGCAAATAGACGAAAAGAAATCCATCACCTTCGTGGAATGGTTAAACATCACCACAGAAAAGATATTCTTTAAGTCCCCATATTCCGGCATCTCGGCAACGCTACAGAAAGCCTTGCATACTATTCGCGTCTGGGCGAAATCTTTCGATGATGCGCGGACAACGCAACGATTCCCAGCAAGCAATCCGGCGACAAGCGTATATGCAAAATTTATAGGCACATTGGACGGAGCAATATGAAACGTCACTCCGCGGCCCAGCCGTCCTTGAAGCCTGCCGTCATAAGCCTTTTTCATTTGTTCCACATTCGCCTTCCGGCAAAAGAAAGCAAACGTGACAACATCGGGATAGGCTTTCGCCTCGTTATCGGCAAGCAATTTTCTAGAAACTTCATTTAAAAAAGCACATACCAAGTTATCGAACGGTGCGAACGATTTATGGTTCACGATGCCTTGAACATTTTTTACTGAAGGGAAAAGGAACTTCACCTCATTCTGGATGGCACTAAACTCTTGTTGCATTTGTCGCCTCCGCTGCATAGGTGTCGCTGCATCCTCTGATTTCGGCTTTCGCAATTCGGCCATTTATCTTGAAGTATTTTCCTTTGCGACCACACGGACAATCATCTTCGCCAAGCACAACCCCAACATCTTCCGTCAACAAAACATGACCTGGATAACTTTGTGGCAAAACAGAAACCACTTCTATCAAGCCCTCTTCGCCAAAATCGCATTCCGAAAAATCTCCTGGCCTACGGCAAATGATATCCGAAAAAACACTCGTATGCAGATGACCGCATTCACATTCTACATAAATAGAGCCGGTCTGTTCTACCATGCCGTAGTAGTCGTGAATGTTCTCCGGCATAATACCACAAACATCGTGGAGAGCCTTCTTGAAATCAGCAGGTTCCACGGCCTCATTCACCAGTTTTTTCCAGCCGCCGCCATGAATAAGGACTCCCTTGGACAAATCAAGTTTGAAGCCCAGTTTTTTCAGTTCCTTGTAGAAATGTTGCCAAATCATGAAGGTGAACCCGAACAAGAATATCGTTTCGCCTTGATGCTTTTCCAAGAAAGTTTTTATCGCGTCAATGTTCAAGTTCATTTCGTCATCGAGTGCATAAAGACGATCCGTACCAAACATAGAGAATCCCAATATGCCAGCACCGCGGGCGGAGAACATCGCACGATTCTTGATTACCGCAGAAGTATCAAGGATTAGCATTGGCACACGCTGTTTGCCAAGGAACGACGAAACGATTTTTGTCAAGACCTTGGATTGCGTTGCCGAGGTAGCCTTATCAAGGAAAATCTTCGAAACCTTCTGCCCTGTGGTTCCAGAGCTCGTTAAAGTCTTTACAACAGATTCCGTAGGCACGGATTTTAGTTCATATTCCTTGAATAACCGCACAGGCAAAAAAGGGATTTGCCTGTAATCCGAAATACCGTTCGCATCAAAGGAAACCGCATCCAGGATTTTCTTGTATTCTGCACAATTCTCGTAATGTTGGCGAGTCAAGTCAGCCAGATGCTTTGTCAGAAAAGCTCGCTTTTCGTCTTTCGAAAGCGAATACGGCGGTATATTCAGTTCGTCATCCGTAAGCATCTATGCTCCCTCCGGCAAATCCTTATAAAGGACTTTCCCCGATTCGTTTCTTGGAATAGCGCTTATAAAACAGACTTTGAATGCCGACGCGTGGAACTTCAATTTATCCGTCAGGAACGGCAATACCGCATCTTTTATTTTTTCATCCGTCACAAATACGAACATTTTGTCATCAACGCCGGCACAGGCAAAATCGCAATTCGGAAATTCCGTTTTCAAAAGACGTTCCGTTTCGTCAAGGTTCACACGGTTTCCGAAAATTTTGAGGAAACGTTTTTTGCGACCGACAATGTAATAGTATCCATCATTGTCAAACTTGGCCATATCGCCAGTTTCAAGTCGTCCACCGCGTTCATCGCCTTTTGCCAGGTCCTCGCCACATTCGGCGTAACCCAAGGTCACATTGTCGCCATAATAGACAAGTTCCCCGGACTTTTCTGCTTCGGTAATCTCGGACCCGTTTTCACCAAGCAGCGCAAAACGCCCTCCGGGGATTGCAATACCGATGCTCCCACATTTTTCAAGAGATCTTTCTGCAGGGAGATATGACATTCTTGCCGTGGCTTCGGTCTGCCCATACATCACGATGAACTTTTTACCTGCATCTACGGCCCACTTGGCAAATTTTTCATGCAAAGCGGGCGAAAGCTTTCCGCCTGCTTGCGTAACGCACCTTAGCGCGGGCAAGTTCATGCGCTCAAAACGCAGCCGGTTCAGCATTTCAAAAGTGTAAGGAACTCCGCCGAAATTTGTCGCCTCAAAATCTTTCAGCTGTTGCCAGAATTCTTTTTGCATCAAAGCCTTGTCCGTGAGGATAATCGATGCACCAGCAGCCAAATGAGTATTAATGATGGAAATCCCATACGTGTAGTTCATCGGGAGCGTCGTGATCGTGCGTTCGCTTTCCGTAAGCCCCAAATACTGCTCTATCGAAGATGTATTCGCTTCGATATTCTTGTAACTCTGTCGAACCAGTTTCGGGCTACCCGTTGAACCGCTAGTCGTGAGCAACAACGCAAGATCATCATGCAACGGATAAATTCGGTCATATTCCGTTTTTAGCAAAGCGTATCCCAAATTCTGATACACACATTCGCAGTCCGAAAACAACTCTGCCATATCAGCCGGCGCATGGATATAATCGGGCTTATACTTCTCGATAAGTTCACGCAAAAGCCCAACATCCAGGTCAGACTTGAGCATTAGCGGGACGATGCCTGCGCTTAGAAAGCCAACATAGCCAACTAACGAACCGAGTTCATTCTTGCAAAGGTTAAATACCAAACAACGGTGCGGAATGTTCGCCGTAAGAGACGAACAAAACGAAGAAAACTGGCGATAAGAAAAACTTTCGCCAGATTCAGTAATGACCGAAGTGTTATCGCTGTATTTATCAAAGTCCCACACGGGCAACCCCTAGTGGCCGTTAATCCATCTGGATATTGTATTTCTTGAGAATTTCAATTCCCTTCGCAAACGAACTAAAGTCAATGATGTCATCGGTATCCATCATGATGTCGAAGGCTTCTTCAAGGCTCGCAATAAGCCCCATGTGGCCAACAGAATCCCATTCGGGAATGGCCTGGTATTCTAGTCCGTCAACAGCCTTTTCAGCAGGGATTCCGAGACCTTCAACAAAGGCATTCTTATACTTTTCAAGATTTGTCATAACAATTCTCCATGTTGGCTATTTAAACATCAAAAATACTTTCGGTAACAAATTCAATATTCATCGAATCGCCTACGGTCTTTTTAAAATCCTTAAACATATCTAGAATTTCTTTGTTCAACTTGTCGCTGTTTCCCTCAGGATTTACTGTCGGAAGCGAAGAATCTGCGTATGTTTCGTTGTAATGTTCTCTAAATTCGTCAAAACCAGCGACAGCAACATCCTTTACATTAAGGACGCTCATCAAACGTAGGCAGTCTATTACGGCATTGTCAAAATAATCCCAGCCACGTTTGACAACTCTATTGAAGTTGACCACAAAATTCTTTTCATCATGCGTCGCAGCAATATTAGATAAAAGAATCTTTCTCACTTTCCCAAATTGCTCCGGATAGATACTTTTTGAATAATCGTATCTGCTATTCGAGATAAGGAATAAATAATCAACATCGTATTCTGGATTGATTGCATTAACCTCAATGACAACAGGATTCTTAGCCTTAATATATCCCTTTATCTTATAACTTTCAGTAAGCGTTGATTTTCCAGGAGCAATAAGCAGGACCTTTCTATCCTGAAGAGCAAGGCTTAAGGCGTCAATCGTTTCTTTATCATCAACAATTTTATTCTGATTCTCTATATACTTTTCTTCGAGCAAATCGTAATCATATTTTATGCGGTCCTGAGGATCCAAAGACTTAATAATTTCATTCATATCTTTTGCATTTGTTCTGTGATTTTTCAAAAGATACGCAATGTTGTTCACATGGCAGCAATACATACCAGAAATGAAATATGGTGTTGAATATCCCCAACTATAATTTTCCTTGAAATACCCCATATACAGGTCAATCGCATCAAGAATTTGATCCATTTCGTAGCCGCAATCATACTTTCTGTTAAGAAAGCTAGCCGCTAGTTCAGTTGTTGTATTGCCCGCCCCGCGGCCCATGCCGCACAAGCTTGCATCCACAACCACATCACGTTCAGAATACTGCAACCTGTTCACAAAATACTGGGTAAGGGCAAATGACAATTGCTGATTGTTATGTGAATGGAATCCCAATTTTATACGAGGATCAAGAGTCTCATCAAGTTTTTCAATGATACGGTCCAAATCCTCTTCATACATTGCACCGAATGTATCGACAATGGATAGAGCCTCTGCATCAATGCCATTGACGCATTCTGCCAATTCTACAAGTTCTTCATCGGTGTATGCCAAAGTATTCGCAGCCTGAAAAAACACCTTGTAACCCTTTGCAAGAATCTGGCGGCCAACATCAATTCCTTCTTTTGCCTTACCCCGAGGAAACACCACCCTGATTGCATCTAAAACGCTGTTGTCATTTTGGGGCAAGTAGTTGAGATCATATCTGTCCCAGTCAATCATGGCAACAAATATGGACTTTTCGCTTTTTTTGTTGACGTATCTGGAAATGTCTTCTGGAACATGAAAAAAAGTTGTTCCAATTTTATGCTCCGTATTTTTTAGCCATCCGCACTCAATAATCTCAATATTGGCTTTCTGCAGTTTGTCAATAATGCCCTTGATTGCGGAAGTTCCGAACTTCGCATCGACAACATAGGCGCCATCTCTAAGTGTACAATCCAGCAATTGCATTTCCAAGACCTACATATTGTGTTTCACGAACACGTGATTTATCTTATTAACGGTAAATCCATTTGCGAGCAACGCCCTAAATTGGTTCACATTGTTCGAAGACACCTTTGTCATCAACAATTTTCCACCAAGCAATTTAACTATTTCCTGTTCCTTTTGGACCATACCAAGACCAGTCTTTCTGAACTTTTCATATCCACCGCCAAGCACCGAATGATAAACAACCCGATCCTTTGTGGTTAGAACAATAAAACCCGCAGGTTCTCCCTTATATGACATGACATAAGGTATAGCCCCATCATTCAGCATAGATCTAATCCAATTCTTATATCTCCTTGCGGAAAGTTCAGGCGAAAAGTGCGGGTCATTGGAGATTCTGTCGCTAGAAAACAAACCCTTGTCAATTTCTGAATACAGCATTTCAACATCAGAAACATTCATTTCCCTATAGTCTAGGGAGTCATATAATCTTTGAAGTATTCTGTTCCTTTTCACTTCATGAAGGTCATGCTCAACCTCAATCATTTCTTCAACAAACTTATAACCCATATTCTGGACAAGATTCGCAACATCGAACCGACTCGCCGGAATTTTAACAACAATATACTGGTCATTGAGCGTGACCAATCCTGTCCTCACCACATCAACAGAATCGTTCAAATCAACAACAACTTCTTTAGATGTCACACCAAGGTTTTCTTTTTCCCAAAAAGTATCTATAATCTTCATAAACGTTCCCCTGCAATCAAACCGGCGTTCCACGACTCGTTTCAAGAGGTTCTACAATCATTTCCTTGAAGAACAAATCCCTATCGACATACGGAGCTTGGTCTTCAATCGGCCTAAATCCAAATTTTCTCTTTCCGTAAGTGACCAGTCCGTTATGCAAATCGACCTGTTCTGGGTCGCACATGACTTCGCATATCACGGGCTTGTTATCGGCGGTCACTTCGTCAAGGCCAGATGCAATTTCATCATAGTCATTAATCTTCACATACTTTATACCGAAAGCGGTAGCAAGTTTCCCATAATCAGGCAAGTCAAGGCCATTTGACGGATCTGTTCCAATGGACTTTCCTCTAAAATGAGCCTTTTGACCGTGGCGAACGCCCGAATACCCATTGTTATTGATGATAATAATCTTTATGTTGCACTGATTTCGGACTATTGTCTGCAATTCCTGAAGGTTCATCATAATAGAGCCATCTCCATTTACGGAGAATACCATGTCGTTTGTCAAGAATGATATACCAATAGCCCCAGGAAGAGAATAACCCATTTCGCCCTGCGCAAGAGACGCGATGGCTCTATTATTCTTTCCGAGTTTGCAACTACCACTAGTAACAGCTCCCGTAAGGCCCGCATCCGAAGTGACAACAGAATACTCGCCAAATCTTTCGGACATTCTATTCAAGAAATACTTGATATCTATAGGATTCGCCTTGTCTAGATCTGCAGGATATAGCGGGAAGACATCTTTCCAATGCTTACACTTTTCGATCCAAGCATCATAAGTCTTAGAGATGCTTTTCGTCAAAAGCGCTTCTAAGAAATCCTTCGCATCGCCATGGATAAATTTATCTATATGAACGCCCTTCTTTGAATGCTCAACCGCATCGATATCCACAACAATAGTCTTTGCGGCTCTAGCAAACTGGTCTCGTTCGGGGCCAGTCACTTCAATAGCAAGCCTGCAACCAATAGAAATTACAAGGTCTGCGTTCTGGACTGTAAAGTTCGCGTATCGGTTTGCACCGCCAGCACCAACAACTCCAAAATTGAGCTCATTTTCGGACGCCACAGTGTCATACGCAAATCTGGAGAAAACAACAGGAATCCTAAACTTGTCAATCAGTTGATTTAATTCTTGGACCCCGTCCGCACATCTCACGCCTTGTCCTATTAAAAATACAGGCCGCTCTGCCTTCTCTATAGATTCGGTTACATCATTTATGTCATTTTCTTTTATTTCTAATTTGGCTTCAATTGGCGTGTAATGTTCCAACTTTTCTTCGTTAATCATCGAATTCTGAATGTTTAGCGGAACATCTATCCAGACAGGACCTTTTCTCCCTTCTTTTGCAAGATACAGCGCTTTATCCATGTGGTACGCGATTTCTTCTGCATTAGAAATTGTAACCACATATTTGGTAATCGGCTTTACAATAGTCTCTATGTCGGCCTCTTGAATACCAACTTGCCTTAACGGAAGTCCGGATGCCTTGACAGTTTGATCATACGACTGTTGACCTGAAACGACAATCATCGGGATGCTGTCCTGCCATGCGTGCAGAACACCTGTAAGCGTATTCGTGCCAGCACAGCCTGTGGTAATTAGGCAAGCACCCAGATTGTTGTTATAGAGAGAATAAGACAAAGCCGCCATTGCAACAGCCTGCTCATGGTGCATTCCTACGCCCTGAAGAGTTTCACTTCGTCTAAGCGCGTCCATAAGATACACGCACTGTCCTCCAGGGACATAAAACAAATGCTTTACGCCTTCGTCGGCAATACGCTTTAATATGTAATCAGCAACTCGAATCATAATATATCTTTTTCTTTAGTCATTTACTGGAATTGCCCACAATATTGTGTGAAATCCGCCCCTTAAATAATACTTGTATTTACAATTCAATGAATTAATAAAAAGAGGGATATCTATCAAATCATTTTTCCTATGATAAACACAAATTGCTAAATAAGGTCGATATTTCTTTATACATTCTTCTGCACCCTTTAGGGCATCTAATTCAGCGCCTTCAACATCCATTTTTATATACAACTGACCTGTAATAGACAACTCCATGTCATCAATTTTTTTCACAGATATTTTTTCGCCAGCAAAGGATTCGTCCACTTCTATGCATCGGCCACCATCTTTCTGATTCGTGTCAAATATAAATCCCAAAGTGGAATTTTTACTTCCAACCCCATATTCTAAAACGTCAATAGAGTTGCAAAGATTTTTAAATTTTTCGTTATTTCTGATAAATTCAGCATTCTCTTTATCAGGCTCAATAGCATAGTAATGAATTGATTTTTCGGGAATAGCTCTGCATATATCTTCAACGTCATCCCCAACATATGCTCCACAGTCAACAACCGTTGCCCGATTATATACGCTTTTTTTAAAACTATAATTTTTCCAATAAGTTTCTTCAAAATAATACATATCTACTATTTCCGAGTAGGGAACTAGTTCATACGAGTCATATTGGTTATCATATGTTTTTGAAGTATGAAGTTTGTCAAATATTTTTAAAGACTCGTTATCATCAAAGAAATTTCTTACTTTTAAGTACCTGGCATCAGTAATAGGAATTCGTTTTTCCGCAGCAAAATCATCGTTCATTACACAGGGTCTTAAAGAAGTGTAGGGATTTGGAACATAAAGTTTATCAATATTAAGTCCAAGGGATTTGTAATACTCAATCATATCAAAAGAAAAGAATGCGTTGATTGCCAATATGGCACACGTATCATCTTGCATTATGTCTGCTACATATCTTGATAAATTATGTATATCAGTACCATTAAAAGATTTCATCTTCCGACTATCGTCCAAATTGTCTGCAACTCCAATATTTATCAAGCCGCTCTTCTTTAATTGTGGTTGCATTCTTTTTGCAACGGTTCCACCACCAATCAAAACATATTTCTTATAATCTTCTAAACATTTCATCATATTAGCCCCCCGTCAACTCTAATGACTTGTGCTGTGACAAACGAAGATTTATCTGATGCAAGGAATGTAACAACATTTGCGACCTCTTCTGGCTTTGCACGTCTTTTCATAATACATCTATTCATCGCAGTCTTTTCATCTTCTTCGCTCATGGTTCCCGCCTGATCTGTGTCAGTAAGGCCAGGAGCAACAGCATTTACCCGTATGCCTAAAGGCCCCAATTCAAGAGCCATACGTTTCATTTCGCCAACAATTGCCGATTTGCTGGAAACATATTCAACATTTGCCCAAGCATCATAAATTGCCGTAGATGACACGAAAACGATACTTCCTTTTTTGTTTTTAATCATGTTTCTACCAAGCAACTGCGTAAATAAAAACGGCGAGAAGAAGTTAATTTGAAAAACATCTTTCATTGAGTTCATCGGTGTCATCAATGACATTCTAAGCGGTAGACCGACCCCAATGTTGTTTACAACTATATCTGTCGAACTTTTAAATGATATTATCTCTTTTGCGGCCGCCTTTACGGTTTCCTCATCTCGAAAGTCCGCATATACCGGTGTGATTTTCACTCCGTATTTCTGCGACAAATCAGCAATTAGGGCGTTAAATTGTTCCGATTCCTTGCGGACAACGGCAAAAACATTTGCCCCATTCTCGGCAAAATTTTCAAGAATCGCCCTGCCAATTCCGCGGTTGCAGCCCGTTATTACCGCTGTTTTATCCTTTAGCAACATATTTCTTATCCCTATTATTTCACCTTTCATAAATATAAACAACTCTAGACATCGCCTCGATCATCCTGAAGCCGTCCCAGGTGAATTCAAGACCCATTGTGTCGCCAATATCGACCACTCTATCGACCCCGCGCACGCCTTTTTGAAGCACAAAGTCCACAACAGAGCGTTTGTCTATCCCAAACACGGCAATTGTCTGGCACATCTTGCCCATTATAGGTACAATATCGTCTAACGAATCTGCTGAATACTGAAAAAAGTAGCCGCCGCTCATCTTATAGTTCATCACGTCGCGCGTCAGTTTTTCGACGTCAACTATAAAGAGTTTGTTGCCCTTTCTTGTTAGACGAACACCGTCCTTCTTCATGGAAAGTTCTGTCGCCATCGAAAGTTTATCAACCGCCTGAATCGGCTGAAGCTCGTAGCGTTCCGAAACTTCTTTTTCAAGGGCGTTCCAGAACAGCTTTTTTGCTTCGTCTATGCTATCGCCAGCATTCAGCCACACAACGATTCTCGGCGAACTGCATGCATTCTGGTCGGTGTAATAGGTGTCCGTATAAAACTTCTTGGCGATATCCGAAATGAATGCATTGCCCTTGTCGGGGTTAGTTGCGTGCTTAAGATATTCAGCAGCATCAATTATCGCAACGGAATGCCTGTCTGCAAAGCACATCTCGATGGCTCGTGGCGGAATCGGGCAACGCCTAATTTGCTCGATAGTCCTGTTGCCACCCCAAATGATTCGAATGTCGCAAATACTAGAAAGGTATGCTGTAATTTCATCGCTATGCTCATATCTGACAATGCAGATGTAGCGACTCATTTCTGCAAATTCTGGCTTTTGGAAAATGCTCTTGATTGCAGAACAGATAATATCGACTTCTTCGAACTCCTTATTCGAGACCCTGATGATGCAGATATTCCCTGCAAGGAGCGACGATGTCATAGAAACTGCAAAATTCACAGGGACATTCGACGGCGCTATGTGGAAGGCTACACCACGGCCAATACGGATGACATCGTCCCGGACAAATTCCTTTCTGGCCTGTTCAAGCGAGGCCTTTCTAATCCAATAAGCATACGACATCACATCCAGATGTTCCCTGATACCAGGAATTGCAAGAAGTTCTTTAGAAAGTTCGGACAAGAAGCCGACAGCCTCGTTCGAAAACATCGGCAAGGCAGGCGTGTCTGCGGAACCCTTTACAATATCTTCGTTCCCGATCAGATACTTAATCTTATTTTCTAACACATCCATCATAACTTCATCTTGTCTGCATAAGTGTCGCTGCAGCCCCTGATTTCGGCACTCTTGAGGCGACCGATTATCTGGATATACTTTCCTTTTCTTCCACACGGGCAGTCGTCTTCGCCAAGAATCACCCCTTCATCTTCAGTAAGAAGCGAATGTCCCGGATACGAATGCGGGAGAACGGAAACCGTCTGCATAATGCCCTTTTCTCCAATTCCCTTGACAGAAAAGTCCTCGGCATCCCTGATAATCACATCGGAATAGTTGCTCGCATGCAAATGACCGCATTCGCATTCTGCGTATATACAGCCAGTCTGTTCCACCATACCGTAATGATCAAGGAAGTGCCCAATTCCCAAAGTTTCTCTCATTCTTGACTTGAATTCATCTTGAGATATGCTATCGGAAATCAGTTTTTTCCATCCGCCACCTGTCATCAAGAATACATCCGAAAGGTCATAATCCTTGATGTTGAATGGGCCGCTATTTTCAAACACTTTATACAGATGCTGCCACACGATGAACGTAAAACCGAACATGATAAATCTTTGTCCGCTGTATTTATCCAGGAACATCTTTACCGCGTCAACATTAAGGGACATGTCGTCATTTAGGGCAAAGACCATTTCTTTGGCGACAACCTGAAGTCCCATAATTGCTGCACCGCGGGCGGTAAACATCTGTCGATTCCGGACCGTTTCCTTGGAATCAATCACAAGTAACGGAAGTCTCTTTTTACCCCAGTAGTCGCCAAGAATCTTAATCATGACCTTCTGCTGGATCATCGCTGTTTCTTTATCTACAAAAATCTTGGAAACGCTTTGGCCTGTCGTTCCCGAAGATGTCATCGTTTTGAAGACTTCCTCACGCGGGATGCTCAGCAAATCAACATTCTTGAAAAGCCGCACCGGAAAAAAGGGGATGTCGGCAATAGTCTTGACGTTTCGCTCGTCAAATCCAATGGCATTGAGGAATCTCGCATATTCCGTACAATGATCCCTATGGAACTTTGTCAATTCTAAAAGTTCCTTTGTGAGGAGCACATCCTTTGAGCCCTTCTCCAAATCGTACGGTTCATGTTCGTAGAATTCTTCTATCATCTAATCTCGCTTGCAATTTTCTCTGCAATTTTCACATCCGTAAGGCCAGCCTGTTCCCATACATACCTTTGTGAACCCGCATTGCAGAATGCATCCTGGAATCCGATAAAAACTTGCCTCGGGGCATTCGACTTTGCCGCCTTGTATTCGGCAACGGCACTCCCCATACCGCCAAGGACATTATGTTCTTCGACGGTAAAAATGGTCTTGTAATTTTGGAATATCTTGTCCAGCCCCTCTTTATCGATAGGCTTGATGGTATGCATATTGTAAACAGCAACGTTTACGCCCTGTTCGCTGAGCATTTTAGCGGCAGACAAGGATTCGTTCACCATTAATCCTGTAGCGATAATGGCGGCATCCGCACCTTCCTTAAGTTGAATCAGTTTGCCGGGTACAAACTCATAGTCTTCTTTGTAAACGATCGGCGCATTTAGACCACCGGAGAGCCTGATATACATTGGCCCGTCAGTTTCTGCGGCATACTCAGCCACCTTTACGGCCTCAAGGCTATCCGCCGGAGAAAATACGGTCAAGTTAGGTAGCACCCTTGTAAATGCCAAATCTTCTGTTGCCCAATGCGAAACGCCAGACTTGGCCGCAACAACACCGGCAGCAGAACCGACAATTTTCACGTTCAATTTCAAGAAGGACAAATGCTGCCGCACATGTTCAAGGCTCCGGACCGCAATAAAAGACGAATATGTTGTCGCAAAAACATTATATCCATCCATCGCAAGCCCTGCGGCAATGCCAACCATGTTCTGTTCGGCAATGCCAACATTCAAGAACTTGTTCGGAAACGCTTGCCTATACCTATCCATTCCAGAAAGAATCGCAAGGTCTGCCGTCAAAAGCTTGACATTTTCCTTTCTTTCGGCAATGTCGGGCATCGCGATGGCAAAGAAAGCTCCACGCTGGCCAAGCCTAGCCCAGGTCCTGATATCTTTCGATGCGATTTCCTTCATTTTGCACCTCCAGAAATCTCGGCTACAGCCTGTTCATATTCTTGTTGCAACAATCTGTGATGATGCCATTCAGGTTTGTTTTCAATAAAGGAAACGCCCTTGCCCTTTACGGTATCTGCGATAATAATGTGCGGCTTTCCCTCCTCATTTTCCGAAAAGGCCTTAAGTAGCGATTCCACGCTATGCCCGTCGCATTCAGACACGAACCAGTTGAAACTTTTCATTTTGTCTGCCAAGTTTTCGATCGGCATCACATCTTCGGTGTTTCCGTCATAGGAAAGGTGATTCCTGTCGATAATGGCTGTCAAGTTATCCAACTTAAAATGCGGTGCGGCCATGAACGCTTCCCATATCGAGCCTTCGTTCAATTCTCCGTCGCCCATCAGTATGTAAATGTCTCTGTTACTCTTTCTTTCTTTGGCGGCAAGTGCAAGCCCGATGCCCACCGAAATAGCCATTCCGAGGCTACCACCAGAATATTCAAGTCCGATTTCTTTTCTTTCCGGGTAGCCCGTCAAACGACCGCCGTCCTTCTGGAATTCCAAAATCTCTTCGTGCGGAATAAAGCCAGCCTCCGCCAGTGCAGGAATGTGAGCAAGTACGCAATGGTTCTTGCTCGGGATAAAGATATCCCTTTCTGGGTTCATCGGATTTTTAGGAGAAACATTAAGGATTTCTCCATAAAGAGTCGCAATAATTTCTATGGCAGACAAACTTCCGCCAAGATGCGAACCATTATTACCTGAAGCGAGAGCCATGTCCATCGCATCAAGCCGCATCCGCTTGGACATTTCCGTAAGCCTGCGAACATTATCTGTTGAGCAATCTATTTTTTTATTGTGAAAGCCCATTAGACACGGCCTCCATCAAGAACCATGATATGGCCTGTCATGTAAGCGGCGTCATCCGACGCAATATAGAGCGCAGCCTTGGCGATTTCTTCGGGTTTGCCCATCCGGCGAATGCTCATCCGGTTCAAAACCTTTTCCTTTTCTTCATCAGACTTGTAATTACCCATCTCTGTATCCACAAGGCCCGGGGCAATTCCGTTGACGCGAATATTATATGGCCCCAGTTCCTTGGACAAGGATTTTGTTATCCATATTAGGGCGGCCTTGCTGGAGCCATAGGCCAAATACCCAGGAGAGGTTTCGATTCCGCCGACAGAGCACATGTTGATTATGCAGCCTGATTTCTGCCGCATCATCACGCGAGACACAAGTTGCATCAGCTGGACTTGCGCAAACACATTCACTTGATAGACTTCCTTCAGTTTATCAAGGGACGTCATGGTAAAAAGACCGCCAAAAGCAATTCCCGCATTGTTAATCAAGACATCAATCTTTTTCTTGTCAGCGAAAATAGACTTCATTCCGTTCTTGATTTCTTCCTCGCTATTTAAGTCGAAATAGACTGGTTTAATCTCCACTTCGCAGTCTGCCGACAGGTCGTCTAAAAAGGTTTCAAAGGATTCGTCTTGTTTACGGGCACAGGCGTAAATATCGTATCCGGCATGGGCGAAAGTTTTCACAAATTCTTTTCCAATGCCTCGATTCGAGCCCGTTATGATTGCGGTCTTTTTCAGATTTTCCATGACTGCTACCGGTTGTCCTAAACAGTGTAAATTTCTTTTAGTAAAATATATTATTTAACGCTAGTGCGCAATAAAATCAACCAATTGCAGGGGATTCTGTGCACAGGCAATATGCGGGAACTTCGCAATATCGGCATCGGTCTTGAAGCCGTAGCCGTAGGTTACGCCAATAAACGGGATTCCCAATTGCGCGGCACTTTCCGCATCGTTGGCACTATCGCCAATCAAAAGACTCTCAGCAGGGGCTACGCCCACCAAATTCATTGCTTTTTCGACAATCTGGTTCTTGGTCATGGTCGCAGCTGCGTCGGAACCGCATATTGCATCAAAGAAGTGTACCATTCCGAATTTTTCAAGAAGTTGGACGGCGTGGTCTTCGCGTTTGTATGTCGCAACTGCAAGCGAAAAATGCTCGTGAAGAGCGGTAAGACACTCTTCCATGCCAGCATAGCAGTCAGCCAAAAAGACATCGCCTTTCCCGTATTCCTCGCGAAAAGCCTTCATCACCGCATCAGCGGTATTTTCATCGGCATCGAACAATTCAAGGAAACGTTTTTTTAAAGGAGGGCCGACAAAGGTTTTGCAGGTCTCCTCATCGGGAACCTTGAAACCCATTTTGCCCAGTGTTGACGCAATACATTTCGAAATACCCCTGCCCGTGTCGAGCAAAGTTCCGTCAAGGTCGAAGATGATCAATTCAAAGCTCCCACGTCGCATCAAAACCCAGTATCCGTTCGCATTGCACGTTCTTTATCATGTTCGTCAGAAATAAGACTCGACAAACATTCCATGTATCACTTCCGGGTAAACCATATATACCTAATCTAGTTTTTGACGTTATCTATACGAAAGAACCGCTTTCTTTCTTGTACATTTCCTCAATCATCGATGGTCCCTCCCACCAGAGCTTATTTTTCTCATTGCTTAGCATTTGTCCTGTATGCGACAACAAGAACTCGGGCAAAACATCCGAAGGATCGCGATGTTGTTCTCTTGCAATATCCTCGACAACCATTGTCGTGAGCAAGTCTATCGCAGCATCAATTTGTTCCTTCGTCACATCCATACTTTTTCGCACCCTTTAAAAACCAAATTTCTTATAGCCTTCGCAGTTCTAAAGCAATACTGATTTTTCAAGCGTTCCGGCAACAGAAGTCCTATACAAAATGAATCAGCCGTAGCAGAGCCTACTGGACCAAATGCACGCGCCATATAGTTGACAATTGTACTATTTGTCGCATCATTAGCCACTTTTCCTGCGACAATATCAACATCTCTATATTGTTCCACTACATTAGCGAATGTGCCCATCTTGCGATGAGCGACAATGCAATGAAGCCATTCAACATCGGCTGTCTCAAAATACTTAATATTGCAAAATTCTTTTTCCCTGTAAGTAAAAGACGAAACGATTCCATAATTCCTATTTGACGGAACATTCTTAGATTCAATCATTCGCTGCGTCGATATTTTAGCAAAAGAAAAGGCCTGATTACGATCAGTCGTCAGGTAAAAACCTTGACCAAAATCCTTAAACCTTGCACACTTCTGTAAATCAGGTTCTTTAACCTCGCAGTAGCTTCCATGATATAAGACTATACCATCTTTCAGCTGTTCAAGCATCTACACCTCCCCTAGAGGCTAGATATTGCTGGACATCATCAAGCACAGCCAAGTCACCCTCTATATGGAACAGTTCCCACATTTTCGCAATATAGTGAAAGACCCCCTTCGTTTTGAAGAGTTCCACAACGTCGCGATACGGCTTGCGCCATTGTTCTGCAGCAAGTCGCACCAACCGGGTCTGCATATAGATTATTTGTGACTGTTCTTCCATGTTCGTATCTTAATATACTTTATTACACCCCAAAGAATTCAAACACCTTTCCACAGATATACTCGATTTCTTCTTCTTTCAGCCCATAGAACATCGGCAAGCGAAGCAGACGATTGCTCTCACTGGTAGTGAACTTGTCTTCACCATGGAACCTGCCGAACCGCATGCCGGCAGGCGACGAATGCAGAGGCACATAGTGAAACACCGCAAGGATTCCGTTGTAGGTCAAGTGCTTCAAGAGCGCCGTTCGCGTCGCTAGGTCTTCCACCTTTAGGTAGAACATGTGCGCGTTGTGTTTGCAATGTTCCGGAATGTACGGCAACTCCACCAAACCTTTCTCTGCAAGCGGAGCGAGCTTTTCGCGATAGGCATTCCAGCTTGCCATGCGAGCATCGTTTATAATATCGGCGCATTCCAGTTCGGCATAAAGGTAGGCTGCGTTCAATTCGCTCGGCAAATAGCTGGACCCAAGCTCTACCCATGTGTATTTATCGACTTCGCCGCGATGGAACTGGCAGCGGTTCGTGCCTTTTTCACGGATGATTTCGGCACGGTCGTTGTACTTAGGATCATTGATGAGCAATGCTCCACCCTCGCCCATGCTGTAGTTTTTTGTCTCGTGGTAGCTATAACAGCCAAAGTCACCCAAGGAGCCGAGAGCGCATCCCTTGTAAGTCGCCATCATACCCTGTGCGGCATCTTCGACTACAAACAAATTATAGCGCTTAGCAATTTCGTTTATCTTATCCATCTCGCAGGCAACCCCCGCATAGTGGACCGGCACAATCGCCTTCGTCTTTTCGGTAATCGCGTCTTCGACAAGTTTTTCGTCCAAGTTCATTGTATCGGGGCGAATATCCACAAACACGCATTTGGCACCTTGCGACACAAACGCATCGGCCGTGCTCACGAACGTGAACGATGGCATAATCACCTCGTCGCCG
>OCTW013399384.1_pt1 | contig 17796 bp, 9 predicted proteins | sample 1539671 | NCBI WGS metagenome assembly OCTW01 (sample SAMN02144230, study PRJEB22623) | gut metagenome | biome: sheep rumen | host: Ovis aries | place: New Zealand
AAGAGAGCCTTCAGCACTATCGTCTGCAACTCCTGTAACTCCTGAACTCCTGAACTCCAAGAAGTTGAGCGAATGCGAAACTTGAATTACTTATAAAATCATGAAGTATATGATATATTTCCGCGCACACCACCCTTCTCCCTCCCAGAACAGGGAGGGACGGGGAGGGTCTTTCACTTCTCACTTCTCAGTTCTCAGTTTTCTGCTGGCCATCCTGCTGTTCACCACCAGCTGCGAACAGAGACCCGACGGCAACATCGTGAAGAAAGACCAGGTGCCCACGATTTATCCCGACTACGTGGGCGTCACCATCCCCGTGGGCATCGCACCGCTCAACTTCAGCTATGCGGGCAACGACGGGGCCGATGTCATCGACGTCACCGTGCGCGGCAGCAAGGGTGGCGAACTATATGCCAACGGCGAGTGGGCCGACTTCGACATCGACGACTGGCACGCGCTGCTGGAGCAAAACCGCGGTGCGCAGCTCACGTTCACCACCTGCGTCAAGAGAGACGGACAGTGGACACAGTATAAGGACTTCACCGTGACAGTCAGCCCCAATGCCCTCGACGAATGGGGCCTCACCTACCGACGCATCGCACCGGGCTATGAGGTGTACAGCCACATGGGGCTCTACCAGCGCGATCTCTCCAACTTCACCGAAGAGGCCATCATTGAGAACACCCAGGCTCCCGGAGCCTGCCTCAACTGCCACACCGCCAACCGCACCAATCCCGACCAGTTTGTCTTCCACGTGCGCGGCGACCACGGCGCCACCATGGTTCAGCAGCACGGCCAGCGCGAATGGCTGCAGGCCAAGAACGAACTGCTGGGCGGTTCCATGGTCTATCCCTACTGGCATCCCTCGGGACGCTACATCGCCTTCTCGACCAACCAGACCCGACAGGGCTTCCACATGGTGCGAGACGAGCGCATCGAGGTGTTCGACCTGTCGAGCGATGTCTTCGTCTACAACCCACAGACCCATCAGATCATCACCGACTCACTTCTCAGCACCAAGGACTGGAGCGAGAACACGCCGACCTTCTCGCCCGACGGCCGGTGGCTCTACTACATGACCTGCCGCCAGCAGGACTATCCTGCCCACTTCAAGGATGAGCGCTACAACCTCTGCCGCATTGCCTTCAACCCCGAACAAGGCACCTTCGGAACCACCGTAGACACGCTCTTCAACGCCGCGGCACAGGGCAAGAGCCTCACCTGGCCACGCCCCTCCTACGACGGCCGCTATCTGCTTTTCACCCTCATCGACTACGGTTATTTCTCCATCTGGCACAACGAAAGCCAGCAGTGGCTGCTCGACCTGCAGACCGGAGAAGCCCGCGAACTCACCGAAATAAACAGCCCACAGGCCGACAGCTACCACAACTGGAGCGACAACTCCCACTGGATTGTCTTCACCAGCCGCCGCGACGATGGCTACTACAGCCGTCTTTACCTCGCCGAAACCGACGGAAAGGGCCATTTCTCAAAGCCGTTCATGCTGCCACAGCGCAACCCGCGCGACTACTACGCCTCGTCCGTCTACTCGTTCAACACGCCCGACTTCACCAAGACACGCGTTGACTTCAACGCCCGACAGGCCGGAATTGAAATCATGTCAGACGAGCGCGTGAAGACGGGAGCCGGCAAATGACGGACGGCAGAGAAAGCAAATGGCCGCGACAATTTACCCGTACTTGTCTCACAACGAATTGAACGAATCGAACGAATGAGAAACGGTTTATTTGCACATCACTGCCACAGCCTAATAAATGAGTAGCATCCAAACACTATGAATAAGAAAGAACTGACCCCATTTCTGGCCACTCACCCTGGCGAGATGATAAAAGATGAGCTGAAAGAGCGTGGCATGACCCAGAAACAGCTCGCTACGGAGACAGGAATCAAGCCATCGGTATTGAGCGAAACCATCAACGGCAAACGAAGTGTTTCGCTTCATGTAGCGGTAGCTCTGGAAAAAGCCCTTGGCATCCCTGCAGAAGTCTGGATGAACCTACAAACGCAGTATGACCTCGACACCGCTAAAATTGCAGAGCGCGATGATCAGCGTGAGACCATTGCCGTCACCATTCCTGTGCGCGACCGCAATCTCCTTCGTGAACTGGTGCGCAAATTTGGATGGGTGTGTGTGCTCTGAGAACAGGACAAACTTACAGTAATTGCCGACCGGCTGCGCACCTTTGACGCACATAAACCATCGGTTTTGCCTGCAGAAACTGCCAATCTCCGAAAACCAATACGACGAAACGAAGAAACGATTCCATTGATATTGTTGAACGATTCCATTGGTTTTGTTCAACGATTCCATTGACATTGTTCAACGATTCCAATGGAATTGTTGCTTTTATCTGCCAAATAAAACGCAAAAAACTGCCGAATAAACTAAGAAAAACTGGCGTTCTTTTTTTGCCCAAACACGAATGTACATGAATGAAAGTACGAATGCCCATGAGTCTTTATGGTCATTTGTGTCTCAAGAACGGTCATTTGTGCAGGACTTTTCGTACACCAAGACACCGCCTTGAGAGCGCTTTTTCCGTGCCTTTTGTAAAAAAAACAAAGAAAAGACAAATAAAGAGCAAAATAGTATAGTATGATTTCAAAGATTTGTGCTATCTTTGCACCCGTTATAGACTGCCAAGAAGTCGCAACCTAAAAGTTGAATAACTACTAATAATAAAAACCTAAAAGTATGAGCATGAACTTAAGAAAGACAGCGTTGCTTGTCGGCGCCTGTTCATTCTTTGCGCTATGCTATTCGCCCCAGGCGAAGGCAGAGACCGCCCCTACAGACCTGCAGGCGGTGCAACAGGCGCGAAAAGTGACGGGTGTCGTGAGCGATGCCATGGGCCCGGTTATCGGAGCCACTGTCATGGAGAAGGGCACCAACAACGGTGTTGTCACCGACATGGACGGCAACTTCTCAATCATGGTGAAGCCAGGAGCGACGCTTCAGGTTTCGTATGTTGGATATGTCACGAGGGAAGTGAAGGTGGGCAACGCGTCCACCCTGAGCATTTCGCTTGAAGAAGACAACACCAGCCTCGACGAAGTGGTGGTGGTTGGCTATGGAACAATGAAGAAGAGCGACATCTCTGGCGCCTCGGTCTCTATGGGCGAGTCGGCGGTAAAGGGCTCCATCATCACCTCGCTCGACCAGTCGCTGCAGGGCCGCGCCGCCGGTGTGACGGCAGTTTCCACGTCGGGTGCTCCCGGCAGCTCGTCGGCCATCCGCGTGCGTGGTACGGCCACTATCAACGCCAACGCTGAGCCATTGTACGTCATCGACGGCGTCATTGTGCAGAGCGGCGGTGCCACGGGCTACTCCTATGGTCTGGGCGATGCACTGGGCAACGGCTCGGTGTCCACCATCTCGCCCCTTTCGACCATCGACCCCGCCGACATCGTTTCGATGGAAATTCTGAAGGATGCCTCTGCCACCGCCATCTACGGTGCGCAAGGTGCCAACGGCGTGGTGCTCATCACCACGAAGCACGGTAAGGAAGGCTCGGCCAAGTTCTCGTATAACGGCATGGTGGCACTGAACCGCCAGCAGAAGCGACTCGAGCTGCTCAACCTGCGCGAATATGCCGACTACTACAACGGATTCGTGGCGCAGGGCGAGGTGCTCAACCCCAGTGCCTCGATGAGCGACCCCAGCATCCTGGGCAAGGGTACCAACTGGCAGGACGCCATCTTCCAGACGGCACTGCAGCACTCGCACCAGGTGAACGTCAGCGGCGGCACCGACAAGGTGCAGTACTACGTGTCGGGCGGCTATATGAACCAAGAGGGAACCATCATCGGCTCCGAGTTTGAGCGTCTCAACTTCCGCGCCAACCTCGACGCGCAGCTCAAGTCGTGGCTGAAGATGGGCGCCAGCGTGAGCTTCTCCAACACCAACGATGACCTGAAGCTGGCCGACGGTGAGGAGGGTATCATCAACTACTCGCTGACAACCACGCCCAACATCCCCATCTACGACGTGAACGGCAACTACTCATCCGTATCGTCCGAGGGCTCGAGCAACCCCAACCCCATTGCCATTGCGAAGATGAAGGACATCCTGCTGAACCGTCAGAAGCTGAACGGCAACCTGTTCTTCGAGGTGACGCCGCTGAAGCATGTGGTGTGGCACACCGAGGTGGGCTTCGACCTGAACTGGAGCAAGGGTGAGACCTTCCAGCCCACGGTGGAGCTGCCCCACTACTTCGTGACCAAGAACGAGAGCTCCATCCAGAAGAACAGCTCCACATTCCTGCAGTTCAAGAACTACGTGACCTACAGCAACACGTTCGACAAGCACTCGGTGACGGCCATGTTCGGCCAGGAGTGCTGGGAGTCGAAGTACGACTACATACAGGTTAGCGGCAAGGGTCTTCCCTCCAACGACGTGCACAACCCGTCGCTGGGCGCCGACGTTCCCACCATCGGCAGCGGCTTCGGCTCGTCGTCGATGGCCTCGTTCTTCACCCGCTGGACCTACAGTTTCGACAACCGCTACAACGCCACCTACACCTACCGCTACGACGGCTCGTCGAACTTCGGTCCCGACAACCGCTGGGCAGGCTTCCATTCGCTGGCTGCATCGTGGCGTTTCAACAACGAGAAGTTCTTCAAGCCTTTGGAAAACATCGTCAGCAACGGTAAGCTTCGCGTGGGCTGGGGACAAACCGGCAACGCCAGCATTGGCGGCTACAAGTGGGGCGTCAGCCTCTCGGTGATGACCAGTGACCTGGGCAAGGGCTACCGTCCGCTCAACATTGCCAACACCGGCATCAAGTGGGAGAGCCAGGAGCAGTGGAACGTTGGTCTCGACCTTGGCTTCCTGCGCGACCGCATCAACCTCGTGGTCGACTGGTATCGCAAGGAATCGAGAGACATGCTCATGGAGCTGAAGCTCCCCTCCACCATGGGAACCTCGGGCAACGGCTCGTCGAAGCTCCAGGCACCGTGGGGTAACTATGGCACCATCCGCAACACGGGTCTGGAGATGACGCTCACCACGCATCCGCTCATCGGCCGCTTTGAGTGGGACAGCGAGTTCCAGATCTCGTTCAACAAGAACAAGCTCGTGGCCCTGAGTGGCAACAGCGCCAGCGACGTGCCGCTGCCCGGCTATGGCCAGTGGAGCGACCTCGTGAGCCTCACGCAGGTGGGCGAGAGTCTCTATTCGTTCTACGGCTACGTCACCGACGGCATCTACCAGAGCCTCGAGGACATAGAGACATCGCCCAAGCCCGTGCACTATCCCAGCAACGGCGTCTATGCCAAGGCCAGCACCGTGTGGGTGGGCGACATCAAGTACAAGGACCTGAACGGCGACGGCGTCATCGACGAGAACGACCGTACCAACATCGGCTCGCCGCTGCCAAAGTTCACGTTCGGCTTCAACAACACATTCCGCTACAAGAACTTCGACCTCACCATCTTCATCAACGGCTCATACGGCAACAAGGTGGGCAACTACAACAAGATGAAGCTGACGCACATGAACTCGTCGTGGACCAACCAGCTGAAGGATGTGATGGACCGTACGATACTGGAACCCATAGACCCGTCGAAGGACTACTCCATGGGCGTAGACCGCGGCGACGGCATGCTGGTCTACAACTGGTACGACGACATCACCAACATCCGCGTGAAGAACCCGGGTGCCTCGCAGCCGAGACTCACGCTGGGCGACCCTAACGACAACGACCGTTGGAGCGACCGCTACATTGAAGACGGCTCCTACATCCGCCTGAAGAACATCTCGCTGGGCTACACCTTCCCCAAGCAGATGGTCAGAAAGTGGGGCATCGAGTCGCTGCGCATCTACACCAACATCCAGAATCTGCTCACCATCACCGACTACGACGGCTACGACCCAGAGATAGGCAGCAGCACGCAGTCGCCCAATGTGCTCGGACTGGACAACGGACGCTATCCTTCGCCTACGACATGTTCGTTTGGCCTGAACATTTCATTCTAATGTCTGTATACCTTATATAAATATGAACGTTATGAAACTATCAAATATCAAATACCTGGCCATCGCGTCGGTGCTTGCCCTGACGGCAACATCGTGCGACGACTATCTCGACAAGCCGACCGAAGACAGCTATGTCGCCGACGGCTACTACAAGACCGATGCCCAGTGCCTGGCTGGAACGGCCTACCTCTACAACTCGCCCTGGTACGACTTCCAGCGAGGCTTCATCAAGGTGGGCGAGGTGTTCTCGGGCAACTACTACTGGGGCAGCTCCCCATACATGACCTTCACGCTGAACGGTTCCGACCAGGACCTGGTGAACATGTCCTACTCGCTGTGGGCCGTCATTGCACACGCCAACACCGTATATCAGTACATCAAGGGCAGCACCGCATCGGAAGCCGTGCGCAACCAGTGCATGGGCGAATGCCTCACATGGAAGGCCATGGCCTACTTCTTCCTTGTGCGCTCCTTCGGAGAAGTACCCATTGTGCACGACAATTCGGAAGAACTGTCGAAGGGAACCTACAGCACCGCGCCGAAGGTGAAGCGCGAAGACGTGTATGAATACATCATCATGACGCTCGAGGAAGCCATGAAGGTGCTGCCGAAGAGTCCGCTCGAGGCAGGACGCATAGACTACTACGGGGCCGAAGGCCTGCTCGCCAAGGTCTACCTGACCAAAGCCGGCGTCAGGGGCTCGCTCAACGGCGACGACCTTGCCAAGGCTGCGCAATATGCAAAGGACGTGATCGACAACTCCGGACGCCACCTGCTGCCCAACTACAGCGACGTGTTCCGCCTGAAGAACAACAAGAGCGAGGAGAGCCTCATCGCATTCCGCTGGAGCTGCATCAACGGTGAGTGGACCGCTCAGAACACGTTGCAGAGCGACCTCTTTGCCAATGGCTTCGACGAGTTCGGCGACCTCTGGGGCGGATGGAACGGCATCTCGGTAGACCTGCAGGAAGCCTTCGGCGTGAAGCTGCTCGAACAGACACCCGACGCCTGGATCAATGCCGTGGACACCCGTCTGAAGGCTACGATGATGTTGCCCGGTTTCAAGTACGACTATTTCTGGCAGGACCACGACATGGGCAACGGACAGAAAGGCTTCGACTACCTGAAATTCATGTTCGACGACCAGTATAACCCCTCGGTAACCATCCAGGACGGACAGGTCATCTGCCAGTCGGCCACGGGCAGCAACACCGTGAAGCACCTCTATGGCGACGACTTCGACCACGTTCAGGGCACTGGCCACAACGCCAGCCGTATGTCCTACAGCCTGGCCACTCACATTCTGCGCCTCTCCGATGTCTACCTGGTCTATGCCGAGGCCATGCTTGGAGCCGGCCGCGCCACATCTACCGACCCGAATGTCATCGATGCCTTCTACGCCGTGCGCCATCGCGCCATCCCCAGTGCGCCCAGGCCCACATCGGTTTCCTGGGACGACATCTGGAAAGAGCGTCGCCTGGAACTGGCCATGGAGGGAGACCGCTGGTACGACTACGTCCGTGTATCCTACTATGACCCCGACTTCTGCGTGAACGAGCTGCTCAACCAGAAGCGCAACGCCATGTGGGGACTGAGCGAGCTCTACCGCACCTACTATCAGACAGGCGTCTGGAACGTGAGCACAAGCATGCAGTATGACAACCAGACAGCAGCGCCCACCGTGACGTCACTTATGAAAAGCGACCCCGACACGGGCAAGAAATACTTCTTCATGCCCTTCCCCACGGAAGACGTCATCTTCAACCCCAATCTGGGTTCAAGCGTAGACGGAGTGCATGTAGACGTGCGTGAGACATACAGCTATTAACATTTTCCATCATTAACAGAACCAAGCTATGAACAAGTATATGAAAAAAATATTGTTCTTGTCGGTGGCACTGTTGGCCGTGGGTCTCACCTCTTGCGAGGATGAGCCCGACAAATACGAGGTGGCCGATGGCGTTCCCGTGGTCAACTACATCCGTTGCCTGAGCAGCGAGGTGACCAGCAACACCGACGACGAGGACACGAAGTACACAAACGGCGAACTTGTTGAGAGCGCCTATCCTTCGAGCACGCTCTGCCTCGTGGGTGAGAACCTGCGCAGCGTGGTGAAGGTGTTCTTCAACGACCTGGAAGCCAACCTGAACACCAGCTACATCACCGACCACACGCTCATCGTGAATGTGCCGGGCAGCGTGCCCACCGAGGTGAGCGACAAGATGTATCTCATCACCTCCTCCGGTCAGACCGTCGAGGTAGACTTCAAGGTGATCATCTCCGCACCTTCCGTCGCGTCGATGTCTTGCGAGTATGCTCCCGCAGGCTCCAGGGCAACCATCTACGGCGGCTACATGATTGACGACCCGAACACGCCGCTCACCGTGATGTTCAAGAATGCGGCCGGACAAGACCTGCCTGCCACCGACGTGGAGGTGGCCAGCGACTATTCGTCGGTGACATTCACCGTTCCCGAAGGCGCTGTCGAGGGACCCATCACCGTGACTTCCGTCTATGGCGCCACGCAGGCACCGTTCCGCTACATGGATTCTCGGGGCATGCTCTTCGACTTTGACGGTGCCACCGGACTGGGCAACCACGGATGGCACGACCGCGAGATTCTTTCCGACGAGACGTCCATCACCGGCAAGTTCGTACAGCTGGGCAACGGAACGGCCAAGCTGTCGGAAAACGCCGACTGGGACGATGCCAACTTCTCGTTCGAATACTGGTGCGGCTCGTGGGATTCGCCACAGAACATCACCTCGGGCGAAGGCATCGCGCTCAACAACCTGGTGGACTTCACCAACTATGAGAACATGTCGCTGAAGTTCGAGCTCTTCATTCCGAAGGCCTCGCCGTGGATGGCCGGTGCCATGCAGATTTGCTTCGAGGGTCTCGACAAGGTGACCATCTCGGGAAATCCCATTGACGGCTATGCCGGAACGGTGGCCAGTGCCAACGCCTACGTCTTCAACAACGAGGCAAACGACCTCGGCAAGTTCGGACGCGCAATGTATCGCCCCTGGACGACTACGGGCAGCTTCGACACCAACGACCAGTGGATCACGGTCACCATGCCATTCAGCAGCTTCATCTACGACAAGGACGGCGGCGTCACCAGCAACACGCCGAAGCTCTCAGACTTCACGAGCCTCTCCATCTTCGTACTGGGCGGCGGCATACCTGGAACAGAATGCACGCCTATCATTAAGATTGACAACATTCGTGCTGTGCCTAACAAGTAAAAAATCCAAAGACATGAAAAAGTATAGCAACATATTCACCCTGTTGGTGCTGGCCCTGATATCGGGGCTGGTGCTGACAGCGTGCAGCGAAGACGACCTCGACACCAACCAGTATGGCGACGGTGTCAAACTCAACGCATACGGTCCGAACCCCGTGATGCGCGGCGGACAACTGCGATTCGTAGGCAGCAACCTCGACCAGATAGCACAAGTAGTGATTCCTGGCGTCAGTCCCATCACCAGCATCGACGTGGTGAAGGCGGGCGTTCCCAGTGAGATACGCATCACCGTTCCCAAGGACGGTCCCGAGGTTGGATATATCACCCTGGTGTCGCGCACCGATGGAGAGCTGCGAACAGCAAGCGAGCTCACCTACACCGAGCCCATCGAGGTGACGGGATTCTCACCCGCTGCCGTCATGCCGGGCGATGTGGTCACCATCGAAGGCGACTATCTCAACCTGGTCCACATGGTTGAGTTCATGAGCGGACTGCAGGTCAGCGAGCAGGACTTCCTCTACCACGACCGCTACAAGATAGAGGTGAAGGTTCCCGAGGACGCCCGCACCGGCAAGATACGCCTGCTCGACGTTGACCTCTCAGCACTCGAAGACCCCACGGCCGACATCTCCTATAATGTCATTGAGACCGACGAGGCGCTCATCGTGGGAACACCCACCATCAGCGAGTTCGCCTCACCGCGCGGAAAGGCCGGCGCACAGGGCACCGTCACTGCCAAGCAGGGCGAGACCATCACCATCACTGGTGCCCACTTCAACCTCATCGGCGCCGTGAAGTTCGGCGACGACGGCAACATCTTCGAACTCTCCGACTTCACCGTCAGCGACGACGGAAAGACGCTTTCGTTCCCCTTGCCCGCCGAGGCTCCCGATGGCAGCATCAACCTGGTGTGCCGTTCTGAGGTGGAGGTGCCCGTCGGCACGCTCGTCACCGTCGCTCCCTCGGCATGTGTGGCAGCGCCGCAGCCCGTCAAGGCCGGACAGCCACTCACCATCAGCGGACAAGACATGGACGTGGTGGCATCGGTTGAGATGCCCAATGTCAGCGATGCCATCGCCATTCAGGTGTCGGCCGACAAGGTCATCGTCAGCGCCGTGCCCGAGACGGCACAGGAAGGCCGCCTCACCCTTCGCATGGCCAACGGCAAGGGCGTTGAGGTTCCATTCACGCTCGTGAAGCCTGTCGTCACCAACTACAACGACGCCAACATCAGCGCAGGCGCCGCCATCGTCATGACCGGCGTAGACCTCGACCTCGTGAAGAGCATCTCCTTCGGTTGCGACCCTGTCGACGTCACGGCATCTGCCGACGGCACCAGCATCACCGTCACCGTGCCCATGGAGGCCGTCAGCGGCAAGCCCGTGCTCAACCTGGCCAACGGCACCACCGTCGAGGCACCCGAGCTGAACATCACCGAGGCTGTCTTCTGCTACATCACCGCCCTTCCTGACGAAGAGAACACGCCAGAGGCCGGCAGCGCCGTCAAGCTCCCCGTGAAGAACGGCGACGTGCTCACCAACGTCTTCGTCAACGGCGAGGAGGTGCGCTTTGTCTACGATGCCAAGTCGTCGGCCATCATCTTCTCCATTCCTCAGAACGCCACCGCGTCGTCGAAGGTGCGCCTCGTCTCTTCCAACGGAGAGATTGAATACACCATGGCCGTCATTCCCGCCGGCGAAGTGGAGAATGTCATCTTCAACGGTCCGGTCAGCCTCTCCTGGAGCGACGACAGCCGCAAGATCTTCATCGGCGAAAGTGCCTTCGAGGGAGTACCCGCCGGCGCCACGCTGAAGGTCAGCTTCCAGCAGACCGGCTCATGGGGACAGGCACAGTTCAACAACGGAAACTGGAAGAACGACAAGATCAACTTCCCCGAGCTCGGAGGAGCCTACCTCACGACCGACAACTGCGGCGGTGCCGACGCCACGTCCATTGAGCTCACCCTCACGCAGGACATCCTCGACGACCTCACCGCCAACGCCGCCTGGGGCAACATGCTCATTATCCAGGGCGACCAGTGGATCATCACCAAGATCTCCATCAAGTACAAGAACAACCTCGAGCAGGACATCGCCTCCTTCTCTCTGTGGGAAGACCAGAGCAGCAACATCACCTACCCGTTCCAGCTCTCCTGGAGCGACGCCAAGGGCAAGGTGCGCATCATGCGCAGCGGACTGGCTGAGCTGGGGCTGAAGGCTGGCAAGTCGAAGCTCATCATCTACAAGACACCGGAGTCCACCGGACAGCTACAGCTCAACGACCCGAACTGGAAGAATCCCATCACCGACGCCAACCTGACCGACTGGTCGGGCGGTGTGGAGACCCTGGAGACGGTCTTCACCGAACAGATGATGAAGTGCGTGACAGGCGAAATAGCCGACGGCTGGTCCGAGACGGCCTTCATCATTCAGGGCGACGGCCTCGTCATCAAGAAGATAACCATCCTGCCCTAACGAGCATTGTCAAACCATAAAAGCATGATCGATATGAAACTCAAAAGCATCATACCTTTCGGCGCACTCGCAGCTGTGGCATTCCTTGTCACAGCCTGCGCCGACACCGACGCGCAATACACCATCCCCGACGTGGCAGCTCCCATCGTGACGGCCACCTATCCCGCGGCCAACGAGGAGATAGGCAGCCCGGGCGAGATCACCATGACGGTGAAATACGACAAGCGCATCTTCTTCGCCTCGTCCAGCTACACGAAGCTGCAGTTCACCGGCGGCACCATCGACCGCGCCACCGTCTACGGCATGGACAGCGTGCTCACCATCCACGCCACCGGCCTGCAGCGCGGCGTGCCCTGCCAGCTCACCATTCCCGCCGGACTGGTCACAGGTCCCAACAACCAGCCTGCGCCCGAGACCACGCTGGCGTTCTCCATCCGCGAACTGCCTCCCGTGGCCACCAAGCCTGTCGTGGCCACCTCGGCAAAGGCCATCTCGCTCTACAACTTCCTGCGCGAGAACTATCGCACGAACATCATCTCTGGCATGATGGCCAGCGTGGCCTGGAACAACGACGAGAGCGAGCACGTGTTCGAATGGACTGGCAAATATCCCGCCATCAATGGCTACGACTACATCCATCTCCCCGCATCGGTGCGCGGTGCCAACTGGATCAACTACGGCGACATCACGCCCGTGAAGACATGGTTCGACAACGGCGGCATCATCAACTGCGGCTGGCACTGGCTCGCCCCGAAGGTTGAGATAGGCGACGGCGGTGGCGACGAGCCCGCCGGCGAGGCCGAAACGGTGTGGGAGGGACAGCTCAACGTCGGCACCGAATGGGGCGTCAGCGACCAGATTGGTGCAGACAAGTTCGCCAATGCCCAGGCCGGCACGCTGCTCACCTTCTACTACGCCACCAACAGCGACGCCGACTACTGGCAAGCCAAGCTGATGGACAGCAGCTGGAACGCACTCACAGGCTACAAGGACGTTGACAACGGCTGGGGCTGCATCGCCCTCGACGCCGGCACCAACCACTATTCGTTTGCCCTCACGGCCGACGACGCTGCCAAGCTGCGCGAGGGTGGCATGGTCATCTCCGGCTACGGCATCACCTACACCATGATAACGCTCACCAATGCTGCCGGCGCCAAGCAGAACGCTCCGCGACGCGCCAAGCGCTATAACGACCTTGACCCGAACAACGACTTCAGCTACTCCGCTGGCGTCTTCGACCTCAAGGCCGCCGTCACCGAGGGCACATGGCAGAACCAGTTCGTCAAGGACGACCTCGCACGCATCGCGCCGTATCTGAAGCTGTTGCGCGACGCAGGCATTCCCGTACTCTGGCGACCCCTCCACGAGGCTGCCGGCGGATGGTTCTGGTGGGGTTCCGATGCCGAGTCGTTCAAGAAGCTCTGGATCATGATGTTCGACTACTTCAAGCAGGAGGGACTCGACAACCTCATCTGGGTGTGGACATCCGAGGGCGACGACCTCAACTGGTACCCGGGACCTGAATATGTCGACATCATCGGACGCGACCTCTACGGCAACTCCGTGGCCTCCTGCATTCAGGAATACCAGAAGCTGCAGGAGAACTACCCCGGCAAGATCATCACCCTGAGCGAATGTGGCTACTCGCAGTACACCAACAGCGTGGTGGCTCCCATCAGCCAGCAGTGGAACGAGGGTGCCACATGGTCGTGGTTCATGCCCTGGTATGGCACCAATGGCACCGATGAGAACATGCACGCAGGCAAGGACTGGTGGACAGACGCCATGAACTGCCCCAACGTCATCACACGCGATAAGGTGAAATACTAAGGAGGAGAAGCCCCCCAAGCCCCCGAGGGGGATGTGGAGGGAGGGGAAGACCCTCCCCAACCCTCCCTGTTTAGGGAGGGAGTGGTAAGAAGTGAGTGGTGAGAGGTGAGAGGTAAGAGAATAGTTTTTCCGCTTCAAGCCCTTCCCCCGCCTCTCACTTATCACTTATCACTTATCACTTATCCGGGAGGGAGTGGTAAGAAGTGAGAGGTAAGAGTATAGTCTTTTCCGCTTCAAGCCCTTCCCCCCGCCTCTCACTTATCACTTATCACTTTTCACTTGTCACTTATCAGGGGTACCCCAAGATAACAAATACTAGAATCATGCGGAAGAAACTATCCTCTCACCTCTTACCTCTCACTTCTTACCTCTCTCCCTCCCTAAACAGGGAGGGCCGGGGAGGGTCTCTCCTCCTCCTCCTCCTTTTCCCCTTCCTATTCTCCTGCACTAACCACAAGGCCGACGACCCGCTGGCCGCCACCGGACGCACCCAGCGAACGGAGAACCTGCTTCAGAACCTGCGACAGCTGGCCGACTCGGCCTTTTTGTTCGGACATCAGGACGCACCCATGTACGGCATCGGCTGGGTGGGCGACGCCGAGCGCTGCGATGTCCACTCCGTCTGCAACGACTTCCCCGCCGTCATCGGCTTCGACCTCGGCCATCTGGAGCTGGGTGACACGGTCAACCTCGACGGCGTGCCGTTCAGCAAGATGCGCCAGCAGATCATCCGGCAGTTCGACCGCGGCGGCGTGGTCACCCTCAGCTGGCATCTCGACAACCCCCTCACGGGCGGCACCGCCTGGGTGAAACCCGACTCGCTCACCCAACAGGAGAAGCAAACCGTGGCATCGGTGCTCGATGGCGGACCACAGCACGAGAAGTTCCTCACGTGGCTCGACCGCGTTGCCGACTTCATCAACTCCCTTGAGACGCCCTACGGCGTCCGCGTGCCCGTCATCTTCCGGCCATGGCACGAGCACACCGGCAGCTGGTTCTGGTGGGGACAGCAGCTCTGCACCCGCGAGCAATACGTGGCCCTCTGGCAACTCACCGAAAGCCGCCTGCGCGAAAAGGGCGTCACCAACGTCCTCTATGCCTACAGTCCCGGCAGCGAGAGCGACGGCGATGCAGCCCGATACATGGAGCGCTACCCCGGCGATGACTGCATCGACGTCCTCGGCACCGACATCTACTGCCCGTCGAAGTGGGACGGTCAGCAGACCACCTTCCAGTCCGACGAGCTCACACGCTATGTGGAGCGCACACGCCGACAGCTGACCATGATCTGCCGCGTGGCGCGCGAGCACCAGAAGGTCGCCGCCTTCACCGAGACAGGCTTCCAGGGACTGCCCAAGGAAGACTGGTGGACGCAGACGCTGGCACAGGCCGTGAAAGACCTGCCCATAGCATACGTGCTCGTCTGGCGCAACGCCCACGACAAGCCGGGACACTTCTTCGCCCCCTACCCCGGACAAATCTCCGCCGAGGACTTCGTCCGTTTCTACAACCTTCCGCAAACCCTCTTCCGACGAGACGTCAACGGACTCTACTTAAAACAAACAGAATAAACTCCCTTCACCCTTCATCAAGTCCTTGCCTATAAACCGTCTCTAAGGCAAGGACTATTCGTTAGTGGCATAGAAAAGCCCACCGTTAAGGACGATGGGCAAGGACCTCATGTTTTCACAACGGAATAATCCTTATTGTGATTTGCTAAAAATTAGTTGTGCAAAGTTACAAAAAAAATAGACGACTTGCAAGTTTTTCCTGTTTTTTTTGTAATTTTGTGGCTGAATAATCGTTAGAACAACCGAAAGGACAACTATCATGAAAAAAATCTTAGGTCTTGATTTAGGAACAAATAGTATTGGATGGGCTGTGATAAATGCCCACCAAGATGCCAACGCTAACCTTCTGCCATTGGGAATCAGTTCAGCCGGAAGCCGAATTATTCCGATGTCAGCCGACATCTTGGGCGCTTTTGAGAAAGGAAACTCCATTTCACAAACTGCAGAGAGAACAAGACTCCGAATGGCTCGACGTCTGCGTGAACGCCATATACTACGTCGCGAAAGGCTCTTGAGAGTTCTAAAAATAATGGGATTTTTACCTAAGCATTTTGACTCGAAGGTGAATCAAAATGGAAAGTTCATCGATGACGATGAGATAAAAATACCTTGGTACAAAGACACTGATGGCAATATGCAGTTCGTCTTTAAAGACTCTTTCCATGAGATGTTAGCCGATTTTTCACACCATCAACCGCAAATACTGCTCGGTGGAAAGAAGGTCCCTTACGACTGGACCATTTATTACCTACGGAAAAAAGCCTTAACACAAAGAATCACCAAAGAGGAACTGTCCTGGATTCTGTTACAATTCAATCAAAAGCGCGGCTATTATCAATTACGTGGTGAATTGGAGGAAGAAAAAGACAATGAGAACATTGAGATTATCAGTGCAAAAGTCGAATCCGTAGAAAGAAAAGAGAAAGACAAAAAGTATGATAAGTATTGGTACGAAATGCACCTTGACAACGGAATGGTGTATCGGGCTTCTTTTTACAACGATGTGTCTGCATGGAAAGGGGAAACTAAGGATTTTGTTTTGAAAACAACCATTCTCAAGGACAACAGTTTGAAGCATGAACTGTCTTTTCTCCCTACAACCGACGAAATAGAAAGGATGGATGCTCAGAGGAAAGCCAAAATGTATGCTAAGATTAAAATGCGTACAGAGAAAGACATCGAGAGCAGCCAAAAGACTGTTGGTTGCTACATCTACGACAGCTTGCTTCAAAAGCCCAACCAGAAAATCATCGGGAAACTTGTCCGCACTGTTGAAAGAAAGTTCTACAAAGAGGAATTAATCCGTATTTTAAAAGTACAACAGCGACTGATGCCTGAACTGCGTGACGTTCATCTATATAATAAATGTATAGAAGAACTCTATCCCAACAATGAAGCCCATCGCAACAATCTGTCCAAGCCAGATTTCGTCCACCTGCTGGTTGATGACATCCTTTTCTATCAGCGACCGCTGAAAAGCAAGAAGTCGCAAATCGACAACTGTCCCTACGAATACCACTTAGATAAAGAAGGCAACCTGTATCCCAACAAATGCATTGCCAAATCTAACCCTCACTTTCAAGAATTCAGGCTGTGGCATTTCGTGCAGAACCTTCGTGTCTACCAACGCGAAAGGAAAGCCAGCAATGGTCAGTTTCAAACAGATGTTGATGTCACGACAGAGTTCTTCAATTCAGAGGAAGACTACGTAAGGTTATTTAAATGGCTCAACGATAGGAATTCCATCAAGCAAGATACGCTGTTGAACAGCTATTTTAAGATAAAGAAAGAAAAAGGGAAGGACAAATATCCCTATCGATGGAATTACGTGGAAGATAAAGAATACCCATGCAACGAGACCAGAGCAGCTATGCTGTCTGGATTAGCCAAATGCAATATAGACAAAGACGTCCTTACCCGCGAAAACGAATTGGCCTTGTGGCATATCCTATATTCAGTTGAGGACAAAACCGAAATAGGGAAAGCTCTTCGTGGTTTTGCCAAGCATCGCCAACTCGGAGAGGGCTTTGCTGAGGTTTTCTGCAAGATGAAACCATTCAAGAAGGATTATGGCTCCTACTCTGAGAAAGCCATCAAGAAACTACTTCCACTGATGCGGATGGGTAGCTGTTGGAATGAAGAAAGCATTGATGCGGGCACACGCAATCGAATAGAGAAAGTCATAACAGGAGAATACGATGAAAGCATCAAGAACAGAGTCAGAGAGAAATCCATCCATCTGACAGACATAAGCCATTTCAAGGCTTTGCCTCTGTGGCTGGCTTGCTACATTGTCTACGGTCGCCACTCTGAAGCCAAAGAGATTGAGAAATGGGAGGAACCTGAAGACATAGACCGTTATCTGATGAATTTCAAGCAGCATTCTCTGCGAAACCCTATTGTGGAACAAGTCGTTACAGAAACCCTTCGCACCGTTCGCGACATTTGGAAACAAGAAGGACACATAGACGAGATACACTTAGAACTGGGACGCGACATGAAAAATCCGGCCGACAAGCGCAGAAAAATGACAGAACGCATCCAGCAAAACGAAAACACCAATATGCGCATTAAAGCCATGCTGATGGAATTCATGAACCCGGAATTGGGAATAGAGAATGTCAGGCCCTTTTCACCCAGTCAACAAGACATCATGCGAATATACGAAGAAGGCGC
>OCTW013425859.1_pt1 | contig 17794 bp, 14 predicted proteins | sample 1539671 | NCBI WGS metagenome assembly OCTW01 (sample SAMN02144230, study PRJEB22623) | gut metagenome | biome: sheep rumen | host: Ovis aries | place: New Zealand
GCAAATTCTGGAGACAGAAAAAAAGAGCTTAGTTTTTCAACTAAACTCTCTGTAACGTCAGCTCCTTAGCTTAACTTAATGACATTGGCAGACTACTTCTTAATTTTAATCGTGATGACATAAGCATCATCCGTCTCCTCTTCATCAACATTGGTATCAATACCAAAATCATTGATTGTTTTAACGGCTTTATTAATATCTTTTAAAGGCAAGGTATTTAAAGCAATCTGCACATTCTGGGACAGTGCTTTGCTGGTCCCTTTTTTCTTTTTCTTCGGCGGCTCTAACGTTGCTTTCACCAGCCGTTCCGTCTCTTCGACGGTTAGGTTATTGGCGATAATCTTCTTCAGAAGATTATTCTGTTCCGAAATATTTTCAATCTTTAACAACGCCCGGCCATGGCGTTCAGAAATTTGTTTTTCCTTTAACGCCTGCTGAACCGTTGGCGAAAGTTTTAATAAACGGAGTTTATTAGCAATCGTTGATTGTTTCTTGCCCATCTTTTCCGCCACCTGCGCCTGCGTTAAGTTCTGGCTATCCATAATGGAGGCATAAGCCAAAGCTTCTTCTATCGGAGATAAGTTCTCGCGCTGAATGTTTTCTACTAAAGCCGCATTAGCCGTTTCTTCATCATTCAGTTTCTGAATGAGCACGGGTACTTCTTTGATCCCAGCTAATTTACAGGCGCGATAACGCCTCTCACCAACAACGATCTGATACTGTTTAAAGCCGCCATAAGGACGCACGACAATCGGCTGTAATAATCCGTTCACTTTAATCGATTCCGCTAACTCCTGAATCTTTTCATCTTCGAAATGGGTACGAGGCTGATCTTTATTCGGAGAAATCCGATTAATATCAATAAACTTGTAAGTATTCTTCTTCATAATAGCCTCCTAGAGCGGTTTCTTCTTGATTGCTCCAAAAGCGCGAGGATATTTTGCAGGCGTCTTTTTCACCTTATGGATAATGAGGTTATGACGATGATCGTCATCCCCATCTAAGGTAAAGGCCACATCTTTCACTAAGCGGCCGCCTAAAGTTGTGATGCCCTGGGCTGCTTCTTCATATTCCTCAGCGCCTGCTTTGCCTTTTAAAACTAAGAAATCACCATCTACTTTGACTAATGGCAGACATAATTCATCTAAGATATTGAGTCTGGCGACGGCGCGCGCGGTCGCAATATCAAAGCTTTCACGATGCCCTTTCGCAAATTCTTCGGCGCGGCCATGAATGGCATAAACATGATCTAAGCCTAATGCTTCTATGAGATGATGGAGGAAAGTGATGCGTTTGCCTAAGCTATCGACAATGGTCACCTTTAAAGAGGGATAAAGAATCTTTAAAGGAATGCTCGGAAAACCAGCACCGGCGCCAACATCAACGATACTCTGATCCGTAAAATCATAATCAAAGGCAATTGTTAAGGAATCATAGAAATGTTTCTTATAAACTCCCTCACGATCAACAATAGCGGTTAAGTTCATCTTCTCATTCCATTCAACGAGCATGTCATAATAACAGGCAAACTGTTCTAACTGATGGGCAGTTAAAGTGATATGCTGTTTTTCTAAAGCTTCCTCAATATCAAACATATTATTCTCCATATTCTGACTTCAGATAAATCAGTAAGACGGAGATATCAGCGGGGTTAATCCCGGAAATACGCGAAGCCTGACCAACGGTTAACGGGCGTACTTCCTTTAACTTCTGTTTCGCTTCTAACGCTAAGTTAATCACCTGATCATAGTCAATGTCTTCCGGAATATGTTTTTCTTCCATCGCTTTGACTTTCTCTACCTGTCTTAATGCTTTATCGATATAGCCTTTATACTTAATATTAATGGTCACGCGCAGTCTTTCTTCATCCGTTAAATCAACGTTGCCCAAATAATCTTTGATCTTATCATAAGTTAATTCCGGACGCTGCAGTAAGACTTTAGCGGAGATCCCTTCTTTTAATTTCGTTGACCCTAATTCTTCAATACGTTCATTAATTTCACTTTTGGGCGTAAAACGTAAGGTACTTAAACGCGTAATTTCCTGATCAATATGATCCATCTTCGTTAAGTATTCCTGATATGTCTCTTCTTTGACTAAGCCTGCTTCATACCCGTATTTCATTAAACGTTCATCAGCATTATCATGACGTAATAATAAACGGTATTCCGCGCGACTCGTTAACATACGATAAGGTTCTTTGGTGCCTTTGGTGACTAAGTCATCAATCAGGACCCCGATGTAGGCTTCATTTCGTTTAAGAATTAATGGCGCAATGCCATCGACTTTCTTCGCCGCATTAATGCCGGCAATCAGGCCCTGCCCCGCCGCTTCTTCGTAGCCGCTGGTACCATTGATCTGCCCTGCCGTATATAAGTTTTTAATGACTTTGGTTTCTAATGATGGCCATAACTGTAAAGGATCAATGGCATCATATTCAATCGCATAGGCATACTTTAAAAATTCCGCATGTTCTAAGCCCGGCAGCGAATGCACCATCTGTTCCTGAATATCATGAGGCATAGATGTAGAGAAGCCCTGTAAGTAAATAGAGTTCGTTTCTCGTGATTCTGGTTCTAAGAATAACTGATGGCGTTCCTTATCTGCAAACTTGACGACCTTATCTTCAATCGAAGGACAGTAACGTGGTCCGACCCCTTTCACGATGCCTGAATACATCGATGATTTTGATAAATTATCACGAATCAGCTGATGAGTTTTTGCAGTTGTATACGTTAAATAGCAGACATCCTGCTCTGCTAGAGGCGTAAATGTCTTGGTGCTATAAGAGAATGATAGTTTCGCATCCGTTCCGGGCTGAACACTGGTTTTTGAGAAATCGATACTTTCCGCTTTAATACGTGGTGGCGTTCCGGTCTTTAAACGCTGAATACGGAAACCGTAATCACGTAATTTATCAGATAAGAACTTAGAATAACGTTCCTGATCAGGACCGCTAGGGGTCTTCTGATCGCCCACTAAGATTTCCGCTTTTAAGTAAGTCCCCGTTGTTAAAATAACCGTTTTCCCTTCAATCCGTTGCCCGTCTTCAAGAATAACCCCTTTACATGTATTCTCTTCGACGATCAGATCTTCAACCATCGCTTCAATAATATCGAGGTTTTCCTGCTCTTTAAGCACTTTCTGCATATAGCGTGGATAGGTTTTTTTATCTTCCTGCGCACGAAGAGCCCAGACCCCTGGACCTTTCGCCGTATTTAACATCTTCATCTGGGTATAATTCGCATCGGCGCTTTTCCCCATCTGTCCGCCTAAAGCGTCCACTTCACGCACGATAATCCCCTTAGCCGGCCCGCCGATGGCCGTATTACAAGGCATCTGACCAGCATTTGCAAAATGAGATGTGACTAATAATGTTTTTTTACCAATTCTTGCGGGTGCTAAACATGCCTCAATACCGGCATGACCAGCCCCAACAACGATTACATCATACATAGGCTACCTTCTTTCCGTTTGATTTTAGCATAATTATCCTGGCTTGACAATTGTATGCATGAAACCATGAAAAAGCCAAAAAGATGCCCTCCTAATTAGGAGGGCATCGTGATTATTCATCTTGCGTCGCTGGTTTTTCTAAGGTAAAGGTTAAGGTCACCTTAAACATATCACCATCGATCGCTAAGGCAAAGGTTCCTCCTTGCACTTCCGTAAAGCTTTTCGCTATCGCTAAACCTAAACCAGAGCCAGCGACATGGCGTGACTTATCCCCGCGGACAAATCGTTCAACGATTTCTTCGGAGGTGAAGTTCATTTCCGCTTCAGAAATATTTTTCAAGGCAATGGATACGTGCTCTTTATCGTGTGTCACATCAATATAGACGCGGGTCTGAGGCATGGCATACTTCGCTATATTACCAAGTAAGTTATCTAAGATCCGGTAGGTTTTTTCTCCATCTAAATAACACATCGCTTTCTCTAAATCCGCTTTTTTAATCACACGTAATGATTTACTTTCCAGTTTTTCTTCATTTTCCACAACCGCCTGATCTAATAACGCTAATAAATCAAGAGAGGTTTCATGCAAAGTGACATTGCCGGAATTGACTTTGGATACTTCAAAGAGATCTTCAATCAGTGTTGATAAACGGTTGGTATAATTTTCAATCTGCGTCGTGTATTCCTTGGTATCTTCTGGGGTTTTTGCATCCTTTAAGAGAATGACATAATTCTTGATACAAGTAAGTGGGGTTTTTAAGTCATGGGAGACATTAGAAATCAGTTCGGTCTTCATGGTGGTCGACTTCACTTCTTCTTCAACGGCTTTCTCAAAGCCTTCTTTCACATGGTTCATTTCATCACGCAAGCTATTGAACACGCCTAAGTCATCTGCAACCTCCACAAATTCACCATGAGATAAATCCTGAGCCTGTCTGACTAAACGCTGATAGCTTTGTTTAATGGATAACATCTTTTTAATAATGGTATTTATAACAACAAAGCCATAGATCACCATCATGATTAACCAGATCATAAAGAGATTGCGATAAGGATGAAGGGTGTACATGGTGTACATATAGAAAACAGACGAGAAGATAAAGAGCAGCATCGTTAAGCCGATGATGACACCTAAGTGTAAAGCACACAGTTTGACAATGGCTTTATTATGGGGATCATCCATTGTCTCTCTGATCAGGACATCAGACTGTTTCTTCACATGGCGGATCATCGCCCCAATAAGTGTATGATCCTTAAAATACGTCTTGACATTCACTAAGATATACTTAAGGCCAAAGCCGAAAACAGAAACTAAGAAATAAATCACTAAGGAAGGCAGGGCAAAGATAAAACCAATCAGAGCCGTGTTTTCTGGCTGCTTCATGCTTAAACCAAGAAGGAAGGTATTACTCATACTCTGACCATTATAGAGATCGATCATTCCTGCAAAGAACTGACGGATAATCAGACTGCTGAAGAATACACCTAAGACAAAAATCAAGGCATTCGCAATGAAATACCAGTTTTTCATAGTTTTGAAAGGCTCGATCGTTTCACTAATATTCAATGGCACAATAATCATAAAGAGAATAATGATCAAGCCGGATAAAAGAAAGGCCGTTTCAATAAAAGACTCAGCCTGATCAGACAGATTTAAAATATAACGCATATAATTAGTCGTGATCTTTTGTGGAACCTGAATGGTCATGGTCATATTACTTGGATTATTGATAGAGACTTTCCCTTGTTCAATAGCCGCTGTTAATTTCGTAATTTCATCGGAACCAATCGTCGTATTATAACCAATCGAGGTATATAAATTGACATAGTCCCCATCAAATTCATCATAAAGCGAAGTATATTTCTTACCAGAAATGCGTCCTTTCTGATCATAGGTAAGCGTCATATCTAAGCTCTTGTGATGGAACTGTTCTGGAACATGGGCTTCCTTTAAATCACCATTCTCATTTTTTGTGACATAGCTGATATCATCATTATTGCGCATATTCTTTGTGTAATCTGCCATAATCTTTGTGATCGTTTTCTTATAAGCAGCACGTTTCTTTTTCGAAACACTTTTATCAAACGATAAATACTGATAGTGTGGATCAGCCTGTTTGCCTTCATAAAGAATCAGCTGACCAATATTATAGCGTAAATTACTTTTATCTAATTCAACCCGATCAATATGAGTCGCATTAAAACAGAAGCCTACGGATGTGATAACTGTCGCGGCCACTAATAAAACGACATAAATCCCAATGATTACTTTTTTCTTCATTTCAATCACCTACATTTTCTCAATCTTATAGCCAATCCCCCAAACAACTTTTAAATATTCCGGTTTGCGAGGATTCACTTCAATTTTTTCTCGCAGTTTTCGGACATGAACAACCACCGTTTCGGTATTGACCGCCGCTTCCTGCCAGACATTTTCATAAATATCTTCAGCACTATAAATACGTCCAGGACTTTCCATTAATAATTTGAGAATATCAAATTCCTTTTTCGTTAAACGGGTCGTTTTTCCATTAACCCGCACTTCATGAGCATATAAATCTAATTCTAAGTCCCCCACAATCAGTCTAGAATCATCACGATCCTCTTTGGTCTTTAAAGAAATAATTTGTTCATAACGACGCAGCTGCGCTTTGACACGCGCCATCAGTTCCATCGGTTCAAAAGGTTTGGTGACGTAGTCATCCGCCCCTAAATTCAAACCAGTAATCTTATCAATATCTTCGGACTTCGCCGTCAAGAAGATAACTGGCATATCATAGGTTTCTCGTAACTTACTCACAAATGTAATACCATCCATCACCGGCATCATAATATCGACAATGGCAAGATGAATCGTCTCATCTAAACGCTCTAATGCAACTTTACCATTTTCCGCTTCAACCACTTCATATCCCTGATTTTTTAAGAAAATCTTTAACGTTGCGCGAATTCCTTCTTCATCTTCAACAACTAATACTTTGTGCTCCATACTGTCCCTCCTTACATTTCTATCATAGGTAAAAATCATTAAATAATCATTGGTGTAATTCTTAAATAATTCTAAACAAAACTATTATAATGCATAACCCGTATGAATAAATCACCATTACTTCTTATTTAAATGTTTTTTTAACGCTCTATAATAGCTGTCTATATTTACTCCGTTATTTCAATGTATTGCAATTAAATCTACAATTTTAGAATTATTACCTCAAAGTAAAAAAGATACCTGTTGATTAATAGCGGGTTGGTGTTTTCAGATTGTACTGAGAAAGGCATTTTCAGCTTTTCGCAAGAAAAAAAGGAGTCGTGCAACTCCTTTTCCTTTTATATAGTTAAGATAAATGGCGATAATGGCGTTCCTTTTTTGTTATAAATACTAATGTTAGGATAATTCTCAAAAGCATATTGGAGGTTATGACCACAGCATTCAAAGATCAGCAAATGATCTTCTACCTTTGGTACGACAATCTGATCATCTATCATAAACCCCTTTCCATGATTTAAATCCTGCAATGTCTGATCAAACTCTAAGATAATACTCTTGCTTGTTTTTATATAAGAAATAAGTTTTGGAGAATCGATACCCTCACACCGTTGATATATATGCTCTATGATGCTTTGTCCCACACGGGTTCCACACTTTTCTTTCACAACCGGATGAATATTGAACTGTTCACCTTCATCAATGCTGACAACAAGATGGCAGTCATGAAGAGTTTCACAAATTTGTTTTTGAGCATCTCTGATATAGGGCCATAAAGGCGTCTTATCATCCTGATACTTAGGCAACTGGACAATAAAGAACGGAATTTGACCAAGTTTATGACGCCAGAGCGTTACTAAACGCTTTAATAATCTTGCATACAAGTTTCCATTGTGAGCATCTTCTTCTCCCTGATAATAAACCACTGCTTTAAAAGTATACTGACTAATACGAGAGAACATAGTTTCATAAAGACCAGCGGGACGACAATAATCTTTGTGACCATGTGGCAGCGGCCAAGGAGTATGCCCAATATCCTGTTTCATCTGTGAAACACTACGCTCCGGATATTTTTTCTGATAAGCAGTAACCTGATCCTGATAAGCATTATACTTAGCAAAGTAATCTTCTCGTGCTGCATCTTCCTCTTCATCACTTTGCGTTTCAATACCCTGGTAGTACTTTTGGATATATATCTGATATAAATCAGGATCCGATTTTAATTCTTCTTCATCCACCCAGCAGGAAGCGGAAGTACCTCCTTTATTACATTCAACAAATCCAATAGGTATACCAACCTGATCTAGCTGCTTCGCTATATAGTAGCCAATAGCAGAGAAAGATTCTATTGTCTCAGCAGAAGCCTTTTGCCAACGTGCCTTTTCAAAAGTAGGATAATCCTTTCCTTTTTGTTGATATTCCACTTGAGGTGTCTGGTAATAATAAATATTATCGAACACTGCATTGCTGATACAGTCTGCCGCATCACGTAACTGATGAACTTTAAATTCCATATTAGACTGACCACCAAGCAAGTAAACATCACCCACATAAATATAATTAAAGATAAGAGTTTGATTTCCTTGAATAGTCATCGTATAAGGACCACCAGCATACCCTGTTGGCAATAATACTGTAAAGCGATTTTTTTTATTTATTGCAAAATAGCTTTTTCCCTGAAAAGTAATCACAATTTTTTCATCATTATCACATATCCCAGTGATTTTCACGAGGGCATGCCGCTGTAACACCATATGTTCACTATAGATCGCATCTAACTGCATAGTTAAGCGCCTCTTTCTAAACGCTGATAGAGTTTTACAAATCGATCAGCAAGATTAATTGTTGTATCAGCAGCCATGAAATGGTCCTGAGCATGAATCATTAAAATGCTTTTTTCTACATTCTCATTGTTCATTTCTTTAGTCATTAAATTCGTCTGGATAGCATGGGCATTATGTAATTCTTTTCGGCTTTCTGCAAGTTTATTGAGAGCCTCTTCCGGATTCCCGGTTTCCGCACTATTAATAGCCTGTAAAGCTAATGATTTCGCATTGCCAGCATAATAAATCAATTTCATAGCAATTTGAGCGCTTTCTTCTGACATATGTGTTCCTCCTACTCTGTAACTGCTTTTGTTTTAACTTTGTTGGTAACAGTTTTTGATTCTTTCGTGCTTTTTTCCTTTTCTTCTTCAGTAGTTTTCTTTTCTTCTAAGCGATCTGATATTTTTACAAAAGGAACATAGATCAGAGTGGCCACAGCTAAGTTAATTGCCTGAACAATTCCTCCAGCCAACGAACCAGAGAATAAAATTCCAGAAATAATTGGCGGTACAGTCCATGGTACATTGTTCGCAATTGGAGCAATAAAACCAATCTTCGTAAAGAAAACTGCAATATAGAAGCATAATGGCTGAACAATCACAAATGGAATAAAGTAAATAGGATTTAAAACAATAGGTAAGCCAAAGGTAATTGGCTCAGAAATATTAAAGATTGCTGGCATAAAAGCAATTTTGGTAATGGTCTTATTAGACTTTTGTTTTGAGAATAACATGATTGCTAAAACAGGTGCCAAAGCAAATGTTCCAGCGGCGATCGTTGAGAAGTTCATGAATAGAGTACTATAAACATGATGAGCTGTCCCTAAGACATTTTCGTTACCGGCAATATCCCAAGTCATCCCAAAGATTGCACCCCAAATTGAAGATGGATGAATTCCGAACCACTGGAATAATGACCAAGTAAACTGAGAAATGAAAGCAAAGGCACCAGTACGAGAAATGGCCATTGCAGGCTGCTGAAGAGTTGCTAACAATAATTCAGGTAAAGTTTTACCTGTCGTTGCGGTAGATAACCCTGTTAATAAAATAAAGAATAATAAGGTTATCGTTCCTGGAATAAGGGATTCGAATGATTTCGCAACAGCAGGTGGTACACTCGCTGGCATTTTAATTTTAAATTTACTTTGAAGAAGCTTATTGTAGAGAACAACTGTTACACCAGAAATTAATAAAGCCGTAAAAATACCCTGTGTTCCTAAAAAATTAGAATTGATTATACCATCAACAGTGACTGTCTTCTTATTAACAATTGTTGAGACATTCCAAGGCAAGCAGACAAAGAATGCACCTAAGGCATAAAAAACTGTAATAATTGGTTCACGATTCTTCTTAAAATAACGTTTCGACAATATATAGGCAAATGCCACGACAATCAAAACAGCATTGATAGAAATAGAAGCACGTGAGAAAAATGAGCATAAAGTTTGGGCTTGAGTTAAACCTTTCGCAAAACCACTTGCCAAGAATGCTTTGGAACCACCAAAGATTAACGCTCCTAAATGTAAACCAGAATTACCAAAGATAATACCATTAGGATCTAAGAAAACTGAGCTAACCATTGTTGCTAAACCAGCAATCAGTGGCAAAGCTGATACTAAAACGAATGTATCTCGTAAGGTTAAAAGAAATTTATTAGAAGCAATCTTACTAATAACAGCAATAAACTTTTGTTTGAATTCTTCCATCATCTTAATGCCTCCACTTTCTTCATCATTCGTTCTCCATCCATTGAACCAAAGTCCTGCATATCCATGACCATGACTTTCTTGTCTGGATAGTCTTCTAAAACTTCATCTTTAGCCCAGGAAATCTGGGGACCAAGCAAAATGACATCCGCTTCTTCAGCAACATCATCCAAAGAGCCATAATCAAAAGCTTCCACCGTTACATCTTCACCATGTGCGTGATAAGCTTCAAGCATTTTTTTTGCAAGTAAACTTGTGGAAAATCCTCCACTACAGAATAAGTAAATTGTCATTGATATTTTCCTCTCTTTCTCTTTTCGACACCCTCATTATCCGATCTTTTCTTTTTTCTCTCAACTAAACATTTTCCACCCAGCTGGAAACAACTTCTTTCCGTTTAGGCGGAAATGACCTGTTTGCATTATTTTCATAACTTTACTAATATAATATTTAGGAGGACTTACTATGAATGAACATGCAGAAAAACTCATCCACATTTTAATATCTAAAAATGATCCTGTCCCTTCCAAAGAACTGGCAGAAGCACTGCATGTCAGTACCCGTTCAATTCGTAATTATGTCAGTGAAATCAATCGTCACGAAAAAATCATTTCATCAAGCCGGAATGGTTTAAGTATTTCTAAAATGAAAGCGAAGGCTTTTTTACAAAAAGAAAAGCCTTCCTCAATTCCCCTGACATCAAAAGAACGAGGACAGGATATTATCAAACAAATGTTTATTTATGGGCACCAGCTTAACCTTTTTGATTTAAGTGAACAATATTTTGTCAGCTATTCCACCATCAAAAATGATATTGCCCATATGAACAACGATTACCGTCGCTTTAATGTCAACTTCAGCGTGAAGCATGATTTACTTATCGGGAACGGAGAGGAAAAGGATATTCGTCAATTAGTCTCATATTTGTTATCACAGGAAACGAAAAATCAATTTTCATCTTTGAATATTTTGCGTTCCATCTTTGGCAAAGACTACATTGATACGATCGATGCTATTCTTAACACTATGATCAGTAACTATAACTTGATTATTAATGACTTCTCTCTAATGAATACAATTATGCATATTGCCATTATTATTAATCGCATCTCTAAAGCAGATGCTTTAACATCAATGTCATTCAACTATAAATCAGAAGAAGAACAAATGATGATTGATATGTTAATTGAACAATTAGAAAAAGCTTTTTCACTCCATTTTAGTCTAACCGAGCGTGATGAAATTGCCCTTCTAATTTCCAGCAATACATATCAGTATGATGATCATGAAATCAATACACATGATGATATATATACGTTAGCGTCACACTTAATGACAGAAATAACGGATACATTTCATTTAGAAATTAATCATAATAATTTTTTACCATTACTATCCATGCATTTAAAAAATTTGTTGATACGCTGCCAAAATCATAAATTTGTCAGTAACCCAATGAAAGAGACAATCAAAAAGATTTCACCTGTCATTTATGATATGGCTGTAGCAATGGCCTTAGGATTTACCAAATATACTCATTATGCTCTCAATGATGATGAGATTTCTTTTTTAGCTATGCATATAGGGAATGCTTTAGATATGAATGAAGATGCCCATGAACATATCCAAACACTTTTGATTTGTCCCCAGTATGGTGCTATGCAAAAAAATCTCAAAGAAGCTATTATGCAAGCATTTCCTCATGACTTACAAATCACCCAAACTGTTTCACCAGGAGAAAATATTCAAAACTTTGAGTTGATTTTATCGGTCATGCCAATTGAACATGTATTAGAGCCTGAATTCTTAGTTATTTCACCATTTCTCAATCAAACAAGTCTATCTCTTATTGCTGAAAAAATAAAAATAATCCAAAAGCACAGAAAAAATGCCTGGATTCACAAACGTTTTGATGACTTCTTTGGCAAAGACTTTTTTATCTATAGCGAACTAACCAACACCCCAACAGCAATTATACATGCATTATCATCAACAATGGTACAAAAACAAGTCGTTCCCGCTACTTTTGAAGAAAGTGTTTTACAGAGGGAAAATGCTTGTCCTACAAGTTTTTCTCGCTTTGCTATACCTCATGCTACAAAAATGAGTGCTAATAATACAAAAGTTGGTGTTTTCATAAGTCCACAAGGTATAACATGGCAATCACAAACTGTTAATATCGTACTACTACTAGCGGTGAATGAATATGATAAAAGTCTGTTTATCGATTTGTACAATACTTTTATTGAATTACTATCACGCGATGATGTGATCAGTAAATTACTCCAATGTAGTGATTATGACACTTTTAGAAAAAATATTTTACAACTAATTGATTGCTAAAAAGCCGTGCCTTTCTGACACGACTTTTTAGGATTTAGATTTTTCGTATTGGATGACTTCTTTGGTAATGGCATCTCCTCCATTTTTCTTCCATTTCTTCACAAAATCATCAAAGGAGCTGACCTTTGCTTTACCAGAAATGATCTTTAAATACGTATCCTCTTCTAATTGTTCCAGATAGTACCCCTTTTTCTCATAGGTTTTTGTCGTCCCAAAGAAGACGCACTGCACTTTCTTGATTTTCTCAGTATCGAGCAGTTTTAAAGCTTCTATACGGGTGGTATAGGCAGCCCAGTTCTCAGCTCTGTTATTTTTGGCATTTTTGAGATAGTCCCGACAGGCGCTCGCATAGGAAACATCACTTGAAGAAATATCATCCGTGATCTTTCCTCCTTTAAGAATCTTTGTGATACTTGCATAGCTGCGATTTAAAGCGTTGGCATAATCCACATTGATCGCGATCGGGCGTGCTGTTGGATCGACATTTAAGGCATAGTAACGGTTGATACTGCGGACATTTTTATTTTCATAGCGGAGGTAATCAAAGATGACACTGATGATCTTAAAAATGACTTCCGGATGTTTATAGCCTTTTCTGACGACAACAAACTTAGTAGTGGGATTGATCGAGTGATAAGATGTGGTCCCATCACTGCTGGTCGCAATACGATACGGTGTCCACTTCGCGTGCGGATTTTTCTTAATGGCATCCACTAAGGGGTTATTAGGGACCCACCAGGGGCCAAAGAAGGCTCCACACTTTTCGTTAATGATTTCCTGGGTAATGTTGGCAGACGTCCGCTGTAAGAACTTCTGATCCAAGATGCCTTCCTGATACAGGGTGTGGAGATGTGCTAAAACCTTTTTGGCATTCGTATTAATGGAACCATACTGAATCTGTCCATTGACTTTCATCCACTGCTTTGGATAGACGTTTTGCGAAGCAAAATAGAGATTCAAAAGATATTCGCTTGAATAGCCTGTTCCTGCAGTCAGTGACGTATCCGCCAACAGCCCATCGGTCTTTTTCTTCTCCCTAAACACTTTGACAATATGTTCCACATCACTGAGTGTTTTCGGGGCTTTGAGACCGAGTTCTTTCAGCCAGTCAGACCGACACCAAAACAAGTTAGGTCCATCATCAATATTGGTCTCTGGCATCGCATAAAGCTTTCCATTATAGGTCACGGCATTCATCATATCGCTGCCATAGGAATTATAAATAGCTTTAATACGACTCGTTGTACAGTTGCGATAGGCGGTGGTGAGATTTTCGATCATATCATTTTTAATCAGATACTCCAGATCATCCACATTTTCAACAATCATCACATCAGGAATTTTCTTACTTAAAATGGCATGTTCAACCGCCGATGTATAGTCTTTATCATAGGCTTCAAAGACATCTTTATTCTGCACGTTGAGCACCTTTTTTAAGTATCTTGTGTAAGCGTTGTTTTCATAGGTATCACCACTTGGCATATTGGAATTGTTCACGCCAGTTAGATTACCTAGGGTGTAGGTCACGGTTTTTGCATATTTACCATAGGGTGTGGTAGAGGCATTCTTAGACGCGACAAAGGAGTCGTTAGACGACCCCGTTGTACAAGATGTAATTGTAGTCAAGGAAAGTATTATCAGGAATACTTTGCGTAACATAACATCATCCTTTCACTGCCCCAGACATACCTTCGGCATAGTACTTCTGCATATAGATAAATAATATCGCAATTGGGATAGAAACGCAAACGGCTCCGGCTGCGAATCTTGTAAACCACTGGTCGATATATTCTTTTTGCAGCATATTCCATAACCCGATGGAAACAGTGAAGTAATCCGCATTGGCACGGCAGATAACCTGTGCAAAGATGAAGTCTAGCCATGGTGCTAAGAATGATGTTAAAACTGTGTAGACGATGATTGGTTTAGAAAGTGGGATGGTGATCTTAGTGAAGACCTGCCATTTTGTGGCCCCATCGATATAAGCCGCTTCATCAAGAGCCTTTGGAATAGTATCAAAGAACCCTTTAGCGATGTAGAAACCAACACCGCTGCCGGCACTATAGACTAATACTAAAGCGACACGAATCATCGCTCCTTCTGATAAACCAACTGCTTTTAAGATGTAGTAAACAGCGACCATTGACATGAACCCTGGGAATAATCCTAAGATCATCGCAATATTCATAAATGGTTTTCTGACTTTGAATCTTAAACGGCTCATACAGTAAGCAACTGATAAGACGAAGAAACAGCTGATGATACATGAGAAGATGGCAATAATTAAAGTGTTCAGGAACATCTTAGGGAAGTTTAAGATGTTGGTATCAGTAAATAATTTAATGTAGTTATTGAATGTGTAAGTCTTAGGGAAGAATGTATCTACATAAGAACCTGGTTCTGCTCTGAAGGATGTTAAAACAACCCAGAAGATTGGCAGCAGCCAGATGCAGGCTAAGATGGCCAGGCAGACATGCACAATGACATTCACGATTCTCTTTTTTGTTTTGTAAGACTTAGTGATTGCTTTTCTAGCCATTACATGAATCCCTCCTCATTCTTATAACTGCCGGAGTTACGATAAGTAACTAAGGCAACGATTGCTAAAACGATGAATGTTAAAATACCAATGACGGCACCAATGTTGTAATACTGTTTATCAATAGTTAACTTGTATAACCAGGTAACCAGTAAGTCGGTTTTCCCGGCTGTACCGCCAACAGGCGTTGGATCCCCGCCTGATAACAGGTAGATGACGTTGAAGTTATTGACGTTACCAGTAAAGGTTGTAATCAAATAAGGTGTTGTCACGAATAACATATAAGGTAAAGTGATTTTGAAGAAAGTCACAACTGGACTTGCCCCATCCATCTTTGCAGATTCATATAATTCAGCTGGGATGTTCTGTAAGATCCCGGTTACCTGTAATAAGGTATAAGGAATACCAACCCATAAGTTGATGACGATAACAGTGACACGAGCCCAAGTGGTATTGGTAAAGAATGGTAAAGAGGTAGAAATAAAACCAGCATTCTTTAATAAGACATTGACCGCACCCTGAGGCTGTAACATTGTACGCATGATTAATAAAGAAACGAACTGTGGAACGGCAACTGATAAAACGAAGCAGAATCTCCAGAATGATTTCGCATGTGTTTCTTTACGGTTGATGACGATCGCTAAGATCATCCCAAAGAAGTAGTTCAGGAAGGTTGCGAAGACAGCCCAGATTAAGGTCCATCCTAAGACACCCCAGAATTCCTGACCGATACTAGATTTTAAAGATAAAACAGTCGCAAAGTTCTTTAAGCCAACCCAGTCAAAGAGGATCAAATGGTTCCCTTTGATACTGTAATTCGTGAAGGCCATCGAAATCATGAAAACCAGTGGTAAGATCGTAAAGATCAAAACCCCAGTGACTGGACCTGCTAGTAACAGTGAATGTAAGTTTTCATCAAATAAAGTACTAACATCCTGTTTGAAGGTATTTAAATGTTTTCCTTCTTCCATCAGTTTCTGCGCTTTATAACAGCTCTTTACGGAAGAGCGCCATAACAGAATAAACGCAATGACTAAGAATAACGTAGCAATACCATATAACAAGATCAGTAATGAATTATCACCCTGGGAATATTCATAAATTCCCTTGGCATCATTCCAAACCTGTTTCTGAGCAACACTGCCCAGTCCTGGTAAAGCACCGATATTTGCAAAGCCCTGAGCGAACATGAAAACTAAGAAAGCAACTTCAATGCCCAGGTAAATCAAACCTTTTACATATCTTCTTTTAGCCAGTAAGCCAAGACCCATTACACAAAACGATGCTTTAGTGACCCCGTCACCTTTTTTCCAGGCATCAGAGACGGTATAAGGGGTGGCAAACTCGCTCACTCTTTTCTTTTTGAATTTCATATAGAATCTCCTTCTCTAATAACGATAACGGTCTCTAGAAGAGACCGTTCATCTTATTTAGTGACATCAGTGTTTAAAGATTTCTGGAATGCATCGGTTTTCTTCTTGTAGTTGCTTGCATTAACCTGTTTTGCAACTAAAGCTTTACCAAATGTTTCTACTGGTGTCCAGTAGTTACCCATTTCAGTAATAGTAGGCTGTAAGATTGAAGTATTATTAATTGTGTTGTTCTGAGCTGCAATTAATGGATCACTCTTAATGTCTGATTCTTTTAATAATTTAGTATTACATGGGATGATTGATCTTAAAGTATAATGATCTTTCTGCGCTTTTTCGCCGCCTAAGTATGCAGCTAATTTAACAGCAACTTCCATGTTCTTAGAGTTAGGGTTAACACCGATTGCTTTAGAACCTGCGAATGATTTTAACTGCTGATCCTGACCATTAATCTTAACAGTTGGTAACTGAGCAGCTCCAAAGTTCTTGCCTAAGGCTTTCTTAACTGCATCATAATCCCAAGAACCTGAGAAGTATGCATCAACTTTCTTATTACGTAATGCTGATAAACCAGAACCGTTTGCATCATCTGAGAAGTTCTTGTTGTTCACTAAGTCAACTAATGTCTTAGTTGTCTCATAACCTCTGTCGCCACCGAACTGGATACCTTTCTTAGCCTGGCTGCCATCACCGAAGATTGTTCCGCCGTTAGCAACGTAGAATGAACCTAAGTACCATGAGTTAGATACTGGGAAAGCAACTTTACCTTTCTTTAACATTGTATCTAATGATTTGATATCTGATGAAGAGAATTTTGCTTTATTATAGTACATGAACCATGTATTACCAGTGAATGGAATACCATAAACTTTACCATCAGATGTAACAGATTTTAACATTGTAGATGAGTTTGTACTCTTAACTTCTGATAAAGTATCCCCACCTAACTGTGCTAAAGCTTTAGCATCAATTAAAGTTCCTAACTGGTCATTGGCATACATATAAACATCGGCAGATCCAGAAACATCCTGAGTAACTTTCTTACCAGCATCAGCTTCTGAACATACACCATATTTGAATGTTAATTTCCACTTTGGATGTTCTTTAGCGAAAGCTTCGCATTCTTTCTTTAACCAGTTACCATTTGCTTTAGACTGATCTTCCTGTGGTGACCAGACTGTCATCGTAGCTGTTAAAGCTTTATCTTCTGCTTTCTTAGTAGATGTTGTGTTTGAACTTGATGAGCTGCCACAGCCAACAAGACCAAACATTGTCGTTGCTGCAAGGGCTGCAGCTAATGTTTTCTTTGTGTTCATAAAAATTCCTCCTGAGTTGTTGTGACTCTTTTTTCTTTACAAGCTTATTATAGATTTATAAACGCTTTCATCACATATCACGAATTTTTGAAACATATAAGATTTTTGAGAAATGAAAATGAAGTTCATCATAAATTGATATAAATATTATGTAAAAAAGGAGGAGTCTCTATATTAATTTGGGGTTTTGGCTAGCTTTAAAAGTTTTTGGGGTTATGTTCTCAAAGACTTTTTTCTTTTACAGCTGCGGTTT
>OCTW011618569.1_pt1 | contig 17787 bp, 13 predicted proteins | sample 1539671 | NCBI WGS metagenome assembly OCTW01 (sample SAMN02144230, study PRJEB22623) | gut metagenome | biome: sheep rumen | host: Ovis aries | place: New Zealand
GTCGACATCTCGAGATTGGTCTTGAAACCCTGCAGTTTGGACTGTGTGAGCGAGATGTTGCAGTCGACGGTGGTACTGTCGACCTGGGTAAGATTGATCCCTACTGTCTGGAAGACCCTGAGCGAAGAAAAGCGGGAGTACGTGTTGGAGACCTTGCGCGAATCGTACAGGTCGCCCGGCTTGATGAGATTCATCCCCCGAAGGACGGACTCCCTGAAACGGAGCCCTTCCGGATATGCGGCCGAAACTTTTCCGATGTAGGACCTGCTGACAGAGTTCGGGATGTCGTAGAAGACATTTGCGTGTCCGCCCTTGGCATTGGTGTCGGCCTGGAAGCGGTATTGTGACTGGTCTATGGCAAAATAACCCTTGCGCCTGAGGGATTCGACGCTGCGGGCGATTTCATCTTCCATCGTTACTTCAGACAGGTAGTCTCCGGGCTTTACTAGGATTTTGGCTGAATCGGCAAAAAAGTCCTTTCTGAATTCTTCTGATTCCGGAAGGCGGAAGATCACCGAATCGATGGTGATACGCTCGCCCAGGTCGACAAGATAAGTCACCCTGGCCTTTGAGCCGCTGTAAGTTACGGAAGTGTCGACCTTGGAGTTGTAGTAGCCGAGTTTTGCGAGCCGCTCTGAAATCGCGTTTCGGGAAAGGGCGGCGGCGCGCCTGTCGAAGACGGTCGAACTACCGCTGAGAAGACGCCTGTCGGGTTTCTGCCTGACGTAGGGCGAGAGTTCGCTCACGTTGAAAAAGCGCTCTCCGCTTACCTTGATCTCGTACGAGTCAAGGATGTACTCCCCTTCTTCGAGCTCGACCTTCGAGAGTGTCGAGCACGACTGCGTCAAACCGAACAGGCCTGCCGCAAGAAATACTGTTGAGAGGATCTTTTTCATGTCGCCGATCGCACAAATTTAGCAAAATATTGAGTATATTAGCACTCTCGATATGGTTAAGTTGACCTCAGCAGAAATCAAAGCCATCAGATCCCTGTCTGCGAAGAAGTTCCGCGACAGCGAGGGCCTTTTTGTCGTAGAGGGCGAGAAGATGGTGTCGGAAGCGCTCGCTTCCCCTTCATTCAAGATCGAACGTTTACTCCGAAGGGAAGAGATCGGCCAGGAACAGATGAGCCGCATCAGCTCGCTCGACTCCCCTTCTCCCGTGCTCGCCGTTGTCCGGAAGGCTCCGCTCAAGAAGGCGGAGGCCGGCAGAGGACTGTTCCTTGCCCTTGACAGCGTTCGTGATCCCGGTAATCTCGGTACCATCATGCGTATCGCCGACTGGTTCGGTATAGACGGTATCTTCGCCTCTGAAGATACTGTCGACCAGTACAATCCCAAGGTCGTGCAGGCTTCGATGGGCGCTATATTCCGTAAGACCGTGACTTACTGTGACCTCTCTGAACTCTGCGAGAGTTTCAGCAGGGCCGGGCTGCCCGTCTACGGGACTTTTCTCGACGGAGAAGACATCTACGGGTGCGACCTTTCGCCTGAAGGCCTGATTATCATGGGCAGCGAATCATTCGGGATCAGCGACGTAGTGGGCAGACACGTGGATTCGAGGCTCAGGATACCCTCTTATGCGGAGGGCCCCGGTTCAGAATCACTCAATGTGGCTGTGGCTACCGCCGTGACCGTTGCGGAATTCAAGAGAAGGAGCAGGTAGAATGGTTATATATCAAGTACTCACCCGTCTATGGCGCAGCGGCAGGTTTTCGGGCTTCGATTCCGACAGTTTTGACTATCTCCGCTCGCTGGGCGTAAGCCACATATGGTATACGGGTGTCATCCGCCACTCTGCCGCCAAGCCCTGGGTCAAAGGAGACATCGGTTCCCCATATTCTATCTGCGACTACTACGACGTGAATCCTTATCTTGCCGATAACGAGCAGGAAAGGGTCGGCGAGTTCGAGCAGCTCGTAAGACGTACTCACGCCGCCGGGTTCAAGGTCATAATCGATTTTGTACCCAACCACGTCTCGCCCGACTACAGTGATTCCCACGGCGGGATCAGGACCCTCCACCGTTACGATTACGACTGGAGCGACACGGACAAGATCGATTATTCCTGCCGCGACAATTGGGACCGGTTGCTCGCTATCATCCGATACTGGGCGGACAAAGGAGTGGACGGTTTTCGCTGCGATATGGCGGAACTCGTCCCGGTGGAGTTCTGGCGCTACCTGATTCTGGGCGCCAAACAGTCTCACCCCGGCCTTGAGTTTATAGCCGAAGTCTATGAGATGTCTTCGTATGAGAGGTTCGTCTACGGCGCCTGCTTTGACTTGCTCTACGACAAATCGGGCCTGTACGATACTCTGCGCGGAATTGTCGCAGGGACCAACTCCGCCTGGGATATAACCGGAGTATGGCAGAAACTGGGCCCTCTTCAGCCGCACATGCTCAATTTCCTGGAAAATCACGACGAGCAGCGTCTCGCTTCTCCGTGGTTTGCAGGTTCGGCGGGCAGAGGCCTTTCTTGTCTTGCCGTATCCGCTCTTTTCTATCCCTGTCCTTTTATGCTGTACTTCGGGCAGGAACTTGGAGAGGCGGCTCACGACGGGACCTGCGGCCGCACGTCGATATTCAGCGACCAGCGCCATATCGACCCGCTCGCACCCCTCTCGGAAGCCCAGCGTGAGATACTGGGAGATTACAGGGATATCATGTCGCTCCGGACTGCGCTTTCCGATTCTCCCAACTACGATCTGTGTTACTGCCAGAAAGCTGCCTTGGGCTTCGACATGCGCCGTCATTTTGCGTTTATGCGCTATGGGCGCGGCAAGACAGTGGCGGTACTTGCTAATTTCTCAGACAAGCCGGCGTCGGTCTGTCTGCGTATTCCTTCGGAGGCACCTCAGGACCTTGGCCAGGAAATCGAACTCGAGGCAGGCCCGTGGGGTTTCGCAATTAGCGGGAAATAGTTAAATTTGTAGGATTAAGAAAAATACTGTACTAAATACAATACATTCAACTTACACAATGAAAGGATCAATTATCATTCTTTGCGGCGGCGGCCCGGCTCCGGGCATGAACACCGTCGTCTGCTCGGTCGCCAAGACCTTCCTCGCAAACGGTTATCGCGTTATCGGCCTTCATGGAGGCTACAGCGGGCTTTTCTCAAAGAATCCCCGCACTGAAGACATCGATTTCTTCAAGGCAGACGCCTACTTCAACAGGGGCGGCAGCTACCTCCAGATGAGCCGTTTCAAACCCACCCAGGAAGATTTCGACCAGAATTTCAACCTCGACCTCTTCAAGGACAACGACATCAAGCTTCTCGTAACGGTCGGCGGTGACGATACCGCTTCCACAGCCAACCGTATCGCCAAGTTCCTCGAGGCAAAGAAGTACCCCATCGCCAATATCCACGTCCCCAAGACCATCGACAACGATCTTCCCCTTCCCGAGAATACCCCTACTTTCGGATTCAATTCCGCCAAGGACGAAGGTGCCCATATCGCACGCACCGCATATGAGGATGCCCGCACCAGCGGCAACTGGCTGCTCATCTCCGCAATGGGACGCAGCGCCGGACACCTCGCTCTCGGTATCGGTGAGGCTACCCACTGCCCTATGACGATCATCCCCGAGATGTTCAACAAGACCGAGATCGGTATCGACAAGATCATCAAGCTCGCTCTGAGCGCAATCATCAAGCGCAAGATCCTCGGCATCGACTACGGTACCGTAGTGGTTGCTGAAGGTGTCTTCCACGACCTCGATCCCGAAGAAATCAAATCGACCGGAGTCAACCTCACATACGACGAGCACGGACATCCCGAGCTTGGCAAGATCTCCAAGGCCGTCCTCTTCAATGACATCCTCGAGAAGGAGTTCAAGAAGATCGGCATGAAGGTCAAGACCCGTCCTATCGAGATCGGCTACGACGTCCGCTGCCAGGACCCTATCGCTTTCGACCTTACCTACTGCACAGAGCTGGCAATGGGAGCTTACGAACTCTTTGCCAAAGGTGAGACCGGCTGCATGGTGTTCGTAGACCACGACGGCAATGCCAAGCCTCTCTACCTCAAGGATCTGCAGGATGCCAGCGGAAAGATTCCGCCGCGCCGTGTAGCGATCGACGGCGGTACCGCCCAGAACTACTTCGGTCATATCTGCCACTACATCACTCCCGCCGACTACGAAGCAGCGAAGAAGTATGTGGCTAATCCCGAAGAGTACGACTTCAAGAAAATTCTTAACTGGTAATCTTGGATGGACAGAAACGAAGCCAAAGCCCGGATTGAAGAGCTCCGCGCCGTTCTCTGGGAAAACAGCAGGAAATACTACGTCGACAATGCTCCGACTATGTCGGACTACGACTACGACCACCTCATGAGGGAGCTTGAGGATCTCGAAAACGAGTTCCCCGAGTTCTACAGCCCGGACTCCCCTACCCAAAGGGTCGGTTCGGACCTTGAGGACGGTCCTGCCGCCCAGCAGGGCTTCGTTCAGCGTGAGCACCGCTATCCGATGCTCTCGCTTGCCAATACCTACTCGCGCACAGAAATCGAAGAATTCGCGGCCAGGGCATCAAAACTGCTCGAAGGCCGCGAGTTCTCGTATTGCTGCGAGCTTAAGTTCGACGGCACATCCATCTGTCTTACCTACAAGGCAGGCAAACTAGTCCGTGCGCTCACCCGGGGTGATGGCAGGGTCGGCGACGATGTTACCGAAAACGTTCTGAGGATAGCCAACATTCCCCATGTCCTGAAGGGAGATTATCCCGATGAGTTCGAGATCAGGGGCGAGATACTGATGCCATATTCGTCGTTCGACCACCTCAACCAGCAGCGTATCGAAGGCGAAGACCAGCCGTTTGCCAACCCGCGCAACGCCGCTTCAGGCTCGCTCAAGCTCCTCGATCCCGACGAAGTAGCCCGCCGAGGACTCTATTGCACCCTTTACCATATCCCGGCCCAGAGTCTGGCTGACGATACCCTGTCGTCTACCCACAGTGGCTTGCTTGAGAAAGCAGCCTCGTGGGGCCTGCCTGTCTCCGAGTACAACAAGATATGCCACGGAATCGGAGAAATCCTCGAGTATATCGACTACTGGGATACTGAACGCAAGAAACTCCCCTATGCCACAGACGGCATAGTGATCAAGATCAACGAGCTTGAGTACCAGCGCGAACTGGGTTATACCGCCAAGTCGCCCAGATGGGCGGTCGCCTACAAATTCAAGGCGGAGCAGGCCCTTGCAAAGGTACTTGGCATCGACTACCAGGTTGGTCGGACCGGTGCCGTTACTCCGGTAGCCAACCTCAGCCCGGTGCTCCTTTCCGGTACTGTGGTCAGACGCGCCACCCTCAACAACGCCGACCAGATGGCGATTCTCGACATCCGTATCGGCGATATGGTATACGTTGAAAAGGGCGGCGAAATCATCCCTAAGATTACCGGAGTGGACCTCAGCCAGCGTCCTGAAGACTCCCTCCCGGTCGAGTTCCCTCTCGAGTGTCCCGACTGCCACACTCCTCTCCAGAGAGGCGAGGGTGAGGCTAAGTGGTTCTGCCCCAATACCGACGGATGCCCGATGCAGATCAAGGGAAGGCTCCTTCACTTCATGTCGCGAAAGGCGATGAACATAATCGCAGGAGATTCAACCGTAGACCAGCTTTACAATCTTGGGCTTGCCCATACCCCGGCCGATCTGTACGATCTCAAGGCTTCTCAGCTCATGACCCTCGAGGGTTGGAAGGAAAAGTCGGCAAAACGTTTTATCGACAGTCTCCAGGAGTCTGTCAAGGTGCCTTTCGAGCGTGTGCTGTTCGCCCTCGGTATCCGCTATGTCGGAGAACAGACGGCAAAGGAGGTGGCACGTCATTTCGGAGACATCGATGCCATCGCGGCGGCAAGCGAGGAGGATCTCGCCGCCGTCAAGGATGTAGGCGATGTGATCGCCCGCAGTATCTTCGAGTATATGGCCGACGGCCGCCATGCCATCGAGATCCAGAGGCTCCGCGCCCGCGGGCTCAAGTTCGCTGTCGATGGAGAATCGCGAAGTGTACTGTCGGACGCGCTCAGCGGGCAGACCATAGTAGTCTCCGGTAATTTTTCCGTGAGCCGTGAGACCATAAAAGACCTTATCGCCCGCCACGGCGGACGCAATTCTGGCTCGGTGAGTACGAAGACCTCCTTCCTGCTTGCCGGCAGCAAGCCCGGACCCGAGAAGGTGGCAAAATGCCGTGATCTCGGTATCAGGATAGTCAGCGAAGACGAGTTCTGGACGATGCTCCCACAGGGAAGCCGCATTTCGAACAAGGACGAATCCGAACCCACACTTTTTTAGCAGCAGCGTATGACTTTTACGGAGTTCACAAAAGAAGATTTTGACCTTATCGCCAAGGAGTATGCCCCGCTTGCTGAGGCGGCGAAGAAGCGTTGCCGGACAGACGAGGAATTCGCCATGGTCCAGAAGGCTTTCGAGTTTGCCAACGAGGCGCATAAGAATGTGCGCAGGCGTTCAGGCGAGCCATATATCCTGCATCCTATAGCTGTCGCGAAGATAGTGGTCGAAGACATCGGACTCGGCTGTAAGTCGATTGTGGCTGCCCTCCTTCACGATGTCGTAGAGGATACCGAATATACGGTCGATGACATCAAGACGCTCTTCGGTCCGAAGGTGGCTTCGCTCGTGGACGGACTGACCAAGATCAAGAACGTCCTCGACAACGAAGACCGCACCAAGCAGAGCGGCTTTACGACCGAAAGCCTCCAGGCCGAAAACTTCAAGAGGATACTTCTGACGATGAACGACGATGTCAGGGTGGTCCTCATCAAACTCGCGGACCGGCTTCACAACTGCCGCACGATAGAGTATATGCCGGAGCACAAGAGGGATAAGATCCTCAGCGAGACTATGTACCTCTTCATCCCTCTGGCCCACCGTCTGGGACTCTACAGCATCAAGTCGGAGATGGAAAACATCTGGCTGATCTATAAAGAGCCCGAGGACTACAACTATATAGCCGAGCAGACCCGCAACAAGGTTGACACCACCGGCCGCCAGATCGATACTTTCATCGCTCCGATCGAAGCGGCTCTCAATGCGGAAGGCTACAACTTCACCATAAAGAAAAGGGTCAAGACCCCCTACTCTATCTGGCACAAGATGCGCACAAAGCGTGTCACCTTCGACCAGATCTACGACCTGTACGCGGTCAGGATCGTATTCGATCCCGGCACAGACGATCCCGTCAAGGAGCGCAAGCAGTGCTACGACATCTTCTCCACCATTACCAGCCTCTACCGCTATCAGCCCGACCGCCTGCGCGACTGGATCAAACAGCCCAAGAACAACGGCTACGAGGCCCTTCACTGCACGCTGATGAGCAAGAGCGGCATGTGGGTGGAGGTGCAGATCCGTTCCAAGCGCATGGACGACATAGCCGAAAGGGGTATCGCCGCCCATTGGGCCTATAAGAACAACGGCTACATCTCCGAAAACGACAGTGAGATGGACAAATGGCTCGAGAAGATCCAGAATATCATCAAGAGTCCGGATCTCGACTCGCTCGAACTGCTCGATATCATCCACCAGGATCTGCTGGCTTCTGACATAGTGGTATTCACCCCGAAGGGAGAGCAGCGTACGCTTGCCGCCGGATCGACCGCTCTCGATTTCGCCTACGCCATCCACACCAAGATAGGCGAGCATGCCATTGCAGCCAAGGTCAACATGAAGCTGTGCTCTCTTTCGCACACGCTTCACCAGGGCGACCAGATCGAGATCATCACAGCGCAGAACGCCCATCCGATGCTTGACTGGATAGATTTTGCCACCTCCCGCCATGCAAAGCGCAAGATACTCGACTATTTCCGTGACAATGAGCCCGAAATCCTTGCCAAGGCTCTCGAGATACTCGGAACGAGGCAGACAGGAGGCAAACCTGTCCCCAAACAGGCAGACCGCATAATCATCAACGGCGGCATCAAATACATTATCGCATCGTGCTGCAACCCTATCCCTGGCGATCCCGTCATCGGATTCAAGAATCCCGACGGTTCGTTCATGGTCCACAAAAAGTCCTGCCGTGTGGCGGAGAGCCTCGCCAGCACCCGCGGCGACAAAGTCACGGTGCCGAAGTGGATCGATGCAGCACACGTTACCGACTTCCCCGTGAAGATCTCCCTGCTTGGAATTGACCGCGTGGGCATGCTCAGCGACATCACCCAGCAGATTTCGCTTTCGATGGGCATCAACATGCGCAAGCTTGTGCTGGGCTGCGAGAACGGCATCTTCGAGGGGACTATTGAATTGTTTGTTGGCGACCGGGATACGCTCGAGAAGCTCATTACCTCGATCAGCCATATCAGTGGCATACAAAGTGTAGTAAGGATGGAATTATGAGACTGAAGAATCTTACCCCCTTGGTTCTGGCCGCGGCTGCACTTGTGCCCACTTTCTTCATGCACTCCTGCGCCAACACGACCCAGTCCCCTTCCGGAGGGCCAAAAGATACGATCCCCCCGGCTCTTTTCTGGACGAAACCCGTTCCGGGTGCCGTCGGCGTGCCCACTCACGGAGCGAGATTCGAATTCGGCTTCGACGAATATGTCAAGATCAAGACCGCGAACAATATCTTCCTCTCGCCGCCTCAGCAGAAACCACCCAAATCAAAGATCAAGGGCAAGGGGGTCCAGGTATGGTTCGAAGAGGACCTGAGGCCCAACACGACCTATACCATCACATTCACGGATGCGATTGCCGACAACAACGAGGGCAACATGTTTCCAGGTTTTGCATACGTGTTCTCGACCGGCGAGACCATCGATTCGCTTATGATTACCGGCTCCGTTCTCGATTGCAGCACTCTGAAGCCGGTCAAGAATGCGACCGTGATGCTCTACAAGGACCATTCGGACTCTGCCGTCTTCAAAACCAGGCCCGACGCCGCAGTCAAGACCGATGACTGGGGGTACTTCGCTCTCCCCTACCTGCAGGATACGCTTTTCAGGATCTACGCCATCATTGACGAGAACAACGACAACCTCTACCAGATGGAGACTGAGCAGATTGCTTTCATCGACTCTCTTATAAGGCCCGTCACGGTAGTCAATGACACCCTGAAAGAGCTTCAGAGCTACGATATGAAGGACACTCTCGCCTGCCGTGAGCGTAACAGCGAGTACACCCTCAAGATGTTCAGGGAAGAGCCCACCAAACAGCTTCTCAAGAACTATGGGCGCACGGCCGAGCGTTATGGCTTCGTTTCTTTCATGGCTAAGGATGCTTGGATAGATTCGCTCTGGATAAAAGGTTACAAAGCCGACAGGCTGATCACCCAGTTCAATCTCCGTCAGGACAGTCTTGAGATCTGGATCAACGACCGCAGACCTGTGCCTGACACCCTCCAGCTTTATGTGAACTATCGCAAGACCAACGATTCGACAGGCGTGATGGAACCAGTGGTCGAGCACCATCCCCTTTTTGTGGAGGGCGCCCTTCCCCGCCGGCTCAGGAATTCTTATGCTGAAAGGAAGAAACTCAAGCACGAAGACACTATCTGTGTCTTTAAGCTCGAAGCCGTCCCCGAACTTGTCGAGCAGGAGGGCTACTCCCTTTCTTTCGCCTATCCGATAATCAGCGAGAACTTCGACTCCATCCGCTTCCACTATCTGAATCCCAAGCAGAAAGACTTCGATGCGGAGTTTACAGTGGAGCGCGACACCCTCGACGTGCGCAAATTCCGGCTCATGCCCAAGGAAAAGCTTCTCCCCGGCTATGAGTATTTCATGAAAGTGCCCCACAAGGCGTTTCGCGATATCAACGGCTTCTACAGCGACAGTACCGAGGTGAAGGTGACACTTCCGAGCGATGAGAAACTGAGCACTCTGACGATAGCTCTTGAAGGGGTCTCAGGCAAAATCATCGTCGACCTTCTGAACGAAAAGAGGGACAAGGTCATGCGCACCTATACCGCTACCACCAATACCACCCTCGTTTTCCCGTATCTGCGGAAAGGCAAGTATTCGGTACGAATCACCGAAGACGTCAACGGAAACTCCATGATCGATACCGGCGATCTCCTTTCTCACAAAATGCCGGAGAACGTCAATTTCTTCAAGCTGGAGAGCGGCGAAGAGTATATCGATGTGCTTGAGGCCACCGAACTCACCCAGACAATCAATGTTTCAGAAATGATGAAGAACTGATTATGATGAGAAAACATTTGATTGTCACGGCTGCCCTGTTGTTGGCTTTCGGTTTGAGCGCCTCCGCGCAGTATTTCGAGTCGGAGATCGCTCCGCCCCCGGACACCACTGCGAAGGTGTTTGAGCAGATGTATGTCGATACCCTCACGATCAAGGTGCCGGCTCTCAACAATTACTCATCTGTCGGCTTCAGTTTCGGTCTGACATCTACGGCGATGTCGTTCAATCCGACCCACGGTCAGCACCGCGACGAGTACTTCGGCTATGCTTCGCTCCGTTTCACCCACTACGAGAAGATGTTCGACTACCTTCCCTACTTCGGCTGGCAGATAGGCGTCGAATACGGCCACGAAGGCTACCATTTCAAGAAGAACGATGAGACCGACTATACTTTCGTCTTCTACAAGGAACGTTCGGAACAGATCAAGATGCAGGTAGTGGAAGTTCCCTTCCTTGCCATGATCCATTACGACACGCGCTGGGCCAAGTTTTTTGCCGATTTCGGGCTCTATGCAGGTTATCGCCTCAGTATCGAGCGTTTCGGACCGCTGGTTGAAGAGGCATACCGTTACGACTGGTACGACAGCGACCGCCGCTGGGACTATGGCCTTCAGGGCGGAGCGGGTGCAGGATTCTTCCTCGACCCCTTCGAATTCTTCTTCAGGGTGGAGCTCCGCTACGGCTGGTCGAGTATCTTCGAGCCGGATTCGCAGTTCCCCGAAGGCTCGGGCTATGAAGACCGCAATGCTTACTACTGGCGCTTCGGCTACCCCTTCGATATGATGTACTCGGTAGGCGTCAATATCAATCTCGGAAAGCGTTACGGCAAAACCAAAAAGGATTTAAAACGCGAGGCGTACGATATAGTCTATGGCACAAAAGAGAATTCAAACCAGTGAGGTAAGGATCGGCTCTCAGCCGGTCATTCTTGGTGGAAACAATCCCATCGTCGTCCAGACGATGTGCAACACCCACACAGACAATGAAGAAGCCACCATCGGACAGTGCCGCAGGCTTGCCCTTGCCGGGGCTCAGATAATTCGCATCACCGTCCCCGGACTGCAGGACGTGCCCCACATAAGGGCGATCCGTCAGGCACTCCGCTCAGAAGGGATTATGGTCCCGATTGTGGCCGACATCCATTTCTCTGCGGCTACTGCCCTCGAAGTCGCCCCCTATGTGGATAAAGTGAGAATCAATCCCGGCAATTTCCATAAGGACCATGACAAAGCGCGCCAGCTCTTCTCTGAACTCATCGCAATATGCAGGGAGCACGGCACCGCAATCCGTATCGGAGTCAATCACGGATCTCTCGGTGAGTACATTACAAATCTGTACGGCAACACCCCGCAGGCCATGGCAATCGCTGCGATGGAGTGGGTCAGGATGTGCCGTGAGGCGGATTTCGACCAGGTCGTGGTTTCCCTCAAGTCTTCCAACACTGTGACAATGGTCAGTGCATACCGGCATCTGGTCGCAATGATGAAGGAAGAAGGCGTGGTCTACCCCCTGCACGTTGGTGTGACTGAGGCCGGCAACGGCGACAGCGGACGCATAAAGTCATGTGTCGGAATAGCGACCCTTCTCGAGGAAGGAATAGGCGATACTGTCAGGGTCTCACTTACCGAGGATCCTCAGGCGGAGCTTCCTGTCGCACAGTATCTCGCCGCGCGCTACAGCGGATCACCGATGCCGGAATTGCCCGAGCGCGAACTCCGGATGCTCGATGCCGCGTGCACGTGGGGACCGAAGCTCATGAACCGCGAGATTGATGACATCCCCGAAGGAGCCGTTTCTGATTACCTGAGGGACGAGATAATGCAGGCAGCCCGCCGCCGTTTCTACAAGCCGGAGTATATTGCCTGCCCCGGTTGCGGACGCACCATGTACGATCTTCAGAAGGCCTTTGAAGAGGTCAAGGCCAAGACTGCTGATCTCAAGGACATAGTCATCGCCGTGATGGGCTGCATAGTCAACGGCCCTGGCGAGATGGCAGATGCCGACTGGGGTTATGTGGGCGAAGGCGGAGGCAAGGTCTCCATCTACAAAAAAAACGTGCCAGTCCTGAGGCACGTTCCAGAGTCTGAAGCTCCTGACAAGCTACTCGAACTGATCAGAGAAGACCGGCAATCGCAAGGTAAAGAGTAATCATAGGCAGGGCGAGAATGACGCTGTCAAGCCTGTCATAGAGCCCTCCATGGCCGGGGATCAGATTGCCTGAGTCCTTCACGTCGAAGTGCCTCTTCCACATGCTTTCGACCAAATCGCCGAGCTGACCGCCTATGCTGCCGATAAGGCCTATCGCGACTGCATGTGCTATCCCGAAGTTGAGTATCCCGAGGTAATGGAACCCCACTGCGCAGCCTATTCCAAACAGAATGGCTCCTGCAAGACCCCAAAGCGATTTCTTGGGCGAAATTGAAGGCGCGAGCCTGATGGCACCGGGCCTTCTCCCGAGGGCACTTCCTATGAAATATGCCCCTACATCGGCACCCCATACGATGGCAAGCAGGGCCAGAACTATCCAACCGTCCTGGACTCCGTCGTGGTACTGGAGGATGGGAATCAGTGCAAGAGGGTATCCGACATAGGCCAGCCCCGCAAAAATATAGGCGATCTTGCCGTGGTCGGAGTGGTCTTTGTGCCAGATGGGGATTACTGCGATCAGCAGTATCGGAACAAACGCGACGGCAAGGAGCCTGATTTGGGTGATGGCCCCCGACATGTAGGACACCAGGAATGCATAGAGAAGGCCTGCGCTCAGCATCGCGAGTATCCTTTCGGCTATGAATCCCTTCTTCCCTATCGCCATATCGTAGAATTCCCGGAGAGTCTGCACTATCGCGAAGGCCATCAGAACATGAAACAGTTGTGGCCGAACAACTGTTCCAGCCACAACTATCACTGCGAGGATTACTCCCCAGATTATTCTTTTAGGCAATTCCTTCATCGCTGCTGCTTTCTGCCGGCTTGTCGGCTTCGGAAGCGGGCTCTCCCTGTGCGGTTTCGGGCTCAGATGGAGACTCGGGCTTTACCTTGGGACCGAGGATCTTTTCGACATCATCGGCAAAGATCACTTCCTTTTCGAGAAGCAGGTTTGCCACAGCCTCCCAGCCTTCTTTGTGGTCCATGAGGAGTTTGTAGGTCTTGTCGTGGATCTCGTCCACCAGGCGCTTGACTTCTTCGTCCATCATTTCGGCAGTCTTCTCCGAATATGGTTTGGTGAACTCGTAGCCGCGAGCGCCAGTGCTGTCGTAGAAACTCAGCTGACCGACTTTGTCTGACATGCCGTAGTACTGGATCATGCCGTAGGCCATCTGGGTAAGACGTTCGAGGTCGTTCTGGGCACCTGTCGAAGGCTCGCCGTTGAGTATCTCCTCTGCTACGCGGCCGCCGATCAGAGAACACATCTCGTCTACCATCTGACTCTTAGTGTAGAGTTTGTGCTCTTCGGGAAGATACCACGCTGCGCCGAGGGCATTTCCTCTGGGGATAAGGGTCACCTTGAAGAGAGGATTGGCGTGTGGGAGAAGCCAGCTAACTACTGCATGGCCGGCTTCGTGGTGAGCGATACTCTTCTTTTCGAAGGGAGTGATGATAGAACTCTTCTTCTCGATGCCTCCGATGATGCGGTCAACTGCGTCGAGGAAGTCCTGCTGGTCGATCTTCTTCTTGCCGCGGCGTGCGGCCGTGAGGGCTGCTTCGTTGCAAACGTTGGCGATATCGGCTCCGCTGAAGCCTGGGGTATGCTTTGCCATGAAAGAGACATCGAAGTCAGGGTCGAGCTTGAGGCCCTTCAGGTGGACCTTGAAGATCTCTTCGCGCTCCTTCAGCTCGGGAAGATCTACGTGAATCTGACGGTCGAAACGTCCTGCCCTCATAAGGGCTTTGTCGAGGATGTCGGCACGGTTGGTTGCAGCGAGCACGATGACTCCGCTGTTGGTACCGAAACCGTCCATCTCGGTGAGGAGCTGGTTGAGTGTGTTTTCACGCTCGTCATTGCCCGAAAAACCTGCGTTCTTTCCGCGGGCGCGGCCCACGGCGTCAATCTCGTCGATAAAGACGATGCAGGGAGCCTTTTCCTTGGCCTGCTGGAAGAGGTCGCGTACGCGGCTCGCACCCACTCCGACGAACATCTCCACGAAATCGGACCCGCTCATCGAGAAGAAAGGCACGTTGGCTTCTCCGGCAACCGCCTTGGCAAGGAGGGTTTTACCGGTTCCGGGAGGGCCTACAAGAAGTGCTCCCTTGGGGATTTTGGCTCCAAGCGAAGTGTACTTCTGGGGGTTCTTGAGGAAATCTACTATCTCGACCACTTCCTCCTTGGCTCCGTATAGACCGGCTACGTCCTTGAAGGTTACGTTGACTTTGGTCTTGTCCGTAAGTTTGCCCTGGGCCTTACCCACGTTGAAAGGGTTCATGCCGCCGCCCTGGCCGCCGGGACCTCCCATCCCGCGGTTCATTCCGCGGAACATCCAGATCCAGAACACTACCAGCAGGAGGATCGGGAGGGTCCATTCGAGGATACCGTCCCATACCTTGGCGTCGTGCTCCATGATCACGGGTACCTTCAGGGTGTCGTCAAGCTGCGCATTGAGGGCTTCGAATTCATTTTCGGCATCGAACGAAGCCGAAACGAGGAAATTGAAGTGCGGTGATTTAGGCGGAACTACGCCTCCGAATCTGGATTTGTACTTCTCCAGGCATTCGGGACGTATCGTTACCGTTCCCTTATAGTCGTTGCGGATGAAGTGGATTTCCTTCACGTCTCCGCTGAGGACCATTTCTTTGACATCGGCCCACTCGATTTTCTGGGGATTGGCCTTGCCCCTGTCGGAGAAGAGGAGGAAGAAAATGCCTCCGACCAGAAGGATGTAGAGCCACGAAAGGTTGAGCCGTACTACTTTCGGGCCCTTTTTATTGTTGTTCTTGCTGCTCATTATCTTGCTTTGTATGTCTTGTGGGGGGCGTCAGCCCAAAGGTCTTCCAGGCGGTAGAAGTCACGGTATTCTTTCTGGAACACATGGACGACGATGTTGCCGAAGTCCAGGATGACCCAGAAGTTGTTTTCGAGACCCTGGACCCTGGTAGGCTTGAGGCCCAGCTTTTCGCGGGTTTCCTTGAGGATATTGTCCGCAATTGCGGCTACGTTTGTTGTGGAGCTGCCGTCGCAGATGACGAAATAGTCGGTTATGGCCGTACCGATGGGCCTGAGATCGACTGAAACAACGTTCTCGCCTTTCTTGTCGAGGATGGCATCTGCAATGACGCGCAGGTCGTGTGTAATCATAAGCTGAAAATTATATGTATTTTTGTACTACAAATATAAACAAAAATAAGACCTAACCGACGATGTCAGGAATTAAGTGGTTTGAGGAGCTCGATTCGACTAACAATGAGGCCAGAAGGACCCTGGACGGGCTTGACAATTTTTCAGTGATAGCGACAGAAAGTCAGACTGCGGGCCGTGGACAGGGACTTCACACCTGGTACGCCACTCCCGGGCGGAATCTTACCTTCACCGTAGTTTTCAGACCCGTGAAACTCCATGCGCGTGATGCCATCCTCATTACCCATATCACCACCGTTTCGCTAGTGAGTTATCTTGCCGCTCACGGCGTGGAAGCGCGTATCAAGTGGCCCAACGACATCTGGGTGGGCGGGCGCAAGATATGCGGAATCCTGATTGAAAATGTGCTTGACGGCCCATACGTCGGGGCGAGCATCATAGGTGTCGGGCTCAATATAAACGAAGAAGGATGGCCGGATTACCTTCCCAATCCGGTATCTCTCTCGGAACTTACCGGACGCAAATACGATATCCACGAAGAACTGGAAGCGTTCTACAAAATATTCTGCCGCCATGCCGAGATGATCTACGGCGAAGACGGCAGAAAGCTGTTGCAAGAAGAATTTGGAAAGAGGGTTTTCAGGCTTCCTGAAGAGCCCTGATCACGGCAGCAGGGTCTTCGGATCCGAGCACGGAACTCCCGCTAACCACTATGTCGGCACCTGCCTCGGCGAGAGCCGCCACATTGCCCGGCCCGATACCTCCGTCGACTTCGATAAGGGTGTCCGCTCCCCTGCGGCTTATCTCGGCTTTGAGTTTGGCTACCCTGTCGATAGTCTCGTAGATGAATTTCTGACCCCCGAATCCGGCGAAGACCGACATCACAAGGATGAAATCGGCCTTGCCGATATATTTGAAGAGTTTCTCTACCGGAATGTCGGGATTGATCGCTACGCCCGCCTTGAATCCCATATTTCGGGCCTGGCGGAGAAAACGCGCGGTTTTGAGCCCGGCGGCTTCGTAGTGGAAACTTACCCAGCTCACGCCAAGCTCCCTGAGCCTTTCGAACCATTTGTCGGGATTCACTACCATAAGGTGGGCGTCGAGGGGTTTGGTGGCGATGGACGCGATGCTCTTTACTACCGGAAAGCCAAAAGAGATGTTGGGCACGAGAGTGCCGTCCATAATGTCCAGATGAATAAGATCGGCGTGCTCATCCACTATCCTCACATCTTTTTCGAGGTGGAGGAAATCCGCAGTAAGCAAAGACGGAGCTACTTTCATATATCAAGCGAAGTTTATGACGACGTCTTCCAGGTGGCGTACAAATTTATCGAGGCTTGCAAGTTCGAGCTTTTCTCCGGGGGCATGCACTCCCCTGAGGGTCGGGCCGAACGAGATCATGTCGAGATCCGGGAATTTCTCGAGGAAAAGCCCGCACTCAAGCCCGGCATGGATTGCGAGTACCAGCGGCTTGGTCCCGAAGCATTTCTCGTAAGAATCGACGCAGACCTTGAGGATGTGGGAGTTCACGTTAGGATTCCATCCGGGATACTCGCTTAGATGCTCGACCTTGGCGCCTCCGAGCTCGAGGGCGGCGCGGACTTTGGCGGCAGCTGCGCGGCAGGCAGGCCTGGAACTGCTTCGCTGGCTGGTGCATACGGAAATGCTGCCTGCAGAGAGGTTTGTCCTGACTGATGCGAGGTTGGTGGATGTCTCGACGAAATCCTTTATGTCTTGACTCATGGCGAGCACGCCGTGGGGGCATGCGTAGAGCGAGGCGATGATTCTTCGTGAATCGGCTTCCGTCATCGCTTCGCTTGCTGATGCGGCGCTGCAAGTGAAGCAGAGGCCGGGATCGGTGGTATGGAATTCTTCGCGGATTACTTCTCCGAATTCTTCGAAGGCTGCTTTGAGGCCGGCCGGATCGGGGGTGATCACAACGGCTTCGCACTCGCGCGCTATGGCGTTGTGCTTCCCTCCTCCGTCGATGCTTACAAGGCGGAGGCTGCCGAGATTCATGTAGAGGAAGCGGAGAAGAAGCTGGACTGTGTTGGCTCTGCCCTTGTTGATATCGTCGCCGCTGTGGCCGCCGATACCTCCGCCGATGCTGAGGCGGAGCGCAGTATCGCTGCCTGCGGAAGTGCTCTTGAAACTGTAGGACGCTTCGGTAGTGACTCCTCCGGCACAACCGATGAACATCTGACCTTCGTCTTCGGAATCGAGGTTGATAAGGGTCTTACCGGTGAAGAACCCGGGCTGCATCGCTTCCGCTCCGTCCATCCCGGTCTCTTCGGAGATGGTGAAGATGCACTCGAGCCGGCCCGTTTTGTCG
>OCTW013425630.1_pt1 | contig 17757 bp, 11 predicted proteins | sample 1539671 | NCBI WGS metagenome assembly OCTW01 (sample SAMN02144230, study PRJEB22623) | gut metagenome | biome: sheep rumen | host: Ovis aries | place: New Zealand
TGAACCAACGACCCCCTGATTAACAGTCAGGTGCTCTAACCAACTGAGCTACTGAAGCAGGTTTTGCTGTTAAGCGGGTGCAAAAGTACGGCGAAAAAATGAAACTACCAAACTTTTCGGCAAAAAAAATCACGGAAACCTAAAATTTTTGCAAAAAAAGAGGTGAAAAGGACAATTTCTAGATAGAAACATGTAATTTTGCAGCAGAAAACCGTTAGATAGCAAAATCAGATGATAAAGAATGGAATAGCAAATGTCAAGTGGTTGAAGTCTCTTTTGGTGGCTTCCTTCTGTTGCTTCTCATTGACAGGCATAGCGCAAAAGACTACAGACCATAATTTCGAGGTGGGCAAGCACCTCGATATTTTCAATCAGTTGTATAAGAATCTGGAATTGCTCTATGTGGATACATTGAATCCGAAGGAAACCATCGGTACGGGCATCAACGCTATGCTGAGGAGTCTCGATCCTTATACGGAGTACTATGCCCAAGACGAGACGAAGAATCTGCGCATGATGCTCACAGGTAAGTATGCAGGTATCGGTGCCCTGATACGCAAGCATCAGAAACTGGATCGTGTAGTCATCGACGAGCCGTATGCCAATATGCCTGCTGCAGAGGTCGGTTTGAAGAAAGGTGACGTAATTCTGAGTATTGACGACTCGATGATGACAGATAAGGCGGTGAGTTTTGTCAGTGAGCATCTGCGTGGCGAACCTGGTACGAGTTTCCTCTTGAAAGTGATGCGGCCTTCTACTGGGAAACTTATGAGTTTCAAAATTACACGAAGAAATATTAAACTGCCAGAGTTGCCTTACTATGGCATACGTGAAGGTAACATCGGCTATATTAACCTGAACTCGTTTACTGAGGACTGCTCCAAGGATTTGAGACGGGCCCTTATTGACCTGAAGAAACAAGGTGCCACCTCCCTGATTCTCGACCTGCGTGGTAATGGTGGTGGATCGGAGCAGGAAGCAGTTGATATTCTGAACTTATGGTTGCCGAAGGGAATTACCGTGGTAGAGAACAGAGGCAAGTTCAAACAGGCCTCGAAAGAATACAAGACTCGTGTGGAGCCGCTTGACACAGTGATGCCGTTAGTGGTGCTGGTGAATGGCGAGACAGCCTCTGCAAGCGAGATTACCAGTGGAGCCATCCAGGATTTAGATCGCGGTATAGTATTAGGTACACGTACGTATGGGAAGGGTCTGGTGCAGATTCCTATAGACTTGCCCTATAATACTAATATGAAGGTGACGACCTCGAAATATTACATCCCCAGTGGGCGCTGTATCCAGGCCATCAATTACAAGAAAGGCAGCGGCGGCTATCGGGAGCATATCCCTGATTCGTTGACGAAGGTCTTTTATACTCGTAACGGTCGTGAGGTGCGCGATGGCGGTGGTATCAAGCCCGATGTGGAAGTGAAGGCGGATACGATTCCCAATATCGCCTTCTATCTCTCTGCCTCCGGACAGGATTCTACGGAGGTGATGTTCGACTACGTAGTTGACTATATCGCCCGGCATCCGACGATTGCGCCGGCATCGGAATTTCATCTGACCGATGCCGACTGGCAGGAGTTCAAACAGCGTGTCATCAGCAGTGGGTTCACATACGATCCCGTCAGCAAGAAGCAATTTGCAGAACTGGTGAAGACTGCAAAGTTTGAGGGCTATTACGACGATGCTAAGGTTGCTTTCGACGATCTGGAGAAGAAATTGAATCACGATGTGGCATTTGATTTGGAGAAGCATAAGGCCATTCTGGTGCAGATGCTTGAGGCTGACATTATTATGGCCTACTATTATCAGGCAGGCGCCATCGAGGCGGGGCTCAATTATGATAAGCAATTGAAAGAGGCTGTCCGACTGCTGAAGGATCCGGAGGCATATCGCAAAGTGCTGGCCCCACAGAAACCAAAGGAGACATCTTCGATTATCCGGTTTGGAGAAAAAAGGCCTTATAATATCTCCTTCAAGCAGCCGAAACAGGAAATATTCAGTGCTATCGGATAAAAATATTAATAAATATTTGGAAGTTAGCGGGAAAATGCGTATCTTTGCACCCGTTCAGCGGAATGAGAGGCTCGAAAGAGTCTCTCATTTCAATTTAAATGGTAGTAGATGATTAATAAGGAAACTATTGAGACAGTGGTGGAAGAGTGGTTGAAGGATAACGACTACTTCCTGGTTGACATCACCTTTGCAGATGATGACAGAATCGTGATTGAGATCGACCACGCCGACGGTGTGTGGATTGAGGACTGTGCCACTTTGAGCCGGTTCCTGCAGGAACGCCTGGGCGATGAACTCGGGGAATACGAACTGGAGGTTGGCAGTGCTGGTCTGGGGCAGCCGTTCAAGGTGGCTCAACAGTATGTCAACCATATCGGTGACACTGTCGAGGTGCTCGGCCTTGATGGCATCAAGGTTCAGGGAGTGCTGAAGTCGGTGGAAGGCGATCATTTCACTGTCACCGTTAAGGAGAAACAGAAACAGGAAGGCAAGAAGCGCCCTGTCATGATGGAAGTTGACAAGACCTATTCGATGAGTGGCGTCAAATATGCTAAATACCTGCTTGCCTTCAAGTAAGGCAGACATCAATGAAAAATCAAAAAAAGTAATAGATAATGGCAACAAAGAAAGATGCGAAGGGCCCCTCCATGATTGAGACCTTTCAGGAATTTAAAGAGACAAAGAACATCGACCGTACAACACTCGTCAGCGTGCTCGAGGAGAGTTTCCGTAACGTTATTGCAAAGATGTTTGGCTCCGACGAGAACTTCGATGTGATTGTGAACCCGGATAAGGGTGACTTCGAGATCCATCGCAACCGTGTGGTGGTAGCCGATGGTGAGGTGCAGGATGAGAACAAGGAGATTGCGCTCTCTGAGGCTCAGAAGATCGAGCCCGACTACGAGGTTGGTGAGGAAGTGAGTGAAGAGGTGGAGTTTGCCAAGTTCGGCCGTCGTGCCATCCTGAACCTACGGCAGACGCTGGCTTCCAAGATCCTTGAACTGGAGCATGATTCGCTTTACCAGAAATACAAGGACAAGGTGAACACGGTTGTCAGTGGCGAGGTGTATCAGATATGGAAGCGTGAGGTGCTGCTGATGGACGATGAGGGTAACGAACTCCATCTGCCGAAGGCTGAGCAGATACCTTCTGACAATTACCATAAAGGTGAAACCGTTCGTGCCATCGTGAAGGAGGTGCAGAATGAGAACAACAATCCCCGCATCATCCTCTCCCGCACCAGCCCGATATTCCTCGAGCGTCTGTTGGAGGCTGAGGTGCCGGAGATCAATGATGGCCTGATCACCATCAAGCGTGTGGCACGTATGCCAGGTGACCGTGCCAAGGTGGCGGTGGAAAGTTATGACGAGCGTATCGATCCAGTAGGAGCGTGTGTCGGTGTAAAGGGTAGCCGCGTGCATGGCATTGTCCGTGAACTCTGCAATGAGAATATCGACGTGATTAACTATTCCTCCAACGTACAACTGTTCATCCAGCGAGCATTGAGCCCCGCCAAGGTGTCGAGCATTGTGCTTGACCAGGAGAACCACAAAGCAGAGGTCTATCTGCAGCCAGAGGAGGTGTCGCTTGCCATTGGCCGCGGTGGTATGAATATCAAACTGGCTTCCATGCTGACGGAATACACCATCGATGTCTTCCGTGTGGTCAGCGAGAGCGAGGCCGACGAAGATATCTATCTGGATGAGTTCGCTGACGAGGTGGATCAGTGGGTCATCGATGCTATCAAGGCCATCGGCCTGGATACAGCCAAGGCAGTACTTAACGCACCACGTGAGATGTTGCTTGAAAAAGCAGACTTGGAAGAGGAGACTGTGGATCATCTGTTGGACGTACTTCGTGCGGAATTTGAGTAAAGTTGAAAGTTGAAAGTTGTAAATTGAAAGTTAATGGGAGTCAGATTAAATAAGGTATTAACAGAACTGAATATTGGTCTCCAGACAGCAGTGGATTTCCTGAAGGCCAAGACAAGTCTGGGCGAAATCAAGGACGACGCGAATGTCAACACCAAGATTACCGACGAGCAGTATGATGCACTGGTCAAGGAGTTCAAAGGTGACAAGGACGTGAAGGCCCAGGCAGGGATGATCTTCCCAAAGAAGAAGGACAAGCCCAAGAAGGAACAGAAACCTGAGCCTGTGGTTGAGGAAGTGAGAGAGGAGCCCCGTCAGACATTTACCCCTCTTGGAAAGATTGATCTGAGTCAGGTCGGCAAACCTGCCAAGCCGAAGGAAGAGCCGAAGCCCCAGCCCAAGCCGGAGCCCGTCGTGACTCCGAAGGCAGAACCTGTGCAGGTGGTAAACGAGGAAAAGCCTGAGGTGAAGCCCGAACCGAAGGAAGATCCCAAGCCGAAAGAAGAGCCTAAGATGGAGCCAAAACCCGAGGTCAAACCCGAACCGGAGCCAGAGTCCAAGTCCGTAGTCGTGGAACCGGCAGAGAAGGAGACGCAGGCCCAGTCTGTTCAGGAGGAACCAAATGTCTTTAAACTGAAGACTGAACAGAAGGCAATGCCCAACCTCAATGTGGTCGGCAAGATTGACCTTGATGCATTGAATCAGAGCACGCGCCCGAAGAAGAAGTCGAAGGAGGAGCGTCGTAAGGAGCGTGAGGAAAAACAGGCCCAGCAGCATGGCGGTGCCAACGGTGAGAAGAAGAAGCGCGAGCGTATTCGTGGTGGTAAGGAGCGCGTCGATATCGAAGCCGCAGCCAATCAGGACAAGGGCCAGAATCAGAATAAGAAGAATAAGAACAAGGGGGGCAATCAGAACTTCCAGGATAATGGCGGAAACCAGCAGGGGGGCGGAAAGAACAAGAAGAAGAACCGTCCTGCCAAGCCGTTGGAAGTGGATGATGAGGCAGTAGCACGCCAGGTAAAGGAGACACTGGCCCGCCTGACTTCTAAGAATCAGAACAAGAAAGGTGCCAAGTACCGTCGTGAGAAGCGTGATGCCGTCGCTGAGCGTATGCAGGAGGAGATGGAGTCTCAGGCAGCAGAGAGCAAAGTGCTGAAACTGACCGAGTTCGTGACCGTTTCTGAACTTGCCACGATGATGAATGTCGGGGTCAACCAGGTTATCGGTACTTGCATGAGCATCGGTATCATGGTGTCCATCAACCAGCGCCTGGATGCTGAGACCATCAATATCGTGGCCGAGGAGTTTGGTTTCACGACGGAGTATGTCAGTGCAGAGGTGCAGAACGCTATTACTGAGGAGGAGGATGATGAGAACGATCTCCTGAACCGCGCTCCGATCGTGACGGTGATGGGACATGTCGATCATGGTAAGACCTCACTGCTCGACTTCATCCGTAATACCAACGTGATTGCCGGTGAGGCCGGTGGCATCACCCAGCATATCGGTGCCTATAATGTGAAGTTGAAGGACGGTCGGCAGATCACCTTCCTGGATACCCCAGGTCACGAGGCTTTCACTGCCATGCGTGCCCGTGGTGCCCAGGTGACGGATATCGCCATCATCATCATCGCGGCCGACGACTCGGTGATGCCTACTACCAAGGAGGCCATCGCCCATGCGCAGGCAGCCAACGTGCCGATGGTGTTCGCCATCAACAAGATAGATAAGCCGGGTGCCAATCCCGACAAGATACGTGAGGACCTGGCCAACATGAACCTGCTCGTCGAGGAGTGGGGTGGTAAGTACCAGTGTCAGGAGATCTCGGCCAAGAAGGGTATCGGTGTCGATGAACTGTTGGAGAAGGTCCTTTTGGAGGCTGAAATGCTCGACCTGAAGGCCAACCCGAACCGAAAGGCCACGGGTAGCATCATCGAGTCGAGTCTCGACAAGGGTCGTGGCTATGTCTCTACGGTCCTTGTGTCGAACGGTACGCTGAAGGTGGGCGACATCGTCGTGGCAGGTACGAGTTATGGCCGCATCAAGGCCATGTTCAACGAGCGTAACCAGCGCATCGAGAAGGCCGGTCCTGCCGAGCCCGCTATCATCCTCGGTCTGAATGGTGCTCCGACGGCTGGTGACTCCTTCCATATCATGGAGACGGAGCAGGAGGCTCGTGAGATTACCAACAAGCGTCAGCAACTGCAGCGCGAGCAGTCACTCCGCACGACGAAGACGCTTGGTCTGGATGATATCTCGCATCGTATTGCACTCGGCGAGTTCCATGAACTGAACATTATCGTGAAGGGTGATACCGACGGTTCTATTGAGGCCCTCAGCGACTCGTTCATCAAACTCTCTACCGAGAAGGTGCAGGTGAATGTGATCGCCAAGGCGGTCGGTCAGATCTCTGAGAACGACGTCATGCTGGCCTCGGCTTCCGATGCCATCATCGTCGGCTTCCAGGTGCGCCCCTCTGCTGACGCTCGTCGTGCCGCTGAGCGCGAGGGCGTGGAGATCAACACCTACTCGATCATCTATGATGCCATCGACGAGGTGAAGAGCACCATGCAGGGTATGCTCGACAAGGTAAAGAAGGAGATCGTCTCTGGTGAGATTGAGGTGAAGCAGGTGTTCAAGATTTCCAAGGTGGGTACCGTGGCCGGTGGTCTGGTGACCGAGGGTAAGGTGCACAACAAGGACAAGGCCCGCGTCATCCGCGATGGTATCGTGATCCATACCGCTCCTATCGATGCCCTGAAGCGCTACAAGGACGATGCCAAGGAAGTGGCAACAGGTCTGGAGTGCGGTATCTCGCTGGTCAACTTCAACGATATCCAGGTGGGCGACATCATCGAGACCTTCACCGAGATCGAGGTAGAACAGAAGTTGTAACAGGTCATAGTTAAGAATTCATAGTTCATAGTTGGGCTGCGCCTGACGTTGGACTATGATCTATAGACTGTGAACTATGAACTATGAACTATGAACTCAAGTAGTAACGAGTACGTACGTCAGGTGGCCGAACAGAAGTATGAGTTCGGCTTTACCACGGACGTACATACTGAAATCATAGAGAAAGGGCTGAACGAGAATATCGTTCGGCTCATCTCGGCTAAGAAGGGTGAGCCTGAGTGGATGCTCGACTTCCGCCTGAAGGCTTTCCGTTACTGGCAGGAGCAGACGGAGCCGAAGTGGGGCCATGTCCACGTGCCGCCCATCGACTATCAGGCTATCTCCTACTATGCTGATCCTATGGCCAAGAAACCTGCAGGTGATGGTAAGATAGACCCTGAACTGGAAAAGACTTTCGACAAACTCGGTATTCCTCTTGAGGAGCGCCTGGCCCTGAGTGGCAATACTGCTGTGGATGCCATCATGGACTCCGTCTCGGTGAAGACCACCTTTAAGGAGAAACTCCGTGAGAAGGGGGTCATCTTCTGCAGTATCGGCGAGGCCATCAAAGAGCATCCCGACCTGGTGCGCGAGTACCTCGGCACCGTCGTGCCCTATCGCGACAACTTCTTCGCTGCCCTTAATTCGGCTGTGTTCTCCGATGGTTCGTTTGTCTATATCCCTAAGGGCGTGCGCTGTCCGATGGAATTGAGCAGTTACTTCCGTATCAATGCCCGTAACACGGGACAGTTTGAGCGTACGCTCATCATTGCCGACGACGATGCATACGTTTCTTATCTCGAAGGCTGTACGGCTCCGATGCGCGATGAGAACCAACTTCATGCCGCCATCGTGGAGATTATCGTCAAGGATCGTGCGGAGGTGAAATACTCTACCGTGCAGAACTGGTATCCCGGCGATGAGAACGGCAAGGGTGGCGTACTGAATCTCGTGACGAAGCGTGGCGACCTGCGCGGCGTGGATTCCAAACTCTCGTGGACGCAGGTGGAGACGGGTTCTGCCATCACGTGGAAATACCCCTCTTGCATTTTGCGTGGCGACAACTCGCAGGCTGAGTTCTACAGCGTCGCCGTCACCAACAACTATCAGGAGGCCGATACGGGTACGAAGATGATCCACATCGGCAAGAACACCAAGAGTACCATCATCTCCAAGGGCATCTCGGCAGGTCACTCCCAGAATTCCTATCGTGGTCTGGTTCGTGCTACGTCGAATGCTGATAATGCCCGCAACTACTCTTCGTGCGACTCGTTGCTCTTAGGCTCCGACTGTGGCGCCCATACCTTCCCCTATATGGATGTGCACAACGACACCGCCATTTTTGAGCACGAGGCCACCACGTCGAAGATCAGCGAAGACCAACTCTTCTATTGCAACCAGCGCGGCATCCCCACCGAACAGGCTGTCGGACTTATCGTCAACGGCTATGCTAAGGAAGTTTTGCAGAAACTCCCGATGGAGTTTGCCGTCGAGGCGCAGAAACTATTAAGTGTATCATTAGAAGGAACAGTAGGATAGATATATGTTAGAGGTAAAGAACTTACATGCCCGTATTGGCGAGAAAGAGATACTGAAAGGCATCGACCTCGTGATCAACGACGGGGAGACACATGCCATCATGGGGCCCAACGGCTCCGGTAAGAGTACACTCAGTGCCGTGCTCGTGGGCAATCCGCTCTACGACGTGACGGAAGGCGAGGCTTATTTCAACGGCAAGAACCTGCTGGAGATGAAGCCTGAGGACAGGGCCCACGAGGGACTGTTCCTCTCATTCCAGTATCCCGTGGAGATCCCTGGCGTGTCGATGACCAACTTCATGAAGGCGGCCATCAACGAGAAGCGCAAGTACCAGGGGCTGGAGCCGATGAATGCGGCTGAGTTCCTGAAACTGATGCGCGAGAAGCGGAAGATCGTGGAACTTGACTCCAAACTGGCCAACCGCTCTGTCAACGAGGGCTTCAGTGGCGGCGAGAAGAAGCGCAATGAGATCTTCCAGATGGCGATGCTGGAGCCGAGGCTGAGCATCCTCGACGAGACGGACTCTGGGCTTGACGTCGATGCCATGCGTATCGTGGCGGAGGGCGTGAACAAACTGCAGACACCAGAGACCTCGTGTATCGTCATCACCCACTACGACCGTCTGCTGGAGATGATTCGTCCGCAGTACGTCCATGTGCTCTACAAGGGACGTATCGTGAAGACTGGTGGGCCTGAACTTGCCAAGGATATCCAGGAGCACGGCTATGACTGGATCAAGGAGGAAATCGGAGAGGAGTGATTGTAATTAGTAATTAGAAATTAGAAATTATGATTACTTCAAGTGAGCAGCAATACATAGAATTATACCAGCAAGCGCGGCAGGTCATCATGGACCATGCACCGGAGGCGATGAACGCCGTGCGCGACCAGGCCTTCGAGGACTTCCGCAAGCAGGGCTTCCCCTCTAAGAAGGTGGAACGCTATAAATATACCGACCTCCAGCAACTCTTCGCCCCTGACTATGGCGTGAACCTCAATCGTCTGGAGATACCTGTCGATCCCTATCAGGCCTTCCGCTGCGACGTGCCTAACCTCTCCACGAACCTCTACTTCGTGGTCAACGATGCCCTTCGCACCCCCACACATCCGAAAGAGGGGGTAATCGTGGGCTCAATGAGAGACTACCCTGATATCGTCGCGCAGTATTACGCCCGTCTGGCTAAGACTGGCGAGGATGCCGTCACGGCCCTCAATACGATGCTTGCGCAGGATGGTATGCTGGTCTATGTGCCTCGTAACGTGAAGGTCGATCGTGCCATCCAGGTAATCAATATCCTGAAGGGATTCCCCACCCCTCAGAGGGGAGGGGAGACTGGAGACCGGGGTGGGGTGCCCGACCTGATGGTGAACCGCCGTGTGCTTATCGTACTGGAGGAAGGGGCTGAGATCAAGATGCTCTTCTGCGACCATGCCGCCGACGACAAGAACTTCCTCGCCACGCAGGTCATCGAAGCCTACGTGGGCGAGAACGCCAGCCTCGACCTCTACTGTCTGGAAGAGACGCACGCCAAGAATGTGCGTGTGAGCAATGTCTATATCGACCAGCAACGCGACAGCCGCGTGACCCATAACGTGATCACCCTGCATAATGGTACGACGCGCAACCGCCTTGACCTGACCTTCTCGGGCGAAGGCGCTGAGTGCAACTGCTACGGTTGTGTGATTGCCGATAAGCAGCAACATGTCGATAACAATACGCTGATCATCCATAAGGTGCCCCACTGTACGTCGAACGAACTCTATAAGTATGTGCTCGACGACAAGGCGACAGGTGCCTTCGCTGGTCGTGTGCTCGTGGAACATGGGGCGCAGAAGACCACCTCGCAGATGACCAACCAGAACCTGACGGCCACCAAGGAGGCGCGGATGTACACCCAGCCTATGCTGGAGATCTATGCCGACGACGTGAAATGCGCACACGGCTCTACCGTTGGCCAACTCAACGATGCGGCCCTGTTCTACATGCGCCAGCGCGGTATCTCGCTCGATGAGGCCAAACTGCTGCTGCAGAATGCTTTCATCAACGAGGTCATCGACCAGATGAAACTCGAGCCGCTCCGCGACCGTCTCCACTACTTGGTGGAGAAACGTTTCCGCGGAGAACTCAACAAATGCAGTGGCTGCCGGTTGTGTAAGTGAAGAATGAAAAATGAAGAATGAAGAATTTGCTGCCGCCTCATGAATTACGATTTAAATAAAGTTCGAGCCGACTTCCCCATCCTGAGCCGCGAGGTCTATGGCAAGCCGCTGGTGTATCTCGACAACGCGGCGACGACGCAGAAGCCACTCTGTGTGCTCGATGCCATGCGCGACGAGTACCTCAACGTGAATGCCAACGTGCATCGTGGCGTGCACTATCTGTCGCAGCAGGCCACTGATCTGCATGAGGCTGCCCGCGAACGGGTACGGCAGTTCATCAACGCCCGCAAGACGGAGGAGATCGTCTTTACGCGAGGCACGACGGAGGCCATCAATCTGGTGGCATCGTCCTTCTGCGAGAGTCAGATGCAGGCGGGCGATGAGGTGATCGTCACGGAGATGGAGCACCACTCGAACATCGTGTCGTGGCAGTTGCAGGCCATGAAGCGGGGCATCGTCGTGAAGCATATCTCCATCACCGACGATGGAACTCTCGACCTCTCAACTCTTACTTCTCAACTCTCCGCTAAGACCAAAATCCTTAGTGTCGCCCATGTGAGCAACGTGCTGGGTACGGTGAATCCCGTCGAGGAGATCATCCGGATTGCCCATGCCCACGGCATCCCCGTGCTGGTGGATGGTGCCCAGAGTGCGCCCCACTTCAAGGTCGATGTGCAGGCGATGGACTGCGACTTCCTGGCCTTCAGTGGTCATAAGATGTACGGGCCTACCGGCATTGGCGTGCTCTATGGCAAGGAGGAGTGGCTGGAGAAGTTGCCACCCTATCAGGGCGGTGGCGAGATGATCGACAAGGTGACGTGGGAGAAGACTACCTTCGAGCGCCTGCCGTTTAAGTTCGAGGCCGGCACGCCCGACTACGTGGCGACCCACGGTCTCGCCACTGCCATCGACTATATCGAATCCGTCGGCTTCGAGGCTATCCAACAGCACGAGCAGGAACTGACGTGCTACTGTATGGAACAACTGCAGACCATCGACGGCATTCATATTTATGGTCCTCTCGTACCCCCGTACCCCCGTACCCCCGCACCCCCGAGAGACGCTGTTGTCTCTTTCAACGTAGGTGATATCCACCATCTCGACATGGGCACGCTCTTGGACCGTCTGGGCATTGCCGTGCGCACAGGTCATCACTGCGCCCAGCCCCTGATGGACCGTCTGGGCATCTCAGGTACCGTACGCGCCTCCTTCGCTCTCTATAATACGAAGGAGGAGGTCGATGCGCTCGTGGCGGGCATACGTCGCGTGGCGAGGATGTTTTAGTTCATAGTTAAGAGTTCATAGTTCATAGTTAAGAGTTCATAGTTCATAGTTGATGCTGGCAAGTCATTATTACGAAGGGAAGGTTGAGGCTGGCTGCGACGAGGCTGGTCGCGGCTGTCTGGCTGGCAGTGTCTATGCGGCAGCGGTGATCCTGCCGGAGAACTATCAGAACGAGTTGCTCAACGACTCGAAGCAACTCACCGAGCGCCGTCGTTACGAACTGCGGGAGATCATCCAGCGCGATGCTGTGGCCTGGGCCGTGGGCATCGTCACGCCCGAGGAGATCGACCGCATTAACATCCTCAACGCCTCCATCCTGGCCATGCACCGCGCCCTCGACCAACTCACTGTGCGCCCGGAGGCCATCATCGTCGATGGCAACCGCTTTCGTCCCTATTGTTCTGTGGTTGGTGGTATTTCCACCAACATCCCCCATACTACGATTGTCAAGGGCGACGGCAAGTACCTCTCCATCGCTGCCGCCTCGATCCTCGCCAAGACCTACCGCGATGACTACATGAACCGTCTCGCCGAGGAATACCCCCAGTACGACTGGTTGTCGAACAAGGGCTATCCCACGAAGAAGCACCGTGAGGCCATCCGTCAGTACGGCATCACGCCCTATCACCGCCGCAGTTACAATCTCTTGGGCGACGGTCAACTCAGTATCGATTTTCCAGACCTTACTTGAATACGATCATATCTGCCAGTTGCAGGCCACAGACATTTCCTCGCCTTTATAGTCAATTACTTTTGATGTTCCGTCTGGAAGGATTACTGTAAACTGGCGGGCGGTGAGCATACCTGGGTACTGGCCTTGGCGGGCGCCGATGGTTAGCGTGCGGGCCTTGTCGTTCCAATGGAATGCAATCGTCGAATAGACACCACGCTCGTAATTGTAGCCGTCGCCCTCGTCCTCATAAAGCGTGAAGTCACCGTCGGCACCGGGATAGACGCGGATCTCAAGGTTGTCCCATTTCTTTTCGCCAGTGTATTGCATCTCCGGACCGAGTGGCAGGATGCTGCCAGCACGCACGAACATCGGCACACGGTCGAGCGAGGTCTGGAGGGTCAGCGTCTGACCGCCGCGATAACTCTGTCCTGTCCAGAAGTCATACCAGAGGGTGCCCTTCGGCAGATATTTTGTGGCGGTCTTCGGAACATTCCAATCAACGACCAGTTCACTATTCTCCATCTTCACGTCTTTCTTGTCCCAACCTGTCATGGCATCCTCACGGATAATCTGTTCCTCGGTGTATTGCGGGTCGAGGATCGGGGCAGCAAGGATGCTGCGGCCGAACATGAACTCATCGGTCATGTCCCAGACCTTCTTGTCGGCAGCAAAGTCGCTGAACAGCGGGCGCAGGTAACTCTCGTTGTTGCTGGTCACCTGCCAGGCTGTGCTGTAGAGGTAAGGTATTAACTGATAGCGCAGGCGGATCTGCGACTCGATGATGTCATAGACGGTATCCCCCTTCTTGCCGAACTGCCAGATCTCGCGCGGTGCATCGGCACCATGACTGCGGAATACGGGACAGAACAGTCCATACTGCATCCAGCGGATGAAGAGTTCCTGGTATTGCGGGTTCTGAGGGGCTGTGCCGGCGCCCTTCGTGTTGTACGAGCCGCAGAAGAAGCCGCCGATGTCGGTATTGAAGTTCGGGCAGCCAGTCAGTGAGTAACTCAGTCCGGCAGGCACTTGCTTGCGCAGCATGTCCCAGGAGGAAGCCACGTCGCCGCTCCACATACCCGAGCCGTAGTGCTGCTGTCCCGCGAAGGCGGAGCGGGTCATGATGAAGGCACGCTTCCCCGTTGACTCCTTGCGCTGCGACTGATAGACACCGCGAACGGTCTCCAGTGGGAAGGCATTGCGGAGGGCGCGCCATGTTGACTTGCCGCCAGCAGCCTTGTGGTCATAGTCGGATTCCTTGGGATTGAAGAAGTCGGGATCGGTAGAGTCCATCCACCAGGCATCCGTCCCCTTGTCGAAGAGGGGCTTCAGGTTCTGCCAGTAGATGTCACGGGCTTCGGGCGAGAAGGCATCATAGACGCGCACACCCGAAGGATAGTCCATGCGCGGAGGCCACGCGGTGAGTCCGCTCTGCGGCCATGTCTCGAAGTCGAAGAGCAGGTCTTTCTCGTCGAGTTGGCGATAGGCCTTGGTCATCGGACCGAAACTGGCCCAGATGGAGATCATGAAGTGGGCGTTCTTCTTGTGGATGTCACTGATCATCTGTTCACCGTTGGCATACTCTTCGGTGAGGAAGTCCATGGCATTCCAGAGGTAGTTGGAGCCCCAGTACTGCCAGTCCTGGATGATGCCGTCGAGGGGCACCTGCAGTTCGCGATATCTGTCAACCACGCTGAGCACCTCGGCAGCACTCTTATAACGTTCCTTGCACTGCCAGAATCCGTAGGTCCAGAGGGGGAACATCGGCACGTCGCCAGAGAGGCCGCGCATCTGTGCGATCACACCGTCGGCAGAGCCGCCATACATGAAGTAGTAGTCTTCGCAGTCGCCGACCTCCGATGAGAACGACATGCCTTTCACGGGGTCGTCGTCAAACTGCGTGCGGGAGTAGTTGTCCCAGTAGATGCCCCAGCCCTTGATGGACTGCAATACGTTCTGGAAGTCCTCAAGGTTCGACTGCTCCATCAGTTTGTGCTCGCCACGGCGGTTCATCTTACCGTTCTGGATGGTGCCCAGACCGTAGATGGCCTCGTCTTTGTCGAGCAGGAATGTCTGCGTCACACGATACTTGCCTGCGTCGGGGCCTTCTGTCCTTGGCTCGAAGGTGGCAGCACCCTTCTCGCGGAGCAGCGTCTTGCCCTTTGCCGAGAATGTCAGTGCGCCCGTCCTGGGATCTACTTTTACCGAGAGCGCACTACTGCTGAGGGTGTTGCCGCTGCGGGTGACTTTCACGTCCTCAGGCTTTGCAATCACCACGAGGCTCTGTTTCTCATACTCATGACCTGCGGGGACCTTCACCACGCGCACCGTCTGCGGTGTGTAGAACTCCACACTGACCGTTGTCTTGCCAGCCTGAATCTCCACAGGCTCCGCACTCACTGCAGTTGCCGCCATGCACAGCAATACTGCCCACAATTGCCTTTTCTTCATTATTCCTCAATTAAGTTGGTATTTATGTTTGCAAAAATAAAAAGATTTTCCAATATATCCATCAATGTTTGGTAAAGTTACAAATTTTTTAATAAAACTTTGTTTTTTAGGAAAAAAGTTCCTAAATTTGTGGCATGATTAGAAGGATTGCCTTTGTTTACCCTGTAGTGGCGCTGATACTTTCCGTGGTATTGGCAGCGTGTGATGGTGGGAAGTACAGTGATCCGCAGACGTCCTGGGCTGACAGTGTGATCTTCGATGTAGGTATCCAGAAAGACTATGAGCAGATGCGCGTGCTGGCCGACAGTTTTGAGAAGAAAGGCATCTTCTCACCGTTGAACGCCAATCGCTGGCGGGGTGTGTCCTACTATCGGCAGGGACAGTATCTGGTGGCCGAGGTATATTACCGCAGGGCGTTGGAGTGCCCGGTGAAGACAGCGGCAGACCAGTTGAGTTACAACAAGTCGGCGCGCCGACTTTCCGAACTTCTTCTCATCAGGGGCGATTATGAAGGTTCGCTTCAGGTGGCCATGCCTGCCGTGGCGAAGATGAGGACTACAGGCATCGGCTCCGACATCGACTATGCCATACTGCTGAATAATATCGGTTGCTGCCAGTTGAACCTGGGGCGTGACGAGGAGGCCAACCAGAGTTTTATCGAGGCGCGCGGCCATTATGCTGAGCGCTGGAAGACGGACTCCACCAGCCGGGGGTTCCAGGAGGCGGTGCTTGGCACCGTCTATACCAGTATGGCCTATATCAACATGCGGCGCTATGCCGAGTCGATCTACTGGATCGACAGGACGGAGATGCTGCTGAACATGTACCGTCAGCGCCCAGACGCACGCTCGGAGTATTTCGATGAGTACCAGGGACGCATCGAGATCATGCGTGCCGTGGCCCAGCAGGGACTCGGGAAAAAGAATGAGGCCGCTGCAGCCTATAAGCGGTTTCTCCAGACCGACTACTCTAAGACGGGACCGGGGCGCATCAATGCCAATGAGTATCTTGTGGCGGCAGAGCGCTACAGGGAGGCGGCGGACAACTACCGCTACCTCGACCAGACGCTGAGAGAGTGGGGCATGACGCCGTCGCTCGATAATATCCAACTCTATATGCTGCCTAAGTACCAGGCCAATGCAGGTGCGGGGAGGAGAGACTCCGCCCGTGTGATAGGTGCCAAGGTCCTGGCGTTGCTCGATTCTGCCATCACCAACCAGAAGAACAGTTCGACGGTGGAGTTGGCCACCATCTACAACACCCAGCAGAAGGAGGCGGAGATCGCCAGGAAGCAGGCCCAACTTGCGAAGATACAGGCGATATCCATCGTGGTGGTTCTGATACTGGTCATCCTGTTCCTGACGATATATAGCCTGCATCGCCGTGCTGCCACCCACCGTCTGGCTGCCGCCCATCAGAAACTGGAGGATGCGCACGCCAAACTGCAGGTGGCCTACGACCAGTTGGAGGAGACTACGGCTGCCAAGGAGCGCATAGAGAGTGAACTCCGTATCGCCAGGGAAATCCAGAAATCCATTGTGCCAAGCATATTCCCTGAGCACGGTGGACTCGACCTGTATGCCTATATGGAACCGGCAAAGGAGGTGGGCGGCGACCTTTATGACTATCTATTGGAGGATGATCATATCTACATCTGTTTGGGAGACGTCTCAGGCAAGGGCGTACCTGCCTCACTCTTCATGGCGCAGGCAGCCCGCCTGTTCCGCGCGATGGCGAAGCAGAAGATGCCGCCAGCCAAGATTGCCACCCGTCTGAACGAAGAACTCTGCGAGGGTAACGAGAATGGTATGTTCGTGACGATGTTCCTGGCGCTGATCAACCTGGAGACAGGTGTCATGGAGTTCTGCAATGCGGGTCATAACCCGCCACTGCTGGGGGATGAGTTCCTGGAGATGGTGCCCAATGCCCCTATAGGCATGTGGCCTGGCCTGGAGTATCAGGGGCAGCGTGTGGATAATATCAAGGGCAAGCCGCTCTTTGTCTATAGTGACGGACTTAATGAAGCGGAAAATAAGCAGATGGAACAGTTCGGCGACGACCATCTGTTGTCGATCCTCCGTGGTCTGCAGTCGGCAGATGCCCGTCACGTGATAGAATACCTGACCTCTGAGGTGGAGAAACACCGTGCCGGCGCTGCTCCCAACGACGACTTGACGATGATGGAGGTGAGGATAGGGTGACTTCCATGTTTTCCTCATAAATTTGACTTTCTGGGGATTTTCGGTGACTTATTATTTTGATATTTGAAATAAAAAGACTACCTTTGCACCCTCAGTCATCAATTGAACACAGAAAGAAATGGACAAGAACAAACAATTCGTCATCACCATCAACCGTGAGGTGGGTTCTGGTGGGCGCTCCGTAGGACGCATATTGGCAGAAAGGCTTAACGTGAAGTATTACGACAAGGCCCTTGTGGCAGGACCTATATCCAGAAGTACGACGATACCAGCCGCTACGATACGCGTAACTATCAACTCGTCATCTCGATGGACGGCATGACGCCAGAATCTGCCTCCGACGTCATCATGACCTATATTGACAACATGAGTAAATAATAATCATACAACTATGGCAAAGAAAGCATTATTGATGATTCTCGATGGATGGGGAATCGGTAAGCATGGCAAGGGTGACGTGATCTATAACACGCCGACACCTTACCTCGATCTGTTAACAGCGACATCAGCCCACTCTCAACTCCAGGCCTCTGGTGAGGACGTTGGCCTGCCCGACGGTCAGATGGGTAACTCTGAGGTGGGACACCTCAATATCGGTGCCGGACGCATCGTGTATCAGGACCTCGTGAAGATCAACCGTGCCTGCAAGGACGGCTCCATCATG
>OCTW011510707.1_pt1 | contig 17754 bp, 16 predicted proteins | sample 1539671 | NCBI WGS metagenome assembly OCTW01 (sample SAMN02144230, study PRJEB22623) | gut metagenome | biome: sheep rumen | host: Ovis aries | place: New Zealand
GCCGGAGATCATGGTGCCGCTCATCGGTATCCTCTATGAGCTCAAGCAGCAGAAAGAGATCATCCAGCGCGTAGCCAAAGAGGTCTTCGCCGAGTACGGCGTAGAGGTAGAGTACGAGATCGGTACGATGATCGAGATCCCGCGTGCCGCGCTGACCGCAGACCGCATCGCTACCGAGGCTCAGTACTTCTCCTTCGGTACCAACGACCTGACCCAGATGACCTTCGGTTACAGCCGTGACGATATCGCTTCCTTCCTCCCTGTTTACCTCGAGAAGAAGATCCTCAAGGTCGATCCGTTCCAGGTATTGGATCAGAACGGCGTAGGTCAGTTGATCAAGATGGCAGTAGAGAAAGGTCGTGCCGTTCGTCCGGGACTCCGTACAGGTATCTGCGGCGAGCACGGCGGTGAGCCGAGCTCCGTTAAGTTCTGCGCCCGTGTCGGCATGAACTACGCATCCTGCAGCCCGTTCCGCGTACCTATCGCACGCCTCGCCGCCGCCCAGGCAGCAGTCGAGGACGAGCAATAAGAACGCTTGGGACAATAATACAAATCCAACCTCTTCGTGCGCGCAGTCGCGCAAAACCATAATTGAATCGTGCGCGTATATGCGCAAAACCTTAATTGAATCGTGCGCGTATATGCGTGTGCATAATGTGAAACACGGCAGGCATCGAGCCTGCCGTGTTTCTGTATCCGCTCTCTTCGTTATGACAAGCATTTTTCTTGCTCCGTTTCTCTCCGCAAAATAAAAGGGGCTACTCCCATGTTTTGGGAGTTTAATGTAGTAATTTTGCACCGCAAGGGCGCGATTATTTTGATAAAAATTATCAAAATCTTGCATATGTCAGAAAAAAGTAGTACCTTTGCAGCCTGAATTTAGTTGGTTCCATTTTGGAACGTACTTGAACCCTTGCAAAAATTGCGACACCCTAAAATAAAGATTATGGCAAACGAAATAGTACCATACAACCCGAATGAGGAAGGCATAGTTATCTATCGCACAGATGATAATACACTGCAATTGGATGTGCAGGTGGCAAATGAAACTGTGTGGCTAACACAGGATCAAATTGCTGTGTTATTTGGCACGCAGCGCCCTGCTATTACTAAGCATCTCAACAATATTTACAATAGCGGAGAGTTAGACTTTGAGAGCACATGTTCCATTTTGGAACGTATGGGTAATGACGGCAAACAGCGTTATCAAACCAAGTATTATAATCTCGACGCCATATTATCTGTAGGTTATCGTGTAAACAGCAAGAATGCTACTTTATTTCGTAGATGGGCAACGAAAATCATCAAGGATTATATGTTGCGTGGCTATGCCGTTAACCAACGTTTGCTGAATATTGAGAACCAATTGGCATCACAACAAAAACAGTTAGAAAAACATCAAGAGCAAATAGATTTCATTGTGCGTACTGAATTGCCACCGGCAGAGCAGATTTTCTTTGAGGGTGAGTTCTTTGAGGCCCGTATATTACTGGAGAAGTTGATTAAGATGGCAAAAAAGCGCGTCATCATCATAGATGGCTATATTGATGCCGCGACATTTGAGATGCTGGATGTGCGTGCCAAAGGTGTAACGGCGGATATCTATTCTGATAGCGAATATAAGACCCTGCGTGATTCGCATAACGCATCCAAAGGAAAACAACCGGTCAATACGCATAAGTGGTCCAAGTCCTCGCATGACCGTTGGGTGATCATTGATGATACCCTCTACCATTGCGGTCATTCTGTCAAAGACTTAGGCAAGAGACTCTCCGCCATTATGCGTATGGACTGGGATCCGGAAACGGTATTGAAGGAAGTGAGATAAATCGCCAACAAGTTATTGACGAATTGAAAAAGGCCACCAATTTGGTGACCAAAATAAAGAGGAATAATATTCGACACGCATGCGTGCCGAATTGTCGCGCAAGTTGCGAGACAATTAAAAAAGTGAGACGTGTCTCACAAATTGAAGGCACAATCCACAAAGGTTGTGTCTTTTTTGTACCATATCCAGAAAAAAAACGCACTTTTTTGCATTTTCTTTTCCCTACTCCCATGTTTTGGGAGTTTGATGTAGTAATTTTGCACCGAATTTGAAAAACAAGGTTATTTAACATCAAAAATTAGTACGAATTATGAAAGAGAATGTTTTGAGTTTGGTGATGGATACCATCGGGATTGTAGGAATGATGTTCGTGGCAGGTGTACTGCTATGCATATAAGAAATACTTGCTTTTGCGTTTGCAAGTTGTTCGTTGTCATAAGATGAAAGTTTTGAGATTATGAAAGTCAAGCAACCGTCGGCTCGTGAGAGTCAGCGGTGCACCGAACCATTAAAAAGAAAGAGTTATGATTACACCTCATAAACAAAATAGACCCCCGTTTGTAACTCCAGATGCTGAGAAGCCGGATCTTGCCAATGGACCATACATGTCGTTCACTGGCGACAATGGAACCGTTACGTATATTCAAATGACGAATGACCGTTTCATTTGGTTCAAGCAAGTCAGTGCAGAAGGCATGTTACTCAACGTTACTACCTTTGATGTAGGTTGTTCAAAACACGTAACGGACTATTTTGCTCAGCGTCTAAAAGAGACAGAGCGCTAATTTTTGCCAAGATTTTCGGACAAAATTGAAAATAATCGTTCCAAAGGATAAGAATATGCAAAATAATTTGCATATGTCAGAAAAAAGTAGTACCTTTGTACGCTGAATGCGTGCAGCAGAAATAACGATAAAAACGAATACAGATATATGGCAGAATTAAACGTAAGTAAAAAGACCATCAAGGAATTGCTGGATGCAAGCAAGGCGGATTTCCTGATCCCGGACTATCAGCGTCCCTATGCGTGGGAAGCAAACAAAGAGTGTCTGACTTTGTGGGAAGATTTGTTTGAGTTCGCTATTCCGAATGGCAATGCGGAGCTGTTCAACAAGGATACCGAGGAATACTATTTGGGTCCGATTGTGACGTTTAAGAACGACGAGAACAAATTAGAAGTGATTGATGGTCAGCAACGTTTGACTACCATTATGCTTCTACTGCGTGCATTCTACTCTCGTTTTGGCAAGATGAAAGATGAGTTGGCTCGTCAGTTGGAAAAGAACATCGGTCGCTGCATTTGGAAAACAGATGAATATGACCGCCCGGACTTCAATCGTCTGCGTATTGACTCCCAAGTAGCAACGGATAATGACAAAGAAGAATTCCTGTATATCCTTCGTGAGGGTGTTGTGGGCGAGAAGATGAAAAGCCGTTACGCGGAAAACTTCCGTTATTTCCAGCAGAAGATAGAAGAGTTCGTACAAGACTACCCTGCTTATTTCTATGCGTTGCCAAGCCGTATTCTCAACAACTGCATTTTGCTGCCTATCGAAGCCGACAAACAAGACACCGCCCTGCGTATCTTCTCCACTCTCAACAACCGTGGCAAGGCGCTTTCTGATGCCGACATCTTCAAGTCCGAGTTCTATAAGTACTACTCGAAGCAAGGACAGAAGGATCAGTTCATCGAGAGATGGCGCAAATTGGAAGAGATATGTGATAAGATCTTCAATCCGCAGAGTGGTACTCCGATGGATGAATTGTTTACCCGCTATATGTACTATGAACGTGCCTTGCAAGGTAATAAACTGACGACCACAAAGGCTTTGCGTTCATTCTATAGTGAGAACAACTACAAGTTATTGAAGAATGATGCGACACTTGGCAACATGGAGCTTTTGGCTGACTTCTGGAAATCCGTTCAAGAGCAAGATCCAGACAGCTTTACGGATAGAGTGCTTCGCCGTTTGTTCGTGCTTAACTATGCGCCCAACAGTATGTGGACGTTCTTTGTGTCGGTCTATTTCTTGCAGAACAAGGATGCCAATAATATGTTGGACGATGAGAAGTTCTATAATTTCCTTTGCCGCATTACTGCATTCATCTGGGCGTACGCTATCACGAATCCCGGTGTGAATGCGTTACGTACACCGGTATATGCAGAGATGGTGAACGTAGTGAATGGAATTGAAGTTGAGTTTGCCGATTTCCAATTCCCGGGAGAGCAAACCTTCAATCAGATTAACAACTACAATTTCTTCAACGGTCGTCCTATCACTAAGTCCATGTTGGTATGGTGGGCAATGGAGAACCCCAAACAAGTATTGCCGGATTTAGACACCACCTTTGAAATAGAGCACATTTTCCCTCGTCGCAGACAAGAAGCAGAGAAATCGTTGAGTTCGAATGGTAAACTGGAGTCACTGGGTAATAAGGCTATTTTAGAGAAGCGTATCAATATCCGTGCAGCGGATTACCGATTGAGTGACAAGAAGCAGTACTATAATGGTTACACGAATAGCCGTAACGAGATCAAACAGGCTACATGCAATAGAGAGTTGCTCGACTTGGTAGCCACTAAGACGGATTATACAGAAGCCGATATTGATACGCGTTATAAGGAGATGATAGATGCCTTTATGAAGAATCTGAAGGCGAATAACCTTATCAAGTTTGATATTCGGTCTATCATGGGCAAATAAGAAATAAAGCACAAGATGGATATTTCTCAATCACAAATAGTCTCCTTCATATGGGGAATTGCAGACGATTGTCTGCGTGACGTGTTCGTGCGCGGACAATATCGCGATGTCATTCTGCCGATGGTTGTTCTGCGTCGTTTCGACGCGCTGTTGGAACCGACCAAAGAGAAGGTGGAAGAAGAAGTAGCGGCACAACGCGAGATTGGTCTGATGGACGATGAGTTCGATGAGGGCGCATTGTGCGACATCACCGGTCTCAACTTCTTCAATACCAGCCGTTGGACGCTCAAACGTATCAAGTCCCAAGCCACGGACGACAACAATCTGCTTTACCAGAATTTCGTTGAATACCTCAACGGTTACAGCGAGAACGTCAAGGACGTGCTCCGTAACTTCGACTACTACAACAAGGCGAAACGTCTGGCGGACAACGACCGTCTCTTAGCTGTGATTGAGAAGATCACCGACGGTCACATCAACCTCACCGACCGTCCCGCAACCGATCCTGACGGTCTGCCTCTGCCGCCTGTATCCAACATGGCGATGGGTACCATCTTCGAAGAACTGCTCCGTAAGTTCAACGAGGAGAACAACGAGGAGGCAGGAGAGCACTTCACGCCGCGTGACGCGATTGGTCTGTTGGCGCGTCTGGTGTTTGAACCGGTCAAAGACAACCTGCCCAAGACGATCTCGCTCTATGACCCGGCATGTGGTTCGGGCGGTATGCTAACCGAAGGACGCGAGTACCTTATGTCGATAGGCGTGTCGCCTTCTGCTATCCAACTCTACGGCACAGAAATCAACCCCGAGACCTACGCTATCTGCAAAGCCGACCTTATCATCAAAGGTGTTGACCCCGCAGGTATGTTCCAAGGTAACACAATCGTGGACAACCATTTCTCCGGTTCGTCGTTCGGTTACATGCTGACTAATCCGCCGTACGGTAAGTCGTGGAAGACCGACAAAGCGCGTATTTACCACGAAAAAGCGCTGCTCGATATGCGTTTCGAATTGCCACTCACCAATTTCCAAGGCGAGCAAGAGCGTCTGGACAGCACACCGCGAACGAGTGACGGTCAGCTGCTCTTTATCTTGGAAGAGATCGACAAGATGAAACCCTTGCGTTACCAACCGCAAGGTAGCCGTATTGCTTCTATTCATAACGGTTCGTCGCTCTTCACAGGCGATGCCGGTTCGGGCGAAAGCAATATCCGTCGCTATCTGATTGAGAACGATTTTGTGGAAGCCATCATTCAGTTACCGAACAACATCTTCTACAACACCGGTATCTCCACCTACGTCTGGCTGATGACCAATAAGAAAGAAGATCGCCGCAAAGGCAAGGTGCAACTCATCGATGCCAGCCAAGCCTTCGAGAAACTGCGCAAGAACCAAGGTTCGCGTAACTGCTCTATCACCGACGCTTTCGCCGAGATGATAGTCAAAGCCTACACGGACTTTGCTGCCAAAGAGGCAACCGAAGATAACCCGATAGTATCCAAGATCTTCGACGGCAACGACTTCCGCTATTATTCCGTTACGATCGAACGCCCGTTGCGTTTGCGTAGCCGAATGACTATGCCGAAATGTGACGAACTGCTCTTTGATAACAAGAAACCCGAACTGAGCAAGTACCTGTACTCCACGTACGGCGAACTATGCTTCACGGGCTTGCAGGACAAAGTAGCGGACATCAAAGAGTATCTTCAGGACGAGGAAATCAAACTGACCGACAAGCAACTGGAATCGCTCATCGCCACCAAGAAATGGGAAGAGCGTCGGCAACTGATGACCATTGCTACCGAATTGCTGCATATCGTTGGCACAGACGAATATACCGACTACAATATCTTCTTCGCTAAACTGCAAGAAGCAGCCAAGCACGTAGCTGTTAAACTCGGCAAGAAGATCACCGACGCGCAGATCAAGAATATCGCCCGTGCGATGTCGGAGACCGACCCTAATGCCGAACCGGTTATCAAGAAGAAAGACAAGAAAACAGGTGTTGTTACCTACGAACCGGACACCGACCTGCGCGATACGGAGAAGATAGCCGTAAACGAAGATATACAAGCCTACTTCGACCGCGAAGTTAAACCCTATGTTGAGGATGCGTGGATTGACTGGGATAGCATTGAGATCGGCTGCGAGATTTCGTTCAATAAGTACTTCTATAAGCCGGTAGCCTTGCGTACGCTCAAGGAGAACGAAGCGGACATCATCGCTTTGGATAAAGAGAGCGACGGATTTATCAAAGAACTTTTAGCCGCCAAGTAACATGAATACCTATTCGGCATATAAAGATAGTGGCGAACAATGGCTCGGACAAATTCCCGAACATTGGGAGATACGTAAATCTAAATACGTTTGGCGAGAGAAAAATGCTGTTTCTTCTACCGGAAATGAGCAACTGCTTTCTGTATCTCAATATGAAGGTGTGAGACCATCTAACGAGAGCTCACGAAGTGAATCGTGCAAAGGCTACAAGATAGTTGAGAAAGACGATCTTGTCATAAACATTATGCTCGCTTGGCTAGGAGGATTAGGTGTTTCGAATTATGAAGGAATAGTAAGTCCGGCCTATTGCATATACAAACCGCTTATCGATGTAAATACAAAGTATTTGCACTACCTCTATAAGACCCCAATGTACTTGGCTGAGTTTGCTCGTCACTCTACTGGTGTAGTTCCTTCACGCTGGAGAATGTACACCGATGATTTTGGGCAGGTTCTAACTGTCTTACCGCCGAAAGAGGAACAAGAAGCCATGGTCGCTTATCTTGATGAGCAAGCAGGAAAGTTAGACCAAGCGATCGCTCGTGAGCAAAAGATGATAGACCTGCTCGAAGAACGCAAACAAATCATCATACAGCAAGCCGTCACCAAAGGTCTCAATCCCGATGCCAAAATGAAAGATAGCGGCATTGATTGGATTGGAGAAATGCCCGAACATTGGGATTTGACCAGATTGAAACGTTACGTGAAGTTTATAAACGGCTTTGCATTTAACAGTAATAGTTTTTCTGATAGTGGAGTACGGGTAATTCGTATAGGTGACATCTCAAAGTCTATAGATTTTGAGAATTGCGCTCGATCAAATCAAAGAAGTGCAAAGTTGGAGCAGTTTAGAATACGAGAAAACGATATACTAATTGCTATGAGTGGAGCAACCACGGGGAAATGCTGTATTGCGGAAAATGTAGTTGAAGCGTATATCAACCAACGTGTTGGAATAATAAGATGTGCAAAACCTCGTTTTATATACTATGCGTTAAAAACGAAATTGTTCAGTGAATATGTGAATATTACTAACGCAGGAAGTGCTCAACCCAATATATCTTCATCTGGTATATGCAATTATCCTCTTGTTATGCCCACAGATGAGGAACAAAACCAAATAGTGATATACTTGGATAAACATATCGCTAATGTTGATCGCGCTATAGAAGCCCGCGAGAAAATGATTGCTCTCTTGCAAGAGCGGAAGCAAATTATCATCAACGAAGTAGTAACCGGCAAAATTAAAGTACTATGATAGTATCCGAAACTGACGAACGTGCGTTCGAGAAACTTATCGAACTATCCTTGGTAGGCTCCACACGCGAAGAACGTGAAGCCGAAGGTGTGACCGATCCCGAAGTGCAAATCCCCGAACCGGATAAATACTACTGGGGAGTGCCTTCTGATATGGACAAAGTGCTCGCTCTTGATGTGCGGCGTCTTTGGTCATTCCTCAACGCTACGCAATCAGCCACATTGGTTGATTACAAAGGTCGTGATTTAGCCAAGAGTGTGCAAAACCAACTCTCTAAGGCGATCGAATCACGAGGAGTGATAGATGTTCTTCGTAACGGACTCGACGTGGATAATATTCATCTGACGCTTTTCTACCCGAAACCTTCTGCGGCAGATAGTGCGGAAAGTCATCGTCTCTACGCTTGTAACCAGTTCTCCCTCACACGGCAACAGACCTTCTCGGTCAATAACCCGGGACTTGAACTGGATCTTGTGCTTTTCCTCAACGGTATTCCTTTGTTCACCTTCGAACTGAAGAACCCATGGACACACCAGACCGCACGCAAGGACGGAAAAGACCAATACTGCTCGCCGCAACGTAACCCCAAAGAGACCATCCTTCAATTCGGACGCTGCTTGGCACACTTCACCTTGGATAAAGATGAGATATACTTCACTACTCGTCTCAACGGCAAAGAGACCTACTTTATGCCGTTCAACAAAGGCTTGGCGAACGGACAAGGAGCAGGAAACCCTGTTAACCCTGACGGCTACAAGACATCCTACCTCTGGGAACAAGTGTTGCAAAAGGATATGCTGGCAGACATTCTGATGAACTATGTACTCTTTGATTACGGAGAAGCCAAGACCGGAAAGAGAGTGCCGCATATTATGCGTAACGCCAAGACGCTTATCTTCCCGCGTTACCACCAATTGGATGTTGTCAACCAACTGACCGCTGATGTGGCAGATAAGGGTGTAGGTAAAACCTATCTTATTCAGCACTCTGCCGGTTCGGGTAAATCCAACTCCATCACATGGCTTGCCTATAAGCTGATTCGTATCTGTCCAACCAGTATGCGTGCTAATCGCGCAAAATCAACCGACTTGGCGCTATACGATACCGTCATTGTTGTTACCGACCGTCGTCTGCTCGACAGACAGATTACCGACAATATCAAGATGTTCGGTCAATCGAAAAGCATCGTGGCACATGCCGACACGTCTAACGAACTCAAAGAGGCTATCGAAAACGGCAAACGTATCGTCATCACTACCATTCAGAAATTCCCGTTCATCTGTGATACTATTCGTGACGTGAGTGATCATAACTTCGCTATCATCATAGACGAGGCGCACTCCTCGCAATCTGGTATCGCTGCTGATAAGATGAACGCCTCTGTACAGAAAGAAGGCGATGTGGATGGCGCAGATATAGACGCACTCTTGGAGCAACTGATGTTGGAGCGTAAGATGTCCTCCAACTGCTCTTATTTTGCCTTTACTGCCACGCCCAAACGCGAGACCTTGGAGCGGTTCGGTACGCAAGCGGAAGATGGTCAGTTCCATCCTTTCCACCTGTACTCCATGAAGCAAGCCATCGAAGAAGGCTTCATCCTTGATGTGCTCACCAACTATACCACCTACAAATCGTACTACGAACTCATCAAATCGACCGAGGAGAACCCGATGTACGAAACCGAACGCGCACAGAAACTATTGCGCAAGGTGGTAGAGCGTGAACCCAAGACCATCAAAGCGAAAGCGGAACAGATGTTGCTCCATTTCGAGACCAATATCTACCGCACGCACAAACTCAAGAATTGCGCGAAAGCGATGGTTGTGACCAAGGATATCGAATGTGCGATCCGTTACTATTGGGCACTGCAAGAACTCAAAGAGGAAATGCACTTGCCGTACGGTATACTGATTGCTTTCTCCGGCACAAAGACGGTAGATGGCGCAGAGTTTACCGAAGCCTCGCTCAACGGCTTCTCCGAGACACAAACACCCGAAGAGTTTGATAAGGACGAGAACCGTATCTTGGTTGTCGCCAATAAATACCTGACCGGTTTTGACCAACCGAAACTCACCGCCATGTATATTGACAAACCATTAGGCGGTGTACTGGCGGTGCAAGCTATCTCGCGTCTCAACCGTTCGGCTCCTCGTCTGGGTAAGATAAGCGAAGACCTGTTCGTCCTTGATTTCTACAACACCTTGGACGATATCAAAGCCGCTTTTGATCCCTATTACACGGCTACTACCTTGACCGAACCGACCAATGTCAATGTGTTGCACGAACTGCGTAACACCTTGCTCTTTGTAGGTGTATTCGACCCATCGGATATTGACGAGTTTATCGAACTGTATATCACCGGCAAACCCGCTCCCGAATGGGCACCGATCATCGACAGATGTTGTGACCGATTCAACAACGAGATAGAGTTCCCCGAAAACGGCAAAGCGGACTTCAAGATGAAGTGCAAGCAGTTCGTCAAGGTGTATTCCCGTGTAGCCGCTATCCTCGATTACGAAATGAAAGAGTGGGAAAAACTGTTCTGGTTCTTACGTTTCCTCATCCCCGGTCTGCATGTAGATGTGCCGGGACGTGACGACCTGCGTGACCTGCTCGATAACGTCGATCTCAATACCTACGGTTTGCGCCGTACCGGTCTGAACGAACAGATTGTATTGGATGCGGAAGAAACCAAATTAGACCCGAATAAACCGGCGATGGCAGGTGCAGGTAGTGGAGAGATTGAACGCGATTGGCTGGAGGAGATTATTCGTATCTTCAACGAAAGCCATTTCAAAGGCTGGAATGCTACTCCCGATGACCAGAAAGCGAAACTGATCAGTATTGTACAAGCTATCACACGCGATAAGGACTACACGGAACAAGTGGTAGATAACCCCGATGCAGAGGCGGTAGAAGCCACGCTCAATAAGATTATAGACCGTATCATTTTGAAGAAACGGCAATCAGATTTGTCGCTCTATAAGCAATACCACCAATCGGAAGTGTTCCGCGCAGATCTTCAAAACGTGCTCAAACGCATGTTGGACGCTATCGGTCGCCCGACAGACGAAGTTGTACGTACCAATATCAGCCTTGCACCTACGCCGCAGAACTCTATTCTGCAAGGTGCAGTAATAGCAGCGCGTGAAGGCATACCTGAAGGAATGCAGAATGTGATGTGTCGCCATAGCAACCCAGCATGGCGCAATGTCGCTATTTCCTTCAAGCAACCTTGGGCAAGTCTCATCTGTATCGGTCTTAAAGATGTGGACAACCGCACGTGGCAAACCGACTATCGTGGTCGGCTGTTCATCGTAGCAAGCAGCTCCAACGTGCTCCCCGATTTCGAGCAAGGACTAATCCGCAAACCGTTGGTAGAAGCCATCCAACGCCAGCAGAAGAAAGGAAATGTACCGGTACTGAGCGCACTTCCGCAGAGTGCTGTAATTGGTTATGTGGACTTGGTGGATTGTACTGGCGAAGAAGTGGAATCCATCTGGAGTGATGGCTCGCTCGAAGACGGTAACATCAACTGGATTCTGGAGAATGCCTACATCTTCGATGAACCGCAACTCGTCGGCATCAAAGCCAAGTATTTCCTCTTCGAAATCCCCGACCTCGATCCGAACAATCTTCCCCCTGCACACAAAGTAGCGTTGTGATGAATTGGAGTAATGTGTTAGACATATTGATGCCAATTGTTTATAGAGAAAGTGAAGTCCCAGAAGGCGCAGAAACGGTCGAAGATCTCACGCCCTATATCAAAGAGTTTGAAGAACTTCTAAAACACTAACCACTATGATCTGTCTACGCATTGTTGTGCGTGTGTTGCGCATCATAAAATAGAATGCCTATGAATACTAAAATCTCTATACGTTTTTATAAAGACCACAAAGTGCGGGCGGTGTGGAGTGAGGAGCAGAACAAATGGTTCTTCTCCGTGCTGGATATTATTGGCGCTATCAATGAGCAAGATGACTACCAGAAGACTCGTAACTACTGGAAGTACCTTAAGACAAAACTTCAAAAAGAGCAAAATGAAGTGGTTAGTGTCACTAACCAGTTGAAACTTCTCGCTCCCGATGGAAAACATCGTTTGACAGATGTTGTTGATCAGACAGGTGTGGATCTTATCGCAAGATCTGTTCATAACAGCAAAGCAATGGAGTTCCTTGATTGGTTTACCTATTCCGATAACACCATTGACGGTCAGAGCCGTAAGAAAGCCTATACGAACAACAAGACTAACCTATGTCCGTAGTACAATATAAGAAATACTTTTGGCTAGTGGATACGATCCGCAGTGCGGGGAAGATCACCAAGGAGTAAAATATCGTATTCTGAATTGGCAAAAATTGTAAATTATCGTATTTAAAGTGCAAAAAAATTAACGTCTCCTATTGCATATATCCCAAAAAAGCAGTACCTTTGCAGCCGGAAACGAATAAAAACGTGCGAAATTAGCATTTTAAATAGCTAAAAATCGTGAAGAACAAGCTTTATAAATCCTATAAATTCGTGAAACAATATGATGAGGCGTAAGATTTATGACGAATTGCTTGACTGGAAAAAGCAAAGGAACGGTAAGGTCGCAGTAATGATTGATGGAGCCAGACGTATTGGTAAAAGTTACATAGCGGAGGCTTTCGGACGCAATGAATACAAGACTTATATCCTCGTTGACTTTAATGACGCAGATAAACAGCTGCTGAAAATATTTGACGACTACCTCACTAATTTGGATATGTTCTTCATGCATTTGTCGTTGTACTATGATGTGCAATTGCATGAACGTGATTCGCTTATCATTTTCGACGAGGTGCAACTCTACCCGCGTGCACGTGCGGCTATCAAATATCTTGTTGCAGACGGACGATATGATTATATTGAGACAGGTTCGTTAGTCAGCATCAACCGCAATGTAAAAGATATTGTCATTCCTTCAGAGGAACACCGTATCGCTATGTACCCGATGGACTTTGAGGAGTTCTTATGGGCAATGGGGAATGAGATGCTTATGCCGTTTATCCGTGATTGCTACACCAAGAAGACTCCGCTGGGACCTATTCATCGAAAAGTGATGGATTTGTTCCGGCAGTATATGATAGTTGGCGGAATGCCACAGGCTGTACTCACTTTCCGCGACACGAAGAACGTTATTGAAACAGACTTGGTCAAGCGCGACATTCTGGCTCTGTATAGAGCAGACATAGAAAAATATGCAGTAGGGTACGAGAGCAAAGTGAAAGGTATCTTTGATCAGATTCCCTCAGAACTGCAACGACATGAGAAGAGATTCCACTTAGCAGACATTTCCGGCACAGCCCGATATCGCGACTATGAGAGTTCGTTCTTCTGGTTAGCAGACGCACAGATTGTCAACATCTGCTATGCTGCCACCGAGCCTACTGTCGGACTGAGAATGCGTTTGGACAGTTCTGCTCTTAAATGCTATATGGCGGATACAGGTTTGCTTATTTCACATGCCTTTGACGAAAATACCATCGCTTCCGAGAAATTGTATCAGAAACTGCTATTGGATAAATTGGAAATCAACAAGGGGATGTTTGTTGAAAATATCGTTGCACAAATGCTACGCGCAAGCGGACACAAACTATATTTTTATTCCTCATATTCTCAAACAGATGCTTCGGAACGCATGGAAGTGGACTTTTTAACACAGAAGCCTAATCTGACCAATCGCCATAATATCTGCCCCATAGAAGTCAAATCCACAACCAAGTACACAATTTCTTCTTTAGAGAAATTCCGAAAGAAATACGCTGAACAAGTGGCAACTCCTGTTGTGCTACACTCCGGCGATGTAAAAGAAGAGAATGGTATCACTTATCTACCATTGTACATGACACCATTATTGTAATTTATAATAGCCAGCAGCGAATGTCCGTAGTACAATATAAGAAATACTTTTGGTTGGTAGATACCATCCGCAGTGCGGGGAAGATCACCAAGGAGCAGATTGACCGGAAATGGTCCGGTTCGCGGTATAACGACAGTCACGAGACGGCTATCCCGGACACGTCGTTTTACAGAATACGGCGCGACATTGAGGAGCTCTTCGACATCGAGATCCTGTGCGACCGGGCAACAGGTCAGTATTACATCGACGATTCGGACCTCAACTCTCGCACGAAACAATGGTTGCTCTCGCAGTTTGCCGTCAGTCAGTCGCTCGATACCAGCCGTGAGTTACGCGACAGTATCATCTACGAGTCCATTCCGGAAGGCACGCAATACCTCACGACCATCGTCACCGCCATCAGCGAGAGCCGGAACCTCCTTTGCACGCACCAGCGGTTTGACACGGACAAGCCGCATGTCTTCTATCTCTCGCCGCTGTGCCTAAAGGTGTTCAAACAGCGGTGGTACGTGTTGGGCATATGCACGGAATTGGACGGCACTATCGACCCGAAAAGTCCGAAGATGTACTCGCTTGACCGCATCGTCAGTCTGGAACTGCTGGAAAAGACGTTCAAGCGTCCCAAGAACTTCAACGCCCGCGAGTATTTTGCCCCATTCTACGGCGTGTTCTGCGGCAATGACCTGAAGCCGGAACTGGTGCGTGTCCGCATAGCGTCGGAGAAAGATGCCAAGTACCTGCGGTCACTTCCGCTGCATCACTCGCAGAGCGAACCCGAACCCTGTATTTTCGAATGGCATGTAGCTCCGACCTTCGATTTCATCCAGCAGCTCCGCACCTACGGCTCTACTATCGAAGTCCTTGCGCCGCAGTCGCTTCGGGAAAAGTTTGCTGATGAAGCGAGGGAACTTTCCAAGTTGTATTTGTGATATTTGATGTATAATGTTTAGAGATAAAAGTGCATTTCGGTGCACTTTTTTTGTTTACTCCCGTGTTTTGGGAGTTAAAAGCAGTACCTTTGCGGTCGCTTTGACCGACCGCAAAGATACATAAGATGCCACCGCCCGATTCACATAGGATTTTCGACCCATGGGAAGCCCTGCGTCGCGACCGCGACAGATGGGCACAACTCGCTATGGATCAAGCGGAATACATCCGGCAGTTAGAGCAACAAGTAATAAACTTAAAAACACAATTAGAAATGAAAGACGAAGAACAAAAAAGCAAGCCAAATTTTACGATTGAGAACCACGGCTCGTTGACCTTTATTGCCGAGCAAAACAATGATGTCCATGACAACACGCATTGCCCTATATACCTTACTCCGAATGCAGGGAGTGAAGGAATGAAAGAATTAAAGAATGAAAGAATGAAGGATACGCGGACGAAACGGCTCTTTCTCACGCCCGACGGTATCGATGATATGCAGCGGACGGAAGAGGAGAAGAATCGGTTTCTCAATTACCTAACCGAGCACCATTGGTCCAAACGGCAACTTGATTGCAGTCGCGATAACCCGGTCATCAAAGCAATCGTCTGCTTCTGCGTGAAGTGGAAGCGGCTAAAATATATTGACAAACCCAGTCCCGCTGCGGTGCTTCGTTTCCTGACGGAGACATGCGGCATCTCATGCGCTTCCGAGCCATCGGCACTATGCACGCTCCTTGGACGGATGTTCAAAAGTGAGTACGACAAAGAGGTGTTTTTCGATGTGGAAGATTATTTTTAGAGCGCACATCAGCATTTTTGCAGAACATAGCCTAACGCCTTGAAAAGAAAGCAATCCGAGAGGGTTGCTTTTTTTGTGGAAATGTGGTTCACAATATCCACATCGACCCACGCCGTTATAATTCCGGTACCTTTGCATCGCCTTTCGGAAAACGGCAACTTCACACAGTGTGGATCCCGCATCCCTCCGACTGGCGATGTTATGGTATCTAAATATCGTTCAACTATCCATCCCAAGCGCGATGTGCTGCCGGATGGAACAGAAGTTCGCCTCGTTCTACCTCTTGAACGTACCGGCAACCGACCTCTTTATGTCTCCGCAAGCGGACGAGCTTTCTCCCATGTCCGCGCCAAAGACAAGAAAACCGGCGTGATGCGTTGGATCTATCGCGAGCAAGCGTTAGTGACTTTAACTCCCGGCAAACTTTCCGTGAATGCGAACAGAAAGCAAAGGTATTATGTTATGCCTCATCATGGCGACATCTACCTTCACATTGCAGTCTGTCTGGCGTGGAATGGTCCGTGCCCCGGAACGTCCTCCCGACAAACGGGAGGAGTGGCCTCCGCCGAGAAGGGCGAAAGATGGGAGGTGGACCACCTCAATGGAATCGTTTCCGACAATCGTGCTTCCAATCTTCAATGGGTCACACCGGCAGAGAACCGCAAACGTGCGGTCATACTGCGGGCAAGGCGCATGGTGGCACGGCAGGACAATGACCCGAGCAAACTGCCGGAGAACATGTCTTCCAAAGAATTACTCCAATTGTTTAACATGTACAACGTAGCCGGTGACGTTTACGCCGGAGAATAATATGCACACAACGAATTTGAAAGAGTTGCGCGAGTTGCGCATCCAAGAGAAAGCCATCAAAGCACGTATTGACGAAATCAGCGGGAAAGCCACGGAAGAGGCAGTAGCTATCCTTGCCGCCCAAGGCGAGATCAAAGGAGAGTTTGAGGTGGAAGGCATAGGTAAGTTCCAGCTTCAACGGACGGAGAGTTTCGACTTTAGCGACTATCGCCGCTATCCGCAGGAACAAGCGGTGAAATGGCGCGAGAACGCGAAAGAAAAGACCAAAGAGCAGAACCTCGTCAAAGCCCGCACCGCTGTGATGGCAGGGTATGTGAAGACGTTCGTCGAACTCTACCCGGACAAAGAGCCGGATGAAATCAAGCTGACGGTGAAGGTCATTGAATAGACCGCTTCGCTGAAAGAGTAAAGACCGCTCGTTACACTCGCTAAAAGAGTAAAGACAAAACACCATCAGTCGGGTGTAACAGGCGGTCGGAACTCTAAAAGAATAAAAAGAAAAGAAGCAAAAGAAAAATTTAAAAATGTCAAGTCTGTCAAGTCTGTTTAGTCCCCCTATAATCCCCCAAGCGATGTAATCGCGAATCGTTCTGAGCCGTAGCTCGCGCGACAGGACTAAACAGGCGAGACAGACTAAACAAAAATTATTTATTATGGACTTTAATCAATTTTTGACGCTATTTCAGCCGGACAGAGAGTTTACCAATCGTCTGGGAGCAGCGCAACGGCTTTGGGAGCAATGTACCCCTGCCAAGCAGCAAGCCATCATCGCATGGCTGGAGACACATGGCGCATACAAAGGTCGGAATCCGTATTTCTTCATACTGGACTTCAAGCCGCAACAGCAGACCCTCTCCTTCAACGACTACTATGCGCGGTACGGGACGACAGAGGAACGGGACGGCTGGAAGATGGCGAACCCGACAGGCAATCAAGTAATCTACGTAAAAAACTAAAACTATGGATTATCCTTTATATGACGTACCGTATTTGGTACGAGACCCAAATGATTTTCGGATGTCGAAGAAACGGCATGAGATTGAAGTGAAGAACCAAGTTGTGGTAGATGACTACTTTGTAGCGAGGGACAAGGGTGCTTCAGCTCGCGAGGCGCGAGAGGTAGTGGCTACCAAGCACGGCATCACCGAAAGAAGATTTCACTATATCTTCGTTTGGTTTTATCGAGAAGCGAAAAAAAGAGGAAAATTCGATTTTTGTGAAAAATTTTTCACTCCCGATGGAACACTAAAGTAGGTTTTAATA
>OCTW011605517.1_pt1 | contig 17751 bp, 16 predicted proteins | sample 1539671 | NCBI WGS metagenome assembly OCTW01 (sample SAMN02144230, study PRJEB22623) | gut metagenome | biome: sheep rumen | host: Ovis aries | place: New Zealand
TTTTTGATGAATGTATTTTGACATTTCAACAACATCTTCCATGCCCAACATTTCCAAATCGGCACACACCACACGGGCGATTCTTCGGGCGCAGTCGATTTTTGATTTGCCTTCGCCGTCAAAAGTGTCGCATATGTAGTCCTTTTCCGTGATTAAATCCAAAACCATGTATACATCGGCAGTCTGTGCAAAAAGCTCACTGGCCACACGATACTTCCTGCCGTTCAGTTCCACATCATCAAGAAAACTTGCAAGGTTGGTTCTCAAGGTACCTGTGTATACCAATTCACCGGTTGCAGACCTATCAAAATCTGATTTTCCAACAGCACACTCACTGCCATCCTTTATTGGAATGATGTCTGTAGTGGTGCTTCCGGTGTCAATGAATATGCAGTTATCACTAATCAATGTTGCAATTTGTGCTGTTGCAATCCAATTGGCGGCAGCTGCCTTAAGAGGAGTTTTTCTGATTTCTTCAGCGGACATCATTCCATCCACACCGACATATGCAACAGGACAGTCAAATGTTTCTTCACATTTATTGACCACATCCAAAACCCCCTCTTTTTTAGTGTCATATGCATCAACCAGTTCTGCGGTCATTGAAATTCCAACCGCATCAATTTCAGAAACCGGACAGATATTTTCTATCAGTTCAACTAAAACACGTGATAAGTCATCGTTATTGCTCCACATTGGAAGATATGCAAAATCCACTTCAATATTTTTCATCTCACCGTCTTCAAAGTCAATAACCGCCAAATCAGTGTTTGCACCGCCAATATCAAATCCTGCAATTTTCATAAATCATACCCTCCTTATCTCCAATGAATCTCCGGATTTTTTGAATTCCACACCACCATCCAGAGAGATGTCAATTTCATCAATAGTCACTTTTCCGTCAATCAAATCGATAATGGTTTTGCCTATGTTAAAATTGGCTATCCTGTTTAATCCCACATAGGGAGTTGTAAATCTGGAATTGATTTCCAAAAGATAAACTGAATATATATCCTTTTCATCAGCATTGATTATCAAATCAACACCGACAAATCCTCTTAATCCTTCAACTGATTCCACAGCATTTTTAGCAATATCAAAAGCTTCCTGTTTGTATTTGCTTTCATAAGGCAATTTTCCACCAAGGTAATTTCCCTTATCATCCTTAAGTTCCACAAACTGTTCGTTCAAGCTTATAGGAATGGCATTTTTACCATCTGATATTAAACTGACGCTGACATCCTTTCCTTCAATAAATTCCTGAACAACAATGCGTGAGCCCGGCGGAAAGATATTTTCCAAATCATAGGACAAATCATCAATACTCTCCAAAATTACAATATCTTCACAGTCAACTCCAATTAGGGGTTTAATGATTAACTTTAATGGAGTTAACGGATCTTCCGCCTGCCATTTTTCATGCAGATTCTCGATTGCCCTTTTCCAGTATCCCTTTGGATCTATCTTAAATCTGAATGACCTTGGCTGAGGAATATTGTTGGGAAGTGATTCGTATGTCTGGAACTTGTCTGATGAAACTAAACATGCATCAGATGAGGAAGTGTAAATATTAACCTCATTTTCCTCCAATATTTTAGTGATATTGTATAGATTGTTATCGTTTTCGGCAGATATGAAAATAGCATTGCTGAAGTTTTCCGCATTTTCCTTAAGCCAATCCACAATATTTTCCTCAATGAAAATGAAATTGACATTATCATAATCCTTTAAAATATTTTCATATGATTTATTTATGACCAGGTCAATTTTAAATTCAGACAAATCATCCAATAACGAAAATATCAGTTCTTCCGCCTCGGATATTATGCATTTGTCTTTCTCACCCGAGGCAGTGAAATATTCAAAAACCAATAGGGAGTCATTTTCTCTTATCATAATTAATCATCATCCCATTTAAGTTTAAATCATCAGCAGGGAATCTCATTTTATCCCCATCGAACACCATATGGATTAATGCGTTTTCATTGTCTTCAAAATCGCTGACTGTGATGTCTTCAGTGATTGAAGCCATTTTTCTTGTAAATGAAGTCATAATGTCTTCCGGAGCTTCAATATTTAACAATCCTTTTTCATAGTAATCTTCGATTGCATCAACAGTTAATTTAGCGGATTCTCCCATACCATATGGATTTGGAGCGTTTTTCATTTTTTCAGCAAACTCCCCATCATTCAAAATCCTCTTTGCATTTTCAAGGATTACCTCCTTGTCCGAACCCACAAGAATGTTTCCACCGGCAGTTACGGTTTCGGGCCTTTCGGTATTGTATCTTAATGTTAATGCAGGCACATTAAGTGTGATTGCCTCTTCCTGAAGACCTCCTGAATCTGTTAAAATCAATGTTGACTTTGATGTTAAAAGTAAAAAGTCAAGATATCCCAACGGCTTAATAATGTGAACATGTTCGAGACTGTTCAGCTCATCGAACAAACCGAAGTTTTCAAGGGTGTTTTTGGTTCTTGGATGAATCGGGAAAATAATGTTCATGTCCTTTAATTCCTTTAATGCACCAATAATGTTTGTTACCCTTTCTTTTACATCAACATTTTCTGCCCGGTGCATTGTCAATGTCAAAATATTTTCCATGTTCTCAATGTCCAGGCTGGCCAGTGATTCCTCTTCAAATCCTCTTTTTTTGGCTATTTCCAGGTGCCTGAAACATGCGTCCACTACTGTGTTTCCTGTGATGAATAGGTTTTCATGTGAAAATCCTTCCGCAAGCAGGTTGATTGCAGACTCTTCAGTCGGAATGAAATACATTGTTGATGTGACATCCGCCGCCCTGCGGTTGACCTCTTCGGGCATGGTCATGTCAAAGGACCTGAGACCAGCCTCAACGTGACCTATTGCAATGTGCAGTTTGGAAGCCACCAAGGCTCCTGCAAGCACTGCATTGGTATCCCCCTGAACAAGCACGATGTCAGGTTTTTCATCCATCAGGACTTCTTCAATTCCCTTCATCATCAATCCGGTTTGCTTTCCATGACTGCCTGATCCGACATGAATATTGTAATCCGGAGTCGGGATTTCAAGGTCTTTAAAAAAGTTATCAGACATTTCCTTATCATAATGCTGACCTGTGTGTAAAACAATCTGGTCAATACCTCTTTTTGATATTTCATCAATTATTGGAGCCATCTTTATAATTTCCGGCCTAGTTCCTAAAATCGTTGCTATCTTCATAATAATCACTGAATAATCATTTTTTGTTAATTTGCCGTGTTGAAATTACCTATCGCTATCGAACCGAATACAAATCCGAATGAAGTGCATACTGCGACAATGGCAAGATTTAATGCAAAAATCCTTATGATGTCTAAAACAGTTAATTCCTCACCAGTTCTGGTTTTAGCAGTCATTCCCGCAATGAAAGCTATTACTGTCATTATTATCGCTGTTAAAAATATCCATTGAACAACAACAAACCATAAATTCGGATCATCATGCCCAATTGCAAGGTAAATTCCAAAAATAAAACCTAAAATTATAGTTATAATCATTAATTTTTCATTAACTTCAAAGGCTTTGCGCATCAAAATACACCAATTATTAATTTATTGTAAATCATTTAAACTTTTTATCATTGACTCGCGAATAGCATATCTTTTTTGTAGATTTGTGAGGGAATCAACCAAATCACGTCTGAACCTTTCGCATGCATAATCATCATATTTGAATTTGATTCCATCATATTGAATATCCATTAAAATCAGATAATCAGGTTCCATAACTTTAATATAAGCCCTTGGCTCATCCTTACCCGGATTCAATAGCCTTTCAACCTCATCCAAATCCATTTTGCCAACAGCCACATCCACAAAAACCCTCATCATCTTTCTAACCATATTCCATAAAAAGGATTCACCGTAAATGTCAACAAAAATCGGCGACAGTGTTTCATGAAGGTTTGGAAATTCCTTCTTGTGATAATCAGACAGGTCCACCTTTGAAATCTTAATCTCATCAATTGTTCTGGTTGTGGTTTTTTGGAATCGTTTTGTGAAGTTTGTAAAATTATGGGTTCCCTTAAACACCTCAGCACATTCCCTCAACTTGTCAACGTCTAGATCCTGGAACAGCATATAACGGTATTGTCTCATTTGAGCATATCTCGGCTTGAATGCATATCTTACAGGTGCACTTGCCAGAATCTGAATATCATCGGGTAGAGAATTGTTTATCTCATTTACACGGACTTCCTTTTCTGACTGGAAACTGATCACATTTCCCAAACTATGGACTCCCGCATCGGTCCGCCCGGCAATTCTGAAACGGGACTTTTTCAAATCATCAATATAGTTTAGCTTCCTTAAATGATATATCAATTCCTCTTCAACGGTTCTTAGATTGGGTTGCCTTTGAAAGCCGTGGAAATTTGTTCCTATATATCCGATTTTCAGTGCTGTTCTTTTCATCAATATAATATTTAGCGATTATATAAATAAAGTTTAAGATAAAATTAGAGGAAGGCAAATAGCTAAAAAATAGCTATTTACAAAAAGTTATGACTCAGTATTGACAATTTAATAAATATGAATGCAGATACTTAAAATCATAATTTGAAAGATAGATAGTTACATGTTAGTTAATTTTAAATATCCGCAAATTGATTTGATAATCAAATAATTCTTACTAGTAATAAGCATATAAATTTAATTATATCTTAATATGCTTCAAAATTCATTAAACATTAAAATACTTGATTAAATCCAATTACAAATCTAAAAAGAAACACAGAGGATTTAAAATGCTTAAAAAATAATTAATACCAATTTAACAAAAATTATTATTACTTACAAAAACGGATAACAACGAGTTAAACAATACAAAAAATGACAATAGCCATTAAAAATAAAAATTCAAAGTCAAAAAATAAGAAATAAAAAAAATACAATAGCACATTAACGTTTTGATTTAAATAAATTAAATAAGGAAAATTTAAAAAAGTAATACTTTTGAATAAAATAATACTACTTGTCATTCAATAGTTTTTCCATATGAGTAGTTTCATCATAGTCATCTTCATCAACAGTTATCGCATAACCTACAGATTTCCAAAAAGGCAACCCTGATTCAAGATATCTATGAGTATGCAAATATATTCTGTCATATCCTGCATTACGTGCAAAATTTTCAGCTTCATTAACAAGCAAACGAGCTATACCTTTTCGACGATAATTCCTATCAACCATCAATCTCCAGATACTTGCGGTATCTTCACTAGAGTAAATCCCCTTAAAAAATTCAAAATCCTTATCATATACCCTAATTCCAATAGTCGCTACAATCTTATCCCCATCAAAGGCAACAAAGAAATTATTATGTGTTGGAGCGATATAATACTCATTTAATCCAAAAATATCATAATGAAATTTTGCAGTTGGGCCGATATGGTACTCGGCATTGATTTGGTTAAATAAAAACTCTTTTACCCTATTAATTTCATTTTCTTCATTTTTAATTTCACGAACAACAATATCCATAATATCAACTAAAAAAATAAAAAAGGAAAAATAAATTTCCATTATTCCTGTGCAGTTTCAGGATTTAATAATTTTTCAACATTTTCACCGATCAAGTCAAATAGCAATACAACGATTAATAATGACATGCCCGGATAAAATGCTAACCACCAATATCCAGATGATAGGTAATTCATTGATTCAGATAAAATCACACCAATTGCTGGTTCATGAGGAGGCAAACCGAATCCTAAAAATGTAATCGCAGCTTCGTGCATGATTGCATGTGGAAACATCAATATGACTCCAACAATAATTTGGGAAACAACCAGAGGCAAGATATGCTTAACTGCAATCCAAATTTTAGACCGTCCCAGGTTTTCTGCCAAATGAACATACTCTTTAGTTTTAATTTCCTTAACTTCAGATCTTAAAACCCTTGCAAGAGGAGTCCAATGTGTCAAACCGACACCCATGATTACCCCGAATACTCCGCCACCAAACATTATGGAAACAAGAATAATCAAAAGAATATGAGGTATGGAACCGAATAAATCTATAATTCCAGCAACCACTTCATCAGCAAACCGGTTGAAACTTGAAAACAATCCAAGAATTATGGAAATTAAAGTACTTACAACTGATGCGATAAAACCAACCATTAAACTTAATCCAAGACCTGCTACAGTCCTTTGAAACATATCCCTTCCCATCCAATCTGTTCCGAATATATGGTCAAGGGAAGGCATTTGATTGGCACTGACAAAACTTGTTGGAATGTCACGAACAAAATATCCTGAAACAAAAATTGACACAATAAAAATTGCTGAAATGAGAATGATTACAATAGTTTTGGTCCTTAAATTTGCAGGATATAAAAACCACTGCTTTTTATCATCGGTTTGTTTTTTAATCACCGAATTCACTCTCCTTAATTCTTGGATCAATTAAATAATATGAAATATCAGCCAGCAAGTTTCCGACAAATACGAATACTGCACTAAACACTACAATTCCTAAAAACAAAGGAACATCGTTTTGAAGACCTGCTGCCACGGCCGTTTGACCAATTCCAGGATATGAAAACACCTGTTCAACAAGTACTGCTCCACCAAACAATTCACTGAATGATAAGAACTGCAAGGTTATGGCAGGAAGCAAAATATTTCTAATTCCATGATTTTTAACTAAATCCCAACCTTTTTCACCTCTTGATTTTGCAAACAATACATAATCAGAAGATAAAACTTGAGTAAGTTCGTTACGTGTATACATTGCAATTGGTGCAAGTCCAACTAGACTTAATGTCAATGCAGGAAGCACAAGTCTTGATGCCCATTCCATAAATGTGGCGTCTGTACTTTTTACACCTATTGGAACACCGAAACCTATTGGGAACCAGCCAAGATAAACTGCAAAAATCATTAAAATAAGCATTCCAACCCAAAAGGATGGTGCAGACTGAATTATGTAACAGTATACTTTAACAGCTTTATCAATCCAGGAGCCCTTGTTTTTTCCAGCAACGACACCTAATAAGAAACCTAAAATTCCGCTAAATATCCATGATATGGCCATCAATACGAATGATGCGGAAAATTTATCAATAATGACATCCATAACAGGTGCGCGATATATTAAAGAAGTTCCAAGGTTTCCCTGAACCAGGTCAAGCAACCAATGATAGATTTTTGTAGGCAATGGAACGTTGACACCAAAATAACTTTCAAGTATTGCACGTTGAGCTTCAGATACTGTAGCACCTTTTAAATAAGCAGTAACTGGATTGATAGGGGATAAATCTAGTAGTATGAAACTAAAAATTGCAACTGCAATCATCAATATTATAAAACGAACTAATTTAAAACCAAAAAATTTAATTAATTGATTTTTATTCACAAATAAACCCCCATGAAAATTTTAAAAAAAAATAAAAAAGGAAAAAAATATTTAATTAAGCTGTTGCATTGGTTCTAGTCCAATCTCCAACGTTAATTAAAATATCGTTTCCTAAACCGTCAGGTTGTTCACCGATATCAATACCATTCTTAATGAAGTAGTTGTAGTCATAGTTTACTAACCATGCAAATGGTGCATCGCCAGCAGGACCCCAACCTCCGCCATTGACGAGAGCAGATTGTGACCATAATGAGTCAGCCTGGTCGAAATCACTGGAATGCATTGCTTGTTCCATTAATGCATCTGATTCAGTGTTGTTGTATAAACCAGGGTTCATATAGAAGTCATCTGCCTCTTTACTGTGGTATTGTTGGTAGATAGATTTGTATGGGTCTGGAGAAGTTTGTTGCATCAATGCTGCTGATGAGTACATGTTTTGGTAAATGGTATCCCAGTCAGCACCTTTGAGGTTTACTTCAATACCGATTTCTTTTGCCTGTTCAGCAAATACGGTTGATAGAGATTGTCTGTCAAGATAATCTGGTGGATAGTATAAGTCAAATGAAGCTTTCACCCCATCTTTTTCTACGATTCCATCACCATCACTGTCAGTCCATCCGCCTTCTTTCAAGATTTCTTTTGCTTTTTTAACATCACCATCTTGAACTTTTGCATCGTCATTTGCATAATCCCTTGTATCTACACTTGTGTATTCAGGAGTTGCATGACCTGCAAATATTTCATCACACATTTTCTGACGGTCAACACCAACATTTAATGCTTGTCTGATAGCTTTATCAGCAGTTACATTGTTACCTATTTTAGCGCCACCTTCACTTACTTTTCCAGTGTCTTCAAGATATGGGAAAGATACGCCTTGTGCCCTTCCTGCGGATTTTTCAACGAATTGGTATCCGTCAACTGTTTGATTTAATGCGGATGTTGCTACAGGAACCACATCAACTTGACCGGATTTAGCTAATTCTAACCAGGTTGATTCTTCAGGGAATAACAAGGTGATTTGTGTGAAATATGGTTTGTCACCATAATAATTGTCATTGGCTTTGAATATAGCTTGTTGGCCTTTGTCCCAGTGATCCAATACATATGGTCCAGTACCGATTGGCTGTTCACCATAGGTTTCATTGTTATATGAGTCGGAAGGAACAATACCCACATATCTTAAGTCATATATGAATGTTGATCTTGGTTCTTCTAATGTGAATTCAACAGTTTTTGCATCAGTTGCTTTAACATCTTTAATATTGGTTAAATCCAAGTCTGATTCAGTTGCTCTTGCAGTGTTGAATGTAAATGCTACATCTTCTGCATCAAATGTGGAATTGTCTGAGAATTTTACATCATCTCTTACTTTTACTGTCCAGGTTTTACCATCACTACTGATTGAGTAGTCTTTAGCAAGGTCCGGAACGATTTCTCCATCCTTATCTGTTTTGAATAAACAGCTTTGTACCAATGGATTATAGTTTTGGTGTCCACATCCCCAACCGGTTAATGGATTAAATCCTGATTCCGGTTCTGCGATGTTACTGTGTGCCGCTACAGTCAAGTGTGTTGGGTCTGAATCGGTAGATCCGCCCATAAGTGCAAAAGCCGCAACAACAATAACCACTACAGCTATAATCCCTCCAATTATATATTTTTTATCCATAATTTTCACCATAAATGATAACTATTAAAATAAAGTAATACTTTTAGTCTAAAAAGTGACTAAAAAGTAATACCATTTAAACTTATTTTAATAATAAGTATAGTATTATTTACAATATATAAAAACATATTTATTACTTTTAAATTTTTCTTTAAAAATATAAATAATTCAAATAAAACCCCACCATATTGAATATAAATCCAACATGCAAACCCCAATAAACAAAAAATAGAAAAAAATAGTTTCATAAAATTGAAACAAAATTAAGTCATATAAATCATCAAAAGTATTACAAAACTTAAATTTAAATATGACCAAAGTAAATATACCACCTATGAATTTATCCGCTGAACTTAAATCCCACCTGTTAAAGAACGGAGCCTCAGAAGTGGGATTTGCAGACATCACAAATTTCACTCCAAAAAAAGATTTAAACACCGGAGTGGTATTCTACATCACATATCCAAAAGAAATAATAAGAAACATGAAAAATGCACCTACAAGAGAATATGTTGATGAGTTAGTGAGCATGAATACACGACTCGATAACTTAGGCATGACCTGTGAAGAGTTTTTAATGGATAAGGGATACAATGCATATGCCCAAACAAAAAAAAGATTGGGAACAGATTTTGGTGAATTCAATGGATTTGAATTGCCTCACAAAACAATTGCCACAAAGGCAGGCCTTGGATGGATTGGAAAATCTGCACTGTTTACTACAAAAAAGTACGGATCCGCCCTTAGACTGTCATCCGTCCTAACCGATGCCCCGCTGGATATCGGAAAACCCGTGCTTAAGTCAAGATGTGGAAAATGCAGCGAATGCATGGATGCATGCCTGGGAGGTGCGATAAGCGGTAGGGAATGGAATTACACGCTTAAAAGAAACGACTTTTATGATGATAAAAAATGTGAAAAATATGCATTGAAAGTCTCAGAAGAAAATTTGGGAAAACCAGATACAGTATGTGGAAAATGCATCTACGCATGCCCCCACACACAGAAATATATTAAAAAATCATAATTTTACAGCATAACTGAAATCATTTGCAAGAGAGCCTATTTCCAATTCATGAATTCTTTTATCCATATGAACGGTTTCAAGCTCATCATTTGAATCCAAACTAACGATAAAACCCATTTTTGTCCAAAATTCCAAAGCTCCATCCAATGTTTTATGAGTGTGCAGATAGATATTATCATAATTTTGCTGATTTGCAAAATTCTCGGCTACGCTAAACATTTTAGAAGCCAGACCACAACGTCTGCATCTTCTATCAACGAATAGTCTCCAAATGCTTGAAGTAGTTTCATTGGAATACAAATGTTTAAATTCAGGAAAATCCTTGTCATATGCCCTTATTCCAATGGTTGCAATAATTTCACCGGTTTCATAATAGGCAACAAAGAAATTGTTCCTTTTTGGATTGATATAATATTCATCCATATTAACGATGTCCTGGTGCCATTCGGCAACATAACCATATCCGAATTCCTCTTTTATCATTTTAAATAAGAAATCCTGAACTTGCTTAATATCCTTTGGATTGTCAGCTAAAGCCTTAATTGTAACATTCATGTTTACACCATCATAAAAAGTATTACTTATCATGTTAAGTTTATGCAATTAGTAATACTTTTTAGTAAATTTTGAATAACTTTAATATTAATAAAGTATAAATTAATATATAAAATTTGTTATTTGAAAAATAATGAAGGTGAATTAATGGAAAAAGTACTAGATGTAGAAAATGTTTCAATTTCATTTATACAATATACAAAAGGATTAAATCAAAGAAATCTAAAAGTAATAAGTGATTTAACCTTGGATATATCTGAAGGAGAAATATTGGCAGTTTTAGGTTCAAGCGGTTCGGGAAAAAGTCTGCTTGCACATGCAATATTTGGAATACTTCCTGAAAATGCAGACCTAAACGGAAAAATAAAATACAAAGGAAAAGAATTAAGTCAACAAGACAAAGAGGAACTAAGGGGAGAAGAAATTGTATTGGTGCCACAATCAGTAAACTTCCTCGATCCTCTGATGAAAATATCCGATCAGGCCATCGGAAATGTTAAAGATGAAGCAAAAAGAAAAGAGAAAAAACTCAAACAGAGGGAAATATTCGAGCATTATAACCTCGGTCCTGAAGTGGATGACATGTACCCATTCCAGTTATCCGGAGGAATGGCAAGAAGAGTGCTCGTATCAACTGCACTACTATCCGATCCAAAACTTGTCGTAGCAGACGAACCAACACCAGGACTTGACGAAAAAACAGTAAAAGAAACATTAAATCACTTTAAACACATGAAAGAAGATGGAATAGGAGTGCTCCTCATCACACACGACATTCATGCCGCCCTGGAAGTGGCAGACAGAATAGGAATATTCTACTCAGGATATGTAATTGAAATAGCAGAAAACAAGGACTTTTCAGGTGACGGAGAAAATCTCCTGCACCCCTACACCAAAGCATTATATAAAGCATTGCCTGCAAACGGATTTGAACTGATAAAGGGACATCAGCCATTGCATGGAGAAATCCAAAACGGATGCCCATATTATGACAGATGTGAAATGAGATTTGACCGCTGCAGAGATGAAAGGCCAGAGCTTGTTGACTTGGGAACAAAAAAAGTCAGATGCTTCAAATATGAGGACGGTGCATAAAAATGGAACTTAAAGCAGAACACATTTCATTCAAATACCCTTCCGCCAAGAATTACCTGCTAAAAGATGTAAATCTTGAATTGGACAACAATAAAATCATAGGACTTATTGGAGATAGCGGAAGCGGCAAATCAACATTGTGCAAAATATTGTCAGGATACGTTACAAAATATGAAGGAAATGTGATATTTGATGGAAATCCTCTACCTAAAAAAGGGTTCAAACCTGTGCAATTAATTTATCAACATCCTGAAAAAGTCATGAATCCAAAATGGAAAATGGATACCGTACTAAAAGAATCCTGGGATGTTCCAGATGAATTTTTAGAGGAATTTGGTATTCAAAAAACTTGGTTAACCCGTTTTCCACAGGAATTATCCGGAGGAGAACTTCAAAGATTCTCAGTTTTAAGGTCACTGAATCCTAATACCAAATTCCTAATTGCAGATGAAATGACAACAATGCTTGATGCAATCACACAAGTGCAAATCCTAGATTCCGTTTTAAAAATCGTTAAACAAAGAAAAATGGGTTTCCTACTGGTTAGCCACGACATGGATTTGGTTGATACAATCTGTGATGACAAAATTTATCTAAAAGATATTAATGGAATCTAACATTAATATCAACTTTTTTCAATATTTTTAACCAAAGAAAATAACACCCAGATAATAAAAAAAATTACAAATTTATTATTTAAGAAAATTTAAACGATTTTTATTACTTAAATTCTAATTTTAGCAACATTAATATAGTAAAAAAGCAAAAACAATATATTAAACAAATTATTTAAAAGTGATTGAAATGAGTTGCTACAAATATTGGGGAAAACTAGAAGAAATCGCAAACAAACTATCATCTTATGGTGATTTGGATAAATACGGTAATTCTGAACTAGATGACATCAACATAGATGAAATAATTGAAATTTTAGATGATGTGGAAATCATAGCCCATGATAAAACAATCGATTTCGATTCTGCCAAACACATCCTTGATGATGAAAAGATGAACAAGGCATTGAAACTGATTAGAAAATTCTATGTTTATATAGGTGCCAGACTTGAAACCGAAAATGCATTGAAAATACTAGAATCAGACAATCCGACAGAAACTCTCGATTCATTCCACTTTTATGACAGATACATTGGACTTGTTGAAAATGAAAGTCAATTGGCCAAGTTCAATGAAGAGAAAACATTTGTCTTTTTAGGGTCCGGCCCACTTCCTTTAACATTGATAATGTTCAACAAAGTGTTCGGATGCAAATGTATCGGAATCGAACAGCAAAAGGATGTTGCAGACTTGTCAGTTAAAGTCTTAAAAAGGTTAGGCCTTGACAATGATATAAAAATCGTTGTTGGTGATGAGACAACCATCAAGGATCTGGAATATGACATTCTAATGGTTGCTGCATTGGCCGAGCCAAAAGACAGGGTGTTTGCAAACATTTGGGAATATGTTGATGAAAAGACACCCGTAATCTATAGGACATATACCGGAATGAGAGCAATACTGTATTCTCCTGTGCTTGATAAGGACACAAGAGGTTTCCATAAGGAGGTCATGATGTTGCCTTCTGGAAAAACCAACAACACATCAGTTTTAATAAGAAAAATTGAATAACACTACAAAATTATTCTAATTTTCTTTTTTTAATCTTTTCATATATACCACAACAAATGTTATAAATAGTTTCCAATTCTCAATTAAAAATTTAGAAGACACAATGAATAAAATGGTAGACAAAAGACAAAAAATATAATTTAACAAAAGCTCCTATTAATTTAAAGTAACTTATATCTCAACTAAAAAATTAAAAAAAGAAATAAGGAAACTATTCCTTATTTAAATTATTCCAAGTTTTTAGCTGCCTTTTCATCAACATTACCAGTCACTTTGAGACCTTTGTCTTTTTGGAACTCCCTGACGGATCTTTCAGTGCATCCTTTGGACACGGTCTTGAAGGTTACAATAACTTTATTTTTGCTTTTTTGGATACCTTATTGTAGTACTTGTTTTCCTTTATAGGATATTGTGGCCTTGAATGTTCCTTTCTTGTTGAGTTTGGTAATCTTGAAGGTAGCCTTGCCCTTGCTATTTGTGGTTGCCTTATAGGTTTTTCCCTTAACTTTCAGGGTGACTTTAGCATTCTTGATTGCTTTTCCAGTATTGTCCTTTAAGACAATTGTGTATTTCTTGGTTTTAGTTGATTTCTTGAAGGTTTTCTTTTTGGCAGTAAATTTAGGAGTTGCCTTTTTGACAGTGAATTTAACATTCTTGGTCGATTTATCGTAATTATCATTGCCGTTGAATGTTACCTTGGCAGTGTATGTTTTAGGAGCAAGTCCCTTGGTTGATACCTTGACCTGACCGTTCTTATCGGTAGTGTAGGTTTTAGCACCGTTCAGACCAACAGTTACTTTAACATTTGTCAATGTCTTGCCGTTGGCGTCCTTTAAAGTGATTACTAAATATTTGTTGATGTTGTATGTTGTGGATATGTCAGCGGCTGTGATGCTGGTTTCTTGTTTTACAGTGACTGTAACATTGGTTGAATTTACAGCATATACCTTGTCATCGCCAGCAGTTACAACAATGGTGGCCTTACCTGCACCGACAGCAGTAACTATACCTTTACTGTCAACAGTCACAACAGATTCATTAGTGGATGAATAGGAAACATTTAAACCTTCAGGAACTGTGGTGGCTACCAGGTTAAAAGTGTCTTTAACCAGTAAATCCAAATTGGCATTGTTTACACTGACACTGCCATTCCTCAAAGAAACAGTAACTTCAATAATCTTACTGTTGGCAGCGGCATACTTATCATTACCCTCATAAGTAACATTTACAATAGCAGTACCATTAGCCACTGCAACTAGTTTACCGTCTTCAACTTTAACAACAGCAAGATATTATAAGCCAAATACATAAGACTCGGACACATCTAACCAATGCTACTTTTAATAGAGGTTTTGAATTATTAACTGGAAAAGCATATCTCAGACAAAATACATGAACAGCATTGAGCGTATTTTAAAAAATGGAGGAAGACATATCATGGATGAAAAAGAATGCCATAAGTGCAAACATGTGGAATTTGATATTGGCCTTTGCATCCAAATATTACTGCAGATTCCATGAAAAACTGGTTAAAATGGATGATGGGTGCAATTAGTGGAGCAAATCATCTAGTTAACTCATCCTGTTGAAAAAAATATTCCGGTTTCAGCACCAACCATATGCTCAACTAAAAGTAAACTCATGACCTATTCAACATCAAAGCCCTTTTCAATCATGCTGTTTTTAAGAATTTCCATGGCTTTTATCGTATCAGGCCCTGAAACCCTCTTAATCATCCGGTTGTTTTCATTGAACCTTCCTATGAAATAATCCTGCTGCTTTTTGCTGACAAGGTCGAGCCGGGTGTAGTTTGTAAGGCATTCGAGAAGCGCAAAAACCCCACGGTTTAAAGCCTTTGCACAGGGATTGTTTTTGACGATTTCAACAACATCGCTGCTTATGATGTAAGCCTCCCCGTTTGATGTTACATGGTCTTTAATCGGATCCATTTTTCTGATGTCTGTGACCTCACATATGATGTATGCCTCTGCATTTTTCAGTATTGCAATGTCCTCATCATCTGTAAACTCTTCAATGTCCAGGTTTCCGATTGTTGAATTTACAAAATTTATAGGGTCAAAGGTAATGTTTACAACATATCTCCTTGTTTCCATAATGTTTTTAAGGGTTTTGGTGCCGACAAACAGCCTGCATCCGAGTTTGTCCTTGCCTTTGCACACAATTCCTATTGGAGCTGCATTTTTTACACCGTCCTTGCTCATGGTAGTGTAAATCCCTTCATATTTCTGTCCTTCTTCAATTCCGATATCTGTCAAATCCATAGCCATTTTATCATCCATATCTATTTACATCTTCAATATTACTATCTGTCCCAAGTAATTAAAAATTATTGTGAAAAATTCTCTGATTTGAAAATTCACCAAATAATTAATTTTAGATACACATTGTTTAAACACTATTTGACTATTACACGGGATTTGACAGCATCTTTAAGGTAAGTCACTTTAACAGTGTATGTTTTACCTTTTTTAAGCTTTTTGATAACCTTCTTCCCAAGTGTCTTTTGTGCAATTCCTTTGGAATTGGTTTTTACTTTATAGGTCTTGCCTTTGAACTTGAATTTTATAATTTTGCCTTTAACGGGCTTGCCGTTGATTTTAAGCTTCGCTTTTAACATGAATTTCTTGGAGGTCTTTTTTACAGTCACCTTGCTTGAGGCAATCACATGTTTTACCGTAACCTTATTGGAACATGTTTTACCGTTTAATACTGTTTTAATGGTGTATTTTCCAGGAGTTTGTGTTATTTTTATTTTAGCAATTCCATCACTGTCAGTTTTAACAATAGTGGTTTTGCCATTGATTATGAATTTAACGCTTGCCCCAACGCCAACAGCATGGCCGTCAGCAGTCACGACTTTAACAGAAAAGTATTTTCCACCATTATAGTCAACTGAAACATCCTTGTTATTGATGATCTTACAGTCATCGGCCACAGTATAAACCTTAAGGCAAACTGTTCTATTTTCCAAAGAAGTATCCTTCCAGGAGATGCCGTCTTCACTTACAAATGACATTCCAGGGACATAGTGCTGTCTTGAAAATGCTTGATAGGGAATGGCATTGCTTTTAAATACTACCTTGAAATTGTCATTGACTTTAACTGGAATATATTTGCTTAATACAATTGTCCTATATCCCGCAAACTCACTAATGCCACTTTGTGTGTGAACTAACTTATTGTTAACGTAAACATCAAAGGAATAATCAGTGCCCGATTGGTTGAAGTATGTTCCAACACCTGCAATCAAATCATCATATTTTGCAGTGAATTCATTGGAATATTGAGTATAATTGCCGTTAAAATCATATAAACCAGCTAAATCAGTCTGATAATTGACATGATAATTAATAGGATTGGTGAAAATGCAAGCCACAAACGGATAACTGATGCCCACATCGGAATCAGGTGCAAACAATGATTTTTCATAGTAGGACAAATAGAAATATCCTTTATCACCCCATTCACTTCCCCAACTGTTTTTGACAATCCATGCACCATTTCCAGGCGGAGTGATTAAAAAGTTATCCGCAGAATAGTTATCATCCCATCCTATGATGGCAACTGAATGATTTGGTGAAAGCGGTTCATCAGTATAGTGTGCAGAAGTGTCTTTATTATAATACGGTTCGCCGAAACTGCTATAATAAGCAATTGAAACGGCACCATAATTTAAAATCGCATTTTTAACATCACTTACATAATCTGTTGAACCGGGCATGATGAATAAAACATCCTGAAGATGTACCTTATTCATACTATCAATAAAAACAGATAATTTTCCAAGCTCATCATATTCCCACTCAGGTTCACCAACACTCAACCAACTAACTACATTAGCCAAAGCAATATAATCAATACCAGCCTCATCTGTCTTCAAATTTCCAAAATCTGAGTATCTTATTTGGAGATTTTGAATATACTTTTCGGAGATATCATATCTGATGCCTGTTGCTTTTAAAAGAGCAGTTTCCAATGCCTCTCCAAAAGCGAATGCCCAGCAGGAGCCAACAATTCCCTGGTCTTTAACAGGAGTGACCCATCCCCAATCACGTAAATCAAACCTTATGGGAAGACTTGAAACATTGATTGCATTATTGATTAATGTTAAATTCAATCCAGGATATTCGAAAGATACCGGAGCATAAAATGACTGATTAGTGATTATGCCGTCATCATTATAATCATTACTGTCAAGAATACATTGATTCTTATCAAAAACTGTGAAAATCGCATTTGTATTGTTTGAAAATAAACAGTTGGTGACATTATACCATGAATCAGATGCATAAACTGCATTTCCCATATATGCAGAGTTATTGATGAATTCTGATTTGACCAATGTCATATTACTCATATCACAATATATTGCACC
>OCTW011579171.1_pt1 | contig 17750 bp, 11 predicted proteins | sample 1539671 | NCBI WGS metagenome assembly OCTW01 (sample SAMN02144230, study PRJEB22623) | gut metagenome | biome: sheep rumen | host: Ovis aries | place: New Zealand
CCTGACGGCTTTGACCTGTGCGCTCGTTGCATTATAACATGCTTTGCGCAAATTGCCACAGATGAATCTGAGAAAACCGTCCTCTACCGTCCGGGACGGTTTTTCAGTGGTACAAAAAGAGCCGGGAGAACCGTCCCCGGCGAAACTAAGATAACCGGGAGAACCGCTCCCGGCGGAACTAAAAGAACCGGGAGAACCGTCCCGGGTGGTATAGCTTTGGAATCTTCCAAAAAATATCCCCCCTGAAGTGAAAATAGACCGTTGAGGCAAAATGGCGGTTTGATAAAATATGCGAGGATTAAATCTGCGGAGGACCTGTGCGTGTCGGTGCGCAGGTTTATAGGGAGGAAACTATGGAATATATTCTGGAAATGAAAAATATCAGCAAGACATTTCCGGGTGTCAAGGCGCTGGACAATGTGCAGCTGCAGGTGAAGCCCGGAGAGGTGCACGCGCTGATGGGTGAGAACGGCGCCGGCAAGTCGACGCTGATGAAGATCCTGATGGGGATCTACACGAAGGATGAGGGCGGCGAGATCCTCTTTGACGGCAAGCCCTACAACCCTTCGAATCCCAAGGAAGCCATGGACATCGGTGTGGCGATGATCCACCAGGAGCTGAATCCGATCCTGGACATGCCGGTGTATGAAAATATTTTCGTCGGCCGCGAGATCCGCAGGAACGGGCTCGTGGACAAGAAGGCGGAGATCGAGGAGTCGAAGAGGCTGATCGCGGAGTGCGGTCTGCACGTCTCCCCGATGGAACTGCTCAGGAACCTGACGGTGGCGCAGTGCCAGCTGATCGAGATCATCAAGGCAATCTCGGTCAACGCCAAGGTCATCATCATGGATGAGCCCACGGCGGCGATCACGGACCGCGAGGTCGAGCTGCTGTTCGGCCACATCCGCAGACTCAGGGAGCAGGGCGTCGCGATCATCTACATCTCCCACCGCATGGACGAGATCTTCAACATCTGTGACCGGATCAGCGTCTACCGCGACGGAACCTACATCGGGACCGGCGAGACGAAGGACCTGGATGAGCCCCAGCTGATCAAGATGATGGTCGGCCGCGAGATAACGGATGTCTTTCCCAAGGCGGAGGCCGAGATCGGCGAAGTCGTCTTCGAGGCAAATCACATCGTCCGCGCGGACAACAAGGTCAAGGATGTCAGCATCAGCGTCCGCAAGGGTGAGATCCTGGGTATCGGCGGCCTGGTGGGCGCCGGCCGCAGCGAGCTGGTCGAGGGCATCTTCGGCATGCACAAGCTCTCCCAGGGCGAGATCATCGTCAAGGGCAAAAAGGTCCATGTCCGCTCTCCCAGGGACATCATCAAAGAGGGTGTCGCCCTGGTCACCGAGGACCGCAAGTTTACAGGCCTGAACCTGCGCGGGACGGTCAACGACAATATCGCCATGGTCGCGATCAACAAGCTGCTGGAGAACGGTCTCTACAGCAAAAAGAAGGCGCTGGCAGCCTCACAGGAATACATCGAGAAGCTCAAGATCAAGACACCTTCCGGTGACCAGATCGTCGGCAACCTGTCCGGCGGCAACCAGCAGAAGGTCGTCATCGGCAAGTGGCTCCTCAACGATCCGGACATCATCATCCTGGATGAGCCCACGCGAGGCATCGATGTCGGCGCCAAGCGCGACATTTACCTGCTGATCGGCGAGCTGGTCCAGCAGGGCAAGGCGGTCATCATGATCTCCTCGGAGATCCCCGAGCTGATGGGCGTCTGCGACAGGATCGCCGTCATGTCCGAGGGCGTCCTCTCCGGAGAGCTGCCCCGCAGCGAATTCTCCCAGGAGAAGATCATGACCCTGGCTTCCAAAATCGAGGTCTGACAAGACCCTTTCACGAATAGATAGTAACCGGAATATAAAAAAGGAATATCCAGAAAAAGATAATCTGCCGGAAGTCTGCTGGAAGATTATTCATCAAAAAGGATCATTCTTAGAAAATATCTGCCGAAAAGACCGGCAGAAAGTATTATCCATTGAAATAAGGGAGGAGCACCCATGAAACAGGACGAGCTGAAGAAGGGGAAGGACGCCAAGGCGTTACTCAGTGAGTACTTTATTTTTGTTATTTTTATCGTGATCGTCATCGGTCTGACGATCCTGAAGCCCAGCTTCATCACACCCAAGAACCTCGTGAACATCCTCAAGCAGGCCTCCATCAACGGAATCCTGGCATTCGGTATGATGTTCGTCATCATCTCAGGCGGTTTTGATATGTCCGTCGGTTCCACCGTCGCCTTCTCAGGTATCCTGGCGGCGCTGCTGGGACAGGGCAACAACCCGCTGGTCCTGGCCCTGGTCGCAGCTCTGCTGGCAGGCCTGGGCGTCGGCATTGTCAACGGTGTCGGCGTGGCGGTTGGCGACCTGCCGCCCTTCATCATGACCCTGGGCACCATGACGGCGGTCCGCGGCCTGGCACTGCTGGTCTCCAACGGCAAGCCGGTCATCGGTATGAGTGAGCAGTACAAGGCCATTGCGGCGAGCTCCATCGCGGGCATTCCCATGCTGGCCGTCTTCCTGGTGATCGTCATCCTCATCTGCTCCTTTGTCCTGGCCAAGACAGTGTACGGCCGCAGGGTCTACGCATGCGGCGGCAACCTGCAGGCTGCCCGCGTCGCAGGCATCAACACGACCGCGATCCGTATCTCCACCTTCGCGATCGCAGGCCTGCTGGCAGGTCTGTCCGGTTTCCTGATGACCTCCCGCGTCACCATCGGCCAGCCCACCGCGGCAGAGAGCTATGAGATGGATGCCATCACTGCCTGCGTCGTCGGCGGTGTCTCCATGACCGGCGGTGTCGGCAAGCCCTGGGGCGTTGTCGTCGGCACCCTGCTGATCACGGTCATCGCGAACGGCCTGGATATCCTGGGCGTCTCCTCTCACTGGCAGAAGATCGTCAAGGGTCTCATCATCGTCCTCGCCGTCCTGATCGACGTCAAGGGCAAGAGCAAGAAGGACTGATCAGCTTCAGACACATGCGGCGCTGTCCCGCAGCCGGCATCGCCGGAGGGAGAGCATGCGGCGCTGTCCCACAGCCGGCACGGTCAGAGGGAGAGCATGCGGCGCTGTCCCGCAGCCGGCACGGTCAGAGGGAGAGCATGCGGCGCTGTCCCACAGCCGGCATAACCGGAGGGACTGAGGGTGGTCTGAAGAAGAAATACAGGAAAAGAAACATAGAAAAGCAATGCGGAAACAGAAAATGTAACAGCGGAGCCCGCGAGGGCTTCCGCTGATGCATAAATGAAACATCATCAAATTATTTTCAGGAGGAACAGTTATGAAGAAGAAGGTAATGGCTATTCTGATGGCCGGCATCCTGTCTGCAGGCCTGCTGGCAGGCTGCGGCAGCAGCAGCTCTTCCACATCCGGCAGCTCCGACAATGCGGCAGCTGCTTCCACCGGCGCAGCGGCAGGCGGCTACAAGATCGCTCTGATCCAGCAGCACCAGACCAACGCTTTCCAGATCGGTGTCTCCGAGGCAGCGGAAGCCAAGGCAAAAGAGCTCGGTGTTGACCTCACCATCCTCAGCGCGGACCAGGATGCACAGAAGCAGATCAGCCAGATCGAGCAGTGCGTCTCCGAAGGCTATCAGGCAATCCTGTTTGAGCCCGTTGATCCCGATGGACTGGGTGATGCGGCACAGGCTGCAGCGGACCAGGGTGTTGTCATGATCAACGTCATCTCTGCCTGCACAGACTGGGAGAACCACGGTATCTCCGCTCTTTCCTGCGGCGACAACGTCACAGCGGGCGAGACCGAGATGCAGCATGTTGCCGACCTGCTGGGCGGCAAGGGCAAGATCGCGATCCTGACCGGCCCCTCCGGCGATGCCGGCGGTCTGCAGAGACTGGAAGGCTATGAGAACATCCTCAAGAACTATCCCGACATCGAGCAGGTCGTTGAGCCCGCTGACTGCCAGTGGGATACCGCTGCTGCACAGGGCACTGTCGAGAGCTGGCTCTCCGCTTATGATCTGGACGCGATCGTCTGCGAGAACGACGGCATGGCAGTCGGTGCAGGCAATGCGGCAGGCGCTGACAGCGGCATCATCATCACCGGCGTTGACGGCACGCCCGACGGCTTCGAGGCCATCAAGGACGGCAGGATCACCGGCACAGTCTCCCAGGACGGCGGCGCAATGGCAGCCAACGGCATCGAGGCAGCCTGCAAGCTGATCGACGGCGAGACCCTTGAGAACAACACCATCATCACCACCAACATCTGGATCGACAAGGAGAACGTCGCTGATTACGAGTGATCAGACGAGATGTTTTACAGTGTACGCCCTCTGAGGGGACGGTACCTGTCGTCAGATGCACGGGCTATGGAACAGTTCTAATGTTTTCCAAATTGCCTTAATCCGTGTATAATAAATGCTGCCACGTATTCGTTTTTTCTAATGCGTGGCAGCATTTTTTGTATGAATGGTTCTGTGATATGAATTCCGAAAGGACACAGGGAGTTTTCATATCACTTGAAGGCTTTCGGGGGAAATATATATGCTGCGGGTGGTACTGGCGGATGACGAGCGGAAGGTGATCTTCCTTCTGCGGGAGCTGATCGACTGGGACAAACTGGGATATGAGATCGTGGGTGTCGCGCACGACGGACTGCGGGCGCTGGAGCTGGTGGCGGACAAGCAGCCCCACCTGCTGGTGACGGATATCCGGATGCCGGGCTGCAGCGGGCTGGACCTCATCCGGCAGGCCAAGGAGCGCCAGCCGGGCATGCACTGCATCATCATCAGCGGATACAGGGAGTTTGAGTATGCGCAGAGTGCGCTCAAATACGGGGTCGAGGACTATCTGCTCAAGCCCATCAAGAAGGAGGAGCTGACCAGCCTTCTGCTGCGTCTTCGGGACAAGCTCGGAGAGGAGGAGCGGCAGGAACTGAGCCGGGCCCGGTCCGAGGAAAACCAGCAGGAGCATCTGATCCTGGACCTGCGGCAGGCTGCGGTGCAGGAGAATGAGCCGCAGGACAGCTTTTTTTCAGCGGAGGAGATCGGGGAGAGATACGGTCTGCGATTTCCGGATCATGGATCCCCGGAAAGAGAAAAAAACGACGGCGCACCCGGCAGTACAGACAAAGAAGATAAAGAAATCAGAGAAGGCAAAAAATACAAAGAACGCAAAGAAGACAAAGAACGCAAGGAAGACAGGGCAGACGAAGCGGTCAATACAGGAGCTGCCGGAGAATCAGCGGGGCGGTATTATATGATCCTGGTACATCCGGATATTCCGGACGCCGCCGGCAAGCCGGACAGCTACCGGATCCTGCTGCGGCACGCCGCGGAGATCACCCGCAGGAATATTGCCGGGATCGCGGCGGCTTCCGCGGTGGCAGAGATCCCGGAGGGGATCGCGGCGCTCATCAGCTGTTCCCGGTATGATGCCGCCGAGGTGCGGCACTGCATGACCAGGATCTGCAGGGAGATCGAGAAGGAACGCGATCTCTTCTGGGACATCCGTGCTTTTATCGCGATTGGAAGCCGGAGGGGCAGCATGGAGGAGATCCTGCCTTCCGTGCGGGAGGTGCTGTGGCTCTGTGCGGACAGGATCTGCAGTCCCGGGAGGGAGTCTGTGATCCGGGACGCGGAAGCGGAGGAAATCCATCTGCAGCTCCATTATGCGATGGATCCGGGTATGCGCAAAAAGATCCAGGAGACCGGAGAATACCTGGCGGCGGAGAATTTTGAGGCTGCGGCTGCGGACAGCTTTGACGTGATCCAGCGCGACCGTGACCTGACCGGGGCCATGGTCAAAGAGTGGTATGATGAAGTCATCCGTGCCTGTGTGTACGGGATGGAGCTGAACGGAAAGAAGGATCCGCAGTTCACGGATCTGATGCAGAAATGGTTCTGGTCCTGCAGGACGCCGCAGGAGGTATTCTCCCTGCTGAAAAGTCAGCTGAGCGCGCGCATGCACAGTCTCCGGGAGGAGAAGGCACAGCAGGAGAGCCGGCCGATCGCCGAGGCGAAGCGGTATATTCTGGAGCATTGCGATCAGCCCCTCCGCCTCGAGGATGTGAGTGACCACGTGGGCTTCAATGCGACCTATTTTTCTACTTTTTTCAAGAAAGAGACGGGACAGGGCTTTGCGGATTATCTGGCGGGCGTCCGGATTGAGCGCGCCAAGGGCCTGCTGGTGCGGGACGACCTGTCCGTGATGGATGTCTGCGAGCAGGTCGGCTACAAGGACCTCAAATATTTCTCCAGGCTCTTTAAAAAGGTGACCGGGATCAGCCCGTCTGATTACCGGAAATTGTACAGGTGAGGGACCGGAGAACCGTCCCCTGGTCCCCGGGTAAAAGATTATGTGGCTGATTACACAGTTCAGGCTCTACCGCGCGCTGCGCCAGTACGGCCGGGAAAAAAATATCAAGCGGATCCTGTCACAGGGGTGGGAGGACGTGCCCGGGCTCCGGGATTTTTTTGCGGATGTCGAGCGCCGTCTGTATGGAGAGGAGCAGCAGAAGCTCCAGCAGAAGCAGGCGGAGTATCTGGCCCTGCAGAATCAGATCAATCCGCATTTCCTCTACAACAGTCTGGAGGCGATCCGGGCGGACGCGCTGATGGCGGGCTGCGAGGAGGTCGCGGAGACGACGGAGGCGCTGGCGACCTTTTACCGGTATACGATCTCCAATGTGCGGGAATTCGTGACCTTTTCCGATGAGCTGGACAATGTGGAGAATTATTTCACTGTGCAGAAGTGCCGGTTCGGCGACAAGCTGTCGCTGGAGGTCGACATGGAAAATGAGGAGCTCCTGGAGGCGCGCATGCCCAAGCTGATCCTGCAGCCCCTGGTCGAAAACGCGATCGTGCACGGACTGGAGGGGAAGATCGAGGACGGGACGGTCCGCGTCCGGATTGAGAACAGTGACCGGACATTGTTTCTGTCGGTGCGGGACGACGGTGTCGGCATGCCCGGAGAGGAGGTCGACCGGATGAACCGGCGGTTTGCCGGGGAGGAGGGAACAGAGACGGCCGAGTCTGATGCCGGGGACGGCGGCCGGCCGGGGCGGCGGGGAGGAATCGCGCTCGCCAATGTCAACGCCCGGATCCGCCTCATGTTCGGGGAGGATTACGGACTGCAGATCTACAGCGTGGAGGGAGCCGGGACGGAGTGCCGCCTGACGCTGCCGCTGCTGTTTGAGCAGTGAAAGTAGTGAAAAAAACGCCCGGCAGTGTCTTTTCACTCCGGAGCTTTGTGCCGGAGCACAAACCTCCATCTGATGCAAAAGAGAGATCCCCTGGAGACATGCCGGACAGCAGGCGGATGTGCTTTGGTCTTTTCTGTCTGAAGCATATAGGGCTGCCGGGCCGGCGAAAGACCTGACGGGAAAAGCAAGAGAGTTTCTATGATTGAAGAACTGATCCGTGTCGATCACGGGATTTTTACATATGCCGATACGCAGTACCTGATCGATCTGGCGATCTCGCGGGGAGAGTGTGTCGGCATTTTTGTCGATAATCACAGAACCTCAGGAACCGCCTGCATGAGGCTCTTCACGGGGCAGACCAGGATCGAGAGCGGGACAGTATTTGCCGGTGGTGTCCGGATCGGCTACCAGGAGCTCTATCGCTGGATCAGGGAAAACACGGCGGTGGTCAACCGGGACCGCTTTATGTCGGGGGAACTGACGGCCGGGGACTTTGTCTGTGCGATGCGGGGCGGCAGGAGCAGCAGCGCGTCCGGCCTGCTGCGTGTGCGGGAAGAAAGGCTCCGCGGGGAGACTGTGGAAAAGATGCGCGGCCGGATGGGGATCGCTTTTCCCTGGGAGACGCCGCTGCCGGAGCTCTCCATGCTGGATTATTACCGGCTCGCGGTCTTCCAGGCCTGGATGGCCGGCAGGAAACTGATCGTTCTGGACCGGATCACGGAGATCCTGCGCCGCCAGGACCTGGATCAGTTTATGGAGTGCATCATGGTCGTGCTGGAGCAGGGAACGGCCGTTTATCTGTTGGATTTGGATGAAAATTTCATGTTCCGCTATGCGTCCCGGATCGATGTGATGAAAAACCGCCGGCTGGTCTGGCACCTGGTCCCGGAGGAGTACGGAGACAAGCTGTATCAGGTCCTGGGATGGAGACGGGACCGGGGCGGAGAAGCCGGATCTCAGCACAGGGAAGGGCAAACCGCTTCAGAAGAACGGGCGGCGGAAAGAGGTTTTTCGACAGAGGAAAACAGGAAAAGAAGTCTGCGGGAAGGAAGTTTTTCAGCAGAGGAAAACAGGAAAAGAAGTCTGCCGGAAAGAACTGACACGAACAGATTCGGATATAAAGATGAGAATCAGGTGTTGCTGAAGGTCTCTGATCTGACCTTTGCGGAGCTCGCGCCCATGAATTTCCGCCTGGATCGGGGCGAGATCGGGATCCTGCAGGATGAAAACTACAGGACCGGCGCCACGATACGGGCATGCTTTCTGGGGGACGGGAGAGCAGGACAGGCGACGGGCTGGCAGCGGGGGGCTTTTGTGCTGGACGGCAGGGCGTACACCCACCGGGAGCTGCAGAAGATGGTCGGCGGTCAGATCGCGGTCCAGATCGAGATGCCGGACCGCAGCGGCGGCGTTCTGTTCGACAACCTGACAGCGCTGGAAAATCTGAGCAGCAGCCTGATCCCCAAAGCGGGTAAGCATATCATCCGGAAGCCGCTGGTGGACAGCATCCTGCGGGAGGCCTCGGAGTGGTTTGACCGGGATGCCCTGCTGCAGCCGATCAGCAGCTGGCCCATGCCGGAGCGCCTCCGCCTGTCCTATTACAAGTGGTACCTGCTCAATCCGAAGCTCCTGATCTGCCTCTTTCCATTCCTGGGGCAGGAATCCATCCACCACGAGATGATCCTGGACCTGATCCTGCGCTGCGCCAAGCGGGGCATGGGAATCTGGATCGTCTCCTCCGGAATCAGTGAGATCCGCGAAAAGAGCGGCAGCAGGGACTTTCTCGACCGGCTGAGCTATCTGGACTGAAAAGTCCGGGACATACAGAGAAACCGCCCGACGGAGGCGCCCGCTGAATTCGGAGCAAAAATATCCGTCAGTGTTGTTGACAGCATTGCTGCCGGGTATGCATAAAACTGCGTGGCTTGCGTCATACAGCCATGGAGCGCAAGTATAATCAAAAAAATGAAAAAAACTGCAGAAAAAGAGTTCATCAGATCGGCGAGAGAGTATTTCACCTGCTCAGAGGAGAGGTCTATGAGATATTCGGCAGTTATTATTTTACATTCGGAGGAGCCAGGAGCGTCTCCGGCTATGTGGAAGGGATAGAAGGCGTCGACTGGTGGACGGGAGAGGAGCCCCTCCCCGGTCAGACCTTTGTGTTGTTCAGTGAACGTTGAGATTCTCATAGGTCGGAAAGGCGGGCAGGGGCATGTCGGCGTCGTCGTCGATGTAGGCGTTTTCGTAGGTGCTGACGCCGCTGGCGCCGAAGCGAAGGATGGAGGCGCCGCCGCTGAGCCAGCCGACGTGGCGGTAGCGGTTGCCGCAGGCCGTGACATTGGAGGTATGGCCTCCGCCGCCGGGTGTGCCGATGCCGATGGCGGCCTCTGCACAGTCGGTGAGGAGGTTGTCCACGATCAGGATGTCGCGGGTGCCGTGCCCGCCGTGCTCACAGCCGGTCTCGATGCCGCCGTCGCAGTCCTTGACGGTGTTGCCGATGAAGTCGATGTTCTGGGCACCGTCCGCGTAGATGGCAAAGCCGGTGTCATAGAGGCAGTGGCAGTTGGTGATGGTATTGCCGTAGACCAGCGCTCCGCGGGGGTAGTCGACGCCGGAGGGGGCATTGCCGTAGTTGCCGGACAGGCAGATGGCGATGTTGCCGGTGTCGTCGAGGCGGTTGCCGACGATGTTGACGTCGGCGACGTTGGCGGAGACGGCGATGGCCTCGGACCAGCCGGTCTCGCAGTTCTCGATGGAATTGCGGAAGAGGAGCACGTTGGAAATGGTGCTGCCGCTGCGGCCCATCAGGAGGATGGCGTTGGCGCAGTGATCCTCGCTCTTGGGGCTGGGCGTCGTGATGTTGTGGATATAGAGGTCACTCACGACGACATGGTGGGTGCCGGGCTCCAGCAGGATGGCGCTGGAATCACGGCCGTGGGCGTTCCGGACGGTGAAGCCGGACAGCTGGACATAGCTGCAGCCGTAGAGCCAGAACATGGAGGGGCCGCTCTGGTCCTGGTCGTGGCCGTTGAGACCGGATCCGTCAAAAACGACATCCTCGCCGGGCGCCGCCGCGATGGTGATCCAGGCGTCGGGCCTGCCCTGCACGCCGCCGTAGAGGCGGATCTTGCGGTTGTAGACGCCGCCCCGCAGATAGAGGGTATCTCCGGGCCCCAGGCTGTTGATGATGCCCTGGACGTCGTCGGAGGGGCCTGCGTAATAGACCTCGCCTGCGGAGGAGGGCTCCGTCACACCGGTCTCAATGACCCGGCGGGCGTGGGCCTGGAAGTCCTCGTCGCCCCGCAGCTGGTATTCGTGCTGCCAGGGGGCATAGTTCGATGATTCCGCAGGCGCGGCTTCAATGTCCTCGCGTTCGTGCAGAGTCCCTGAGAATTCCTTATCCGGATCCACGGACAGGAGCGCTTCCCGGATCTTGTCTGTCAGTTTGCTCTGGGCCTCACTGTCCAGATAATTGGAGGTGCGGATGACGCAGGTGCCCTCGACGGCGACCGAACCTGCGTCCATGACACTGCCTGTAAAAAAGGCCAGGCGCTGCGCGCGGGCTTTCGCCGCCTCCTCTGTCGCAAAGATCTCGACCGCGCCGCCGCCCCTGGTGCCCAGCATGACGACGTCGATGGCGGGGTCGGAGGGCTTGGATTCAGAGGACGATTCCGCGGGTGCTGCCGTTTCTCCGGCAGCGGTTGTTGTGGCTGTGGCTGATGTGGTTTCTCCGGCAGCAGTGGCGGATGCTGTTGATGCTGCAGTCGATGCAGAATCTCCGTCAGCAGCTGTTGAAGAGGCAGTAGAAGCTGTTGTGGAGGCATTTTTTGATTCCTCTGCTTCCGTTTCCGCCTTTTTCTTTTCTATTTCTTTGTCTTTTTCCTTTTCGTTATCAGAACCCTTATCCTTTTCGTTATCAGAATCCTTATCCTTCTTTTTTTCCTGTTCTTTTTCGAAGGCCTCCTGCGGAAGCAGGGACCGGTCGATGCGGTCGTCCAGGAAATAGACGCAGCCGGTGTAGCCGTCCTCCCTGCCGAGGAGGCCGTTGGGATCATGCTCCGCGGTGACGGCCTGAGCCTGTACAACGGTGTCGATCTTCGCCAGGCGGTCCTTGACGAAGGTGTCCGGCGGCGCCGTGACGTTGGTCAGCATCTGGACGCTGTCGGTGTAGGCCTTCTGCGCCTTTTCGACAGCCTCGACCTGCTCTGTGTAATCGGGGACTTCGGGGACCTCCGGTATGGTCTTCATGGCCTTCTCGACGGCGGCTTCGGCGGCCTGTGCCTCGATCTGCTGGACCTCCATGTCCGCCCGGCGGAAGCTGTTTACGAGCGTCTGGGGCTGGAAGGGATCGATCTGGACGGGCACTTCCACAAAGACCTTGGAGGCCTTGTCGACGGCCTTCTGCAGGTCTTTTTTTGTCCTGGGCTCATAGGCGTCGGCATCCTTGTCCAGGAGGCCCTGCGCCGCGTCGATGACACCCTGCAGGCGGTCGTTCTCGGCGCCGGTCTGCGCCGCGGCCTCGTTGTAGGGAGCGATCTTTCCGTTATAATCCTCCGCAGCTGTGTTGTAGGAATTGATGGCGGCGGAGGCCTGACTGCGGGCCCGCCAGAGCAGGATGCCGAAGACAGCTGCGATGACAGCGGCGACGATCGCGAAAAAGGCAATGATTTTTTTCATAGTGATTCCCTGTGCGTGGATAAAAAAGGACAACCGGGTATCTTACACAGTCTCCTCGCGGAGTTCGGGCAGGACGACGCGCAGCATGGTGATGAAGCAGGCGAGTCCGCCGACGACGTTGGAAATGGGCTCTGCGGCGAAGACGCCGGTGGTGCCCATGTGGAAGACGTAGGGCAGGAGGTAGGTCAGGGGAATGACAATGACTGCCTTGCGGAAGAGGGAAAAGAAGATGGCGTGGTTCTTCTTGCCCAGGGATTTAAAGGTGGACTGGCCGCCATGCTGGAAGACCATGAAAATAAAGGTCGAAAAGTAGAGGTTGAAGCAGGGCAGGGCGGTCTCCTTCAGGACCGGGTCGGAGCTGAAGATGCCCAGCAGGAACATGGGGAAAAGCCGCATGATGCCCCAGACGATGATGCAGTAGCTGAAGCTCATGACGAACATGATCTTGCCGGCATCCAGGACGTTGTGCATGCGGCGGGCGCCGTAGTTGTAGCTCATGATGGGCGATGTGCCCTCGGAGATGGCCAGAAGGGGCGTCTCGAACATCTGGCGGGCGGAGTTGATCATGGTCATGGCGGAGACATAGATGTCGCCGCCTGTGTGGGCGAGCACGTTGTTGCAGCTGATCGAGACGACACTGTTGGTGAACTGCATGATGAAGGCGGCCATGCCCAGGCCCATGATCTTGCGCGCGCGGGGGCCGCATCTGCGGACCTCGTCGCCGCGGAGCATGTGCAGCCGGTAGTCGACCTTTTTCCCGAGGAGAAAACGCAGAACAAAGGCGGCCGACAGGGCCTGGGAGAAGACCGTCGCGATCGCGGCGCCCTCCACCCCCATGCCGAGGACGAAGATCAGGATGGGGTCCAGGATGATATTGGTGCCGGCGCCCAGGATGACGGTGGTCATCGCGGTGGTCGAGTAGCCCTGCGCCGTGATAAAGGGGTTCATGCCGGTTGCGATCATGGAGAAGATGTTGCCCAGCAGATAGATGCGCAGGTAGGGCATGGCGTAGATCAGGGCGTTCTCCGAGGCGCCGAAGGCGATCAGGATGGGGCGGCCGAAAACTTCGCCGAAAACGGTCAGGATGACAGCGGTCACGACCAGCAGGAAAAAGGCCGTGTTCTGGATGGCAGAGGCCTCCTCCCGGCGTCCGGCGCCGCGCGCCATGGAAAAGAGGGGCGCGCCGCCGCTGCCGTACATGTTGGTGAAGGCTGTGATCAGGATGACCAGGGGAAAGCAGAGGCCGACGGCGCCCAGGGCCGCGGTCCCGATCTCCGGAATACGGGCGATGTAGATCCGGTCCACGATGTTGTAGAGCAGGTTCAGGATCTGTGCCACCAGCATGGGGAGCGCTGTTGCCAATATATTGTGAAGGGTATTTCCGTTATCAAAATCAACTCGTTTCATAGTGTATACAGGAAAGTCCTTTCTGGATTGCTCACTGGCAGGGAAGAGGCCGGGGAGCCACGGGGAGGAGCCACGGGGACGGTTCTGTGGTCCCTCAGATGATGAATCCGCCGCCGATGAGGCAGTCGTCGTCATCGTAGAAGACGGCGGTCTGGCCGGGGGCGGGGGCGCGGACGGGCGCGTCAAAGTGGATGCGGAGGGTCCCGTCCTCCAGCATCTGCAGTTCGGAGTCCGCCGCCGCGTGGTGGTAGCGGATCTTGGATCTGGCGCGCAGGGTCTGTCCGGGCGCAAGGCCGGGGATGGAGAGAAAATTGACGTCCCGGCACAGGACGGTCCGGTGGAAGAGGGCGGGCTCGTCGGAGAGCACGACTTCATCGGCGGCGGGCCGGATCTCTTTGACATAGACGGGGCGGCCCAGGGCGATGCCCAGGCCCTTGCGCTGACCGACGGTATAGTGGGTGATGCCCTTGTGCATGCCCAGACGGTTTCCGTCCTCGTCGACGAACCAGCCGGGGGAGGGGACCCGCCATGTTTTTTCAGCAGGCGCCTCCTGGATCGTCTCTCTTTTACGTATATAGGTCTCCAGAAAATCGGAATAGTGGCCGTCGGTCACGAAGCAGATCTCCTGGGAGTCGGGCTTGTCCGCGACGGGGAGGCCGGCCTCCTGCGCGATGCGGCGGACGTCGTCCTTGCTGTAGCTGCCGAGGGGCATGAGGGTCGCGGCCAGCTGCTCCTGGCTGAGGCGGCAGAGCATGTAGGTCTGGTCCTTGGCGGCGTGCCGGGCGGTTTTGACGGTATAGCGGCCGCTGGCGAGCCGCACGACGTGGGCATAGTGGCCTGTGGCGACGTAGTCCGCCTGCATGACCTTCGCGGCGTAGAGCATTTTGTCCCACTTGATGGAGCGGTTGCAGATGACGCAGGGGTTGGGGGTCTGGCCGCGCAGATAGCTGGCGGCAAAGGGGTCGACGACATCGCGGGCAAATTCGCGCGTGCAGTTCAGGGTGTAGTATTGGATCCCCAGCTTCCAGGCGACTCTGCGGGCGTCGTCGATCTCGCAGCAGCGGCTCTCCGCGCCGTCTTCGCCCTCCCAGGTGCGGAGGGTCACGCCGCACACTTCGTATCCTTCCTTCTGCAGCAGGTATGCCGCCACGGCGCTGTCCACACCTCCGGACATGCCGACCAGTACTTTTTTATTCATGAAATCCTTTCAGGTGCCTGCAGGGCTTCGAACGATGGGAAGCGCGGCACCTTTTTCAAAAATAGGCTGAATATAAATGGTCGGGACAGAGCGGTGAGCCCGTCCCTGTAGTACCCGGAATGGTACGCCGTTTTTCATGAAAAAGGGACCATAGAACCGTCCCCGTGGTCCCTCCCTGTGGTCCTTTACGGAAGCAGGGGCGTCATGGTGCCGCAGGACAGGGCGGTCAGGCGCCGTGTCGCGCGGGAGAGTGCCGTGTAGAGGCGGTGGCGGGACAGGAGCGTGTCCGGGTAGGTGTCCGCGCCCGCGTCGGGAATGATCACGCCGTCGAATTCGAGACCCTTGGCGTGGGCCAGAGTGATGAAGAAGACGCCGGTTTCCGGGAGGCTGTCGCCGGCGCGCAGGACCGGGATCTGATCATCTCCCAGCAGGGCGGCGGTTTTCTCCATGCTGCGGGTGCCGGCACAGATGATGGCGGTCAGGCCTTCGGCCTGCGCGGATTCTCGGACGGCCCGGACCAGGGCGGCCCTGTAGCTGTCCCGATCGTCACAGGGACAGAAGACAGGGGCGTTTCCGGAGGGCTGGACGGAGGAGACCAGGATCTGCTTCTCGGCGGGCAGAAGGCCTGCGAAGAGGGCGGTGATCTCGGGCGATGACCGGTAGCTGGTGTTGAGGAGCAGCTCGGTCACGGCGGGGGTCTTCCCCCTGTCCGAAGCTTTTCGCTTATTCAGTCCGGTCCGGACGCGGGGGCCGGTCCCGGCGATGGAAACAGAGGCGGCAGCGGAGGTCACGGAGCCCGTTCCGGACTGCGCAGGCGCCTCAAACAGGTCGTGGATCTGCGCGAAGGAGGCTGTGCCCTCGCGGATGGCCTGGAATTCGTCCCCGAGCAGCATGAAGCGGGCGCGGGGGTAGTATTTTTTCAGGATCATGAGCTGGGCGGGAGTGTAGTCCTGGACCTCGTCGACCATGACGTATTTGGTGCGCAGGTCCTTCTGGCCGGTGAGCAGCATCTTGGTATAGAGCCACTCGACGGCGCTCAGGCGCTTTTTGCCCAGGAGACGGCAGCCGATCCGGCCGATGTCCAGCCACTGGCAGGTATTGATGGCGTGAAAGGCACCGCCGTACTGGCTCTGGATGCGGTTCTCCTCGGCCCCGGGGCTGCGCCCTGTCGTGTCCTGGCTCTCTGTCCGGCCTGCGTCCGCTCCCGATTCTTTGTCCGAGTCCTTCTCCATTCGGCGGATCTCCCGCTTGGCCAGCTCCCTGAGGTCGTCGATGGCGATCTGGATCAGGCGCTCGCCGGTGGGGATCTCCGGGTGCTGCGCCAGCACGGCAGCGATGGTCTGCGCGGACAGAATCTGCTGGCTCTTCTGGCGGACGGGGCGCAGGTCCCCGGGCTCCAGGGTCAGGCCGGGAAGCCCCTCTTCGATCTGTGCCAGCGCCTTTGCCGGTGTGCGGGTGCCGCCGCTCTGCCCGGACAGGAGTCCGGCGGGGACGCCGGCCATGGACAGAAAGTCGCTCCAGGTCAGAGAGACGGGGTTCATTTCGCCCATATCCGGCAGGACCTGGTCGATGTAGCGGCGGAAGATGGGATTGAGGGTCATCAGGACGACCTCGTCCGGGCGCAGGGTGTCGCGCTGGCGGTAGAAGAGCCAGGCGATGCGCTGCAGCAGGACGCTGGTCTTGCCGCTGCCGGCGATGCCGTTGACCAGCAGGACCGGGACGTTCTCGTGGCGGACCACGGCGTTCTGTTCCTTCTGGATGGTGGCGGTGATGGCCTGCATCTTGTCACTGCGCTGGCGGGTGAGGGAATGGATCAGGAGCGGGTCCTCGAGCGCGATCTGCGTGTCAAAAAAGGCCCGCAGCTGGTCCTGAGACAGCTCGAACTGGCGGCGGAGCAGAAGCTCGACCTCGATGCGGCGGCCCTCCACCGTGTAGAAGGTCCGGCCGTTGTCCTGGTTGTAGTAGGTCTCGGCGACGGGGGAACGCCAGTCGATGACCAGGGGTTCCAGGGCGTTCTCGGAGACACCGGCGCTGCCGATATAGTACTCCTCCGGCTCCTCGTCCGGCTCGTAGCGGAGTTGGACCTTGGCGAAGTAGGGAGCCTTGAGAAGGCGCTTCACCCGACCCAGCTTCTCCATGGCGGAATCGCGCTCGATATTGTACTGGTCGATGGCGTGGTTCATGACCTCGAACTCGATGTAGGTCTCCATAGAATCGGAGTCCCCGTCGAAGTTGAGGGCAAGATTTTCCCGGATGTCCAGCTTTTCCGCCGCAGCCTTTTCCGCGATGGCGCCGATCCGGGACTCCAGCTTTTCCTCCATATCCTGAAGGGTTTGACAGGTTGCGGACAGGTGGGCCTGTTCCTGCGCGAAGATGCGGTCATGTTCCGCGGCGGTATCGACCTCCGCGTTTTGATGATGATCCGGACAGAGCGGGGAATGTTTGATCATGTCTGACATACGTGGCTACCTTTATTTGAATCCTTATCTTTATTTGGAGTGTTATTTGTATTTGGCTGGTATATTGATTTGGATTGCTGCCTTTATTGGATTTGTTACTTTATTCCTATATTTCCATTTTTAGTATTTCCTAATCATACCAAAAAAAGGCCCTGCGAACAATAAGGCGGGACAGGGCTGACCGGGCGTCTGTCCCGGAAAATAGAAGGCCGGTTTGCGCAGACATATCCCGTGCCGAGGGGACCGCAGCCGGAAAATCACATTTTTTGCGCGATTCATGGGAAGAGTGCTATAGTAATATCAATGTGACAGGCAGATGACCTTTTTGATCCCCGACCTTATCATAACGGGGGATCAATATGATCCGTGTCTTGTTTGAGACAAAAAACGCGATTGACCGTGTCTCTGCCGCAGACGTCTGCCTGCCGGCTTCAGGCGCAGGCGGGCATTTCACAATTATCTTTCAGGAGAGGACAGAAAAATGAAAAAACAGTGGTTGATCACATGTGTACTTGTCATGAGTGTGCTGGTCTTTGCGGCCTGCGGCAAAAAACAGGAGAGCGCGGCAGGGGAGGGAGACCAGACCGGCGCGGTACAGGAGACAGAGGCTGAAGCGACGGAAGAAGTGAAAGAGGAAGTGGAGGATGCTGCCCTGGCAGGAACAGACCTGCTCGCCGGGGCGGAAAATGCGGGCGATGCGGCCAGCGATGCGATCGCCATGCAGGCAGACATTCTGGCGGATTATACGGGCGAAATAGACCTGAACGGCAGCTGGCAGGATGAGGTCAGCCAGCGCGCATCGATGGACATCGAACAGGCCGGGACCGG
>OCTW011577355.1_pt1 | contig 17743 bp, 9 predicted proteins | sample 1539671 | NCBI WGS metagenome assembly OCTW01 (sample SAMN02144230, study PRJEB22623) | gut metagenome | biome: sheep rumen | host: Ovis aries | place: New Zealand
CATTATCTAAAGTCACATTGGTGGTGATATTCGTACTGGTCTGGATACCGAAATCAATACCGATATACTTACTTCCGAACGAGAAACTCAGCCGCTGGGCGTAGGCATGAAGAGCGTCCCAGCTGTAGCCGAATCCGAAACCGCGATAGCCTGCGTAGAATCCCAAATCGACGGATGGGGTAGTCTTGTTGAGAAGCGAGAGTGTGATTTCCTGCGGGCCGTCAGGAGTAGCGAAAATGGATGACGAACTCAGCGTTGAATGTACGCCGACCATGGCGTTGGTGTAAGCCAAACGCCAGCTATGCTCCGGTAACGAAATATAGCTTGTGTCAATCCCGCGCGTCAGGTAGTTATCTACCCATCTTCCCGTTCGGTAGAAGAACAACAAACCCTTGCTCGGCTTCTTCTCCGCCTTTGCCGCCTGGCTCTGCTCAACCGCCTTCGCCGCCTGGCTCTGCTCAACCGCCTTCGCCGCCTTCACTTCCTCCGCCCGGCCGGCAAAAAATACACATACCAGCGCTACTATGATTACTATCCATCGTTTCACGCTGCAAAATTACAACAAAATTTGGAAATACACAAATCTTGCTGCGTTTTTTTTCTCGGGAGGTGTACAAATTGACAAAAATTGTGTAATTTAGCCCATATTGGCGGAAATTTCAAAATATAATTTGCATATTCCAAATAAATGTTGTAATTTTGCACTCAATCCACGCCGAAGGGAAGTGTCTCTATTTTTGGGGTGGAGATATTGACATATTAAAAGACGTTTATTAACGTTGTTTGCGGCTCTCAAAAACTTCGCAACTTTTTGTCATCAGGCCGAACAATAGAAATGAATGTCCGTAGTTTATGTATTCCCGTGAGGGTGCGCACTTGCGCACCCCTACGCGTACATATCTTCGGCGTGGATTTCGATTGCACTTACCCTGATGACGGGCATGCGAAGGCCTTTGGGAGCGTGAGGACAAACGAACTTCACGCTTTTTTTTGTGTGTGTAGAACAAGACCATCACGGGACCTTCTCCCGACGACAACCTGAGAACAATACAAGAAACACCCAAAAACGCCTTCGTCCCTTACCGTCGGATTCTATCTGACAACCCCAAAAACATCGTCCATTAGGTCGGATGCCATCCGACAATAAAAAAGGCACGGTGCATTTATGCAGCGTTAAAATAGAAATAACATAAAAACACGATATAGAACAGGACCATCACGGGATGGAGAAGCCAATTGACTTTTGGCTTCGAAAAGGGAAGGTGGTCGGGGAGACCAAACCGACCGAGAAGGAGCGACAACAATCTAAGAACAGTACAATAAGAACAATATAAGGCCTTCGTCCATTACCGTCGAATTGTATTCGACAAAAATAAAATCATTGTCCCTTAGTCGGATGCCATCCGACAATAAAAAAGCGTTTGTCCATTACGTCGGATTGTATCCGACAACCCCAAAAACATCGTCCATTAGGTCGGATGCCATCCGACAACCAAATAGAATAACATAAAAACACAAATAAATGAAAGATAGCAAATTTATATGGGTTAACAATGAGTGCTATATAAGTCATCGAGAATTAGCTAATTACATCGGTGTATATGAAATCATAGTGTTGAGAATGATGCATACATATAATGCTGTGTATTCCAAAACATATAGTTTTAACTTGCGCCAGATATGGAATCCAACACAAGTCGTACAAGCAGTACGTTATAAAAAAATCCTCTTTTGGGAATATAAACAAAAAATATCAATAGGGGGGCAATTTTATTTAAATTACGAGAATTTGTTCTTCTTCGTCCAATTGTTAAAAGTTTCCTTTAAAGACCCGAGTTCAATCTTACCTAAAGAAAATGAAGAGAAAGTCGTCCGTAAGTGCGAAAAATTGATAACTATTTTCATGAAACAAATTAGAACCACGGTGAATGAAGATCAAATAGAAAGTGTTGCGAAGCAGGTAACCCAACAGGGATTTATCACAGGCTTTACTATAGCGAGAATGCTGCAAGAAGATCATATATATGTCCACGATAAGGTATATAATTATTATCAAAAAAATAAAGCAAACGAACCGATAATTTATTTCATGGATCCGGATACAAGACAATACGTGCATATAGATACAACCTATCCAAATCCACAAATAACTATCAAGGATTACGGCTATCCTACGTATGGGTTTATGTTGAATCACACAAAAGATTTGTATGCATTATATTATAACAAAAAAGAAGTGATTTCTATTATAGAAAGAGCACTGCAAAAATGGCATAGATATTAAGAATATGACAGAGAGAACAACAATCATAAGCAAAATGACATTTTATGACATAGTCACTTTGATTGTGCCGAGTGCGCTTGTGTGCTATGACTATAATTGGAAACCACTTGGAGAAATAGGGTCATGGGAGGGGTATATAGCTCAGTTTGGCGTTTTGCTGATGGTAGGCTTATTACTGAAGAGTATCGGTGTCTTATGGAGCAATTTTTGGTTTCGTAATAACACAGATATAATACTTGAAGAAAAGGCAAAAGCTACGAATATAGGAGGAGAGAATATTTCTTGTGGATTTATTGATATCATATTTGCTGACCCAATGAAATTTATCTTAGGTCCCATAATGAAATGTTTTTATAAGCAAGACAATAATATAATACGTTTATACTATAATCAATATGAGATAGCATATGCTCAAGCATATTATGGGAAGCGCATAGAGATATTGGAAAGTCACGTGGCATTTTTGCAAACATGGATAATAGCGCTTGTGGTATTATGCTTTGAAAAACCGGAATATCTATGTTGCATAGTAATGGCTTGTTATGTTAGTATAATAATCATGCTATCCATCCAACGCAAGATATATAATATGATATGGGAAGCACCCAATAAGATATCGAATGATGGCACAAAAGAATAAAATAGAATGTATTATCAAATGGTGCGTAGCCCTTTGCTTCTTTTTAATAGTGGGGGGATTATGCTACTATCTCTGTCATTTGCGAGGAGTAGATATAGAGGAAGGCTCTTTATGTGCTATCTGGTATAATTATTTGTCACCATTCATAGCTATTGCGAATGTCATTGCTTTTATTGGGCTAACTATAGCTATTTATGTTGGTGAAGATCAACGACAAAAAATGCATGAACAGATAAATATCCAGAATGCAATAATAGACAAACTTCAGTCTATAGAGAGAGATTTAACTTTAAAAGAAGAAACTTTTAGGAAAGAAAAATCAACCTTAAATGATGTGTATTCTATTTATATTGCCATCTATCGTTACGCTAATTTCTTCAAAGACTTACCCTCTCTCTCTATTTTAGAAACACGCAAAGACGAAAAAGAGAATGCGTCCAAAGTCTTAGAACAGGTAAATGCCACGCAAAAATTATTTATCGACTATTATAAGGAGCATAAAGCAAATATATCAAGACAAGGTGAAATAAATGATGACGATAAACGTCCTTTGTTACGACAATTGAATTTTCTTATGGGATATATTGAGGAATTTGAAATCTCGATTCTTCAAGATATTTCATTACATATTGATCAACCAGAATAAACACGTTAAATATAATGGCTATTATTAAATTTTATCTATCTCCTCACGCGGGACAAGCATCTATTTCATTAGCTCACCTTCGTGACCATAACTTATCGGAAAAAGAGGATAAGTTTGTCACGTTATTGAAACGTCCAAATACATATATTCAAGTTGTCGTTAAAGAGACAAAAAGGATTGTATTTAATGGCACTATTGAAGAATTTGAGCAAACCCCATGGGTTCGTAGTATAAATGAAGCACATATAGGAGATAGGTATTTAGTACCGGTCGTTCCTCCAGATGATATATAAGATTTATAATATGATTGTAATACGTATAGCGTCAAATGTTAGGCCTCGCAGAGGTGAGTTGAGATTGCTAACGCCATAAAAAACACAGACATTATGAAAAATAATATATATAGATAAAGAGAAAGTAGATCAGAGTCTTTATCAACAAATTTTTAAAATAATTAAAAATAAAAAGTTTTTCTCTGTTTGGCTATCATATGATTTAGGGCTTAAAGAAGCGGAAAAAGTCACTAAGGAAGAATATGAAAAGTTGTACCAAACTCGGTATAAGCCATTTTTAAATTGGCTGAAAAGGCATGACGCTCAGGAATGTGGAAAAAGTGTAGCAACATTTATAGCGATGTCAAGAGATGTGCAAAGTTTGAAGAGTGAATTTAAGAATGAATTAAAAGCAGTAGGAATAGAAGGTGAGGGTATACGTATATATGCAATCATAACCGATTTGGCTGATTTTACCTGCACGCAGAGTGATTTTGATCAAAATAAAATTAGATATGCTGGTTTTATCATAGGCAATAGGGGGAAAGCTGCTTGGGAAGAGGAATATGAATTCAAGGGAAAATATCAAGATATCGATATTAACACCCCTTAACAAATACCCATCGCGTATATACGTACGCATAAATATTACTAACAAATTTGAATAATAACATAAAAAAACACAAAATATCATGAAAAAAATTAACTTAATTGAAATGCTGCAGGGATGCAGTAAGAGAAACGGGACGACATTCCGTCAGTCTAATCCCGACGGTCAACCGACGGTCAACCGACAGTCAAGGCTAATGTTACGCCAAGGCTACCTCAGAAATCTTGCCATGATTTTTGCGGTACTCGTGATGAGTATCGCCAATATCGGTATGGCGTGGGGAGCAAGTGTTGCAGAAGGAACTTATAATTTTGTTAACCAAACGATTGGTGCTGCAACGAAATTTTATAAGATTGACAATGGTATCTACCAATATCGATTGAATGCATATGCTAAAAATCCCTCGTTAGGCATTCAGTTACCTGCTCCGAGTGGTGATGGAACGGGTTTTGTTTTTCATCTTGAAAGTACGCAAAAGGTATATATTGGTATTGTCAAAAAAAGTGTAAAAGCCGAAGTTGTAAATAATCTTTATATAAAAACTATAACTGAAGCTAACTTTTCTGCTATTGAGGCAGGTACTAATAATAATACCACAGTTACCTTATCGTTAGCAGGAAGTGCAACTTTGTCGCAAAATTATACGTTTGCCGCTATTGGCACCGCTAAAACTGAGGGCGCTACGGTATATATGGGTGAGTTACCTGCGGGTTATTATTACGCGTATGGAAATAGTACAGGTGGCAATGGTAATTTATATTCTATTTCTTTTGGTACGCAGACTCTCTTTCTTGTTCCAAATGACAAAACCAGCGATAATGCAAAATTCGCCATCTATTATTGGATGGGTGCATCTGGATATGAACGTCAAGGATGGTCTGATTATATGACCGTATCACCATGTAATTCTAGTACATATAGAGCTGATATCCCTAAAGGTTATACGAAAGTGATCTTTGTACGATTAAATCCCAGTGGGGGTAGGAATTGGGATAGCAAATGGAATAAAACAGGTGATTTAACATTTGACGGTTCAAAAGACTTGTTTACGTGGGCAAATGGTAGTTGGGATGATGTAACAACTACTTGGTCTGCTTCTACGAAATATACCATTTCTTTCGCTGCAAATGGTGGCAGTGGAAGTATGTCCAATGTAAGTAGTATTGCCTGTGGAAGAAGTGTAGTTATAGCTGCTAATGCTTACGAGAAGAGTGGCTTTACTTTCACTGGTTGGAAAGCAAACGTGGATGTAAAAGTGGGAGGCTCAACAAAAACAGCGGGTACATTGTTGGCAGATGGGGTTACTATTCAAGACATTTCAAGTAATATCACTTTAACAGCACAATGGGAAGCGGATGCTCCTTCATGTTCGGCACCGACGAGTCCAAGTATAAGCGGAACGACGTCATATACGGCAGGAGACGACATCAGCTTGACGGCTTCGGCAACAGGAACAAGTGGTTCAACCACTTATACTTGGTATAAGGGTGCAGATTGGGCTACGGCTTCGGGGACGACACCTGTGCAGGCGGAATCAACCAGCGGAGCTACATTTACAAAGGCATCTTGCGTAGTGGGAGATGCTGGTACCTATTGGTGTAACATTTCCAACGGCACAGGCTGCGAGGCACAAGTAAGCAAAACTATAACGGTTTCTGCTGCACTTAGTTCTGAGAAAAAATTACTTGGATTAAAGTTTTCAAACGGTTTTGATGCCTTTATTAATGAGAGTGCTCACACCGTAACGGCATATTATCTTAGTGGAACAGATGCCCCAACAGTAACTTCTCATACAGAATCGGCTAATGCGTCGTATTCAAAGGCTGGTAATACAATAACAATTACAGCTGAAGATGCAACTACTCAAAATTATACATTGACATTGACTACCGTAACTCCTTATGGTGGTACCGGAGAAGTAGAAAGTTTTAATGGTAGCGAAACGTATGTAAAAGGTGGATTGTGGGAAAATAGTAAGTGGACATTCCGAAAAAACAGTGGTTCGGATGACCGTCAGCAGCAAGGTTTAAACCGGCTTTATTTCTTCATAGATGCTTGTACAACTGTCAAATTAACATCAGGAGGAGATAATCGGGCTGTTAAAGTTTACCGTAATGGAACAGAATTAGGTTCGCCTACTGCATCCGGAGCAAATAACGCGGTTATAGATATTGAGGGCTCTGTATCTCCAGCGCTTTATGCGATAGTATCTAATCAAACAAGTGGAAACGGAACGTTCAAAGCTATACAAATATTGCCTCGTTGTACCACTCCTGCTGCTCCGACGAATTTTACAGCAGGAAGTATATCGGCAACGGGTGCGACGTTCACCATTACCGACGCCGGCAACGCAGCAAGTTATGATATTTATTATTCGACGAGCAGTAGTACCCCAGGCAGTAGTACACCGGCTACAACGACATCGACGAGCAAGACCAAAGAGATAACCGGTCTTACTGCTGCTACAACTTATTACGCTTGGGTTCGTTCAGTTTGTGACGCATCGCATAAATCAGCATGGGTAGCATTGAATCCGGGAGAAGATACGCACACCTTTGCAACGAGTTGCGTAGCTCCGACGACGGTAGATATAAGCGCAACGGTGAATGAAGCGTCCGGTTATTGGTTCTATCCGGGCGATGATGTCGTGCTGACAGCAACTCCGACGGGTTCGCCGGCAGGTAGTCCTGTTACTTATCAATGGAAAAAGAATGGAGCAGATATAGATGGCGCAACGAGTAGCACCTATACAATCAACGATGCTGAGGCTTCGGACGCAGGCAAATATACCTGTACGATCTCTTACGGCGCATGTTCCACAACCAGCGCAGAGTTCGAACTGAAGTGCATGCAGTTCTATCTGAAAAACTCAGGTGGCAGCGACATCAGCAATCACGCGTTGACGAAAGTGGATGCGACGCACGCAACGCTTTCGCTGAGCCTGACAGGAGGTACAACCTATAACTTCCGCGTAACGGATGGTTGTAACAACTGGTATGGAAACTCCGACGCAACCGGTATGACGAGCAGTAACTGTTCAAACTGGACCATGCCTCATGATGCCGATTGTAAAGTTACCACCAGCAGCAAGTCGGCAACTTATACCTTCAACTTTGATTTCTCAGCAGGCTTATTAGGTTCGGAGATGAAAGTATCTGTTGTTTATCCGGCAGGTGATCAAGCAGAAGGAAAAGTCATTTACTGGGATAATAGTGTGCTCAACTGGGCTTCTGCTCCGTGGTACCGTATAGGTAAAGGCACCCACAACAATAAAACACAGATGACGCTTGTGCCGGGTACGGCTAACTTGTACAAAATTACTACGGCAGAGTACAACGGCTTCGAGTATTGGCACATTGCTAATAATGAAGGTGAAGGAACCGGAAATATCTTCTGGACGAAAGATAGTGATCCTGCAACAAATGAAGCTATTACAGCAGCGATGGGCTTTGAAGGATCACCGGTAACGGCTGACGCTGTGACGTTTACGCCGACATCGAGCCATGGAATGGGTACCAGTCCGGATAACGATAACTGCGATTTCTATGAGTATGGTCAGCAAAACGGCATGAAGACCGACCGCGTGACGATTAGTCCGTATTCGAATGGTACGATTACAGTCAATTATACGAATACGTCGAATGTGGCATCTACGTTGACCAGCGGTTATGCCGACTTGGCGCACACGGTAATCTTGACCTCTATCACTGCTGTAGCAAACACGGGCTATGACGCGGGCGCGATCACTATTAACGCAGGCGCGTATAGCGCGAACCATGTTGTAACAGGTCCGACGACTATTGCTGCTACATTCACGGCAACGAATTATACGATTGCATACGACCTTGCGGGCGGAAGTGTGGCATCGGATAACCCGACAAGCTATACAATTGAGAGTGAAGCTATTACGCTGAATAATCCGACGAAGACCGGTTATACCTTTGCCGGTTGGACAGGAACCGGTTTGGCAGAAGCTACTACGACCGTTACTATCGCAGCAGGTTCTACCGGCAATAGAAGTTATACGGCAACGTGGAGCAGCACGGCGCCAGCAGGGGATTGTGAGGATCTGTTTGTGGGACAGGCTACAGATAAGTCAACATTCACAGCATCTACGGGTTCTGCTACAACAGCTTTAGGCTCAAACGGAGGAGCTGAATTCTCGAGTGGAGGATACAGCTATTCTGTTAAGCCTAATAGTACAAATGCAATTGTTGCCTCGCCAAAAGCAGGTAAATCCTTTGCGGCAGGTGATAGTTTGATATTTGTGGTTTATAATCATAATGATGGAGCAAAGGAAATGGGCTTCACGTTAGGTTCCGGCACGACAAAGACGTCTGTTGCTGCTAGTACGCTCCATAAATTCCGTATAAAACTGCAAGCAAGTGATATCGTAGATGGTAAAGTAACATTTAATCGCCAAAACGGCGATGATCGTTGGGTAGCAATTACGATTAAGCATTGCGAGGCTGCGTCCTGCGATGGTACTCCTGCGGCACCGACTTCTCCGACAAACGGGGCAACGACGGCAAATACACAAGCGGTAAGTTGGATAGATGCATCGAATGAGAAATGGGATGTGATAGTATCCACTTCGAGTTCCACTCCCGATGCAGGTGATACTCCTACAGCAAGCAATCTGACTTCTAAATCTTATACATTTACCGGTTTGACGGCTTCGACAACTTATTACTGGTGGGTTCGTTCGGTTTGCGACGCTTCGCACAAGAGTGCATGGGTAGCCGGCACAAACTTTGAGACAAGTGCGGCAGGTGAAGATCCTATACCGGCGCTGATCAGTTATTATCTGCAAATGCCAAATAAAAGCACCACCCCTGCTTCACTGAGTACGGATTCAATCATAACTACTCCGGCGAGACTGAAAGGTGATACGCTCAAGAATTTTGTTCCTGTAACCTTAGGCAGCAAATTGAGAATCACAGGTCCTGGAAAAGATGAAAAAAATAGTAAGTATACAGCCAAAATTGGTAAAGTACCAGCAGATTCTACAACGACTGCCGCCAATGAAATAAAACTTGCGTTTGATGTACACGATGACTATGAGTTGAATATATCATCTATTACATTAACAGGTCTTACAGTAGGAGGTGGCAATACACTTACTTATCGCGCGCAAATAAGCGATGGTGTAACGAGCGCTGTCGGTCGCATCGCAACGACAGGCGGTGGCGCCGATCGTACCGTAGTCTTTGAATCCTTCTCAGGTAAGAAGTTCAGCGGAACTGTTACGCTCTCCCTTTGGGTTTGGGGTGTAGATAGTTGCGAGTACCGTCTCAAATCACCTATTCAGATAGACGGAACGCTGACGCGTAAGGCGTCTGCATGTACGATGCCGACCCAGACATTCACCGCGGGTGCTTATACCTTAGGTGGTGCAGCCCTGAATCTGAGCTCATTGTTCAGTTCCAACAGTAGCGGCGCAGTGACTTATTCGGTAGTGAATGCCGGCGGAACGAGTGCCGCGATAGTGGGCAGTTCGTTCACGGCTTCGAATGCAGGTACCGCCACTATCCGCGCCAATCAAGCGGCAGACACAGAAGGAGGACATAACTATTGCGCGAAGAGTATCGAGACGACAATCACCGTTTCGGGTACGTGTACTCCGCAGAGCTTGAGTAAAGTATCAGCAACCAAAGGAACAAGCGGAACGGTAACCGGCTATAACGATGGGCAGTATGCAGGCGACGCAGTTGTCAATTTGTATAGTAAAAGCCCGCAACCCGCCTCTCTTTCTGGAGTTGGCGACGTAGATGGATATAAGATGGGAGACGCCGGCACATCAATCGTCTTTGCAACGCTGAAAGGAACCTCCTTCCAAGAAGGCGATAAAGTTAAGATTGGTATTACCCGTAGAAATGATTTACGTCAAGTAAATTCGAAATACAATATCTTGACAATCTACTACGGAACCGATAAGAGTGACGCTGCTGCATTGACGACGATAACAACCGGAGGCGATAATGATAATGGTGCTACAGATGATGAAGGCGCGGGATTCTATGAATATACCTTGACGGATGGAGATGTAACAACTATCGGCAGCAAGAAAGGTATCGGTTTGTTCCGCGAGAGTGGTGACAATGGTGAGAACCCGTACGTTTATAGCGTAGAGATTCTCGGTTGCCGTGAGTGGGCAGTATGTCCGGCTCCGAATGCAGTGGCAGCCAGCGATGCTACGCATAACAGCGCCGTTCTGACCGTGACTGATGCAGAAGAGACGGACAGCTACGAGTTCTATTACTCGACGAGTAGCACGGCTCCGACGGCAAGCACGGCAGCAACGGCTACGGGTAGTTCGCTGACGAAGACTATCACCGGTCTGAGTGCAAGCACAACGTATTACTACTGGGTACGCTCCAACTGTGGCGACGTGACAAAGAGTGCATGGGTAGCAGGTACGCCGACTTCGTTCACTACATCTGCTGCGGCAAGTACATATAGCGTAACCTATAATGGCAATGGCAAAACCGGCGGTGATGTGCCGACAGATGCTACGGCTTATGAAGAAGGCGATGTAGTAACGGTATTAGGCAACACCGGCAGTTTGGTTAAGACCGGACAGACTTTCCTTGGTTGGAGTACCAATTCGACTCCGGCTAGTGGCATCTTCTATCCGGTAGGCTATAAGTTCGAAATGCCGGATGCGGCTGTGAATCTGTATGCTGTTTGGGGATCAGGTAGTGATTGTATAACAATTACAGACTTTGAGACATCAAGTCACAGTAATAGTAGTAATAATCCCGATTCAGAAGGTAAATATTTCTATGGTTACAAAGGAACAAAAGATGCAGCTCATGCAGTTACCATCACTGCGGTAAATGGCGATTGTATAGGCCAGAACTCTGGTGCTAATTTGAAAGTATATGGAGGGAAATATGTGAATATATATGCAGATAATACCACTACAGGTGGCACACCATCTACATTTACGAATGTAACCTCTGTTTCTATCAAAGCGAAAGTACTGAATGCTTCTTATATAGCGACCTTTGATATTATGGTAGGAAGCACTACCATAGCAGATAATGTATCTTTATCCGCTGCAACTTCTGCATTCCAGACTTATTCGTATAGCGGATTAAATAATCTAAGCGGAAAAATTAAGATTATTAACAATAATGGAGGAAGTTCTTCATATAGTTTCTTGGTAGATGATATAGAAATATGTACAGGTTCAGGAGCGTCTGGCTATACTGTTTCGTTCGATATGAAGGATCATGGTAGTGCAATTGCAGATATTGCGAATGTGCCAAGCGGAAGCAAGATCGGCGCACCGCTACCGGAACCGACCGCAACAGATTGGGACTTCGGTGGATGGTATAAAGAGACCGAATGCACCAATGAATGGAACTTTGCAACTGATGCCGTCAGTGCCAACACTACGCTATATGCTAAATGGAGCAACTGCGCACCGACGATAACCACTCATCCGGTTGCGGCTAACTATAACCAGAATGGTGTTGCTTCGGCTCTGACGGTAGAAGCAGCAACGAACGGCGGCGATCTCCATTACCAATGGTGGGTGAAAGAGAATGACTTGGCGGATGAAGACGGTTCGGTTATCCCGGGTGCGACCGGCATAAGCTTTACGCCGAGCACGGAGCTCTTAGGAACGAGATATTATTACTGCGTGGTATCCAATGACTGCGGCAATGTAAAGACCAATACGGCCGCGGTGACCATTAGAGATACGAAGCCAGACCCGACAGCCGTATGGGATGTAGATGAGCCGACGCACGGCGGTAAAGGGTTTACTTTCTCAGTAATCGCGAAAAACGATGATGGCACCGATCTTTGGGATGGTACATTGACGGAAGAGATGCTGAGTGTTTCCAGCGAAGCGGTATTAGGTACCGTGACGGTGAATGATGAGACGAAGACCATCAGCGGTACGTACGGCGTGAAAGCATCGGCTACCAGCCCTGTGACCTTCTACCTCTTGCTGCCTGCAACGGAGACATTTGCAGCCGCTCGTCTGGATCATGACCAATCGTTCACTGAGTGCGTAGGAGGTGACGGATCTACCCATGATATCCGTGTACTGAAGGCTAATAAGAATATCACCTTTGGAGGTGGAACCGTTTATGGTTGGGATAACCCCGGCGAAGGATTCCTAACAGCCAGCACAGGTGGAACAGTCTCAACTGCCAAAGCAGGAACAAAGATGGAGAGCGTCTTCGACACTGTTTATAATACGAATAAAAAAGCCTTTTGGGTAATGCCTTACGCAGCAGGAATAAAGAAGATCAAAGTGTATGGCGACGTTCGTGTTAAAGAGTTAGTGGTAAGCAATGTACGCAAAGTGACGTCATTTACCTCCGGCAAAGATGCAAACAATATTGCCTTCAGTGCAGCTTATGAAGGCGGAGGTGATAATGTGGCATCAACCGGTTACCACTGGTTTGAGATCATTCTTGAGGATGCTTTGGATGCCAACGACATCATCTATTTTACCGTATCGGAGAACTTCCAAATAAGCGGTGTGCGCGTCACGGAAGGCACGTCGAGCGGTTCGCTTTATACCTCTCTGGAATGGAGCAATAGTGACGCTATTGCAGGAACGGTAAATAAGAACGAAGGAGATGCAGACTTTAGTATCACGGCAACCCGCAGCGGAACAAATGCCGTCAACTCAAATGCTTCTCTAGGTGCAATTAGTTATAATAGCAGCAAACCTGAAGTGGCAACGGTAGATGCAGCAACCGGCAAGATCCATATAGTAGCCGCAGGTACGACGGATATCAAGGCAACTTTGGCAGCCAGCGGCTGCTACAAGAAAGCGGAGATTACTTATTCTCTGGTTGTAGCAGAATATGTCTGTGCAGAGGCGGCAGGTACCGTAATCATTAAGAGTGAACCGGATTGTGCCAATAAGGTACTAACTGTAACAGGATTTGAAGAAGGTGCCACTACTTTCCAATGGTACAAAGACGGCGAGGTAATTACCGGTGCGATATCGCAAGACTATACAGCTACTGCATCCGGTACGTACTCTGTTTCAACCCAAAAGACCTGTGCTGTGATGTCTGCAAATAGCATTACTTTGACGTTTGATGCAGCAACGGCAACAAAGATCGTGGATGAGTGGTACGTGAAAAACGATCGCCGTACGCCGGATATAGCATTGGTACAGACTACCAATGCGACCGGCTTTACGGTAACAACAGGCTCTCCTGCATCGGATATTACAAGTACGGGTATAGGCGGCTGTACGTTCGAACTGAAAGAGGATGGTATCATCTATCTGCACGGTACTACTTCTACCGGTGCAGCGCCAAGCGGTATGACCCCGGGCGATATGACCATCACGATTACAGCTACGGCATGTAGCAACGCAGCTCCGTTAAACATCGTTCTGCATATACAGCCGGAAACAGCCAAGCCGACTATCGCCTTCGTAGTAGATGGAACATTGCGCAAAGACGGCGGTACAGCAACTTCCGTATTAGAAGCCAAGACAAGTGAACGTCCGATTTGGAAATACTTGGCCAACACATTTGCCCTGACCGGCTGCAATGCTTACTGGTCAGTCGATAGCAAGGAGTTGCGGCAGTACTATTCGCAGTTCGATGCTATCCTCATCACCGATGACCCGAATACCTCAACCAGCGGAACGGGCGGGGTATCGTATGTGAAAGCTTTCGGTACGATGGTGGATGTTCGTCCGGTACTGACTTTGGAGGCATACGTAGGTAAATTCAAAGACGGCGGATGGCATGTCTATGACGCTACGCCGACTTCTCCGAACCCCCGTCAAGTAGAGATGAAACTGGAGTGTAAGAATCATGATATCTTCAGAGGCCTGGATCCGGATGCCAGCGCGAATGTACGTACTACAACTGATGAATACGGCAACGAGTATTGGCACGTCATCATGGTAGATACCACGCTCAGCCCGTATCATAACACCAAGGATGACTATGAGGCACTGCCGGCGCTGCAAGGCTTTGACAGAACCAAGTTCAGCAACATGTTAGGCGTAGGTACTATCTTCGGTGAGAAACTGCAAGCCGGCGTGGAGCGTCAGGAGGAACCTGCGGCACGTATGATGATCCTCGGTGTGCAGAACAACGCCATGGCGGCTTTGACTAATGAAGGAAAGCTGGTTATCAAGAATGCGCTGGAATACCTGCTCAAGACCAACATGGAAGACGTGAACGACTGCTCGAACTACTTCACAAATGCAGATGGCGATAGTCAATGGGGCAATGGCGCTAACTGGACTCGTGGCGAAGTGCCGGATTTCGAGACGCGTGCACGTATCCTTAAACCTGTTATTATCGGTGATGGTACAACGGCAATCGCTGCACGAGTAGATATTGCTGCAAGCGGTGAGAGCAAGCATGTGGACGGGGAATGTAACGGTAGCGTGACCATCAATCCTACCGGTGCGCTGATAGTAGGCGGCAAGATCCGCAGAGCTGATGCTCCTCGCTACGGTATAGATGACCTGATGCCGACCGAAAACAGCGACCTGATAGTGAAAGCATCCACCACAGCACCGCATAACCAAGGAGCACTCATCTTCAATAATACAGATGGTGACACTCATGCAGTAGTGGAGATGTGGAACCCGTCGCACTGGGAGATGGATGGTGGCAAGAAAAAGAAATACTGGTCGTACGTAGCAGTGCCTATACAGGAAGCGGACATACCGAACTTCTTCTGGTACGGCTTCACCTATCTCTACGATGAGACTTCCGGCTGGATCAAGAAAGGTGACGGCACTGTATTATATCCGTTCCAAGGTATCGGTGCTTCGTTGCAAACAGGTAATATGGAGACCTTCTATGGTCCGCTGGCAACCACTGAGAGTCAAGACATCACGCTGACAGTAACAGCAGGGAAAGGACAGGGAATGAACCTGATAGGTAACTCTTGGACCGCTCCTATCCAGATTGCGAACTTCGAAGAAGACGACTTTGGTGATGCTACAGCTGAGGTTTGGGTATTCAATACCGGACACACTAACGATGGTCATACTACTGTGACGGACGGTTCTTCCGGTACGACTACCGCCGGTCAATGGCAGACAATACCTATCGGCATAGCCGGACTGAATACCTATACCGGGCTGAAAGTCATTCCGGCAATGCAGGCATTCGAGGTGAACACCGCGACTGCGACAACGCTCCATCTGGATTATGACCGTCTGGTACGCACTGGCCGCACGAACCTCAACGAGCCGATGCGTGCGCCGCGCCGCAGTGCCGCTAAGCAGATAGAGGCTACGATGCGCGTTCGCGTCAGTGGAGAGTTGACCCACACGGATGTTTATCTGCTCAAGGATGCTCGCTTCTCGGATGCGTTCGATAATGGCTGGGACGGTCATTACCTCTCCGGCGACGATCGCTCGGCTCAATTGTACGCGATAAGCGAAGAGGAAGGAAAGTTGGCATTCCTGGCTCAACCGGAGATAGAAGGAACGGTTCTCGGTTTTGCTCCGAGCAAGGACGGTAATGAATATACTTTCAGTTTCTCGTATGACGGAGACGAAGAGTATTACCTCAATGACCTGAAATTGACGAGCTCAACGCTGATTAGTGGCGAAAACAGTTACATGTTTACGTATGAGGAAGGCGATACGAACCGCTTCTACATCAGCCGTCAGCCGCTGGGTGCACCTGCTATCACTACGGGTGTGGATGAAGTTCGTGAGGAAGCGAAACCGCGTAAGTTTATTTATAATGATAAAATGTATATATTGTTTAACGGCCGCGTCTTTGACGCAACAGGAAAGGTAGTTAAGTAATGGTTGAATGAATTAATGAATGAAAGAATTAATGAGTGAAAGAATTAAAGAGGAAAGAATTATGAAAAGCATTATGAAAACTATCTTGCGTAATACAAAATTAGTGATGATCCTGGCTTTCCTGCCGGCGCTGCTCAGCGCCGCGCAGGCACAAGCTGTGGACTATAAGAGTACGTACAAAGGAGTGAGATATGAGCAACCATATCAACAGGTGGAGTATAAAGTAGCCACGACGGCTACTGCTCCGATGGCGGGTTTCCAATCCACGAGTGCTTATTCAGGGCAATTAGGCGGAAGTGAGCAACCTATGTTGAATAGCGATGGAACCGTGAATAGCGCAGCATACGGGGTCGGCCGCAGTCTTCGTCGTGATACAGGAAGTCCGAGCGGCGGTATCGATCCACCGGATGAGGAAGATGAAGTACAGAACGGTACTCCCCTCGGCGATGTCGTCTGGCCGCTGATGCTGCTCCTTTGCGCGTACGCGGGATATAAAAAGGTACGCGCGCGGAAAGAGGCGTGACCCCAAGGTCAAAAAGTGCAGATTTGATCCATAATCTGCACTTTTTATTTGCATATTTCAAAAAAAAGCCGTACCTTTGCAGCGAAAAACGCAAAACCAATAGAATTATGGATGCAACTGTACAACAAAAATCTGCTTTCAATCCGGTTCAGCTTCATCTGTTAAAGATGTTCTCCGTAGATAAAGCGGAACAAGGATTGTTAGAGTTAAAGGACGTCTTGTATAAGTACTATTCTGCAAAAATGCAAAATCGCCTGAATGAGTTGTGGGACAATGGAGAATTGGATCAGGCTCGTTTGGATGAAATCAATCAGATGGACTTGCATCACCTTGACTGATTATGCGTATAGTACTTGATACAAACTGTTTGATTCAAAGCATAGCGCCTCGCAGTCGATACTACGAGGTGTGGTTGTCGCTTGTTAATGGCAAAAATACGCTATGTGTGTCTAATGAAATCATTATGGAGTATTTGGAAATACTTCAGCGGCTAACGGATCATGACACGGCGGAGACGGTCATTAAAACAATCATAAATAGTCCTTTTGTTGAGTTCGTTACTCCCTATTATGCGTTTGAATTGATAGTTCAGGATCCGGATGATAATAAGTTTGTGGATTGCGCGATAGCTGCAGGTGCCCGGTTTATTGTTTCCAATGATCATCACTATGATGTTTTGAAGGGAATCGATTATCCCCCTATAGAAGTTATTAAGCTTGAGGAATTCCTTCCTCTCGTACGCAGTCTAATCTAAAAGTGCAGGTTTGATTCATAATCTGCACTTTTTATTTGCATAATTCAAAAAAAAGCCGTACCTTTGCAGCGAAAAACGCAAAACCAATAGAATTATGGAAGATGTTGTATTAAAAATGCCTGCAACAGACGTAGCCCTGATAATGCAGTTTGCGAGCCGCATGGGATGGATAATTGAGAGCCATCGTAATCCTGTTGCCCGCTTTATACAAGCATGCTCCAGCAACAATACAGACGTGTTG
>OCTW013406624.1_pt1 | contig 17737 bp, 11 predicted proteins | sample 1539671 | NCBI WGS metagenome assembly OCTW01 (sample SAMN02144230, study PRJEB22623) | gut metagenome | biome: sheep rumen | host: Ovis aries | place: New Zealand
GGGAATTAGAGGAATAGTTACTATCGGCACTGTTTAAGCTTGACCAAAGACTTGCAGAAGCCTCCTAAACAAATTTGTTATATGGAAGTGGCAGTAACTTATTCAGAGTTACGAATAAACGAGTGAAATGCAAAAGGAAAGCTAGATCAGCGAGATGGTTGGCGAAGGCCGGTGGTTGTTCGTGGACTTCTGGGCCTCATGGTGCGGTCCCTGCCGTGCAGAGATGCCCAACGTTCTGGAGGCTTACAACAAGTATCACGCCAAGGGCTTCGAGGTCGTCGGCATCTCGTTCGACGAGAAAAAAGAGGCATGGGTGAAGGCCATTGGACAAATCAACATGCCTTGGATGCAGCTCTCCGACCTGAAAGGGTTCAACTGCGTTGCCGCTCCCATCTATGAGATTGATGCCATTCCCGACAACCTCCTCATCGACCCGCAGGGTAAGATCATTGACCGTGGCCTTCGTGGTAAGGAACTCCAACGCCGCCTGCAGGAGATTTTCGGAGAGTGAGTCTTTCCTTGTCAGTACAACACACTCGTTTTTGGGTAAGAAATGGCGGGTGTGTTGTTCTGACAAACATCATTGGAATGTAATATTCAGGCGTGATTTATGCCATGTTTTTTGCGTATAAATGACGAGCGAAAAGGTTCGTTTTTCTATCTCGTGATGGCATAATAGACAATAATCGTGAGGAAAAACGGCAGTATTGCTGATGGAAACCGCCAGTTTTTGTAAATGAATCCATTGGATTCGTTCAACGATTCCAATGATTTTGTCCAACGATTCCATTGGAATGGTCTCGCAAAACCATTGGCTTCCTTAGAGTAAACTGGCAGTTTTGTTAGAAAAGAACGCCATTTAAACCTAATTAAATTGGCGTTTAAAGTGAAAAAAACTGCCAATTTAAAATGATAAAACCTAGATTCTTATCGTCAAAAGCGCCATTTTTCATTTTTGAGAGTGGCTTGCTTTTTGCAACAGATTGTTAGTCAGAGAGTTGTAAAATGTGTTCAAGAATCGTTTGTTTTGCTCTGTGAAGTACTTTGCAGGAGAGTTTTTAAGTCTCAGTGTTCAACTTTCGCAAGCCATTGTCTTACCGCATAATAAACGTTAAACAATGAGTACAAAAGCGCGGTTGATGCTTATTATATATAAATAGGTGGACGAAAGTCTGCCTCCGAAAAACGAATCAAAAAGAAAACAACCGATGAATGAAGAGTTGAACGAAAAAGAACTCACCCTGCTGGCGGAGCAGAACCGTCGGCGGCTTGTGGATGTTGTATACCGTGCCAAGGCCGGCCACATTGGCGGCGACCTGTCGTGTCTGAATGTGATGACCGCCCTCTATTTCAACGTGATGCGCGGTCTTGACGCCAAGAACCCGAAGGCTCCGGAGCGCGACCGCTTTGTGCTGAGCAAGGGCCACTGTGTAGAGGCCCTCTACGTGACGCTAGAGGCGAAGGGCTTTCTGAGCAGCGAGGTGCTCGACACGCTTGGACAGTACGGAAGTATCCTGTCGGGACACCCCACGATAGAAGTACCGGGCATTGAGGTGAACAGTGGCGCGCTGGGCCATGGACTGAGCATCGGCGTGGGCATGGCCATTGCGGCCAAGATGGACCAGAAGAGCTGGCGCACCTTTGTCCTGATGGGCGACGGCGAGCAAGGCGAGGGTTCCATCTATGAAGCAGCCATGGCTGGTAACCGCTATCATCTGGACAACCTCGTGGCCATCATCGACCGCAACCACCTGCAGATCAGTGGCGACACCGAGAACGTGATGCCTCTTGACAGCATTCGCGACCGATGGACCGCCTTTGGATGGGACGTGAAGGAGATGAACGGCGACGACATGGCGGATATTCTGAGCACATTCTCACAGATAGACTACACGAATGGCCGTCCGCATCTGCTGATCAGCCACACCACGAAAGGACGCGGCGTGTCGTTCATGGAAGGCATTGCCAAGTGGCATCATGGCGTGCTCAACGAGCAACAGTGGCGCGACGCCTTGGCCGAGATAGACGAAAGAATTGCGGCGATGCGTGCCTAACGGAGTTTTTGGACAGAAATTACCATAATTATTATAATTCTTTTGCGGAACGCATTTCACTTTTCACTTATCACTTTTCACTTAATGTATCAATCCCCTACAAATAGAAGAAAAAATGATAGCTTGCAGAAAAATGTTTACTGACACGTTGCTTGAACTGGCACGTGAAGACAAGGATATTATTGCTGTGACAACCGACGCGAGAGGGTCGGTTACGTTGGGCGACTTCGCCAACAATCTGCCCTCGCAGTTCGTGGAATGTGGCATTGCCGAACAAGATGCCGTGGGCATCTCTGCCGGTCTGGCCCATTCCGGAAAGAAGGTGTTCTGCTGTGGCCCGGCTTGTTTCTATGTGGCCCGCTCTCTGGAGCAGGTGAAAGTAGACCTTGCCTACAGCGAGAACCCCGTAACCATATTGGGCGTGAGTGGCGGCGTGGCCTATGGCGCGCTGGGCGCTACCCACCATTCGCTGCACGACATTGCAGCCTTGCGCACCTTTCCCGGCATGACCATCTGTCTGCCCAGCGACTGGCGCGTGACGCGGAAACTCGTGCGTTTCCTCGTTGACTATCAGAAGCCATGCTATGTCAGGGTGGGTCGTGCAGCGGTGCCCGATGTCTATGCCGACGACGACTTCTGCTTTGAACCTGGCAGGGCCATCACCGTTTTAGACGGCACCGACGTCACCATCGTCGCTACCGGCGAGACTGTCTACCATGCGTGGCAGGCAGGCTTGCAGCTGAAGCAGAAAGGCATCAGTGCCCGCGTGCTCGACATGTCGTGGATAAAGCCGTTCGACGAAGAAGCCATCCGTAAGGCAGCCCGCGAGACCGGACGTTTGGTCACCGTGGAAGAGCACAGCCAGTTTGGCGGTCTCGGCGCCATGGTGTGTGAGGTGCTTTCGGAAAACCCCGTGCCCGTGCGCATCATCGGCATTCCCGACGAAAACGTCGTGCATGGTTCTTCGCCTGAGATATTCCATCACTATGGCCTCGACGCCCAAGGAATTGAAGCATCAGTATTCGATTTCCTGAGATAAAGAACAATCCAGCCATGAAGAGAATCATCGCAATCGACCAAAGCACGTCATCGACCAAGGCCATGCTCTTCGACGAGCAGTGCAAGTTGCTGAACCGTTGCAACGTAGATCATCGGCAGTATTACCCCCAGACAGGTTGGGTGGAACACGACGCAGAAGAGATTTATCGCAACATGGTGGAGGCCATACGCAAGGTCGTAGAGACAAATGCTGAGCGCATAGCGCCCACTTGTCAGTATGCTCTCGCCATCACCAACCAACGCGAAACCGTCGTCGTCTGGAACAAGCATACAGGAACGCCCATTGCCAATGCAGTGGTGTGGCAGGACACCCGCGGTGCAGAACTGTGTAGGCAGCTGCGCGGCAACGATGCCATCAGGCAGATGGTGATGGAGAAATCGGGCCTGCTCATTGACCCGAACTTCTCTGCCAGTGGCGTGAAGTGGCTGCTCGACAACATCGACGGTGCCCGCAAAGAGGCCGAGGATGGGCAGTTGCTCATGGGAACCATAGACACCTGGCTCATCTGGAAACTCACGGACGGAAAGAGTTTCTACACCGATACGACCAATGCGTCGCGCACCATGTTGTTCAACATCCACACCATGACGTGGGACGACGACCTGCTGCGCCTTTTCCAGATACCATCGTCGATGCTCCCCGAGGTGCTGCCCTGCGACGCCGTCTACGGAGAGACCACCGTGGAAGGACTGTTCCCGCAGCCCATCACCATCGCCGGTGTGCTTGGAGATTCCCATGGGGCACTGGTGGGGCAGATGTGCTTCAGCAACGGGTCGGGTAAGGTGACCTATGGCACAGGCTCCAGCGTGATGGTCAATATAGGAGAACAGCCGCTGGCTCCCCCAGAAGGACTCGTCACGTCGGTGGGCTTTTCTGCTCTCGGCAAACACTTCTATGGATACGAAGGCAACATCTACAGCACGGGTGCCACGCTGAAATGGATGGCCGACCAGATGAAGATGGTGGCCCATCCTGCCGACATCGAGCAGGAAGCCATCAGCGTGCCCGACAATGGAGGCGTGTATATCATTCCCGCTTTCTCAGGGCTAGGCGCACCATGGTGGCAGAGCCAGGTCAAGGGAGCGGTGTTCGGTCTCACCTTCGCCACCACGAGGGCACACTTCCTGCGTGCAGCCCTCGAGAGCATTGCCTATCAGGTGAAGGACCTCGTTGACTGCATGACACGAGCCACGGGGGCAGCCCTTCAGGAGATATGTGCCGATGGAGGTCCCACCAACAACTCCTTCCTCATGCAATGGCAGGCCGACCTTCTGGACGCACCTGTCGTTTGCACCGAGGTGGAAGATGCGTCTGCGCTGGGGGCCGTCATCATGTGCGGTTTTGCGCAGGGGCTTTGGCATACATTCGAAGAAGTGGTGCCGATGCGGAAGGTGACAAAGGTCATCGCTCCGCAACATCACGCCGACACCCTTCCTTTCTACAAGGAATGGCGCGACTACGTAAAGAACCTTATCCAACGTTGAGAAGAACAAGGAAGCGGAAAAGACTATCGTCCAAACTCCCAAACTCCCAAACTCCCCAAACTCCCAAACTCCCCAAAGGATATCATTAATCGTTAATCACTCATTTATAATAATCATTCCTAATCATAGAATATGAGAAACCAGAAAACTTGTTTCGGAGTCATCATAGGCACACGAGCCTATTTCAACTCCGAGTTAGCACGCGACGTACGAAAGCAGCTCCTGAAGACCATCACGGAGCAGGGCTATGAATACGTCATCCTGCCTGAAGACGCCACACCGACAGGCAGCAGTAGCATTGAAACGCGCGAGGACGGGCTGAAGGTCGCAAGGCAGTTCCGTGAGCATCGCGACGAAATCGATGGCATCATCATCTCACTGCCCAACTTCGGCTTCGAAATCGGCATCATCAATGCCATCAGCGATGCCGAGCTCAATGTGCCCATCCTTGTGCAGGCATGCGACGACGAGAATGACAAGGTAGACCTCGACAGCCGGCGCGATGCCTTCTGCGGAAAAATCTCCGTATGCAATAATCTCTATCAGTATGGCATTCCTTTCACCGATACGACGCTCCATACCTATTCCATCTACAGCGAACTGCTGGCTCAGGATATCAACCGCTTTGCAGCCATCTGTCGCGTCGTCAATGGCTTGCGCCATTGTCGCATCGGTCAGATTGGCACGCGGCCTCTTGGCTTCAATACCTGCCGCGCCAGTGAGAAACTCTTGCAGCGCACAGGCATTACCGTAGTGCCAGCTGATCTCAGTGAGATTCTTTTTGCAGCACAGAAAATCGGCGACGATGACCCCAGGTTCAAGGCCATGTGTGAACGAACCGCCAGCTACGCCTCCGTGCCCGACGAGTATCGCGACAAACTGTCGAAGCAGGCGAAGTTCAGTGTGGCGGTGGAGCAATGGATTGCCGACAACGATGTACAGGCAGTGGCCATTCAGTGCTGGGACTCACTCGAGCAGAACTACGGCTGTGCCCCATGCGTCACGATGTCCATGCTTAGCGACAAACTGATTCCGGCAGCATGCGAAACCGATATTGCAGGAGCCGTGTCCATGTATGCGCTTTCGCTGGCATCAGGACAAGCGCCGGCGTTGCTCGACTGGAACAACAACTTTGCAGAGGACCGCAACAAGTGCGTATGCACCCACTGCGGCAATTTCCCACGTTCGTTCGTTGGCAACAACAACCTCCGGCTCGGACCATTGGGCGTGCTGGGTAGGACCCTTGGAAAGATCAATACCTTCGGTGCTGTATACGCGAAGGTGTCAGAAGGACCGTTCACCTTCTTCCGACTGTCTACAGACGACCCCAAGGGCACCATCAAGACCTATCTTGGAAAAGGAACCATCACCAACGATCCGTATGGCATGGACGGGTGCATTGCTGTCACGAAGGTGGACAACCTGCAGCAGCTCATGAAGTTCATCTGTAAGAACGGCTTCGAACACCACGTTGCCATGTGCCGCACTGATGTGGTTGACATCCTCAGTGAAGCCATCAACACCTACCTGCACTGGGATTGCTATGTGCACGAATAAACCTTTTTAAGTGAAGAGTCTTTATAAGTGAAGAGTCTTTATAAGTGAAGAGTGAAAAGTGAAGAGTGAAGAATTTCCTGCCGCCGTTCATTTACCCTACATGAACTCCGGAAGGAAATTCTTCACTTCTCACTTTACATCCCCCTCGGGGGCTTGGGGGGCTTCTCACTTTTCACTCTTCACTTAACAGACTCTTTCTTCTTTTTTTGTAAAATTCTTCACTCTTCACTCTTCACTCTTCGCTTTTTTTTATACCTTTGCAGCCGATTATTATCAATTAGGTGTAAAAAACAACAGTAAAGTAAAAGATGAAAGCATTTGTATTTCCCGGACAGGGAGCACAGTTCGTAGGAATGGGAAAAGACCTCTACGACACGAATCCGAAAGCCAAGGAACTCTTCCAGAAGGCTAACGACATCCTCGGATACTCCATCACCGACATCATGTTCAATGGTACTGACGAAGAACTCAGGCAGACCAAGGTTACACAGCCTGCAGTCTTCTTACATAGCGTCATTTCAGCACTCTGCATGGGCGATGAATTCAAACCCGACATGGTTGCCGGTCACTCGCTCGGAGAGTTCTCGGCACTCACTGCCGCCGGAGCACTCAGCTTCGAGGATGGTCTGAAACTGGTATATGCCCGTGCCATGGCCATGCAGAAGGCTTGCGAGGCTGCTCCCTCTACCATGGCAGCCATCATCGCACTGCCCGACGAGAAGGTCGAGGAGATTTGCAAGGAAGTGAGCCGCGAAGGCTGTGTCGTCGTACCGGCCAACTACAACTGTCCTGGACAGCTCGTCATCAGCGGAAACATTGAAGCCATCGATGAGGCTTGTGCCAAACTGAAGGAAGCTGGTGCCAAGCGCGCTCTGCCACTCAAGGTGGGTGGCGCTTTCCACTCACCACTTATGCAGCCTGCCAAGGACGAACTACAGGCCGCCATCGAGCAGACGGAGATTAAACAGCCCAACTGTCCTGTCTACCAGAACGTAGACGCACTGCCTCACACCGATCCCGCAGAAATCAAGAAAAACCTCATCGCTCAGCTCACAAGCAGCGTCAGGTGGACGCAGTCGGTGCAGAACATGATTGCCGACGGTGCTGATGATTTCACGGAATGCGGACCAGGAAAGGCTCTGCAAGGCATGATTGTAAAGATTTCTCGCGACGTCAACGTACACGGCATCGCCTGACCACAAAACTAATCGGTCTGGAGGTAGTCACCTCCAGACCTTTCCATGCAAACTACTGAAAACTATGAAACAAGAGAAAATCATCATCTACCAGATATTCACACGCCTGTTCTCCAATCGCAACACCACATGCAAACCAGACGGAACACTTCAGGAGAACGGATGTGGAAAGATGAACGACATTGACAGCGCAGTGCTCAGCAACATCCGCAAGCTCGGCGTCACCCATGTGTGGTTCACTGGCATCATCCGCCATGCCACGCAGACCGACTATTCTGCTTACGGCATTCCCCGTCAGCACGATGTCGTGGTGAAAGGCAAGGCTGGGTCGCCCTACGCCATTACCGACTACTACGACGTGGACCCCGACCTGGCTGTGAACGTTGACAAGCGCATGGACGAACTGCAGGATTTGATTCGTCGCACACATCAGGCTGGGCTCAAGGCCATCATCGACTTCGTGCCCAATCATGTGGCGCGAGAATACAAAAGCATCTGCAAGCCCGAGGGCATCAAAGACCTGGGAGAGAACGACGACCCCACAAAGCATTTCTCTACAGCTAATAACTTCTATTATTGCTGGGGACAGCCTCTCGATCTCTCAAATATCGTCAGCCAAACGACAAACCCATACAATGAGCTTCCCGCCAAGGCCACAGGCAACGACCAGTTCTCCAACAAGCCCACACCCAACGACTGGTATGAAACCGTCAAGCTCAACTACGGCATTGACTACTGCGATGCAGGAGGTCGTTCAGAGCATTTCGACCCCATTCCAGACACATGGAACAAGATGACCGACATACTCCTTTTCTGGGCACAAAAAGGCGTCGACGGTTTCCGTTGTGACATGGCTGAGATGGTGCCCGCCGCCTTCTGGGCGTGGGCAACCGACAAGGTGAAATATCGCTATCCGGAGAAGATATTCGTTGGAGAGGTCTACGACCCTAACCAGTATGACCGCTACATCGGTGCTGGTTTCGACTATCTCTATGACAAGGTGGGCATGTATGACTGCCTGCGCGACGTCATTTGTGGAATGCGTCCCGCTGCCGATATTACGCGCCAATGGCAGACAACCGACCGTCTGCGGCCGCACATGCTCTATTTCCTTGAAAACCATGATGAACAGCGCATCGCCAGCAGTTTCTTTGCCGGTGAGGCCATGAAGGCCATTCCCGCCGTCTACGTCAGCGTGCTGCTCTATAGCAATCCCTTCATGCTCTATGCCGGACAGGAGTTTGGCGAAGCCGGCATGGACGAGGAGGGCTTTAGTGGAAAGGACGGGCGCACCACCATCTTCGACTATTGGTGCGTTCCATCGCTCATGCGCGGCTATTTCGACAGACGGCGTATGAAGAAAAGTGAGCGCAGTCTGATGACCATCTATCAGAACATCCTGAACATGGCCATCAACGAAAAGGCAATCCGGGAGGGTGACTCCTTCGACCTGATGTATGTGAACCCGCAGTTGGCCGAACAGCAGTTTGCCTTTATTCGCAAAGCCGATGACGAGATGATTCTCGTGGTGGCCAATTTTGGCTCATTCGACGTTGCCACCTCTGTCGTTGTGCCCAGTCATGCGTTCACCCATCTGATGATTCCGGAAATGGAAGCCACTGCCGTCGACCTCGTCACCAAAGAGCAGATGAAAGTGGTGCTGCGTCCTGACAAACCGCTTCCCATCACCATTGGTGCATTGTCGGCTCGAGTCTACAAATTCATGATTAATCATAAATAACACTGAGCATCAATAATGATGATGGCTCTATACCAATAAAGCAAACACGCCTTATGAACGAACACAACAAAGATGAGTTTCCCCCCAGCCACACGGCGGAACACTTGCTCAACCAGCTCATGGTGCGCATGTTTGGCTGTGAACGCTCAAGCAACGCCCATATAGAGCGCAAGAAAAGCAAGATCAGCTATATTCTAGAGCGGAAACCCGACCGAAAGGTCGAGAAGGAAATCGAACGTCAGATGAATGAACTGATAGATCAGGACATGCCCGTGTCGTTCGAATTCGTCACACGCTCAGAACTGGAGAAGCTTGTACGAGAGGCCGCGCCTGGTTCGCCTGACGCGTTGTTGTCTGCAGACAGACTTCCCGACGATGCGCCAGACACTATTCGTTTGGTCAGAATCGGTGACTACGACGTCTGTCCGTGCATTGGCAAGCATGTGCGCTCAACGGCTCAGATTGGCCGGTTCGAGATGCTTGGCACCAATTGGGACGAAGCTCAGCGCTCGTTCCGTATTCGATTTAAGGTAGTATAGCAGTCGTTGGGTGTTAGGTGATGGTTGTTAGATGTTGGGGAATAGTTGATAGGTGCTTTAAAGCCACCAATACCCAACGAATTAAGACGACACACCATCACCCAACCCCCAACTCCTTATTCTCAAAACCACTTCATCAGTCCGCGCAGGTAGCCAGTCAGTTCGTGGCCCATTTTCTCTTGCTGCCACACACTGGGATGCCAGTCGGCACCGATCATCAGGTCGCCATTTTGTGGTGTCATGTCAAAGCGGTACACATTTTCGTCTCCTTGATGATGGGCATCGTTAGCCACTTTGTCTAAGGCTGCCTTCACGATTGACAGTTCCTTGCCGTTGAGCATGGCTCCCGTGAGGAATACGATTTTCGCCTGCGGATACTTCGACCGCAGCGTCTTCAGGAAATCTCCGTAAGCCTTCTCAAGCCTTTTCTGGTCGGCAGTGCCGGTCGATGTGTCGTTGGTGCCCAGATTGATGCACACCACATCGGGCGTGAAACGGCTGAAATCCCATAGCTGCGACTTGTCATGATAGTTCGTGTAAGGGTATTCGTTCGGCATGTTGTCGCTGTTGCCGGTCTTTGGTCCGTCGTAGTTGCGATAGATGCCTATCCCGCTTCGTGCCACAACCTGATACTGAGCCCCGAGTGCCCTTGCCGTACGGGCGGCGTAGGTGTAGTAGTGGTTCTCTGTCTCATAGCTGAAATGCTCGCTGGGATTGGTGCTCTCCACGCCATAGCCGCATGTGATGCTGTTGCCAATGAATTCAATGCGGCGGTCGGGCAGGGGAGGAGAGGCAACAAGCTGGCACCCTTTGTCGAGCCAGAACCCTCGAAACTCTGGCCGCAACTCATAGCCTTCAATGCAGTAGGTGATGTGTGCACGATGCGTGCCCTTGGGCAATGCCGTGGCCAGACAGACAATGCTGTCTTGCTGTCCGCGGAAGGCTACCTTGAAGGGTTCTGCATCATCTATCTGTACCATGAAGTAGCCGCTCTCAGGCTTGGCCATCATGCGCAGGCTGGTGCCTTGGAACGATGCGATAATCTGCACGCCTGGGTACACGAAATAGGGGCGTTCAGGGTTGGAGAAGTTGATGCGTCCCACATACTGTATGTTCTTGTCGGTGGGACTGACAAAGTTTCCGCAGGGCGAGAGGTGCTGGGCTTCCATGCATAGGGAAAGCATGGCTGCAACAGTAATCAGCAGCCCTCGGCAGCTCACTGCTGCCAGTCTTTGATTCTTTATTATTTTCATTTTTCTTTTTCGTTTATCATTTAGGCACGTCGTGCCGCAGTATATCGCGACTCTACTTATTTGATGTTTGCTACAATTGTCTGCAGCTTGTTGTCGGCCGATGATGTTCCCACCATGATCTGGTGTTTACCTGGCACAACGCGCATCGTGTTGCTCTTGGTGTCCCATAGTTCGAAGCGTTCGCGCGGCAGGTCAATCTCCACCATCTGCGTTTCACCGGGCTTCAGGTTCACCCGCTTGTATGCTCGCAGTGTCTTCTGTGGTCCCTCTACGTCGCGTGGGTTTCTTACGTACACCTGTACCACCTCGGTGCCTTCTCTGCTGCCAGTGTTCTTAACGCTTACACATACTTTTCCGTTTTTGTAGCTTGGCTTGCCCAGAGCGAATGTGGTGTAGCTGAGTCCGTGGCCGAAGGGGAAGAGCGGCTGTCCATTGAAGTATCGGTAGGTGCGGTTGCTCATGTGGTAGTCCTCGAAGTCGGGCAGTTGCTCGGTGTTCTGGTAGAACGTGATGGGCAGCTTGCCACTTGGGTTGTAGTCGCCGAAGAGAATGTCGGCCAGTGCCTCACCTCCGCGTTCACCGCCATACCATGCCTGCACGATGGCGTCAGCGTTCTGGCTTTCTGGCACCAGTGCAATGGCGGAGCCCGAGCAGTTCACGTAGACCACACGCTTGCCTGCCTGATGGAGAGCGGCTATCATTTCGCGTTGCACGCGTGGTAGTTCGATGCTGGTGCGGTCGCCACCGCGGAAGCCCTCTTCGTTCACTTTCATCTCCTCACCTTCCAGACGTGGGGATATGCCGCCTACGAAAACTACTACGTCGGCGTCGCCCACCTGTCTGAGGATGGCAGGCATCGAGGTCTCCTGTTTCTGCGCAATGTCAAGACCGAAGAGCGCCAGTCCCACCTGCTGTATGTAGTTGGCCTCGATATGGTAGGTCTGTCCGGCCTTCACGTTTCTCTTGAACTGTTTGTACACTACGCCGTGGCCATTCCACTTGTCGTATAGCGTATCACCGTCGAAGATAACGCCGAGATAGTCCTCAGCAGCAACGTTGAGTGTGATTTCACAGTCCTCTTTGGGGCAAAAGTCGGCCTCGTAGCGTGCCGAGAAGTGCTCCAGGGATACGCCAGGAGCAAAGGCCGTGTTGCCGCCGTTGTTCAGGTTGATGAGCGACGTGTTCACCGTCGTGGCAGCCGGTTCTCCCTCAAAGCTCTCGTTGTTCCAGTAGGAGGCTTTCACGCCTTGCCGTCCGTCGGGCGTCTGCAGACTGTTGAACAGGCTCTCAAACACCTCGTTGCGTGTCAGACTGCAGCCCTGCACGAAGCGTGCCGATGGCGCTTTCTGCCTGATGCCTTGCAGGATGGTGATGGTTTGTGTGGGTGTTCCCGTGTAGTTGCCCCACAGCATGGTGGAGTCGTTGGCGTTGGGTCCCATGACCACGATTTTCTGATTCCGACTCAGTGGCAGTACGTTGTTGCGGTTCTGCAACAGTGCCATGCCTTCACGTGCCACTTGCAGCGCCAGTTCCTTGTGCTCTTTGCTGGCCACCACGCTTATGGGGATGCGCGTCCAGGGCACCAGTTCGTCCTTGTCGAAGTCTCCCAGTTCGAATCGTCCCACCAGCAGTCGTTTCAGGCTGGTGTTGATTTGTTCCTCGGTAATCTTGCCTGCCTTCAGTGCTTCGGGCAGTGACTTGTATTCGCTGCCACACTCCACGTCGGTGCCCGCAATGACAGCCGAGGCGGCGGCATCGGCCTTAGTGGGTGAGAAACCGTGATAGCCGGGAGCCCAGAAGTCGCGAATGGCGCCGCAGTCGCTGGTTACCAGTCCCTTGAATCCCCATTCTTCGCGCAGGATCTTGTGCAGATAACGGGTGTTGCCGCAGCATGGTTCGCCGTCATTGCGTTGGTAGGCACACATAATCTCGCGAACGTCGCCCTGCTGCACCAGCGCCTTGAAGGCCGGCATATAGGTCTCCCAAAGGTCGCGCTCGGGCAGGTTGGTCATGTTGAACTCGTGGCGGTTCCATTCCGGACCGCTGTGCACAGCGTAGTGCTTCGCACAGGCATAGAGCTTCATATAGCGCGAATCGGGCTTGGCGCCTTCGTAGGAGTAGCCTTGCAGACCACGCACCACGGCCAGTCCCATCTGCGACGTCAGCCATGGGTCTTCGCCGTAGGTCTCTTGTCCGCGTCCCCATCGTGGGTCGCGGAAGATGTTGATGTTGGGCGTCCAGAACGAGAGTCCGCGATAGCGCTTCATCTCGCCCGTCCGCTTGGCCTCGGCGTTTTTGGCACGAGCCTCGTCGCTCACGGCTGTGAAAACGTCGAACACCAGTCGGTCGTCGAACGATGCCGCCATGTTCATGGTAATGGGAAACACGGTGGCGTAGCCGTTGCGTCCAACACCGTGGAGCGCCTCGTTCCACCACTCAAACTGTGGAATGCCCAGTCGCGGGATAGCTGGCGACTGGTCCATCATGAGTTTCACTTTCTCGTCGAGCGTGAGCCGCGAGCAAAGGTCCTCGGCTCGCTCTTGCGGACTGAGGTTGGGGTTTTGGTAGGGCAGCATCTGTGCCAGCGTTTGCGTCAGGGCAAGCGCCGCCAAAACGGTCATTATAGTCTTTTTCATATTGTTTTTTTGAATGATTGTTTCGATATAGAGTTATTGTCCTGCAAATGTAAGAAAAAAAACTGGAACAGCCCACAGTGTAGCAAAAAAACATTCAATCAGTTGCGAAAAACACTCTCTTTCCTTTGCGCATGCCTAGATAGACAGCGCAGAGTTCACTATGATAAGGAAGATGTCTCCATGTGTTGCCTGCGTGTTTTTTTCTAACGATGGCTGCATGTCTTATGTTTATCTTGCCAGATTTCGGTACCTCAAGACAGTGTTCTCTATTGTTTGCAAAACTCTTCTTGATGCTCGTTTTTTGTCCCCATACCATGCCTCTCTAGTCCGTGCGCCATACTACTTGAGTCCGTGCGCCATACTACTTGAGTCCGTGCGCCATACTACACGAGTCCGTTTGTCGTACTACTCGAGTCCTTTTGGCGTTCGGACTCGAGTCCTGCATTGCCGGAATTCAAGTAGGACAATAATGGTAGCCTGTAAATCTCTCATTTTCAATGGATAATAGTGGTGCGGAAATGTATTTTCTCTGCCACATTATTCGCCTTTCAGTTCTATAATTGTTGTCCCGTTCATACAAAGAAGCGCCACCCTCAGCAGGGCGGCGCATCTGGTATTCATGGTTATGCTTGCAGTGTTATTTCAGTATGACCTTGCGACACTGGCGGCTTCCGTCTGAGAGGGTGATGTCTTCGATGTAGATGCCGCGAGTGGGGTTTGCAACATGGAGGCCTTCTAGTGTGTAGTAGTCGGCGCCCCGGAGCTGGTAGCCGTTGAGGATGTTGGTGACACCCGTGCTCTCGGACAACACCTGACCGGTGACGACGATGTTGGCGAGTGCTATCTGCTTGTCGTTGCCCAATTTGTAGATGTTGACGATGAGGCTGCTCTGTCCCATTGCCGACGGGATGTCGGTGATGTCCTTGGAGAAGTCCGTGACGGCGTTGTTGCGCTCGGGCTTCAGCATGCTTTCCACCTCGTAGGTGCCGTTGCTGTTCTTCCAGCTGATGTCGAGCAGTCCGCCGTCGGTGCCGATGCGCGATGCCTTCAGGCTGATGTTCGTCGGGCGGAAGTAGTAGCCTGTTTCTGCGTTGAAGCTGAAAGTAACCGCATTGCCGCCGTTGGCTGCACTCTCGTTCTTGATTTTTGGCTGGATGAGCGTGTAGTTAACGTTATTCATCTTTCGAGTTCCGGCATAGCTGACGTTCTCGCCCAGGGTTACATTGTCGGCAGAGAGCATGGTAGCCACGGCAGAAGCGTATTGTGCCAGCTGGCCTGCCGTTCCGCTACCGAACGCCCATGTGACAGTGCCTACGGCGTCAATCTGCATGCCTTCTTCGTCGGAAGGCCCGCCATTTTCGTTGAGTTCGATATCGCCTTCGTGGGTGCCGCCTTCATATTGTGCCTCGGTAATGTCGGCGACGAGCGAGTTGAGATAGTTCTCGAGATTGGTGTAGCCATTGTCGTCGTAGGCGCGTCCGTCGGCAGCATCGTTGGCGTTGAGTCCGTTGGCCGTCTCCCAGGCATCGGGCATTCCGTCGCCATCGGTATCGGTGGGTGCTTGTGCGCTGTTGAGGGTGGGCCAAGCCGACCAGTCGCTGCCTGCGTCTGCGGGCTTGTTGTCGTCTTGAGAGTTGATGAAGCCACTGTCGAGGTTGTTGCCTGTATAGGTGGCGACGCCGTTGCGGGTGTCGGAAATCATCAGTTCGTCGAATGAGTCGCGGTGGAGACTGGCTCCTACGTAGGAGAGCACGCGCTCGTAGGCCTGCTCGGCGGTGTGGGTGGTGGTGCAGATGAACGGGATGGGCTCCGCGAGGCGGATGGTGTCCTGGGTGACAGCAGTGAAGGTGCCGTCGCAGCCCGAGGCGTCTACCTGCTGAATGACGCCGATGTTCCAGTTGTCCTGGGTGACGTCGGCATACTTGGAGTTGACGTTGCCCGTCACGTAGTAGTGTCCCCACAGGTGGAGCGCGGGAGCATAGGCAGGATAGGTGGCCACATAGGAATTGGTGCGCACGCCGATGCCGGCTATGCGCTTGGCCTTCAGGTCGCGCGAGGTGCTGCCCGAGGGTGTTCCCGGCCCGGGCTTGTAGTAGTTGTTCACGATGTTCACGTTCATGCCCTCGCCGCCGTAGCAGCCGTTAGAGCCGTAGTTGTAGATCACGTTGTTGCGCATGTCCATGCGCTCATCGAGCTGCGTGGTGGGTCGCGGACCGAGGCGCGGTGTGCGCGAGGTGTGATGGGCAATGAGGTTGTGGTGGAACGAAGCTCCGCTGCCACCCCAGTTGCCGCCGTAGCCGTGGTTGCCCTTGGAGTGGCCTGCATCCACGAGGCTTTGTGCGACGAGACACCATTGCACGGTGGTGTTCTTGTTGCCCAGAACAGAGAGACATTCATCGATGCTCCAGCTGACAGAACAGTGGTCTATCATCCAGTCGCGGTTGTCAAATCCGCCAAAGGCGTCCCATCCGTCGGCACCGTCGAGGGTGACGTTCTTGTTGCCCAGACGGAAGCGCATGTAGCGAACGATGACGTTGCTGCCAGTAATGGAGACGGGATAGTCGGCCACACAGATGCCGTCGCCAGGAGCAGACTGTCCGGCGATGGTGGTGTTGCTTCCAATGCTGAGCGCCGATGTGAGGTGAATGGTACCGGAGACGTCGAAGACGATGGTCTTAGCGCCATTCTGCGACAAGGCCCAGCGCAGTGAGCCAGTACCGGAGTTGTTGAGGTTGGTGACGTGATAGACGGCACCGCCCCTGCCACCAGTGACATATCGTCCGAAACCCTCTGCGCCAGGGAAAGCGGGCGTCTTTTCCTGCTGTGCCGACGCGACGGAAACGACGGAAAGCAGAAGCAAAAGGGACAGTAGTGGACCGAGAAAACGCGGACCACAGGACAGGGGAGAAGATGTTTTTTTGTTGAAATGACTGATCATGATTCTTTCGATTTGTTTGTTGTTCAATTAGTTTGTGCAAAAGTAAGCTTATTTTCGCAAATGACAAAGTGTTTGGCCGAATAGTTGGTGTTAATGGACAAAAAAAGAGGACACGCAGTGGGGCGTGTCCTCTTTGGGTGTTTACCGAGACGCTGTCTCGGTTTACTTGACGGGATTACTTCCAGCGGGCGTCGCCCAGCTTGCTGAAGTCAACACCAGAGACCTTGCCGATGATGTTGAACGTTCCCTTGGAAGGATTGTTCCACAGCTCAGTCTCGCTGATACCCAGTTCTCCCAGGCCTTCGAGCGGGTAGATTTTCGGCTCTTCTGCACCGAGGTCGGTCCAGGCGAAGTTGGTCTTGTAGCTGTTCTCCACGACGAAGTTGTCGGGTGTGCCGGTGAGGAAGATAGAACCTGCGGTACCAGCCTCATAGGGATAGATTTCGCCACCCTCTGAGTTCAAGGTCTTCATAGACGGGCCGAAGAGCGTGTTCTTCACGTTCAGCACCACATTGCCTGAACCCAGGCGGAACATCGGCGTGTTGGCGTTGGCCGTGGTCTCGATGGGAGCATAGCAGAAGGTGCAGTTCTCGATGTTGAACGTCAGCTTGTTGGTGGTGGTGCGGAAGTCGCACAGAAGCACGATGTTGTTGACCGTGCAGTTGCGCATGGTCACGTTCTTCCAGTCACCGCTCTTGTTTGTTGTGGTGAGCACGCCCTGGTCGCCAATGGCGTTGATGAGGCAGTCCTCTAACAAGATGTTGGTGATGTTGTCGCCATCTTTCTGCGAGCGCACGACGGCACGATAGCCCGTCATGGAGCAGTTCTTGAAGGTGAGGTTGCTGATGGTGGCTCCATAGCCGTTGATGTTGAACACCTGTCGGCCGCCCCATCCCTTATCGTGGTTGGTTTCCACCTCATAGCCTCCTCCGGCAATGGCCTTGTCGCTGATGAAGTCTATCTTCTCGAACACGATGCTGTTGATGTCCTGTCCGGCCACACCGCCCATGCCGCCGCCCGAGCGGAAGATGGCGTTGCCCTTCAGGGTGAGACCCGTGACGAAGCGGATGGTCTTCGTGGTGCCTGGAATGTTGGTGCCGCCCGAGATCTTGTAGAGCGTGCCGCCTTCAAGCACATAGGTGATGTCCTGGTCGGGGTTGGCCGCCACGTCGGCTGCCAGCTGGTCGGCAGTGATGTAGGTCTCGCCGCCTGACACGCCGCGCAGGTCTACCACCACGCCCTCATACTTCTCAGCGGCTGCCGTGGTGAAGCGCTTCTT
>OCTW013407553.1_pt1 | contig 17737 bp, 9 predicted proteins | sample 1539671 | NCBI WGS metagenome assembly OCTW01 (sample SAMN02144230, study PRJEB22623) | gut metagenome | biome: sheep rumen | host: Ovis aries | place: New Zealand
CTCTTGAACTTTCACCGGATACGTTGTCTCTTTGTTGTCCACAGAAGGATTTTGGATGACATCCTCATCATCGTCCGAACTGCACGAGCACAGCACCGCTGTCGCCATCATGCATAACAATAGAATCTTTTTCATAGTCATTCCTTTTTATTAGAGTTGAATAATCAGTGAATCCTCATCTGTATTAAGCAAAGATATTCTTCTTCTACTGCTTTCACTCTTAAGTTGTTATTGATTGGCTGTGTGTCATAAAAGACATTTACGAACAAATTAAAGTTGTACGTACTCTGTAGTATTTGTTTCAATTGTTCATCATATTCCATGTTTTTTGTTTTTTATAGTTTGACTTATGGCTTGTTATTATATCGGCAAAGGTAGTTGAATTGATAGTATTGTTCGTAGCTTTGTGATTAACAAAAGGTTAACAGCTCTGTTCCGTGAATGAATTGTGAATTTGTTAATTGTTTGTTAATCTTAAAAGTCGGTATTTCAGGTGTCGCAAGTTCTGATAGCCTGATGGTCGTTTTGCAATGAGGATATTGGAAATACTCAAATAGATTTGGTGGTTTAATCGCTAATTTGTATCTTTGCATCGATTAAAACGCTACTCCATGAAAGTGCAAAGAATATGTTTCGCCTTGTTATGCGTCGTGCTTTTTCTGAGCGCCTGCAACTCGGGGAAGGAATACCCGCAGCTGCTGGTGGATGCAGACAGCGCGATGGTGCACGGACGATATGATGAGGCCGACAGCCTGTTGGGACGTTATATGGAACGACCCGACGTAAATCAAGAGGACTGGATGTATTATCGCTTGTTGCAGCAAGGGATGAGAGACAAACGTGGCTTGGAACTGGACAACATTTCACTTTTGGATAGTCTCTGCTACTTTTACTCTAAGCATAGTGACAAGACCAAATATGGCCGGACGCTATTATATCTTGGTTCATCGTGCCATTCGCGCAACGATGACGGCCAGGCCTTGAATTATTATATGCAGGCTGAGGCTGAGGCGACTAAAGCTCATGACAACCGTCTTCTCTGCTGGATTGAGATACAGAAAGGAGATGTTTACATGGATACCCACGGATACGATGATATGATAGACAGCTTCCGAAAGGCGTATTCGTATTCCCTGTCATTGAAGGATACCATGCAGATGAGTCTCTCTGCTGCACGGATGGGCGCTTGTTATATCCATCTTAACAATGCTGACAGTGCTGTCTATTTTTTTAAAAAGGCACATCAGTTGACTGAGAATCTTCCTGGAATGGATGAATGGAAAGTCTATGTTGATGGCATGATTGCTGATGTCTACATTCAGACAGAAAGATATGACGATGCTAGAAAGTATATTGACCACAGCCCTGAGTATTATTACTGTTGGGGTGATTTGCATCAGGCAGAGAACCGGCTTGATTCAGCTGAATACTATTATGAAAAAAGGTATGCAACCGTTTCCTCTGCTTACGCTAAGCTTGATGTGTTGGATGAGTTGATTGGGCTTTTGAAAAAGCGTGGCGATAAAGAAAAGCTTCTGAAGTACTATGATGAAATACTTCAATTGAAAGACTCAGTGAATATCATGGAGAATATAGCCTCTTTGCGTCGCACCGAGGCCCGCTACAACTACGAGCAGATGAAGGAAGAGCGCAATCAGATGGCCAGGCGCAACACGGTGCTGACGTGGATTGGTTTTGCGCTGTTGCTGCTGTCGTTGCTATGCTTTGCCGCCTATCGCCGCTACGAGCGTCTGCAGCGTGAAAAGAAGGAGGCTGAGCTGGCTGCAGTGCTTGCTGAAGAGCGTATGCTCAGGCAGGACGCACAGCGCGCAAGTGAGCTTAACGAGCAGCAGGCCGCCGCCAACCGCGAGCGCATAAGGAGCCTGGAACGGCAGATGGAGCTGCTGCGCCGACAGGGCGAGGAGGCTGATGCCCAGCGGCTGCAGGTGGAGAGCCGACAGCTGCAAGCGGAAACTCAGACACTGGAGGCAGAAAGAATGCGCCGCTCGGAGGCTTTGGCGGAACTGGAACGCTCGCCGCTGCTGGCGCGCATGCGTGCCAATGCCGGCAATGACAAGTTCCGCATGAAGGAGGACGACTGGGAGGAGCTGAGAAGGCTAGTGGACGCCGCCGACAACAATCTGACTCGGCGGCTGTTGCGCCTGCATCCGTTGCGGGCCGAGGAATTGCGCGTGTGCTACCTGACGAAACTCGGCTTTGCTCCTGCCGACATGGCTTTGCTGCTGAGCAAATCGCAGCCTGCTGTCTCCATGATGCGACGGCGCATGTATCAGAAACTGTCAGGAAGAAAAGGCTCTGCAACCGACTTTGAGCAGCTGATGGCACAGCTGTGAACGGCACGGCAAACCAAATTCCTTCGCTCAACTTGAGGATTTTCAGGCGTTACACGAATTCTGTAGTTGCAGATAATACTATGTAACCATAAAAAATAGGCAATGATACATCAGATGGCATCGTATACGCCCGACGTTTGTACTCGCAAACCGTCTACCTGTTTTCTGGCGCAGCCACTCCCCTCCCATCTTAGGGGAGGGGTAGGGGTGGGGTGAGCGTAGACCTTGCTTGCGAAAGCGTTGTACCCCACCCCTGCGCCCCTCCCCTAAGATGGGAGGGGAGTGGCTGCGCATAGATGGAAAGACACATTCGGAACTGTATACAAATCTTCATTCCTCTTTAGACGTTGCGAAAGTGCCAACTGCTATATTGTCACCAAAAAATATCTTGGTATGATTAAGATACTGACCCCACCCCCAACCCCGAGCGCCACCCCCTAACCCACTCTCCAAGGGGCGGGGGGGGGAGCCTACGGCAGGGAGGGGAGCGGCTGTCGCCATCTTCAGCGGAAGGAACACCGTAGACACTCCCCTCCCTTGTAGGGGAGGGGCAGGGGGTGGGGTCAGTGATTATGTCCATTGTACCAAGTTATTCTTTAATCATTACTATAAGCAAAGGATTCCTCAGAGAGTGCGAAAACGACAAACTCAATCTACAATTCAACATCCCAAGTTATTTGTAATGGACAGAAGTTATAATATTTTTACAAGTTTCGCATGTCTAAGGAGTTTGGGAGTGTAGGAGTTTTCGCGGCTTTCAGCCGCTGGAGTCTGGACAATAGTTCATTTGGCTGAATGGAATACGACAAGGTATCGTCCACACTCACACACTCCCACACTTCCAAACTCCAAAGGACAAGCAAGCTTGAGAAAGTATCATGTCGTCGCCAATGGGCGCCCTGCAGGGTCAAAAGCATTTATCGTCTTCATCTGGGGAAATGCTTTTGCCCCTGTAGGGCGTTAGTAACACGCAACCATAGTACCTAGGGCGCTGCCCTGGGCTGTTTGCTTTTGGCCTTACAGGCCGATTGTTTCAGATGTGTGTATGAACTTCCGCAAGTTATGTGCATGAAACGACCAGCAAGGCCGACTATATGTCTGTCTATGAAAACGTCTTGGGTACCTGTCAACCGTTGATTCTTCCTCGTGATTTGGAAGCATTTTGAACAGGTTTGCAGCAGTATGAACGAATGGCTTTGGTGGTTTTCTGTTTGTAAACCGGCAAAACCAGAAGTCTGAAACGGCGTTTTCATGGAACGAATCCATTGATTTTGTTCAGCGAATCCATTGATTTTGTTGAACGATTCCATTGGATTCGTTGAACGATTCCATTGATTTTGTTCGTGGAATTTGCCGAAAAGGCAGGAGAAAAGCGCTGGTTTCTTTCCATAAGAATGACCAAGGAGTTCAGGAGTTTCAGGAGTCGCAGGAGTTACAGACGCCAGTTATACTCGCTACTTTAAAAAAGTACAGCGCTTCAAGTATTGTCTGTAACTCCTGCAACTCCTGAACTCCTGTAACTCCTAGATGTTGAGCCTCAGCGAAACTTGCACAGAAGAAGAGCAAAGATATGTGTTTTGCTTGCCTGTTTGAAAAAAAACGACTAACTTTGCACAAGCTAATCGCTGAAAGCATGACCTACGTCGACGTTATCCTGCCGCTGCCCCTGGAGGGCTTTTTCACCTATCTGCTGCCTGAGAGGATGGCGGCGGAGGCGGGTGTGCGCGTCGTGGTGCCACTGGGAAAGAGCAAGACCTACGTGGCGGTGGTGGCCGAGGTGCACAATCGCAAGCCTGACTTTGAGGTGAAGGCGGTGATGGACGTGCTCGACCGTCGCCCCGTGCTGCTGCCCGCACAGCTGCGGCTGTGGCGCTGGATTTCCGACTACTACATGTCGCCCATCGGCGAGGTGATGAATGCGGCGCTGCCCATGGGCATGAAGGCGAGAGGGGCCTACAAGCCGAAGACCGAGACCTATGTGGCGCTGGGCGAGAAGTTCCGCACGGAGCAGATGATGCACATTGCGCTCGACATGATGGCGCGGGCATCGAAACAGCAGAAGGTGATGATGGACTATCTGGCCATGTCGCACTGGGATGAGGCCGTGGACGGCGCGGCGGTGACGGAGATTACCCGCGAGGAACTGATGAACGAGAGCCACTGCACCGCCGCAGTGATGAAGCAACTGGTGGACCGTGGCTTCCTCAGTCTGTATGAGAAGGAGGTGGGCAGGCTCAATCATGGCGGTGAACCGCAGCTGGACAGCGTGAAACAGCTGAATGCCGCGCAGACGGAAGCCTACAACCACATCCTCCTGCAGATGATGAGTCATCAGGTGGTGTTGCTGCATGGCATCACGTCGAGCGGAAAGACGGAGATCTACATCCACCTCATCCGTCGCGCGCTGGAGCGGAAAGAGCAGGTGCTCTACCTTCTGCCCGAAATCGCTTTGACCGTGCAGATGCGCGAGCGTCTGCAAGGTGTGTTCGGCAATCGGCTGGGCATCTACCACTCGAAATACAGCGACGCCGAGCGTGTGGAGATATGGCAGAAGCAGCTGTCGGCCAATCCCTACGACGTGATTCTCGGTGCGCGGTCGGCCGTCATGCTGCCTTTCCAGCGTCTGGGCCTTGTCATTGTGGACGAAGAACACGAGACGAGCTTCAAGCAACAGGACCCAGCGCCGCGCTATCACGCCCGCTCGGTGGCCATCATGATGGCGGCCATGAAGGGACGGTCGGTGAACGTGCTGCTCGGCACCGCCACGCCGTCGATGGAAAGCTATCAGAACGCGCAGACGGGAAAGTACGGACTGGTGACGCTCATGCAGCGCTACAAGGACATCGAACTACCTGAAATAGAGGTGGTTGACGTGAAGGACCTGCAGCGCAGGAAGATGATGAACGGGCCGTTCTCGCCGCCCTTGCTCGCCGCCATGCGTCAGGCCCTCGGGCAAAAGGAGCAGGTCATCTTGTTCCAGAACAGGCGCGGCTTCGCCCCGATGGTGGAGTGCCGCCAGTGCGGATGGGTGCCCCATTGCCAGCACTGCGATGTTTCGCTCACCTATCACAAGACCCTGGGCGTGCTCACCTGTCACTATTGCGGCCATACCTACCAGATGCCGGAGAAGTGTCCCTGCTGTGGCAGCACCGATTTGCGCGGGCGAGGCTTCGGCACGGAAAAGGTGGAAGACCAGGTGCGCGAGCTGTTTCCCGACGCCCGTGTGGCACGCATGGACCTCGACACCACACGGACGCGCAATGCCTATGAACGCCTCATCGGCGACTTTGCCGCAGGTCGCACCAACATCCTCATCGGAACGCAGATGATCAGCAAGGGACTCGACTTCGACCGTGTGTCGGTGGTGGGCATCCTGAATGCCGATGCCATGCTCAACTATCCTGATTTCCGGGCCTACGAATATGCCTTCATGATGATGGCTCAGGTGAGCGGTAGGGCAGGGCGAAAGGGCAGACGCGGTCGCGTGCTGCTACAGACCAAGAACGCGCAGCTGCCCATCATCGCCCAGGTGGTGCGCAACGACTACGAAGGATTCTTTGCCGACCTGATGGAAGAGCGCGCCGCTTTCCGCTATCCGCCTTTCTACCGGCTGATTGATATCTACCTGAAACACAAGTATGAAGGTGTCGTCGACCGCGCCGCCATCTATATGGGAAGCCGGCTGCGCTCGCTGTTTGGCGAACGCGTTCTCGGTCCCGACAAGCCTGCCGTGGCGAAGGTGAAGACGATGAACATAAGGAAAATCGTTCTAAAACTGGAGAACGGAATCGACATGGCGCGGGTGCGACAGTGCCTGCGCAGTGTGGAAACCGACGCGATGAACGACAAGGGGAACAATGGACTACAGGTGTTCTTCGACGTCGATCCGCTGTAGTCTTTATCACGAATTTGAGAATTGTCGAATTCTCGTGTCAGATATATTCGTTGGCAATGGTGTTCTTGAATTCTCAGATTCAGGTTTTCTGTTATCACGAATTTGAGAATTGTCGAATTCTCGTGTCAGATATATTCGTTGGCAAAGGTGTTCTTGAATTCTCAGATTCGGGTTTTCTATTATCATGAATTTGAGAATTGTCGGATTTTCGTGTCAGATGTATTCGTTGGCAATGGTGTTCTTGAATTCTCAGATTCGGGTTTTCTATTATCACGAATTTGAGAATTGTCGGATTTTCGTGTCAGATGTATTCGTTGGCAAAGGTGTTCTTGAATTCTCAGATTCGGGTTTTCTATTATCACGAATTTGAGAATTGTCGAATTTTTCTTTCCGTAGAACACTCCTGTCTAGGGTGTCCTCAAATCCTCAAATTCTCAAATTCGTGATAATAGAAAACATAAATTTGAGAATTCAAGAACCCCTTTGCCATTGAAAATATCTGACAGGTTAATTCTTAAATTCTCAAATTCGTGATAGAAGACCGGGATGCGGCCTCCCCGTTATCAGAAGTCAATGTCGAGTCCTACGCCGACCACGCGGTTGGTGCGTGTATATTCGTTGTGCGAGGTGTGGTTCGTGGCCACGGGAGCTACGTCCTGCTTGTAGGTGTCATAGTTGGTCTGGAAGTAGGCAACGTTGAGCTTCATCTTGTCGCTGATCTTGTATCCGATGCCCAGGCCATAGCTGTAGCTGCTGACAACAAATGACATGTCGTTCATGTATTCGTCAGAAATGCCGTAGTTGGTTTTCTGAATGCCTCCGCTCACCTGCAGCTTGTCGGTAACATCCCATTCAGCTCCGCAGTTCACTTCCCATGTGTTGGAGTCGAGTTTCTTTTCCTCGTGGTTGTACCAATGGGCCGACTTGTCGAAGAACAGGTGGTAGCCGGCGTTGATGCGCACGGCAGGTGTCACCGACCACTGTGCACCGACGGTGAACAGGGCGGGCTGGTCCTCGGGTACACTGCTGCCGTCGCGGTATTTGTTTATGGCAGCAATCTGGTGGGCTTCTTTCACTGTTGAGCTGTTCTTCATGCGCATGCGGGTCTTGAATTCATACTTGGCTGCGAAGTTGAGGTTGCCCGTCTTGTAGTCGATACCGATAATCGGAGCAATGCCCAGTCCCGACTGGTCGGACATCAGACTGACGCCCTCGCGGTAGATGTCGAGCGTCTGAAGGCTCTGCTGCGTGCCTTCCAGCTGCGCCTTGGCGGCCTGTGCGGCAGCCAGTTTCGACGTCAGTTCCTCAGGAACAGGAGCGCCGGCAGCCTGATACTGGGCGATGCCTGCCTCAATCTGGCTGATGCCGGCGGCGTATTGTGCAATGCCTCCGGCGATGGTCACGTTGGCATTGTCGAGGAATGTGCCGAAGGGCAGGGCGCCGGCAGCGGTGTTCACCTGGATATTGCTGAGCTGCGCCTTATACGAAGCGGTTCCGTAGAGCAGGCGGGCACCAGCATAGACCGAGAGATCATCGGTGAGTTTGTAGGCTGCGCCTAAGGTGAAGCCGAAGTAGTATTGTTTTCCGCGCATGTAGCCATCGACGTCGTATCCCGTGGCTCCTAAGGGCTGCAGCGAACTGGCGATGGCGCCCACGGCACTCTCAAATGAGCCTATGCCGTTGTCGAACTCGCACTTGCCGCCACCGCCCGTGACGGCGAAGTTGCCCTGAAAACTCCAGCGCCCATGGTTGTAGGCAGTCTGAATGGAGGGAATGACGGGTGCAAAGGCCTCGCCTTTGTATTTCTTGATGGTGCTGCCGTTGTTGCTCATGCCCAGCGCAAAGTCGGGATTGGTGGTGAAGATGGTACGCGTCTGGACAGCCAACTGCCAGTTGAGCGACAGATGCCAGCCATCATTCAGGAAGGCAACACCTGCAGGGTTGCTGTAAACGCCGTCGACGCCGATGGCAGCATCACGAGCCATGGTGCGGCAGAAAACGATGTTTTGGTTGGTATTTGTCAAGATACCGCCAGCATTCACGGTAGTGGGCACGGCCATAGTCAGTGCCAAGGTGGTGGCTATGGCAAAGGCCAGGAAGCCATTTTTTAAACTTTTCATCTTAATTACCTTTAAAAAACTTGTTTGCAAAGGTATTTATATTGTTCTGAATTTCCTGTAAACGCGCACAATCTTTAACTTTGATTAACGGAAAGCTGCGCTATTCCTGCACAAAAAGAGCAATATGTGCAAAAAAGAATAGATGGAAAGGACCTGTTGAAAGGGAAAGGCTGAGGCTGCAAAGAGACTTTTTGACTGCTGCGGTGCAGCAGTTTACACGACTATTGTTTGTCCTTTTGCTGAGGCTGGCTGCTGTTCTTTGGCTGCGGCTGTGCCGGTTCCTTCGCTTTCTTGTTGAGTTCGGGGTAGGCAATGCGGGTGTGATAGATGTTCTTCAGTCGCTCAATGAGCACCTGCTTGGCCATGTTGATGTCGCGGAAGTTGATGGGACAGTCGCGGAAACATCCATCGGCCATCTGGTCGTCTATGAGCTTTTCGATGAGCGTGGAGATGCTTTCCTCGGTGTATTCCTTCAGCGAGCGCGACGCAGCCTCGGCCTTGTCGGCCATCATCAGGATGGCTTGCTCGCGTGTGAACGGGTTCGGGCCCGGGTAACAGAACAGCGTGTCATCGACTGGCTGGTTGGGATGCTCATTCTTGTATGAAACATAGAAGTACTTTGCCAAGCCCGTTCCGTGGTGCGTGACGATGAAGTCGCGTATGACGGAAGGCAGGTTGTGCTTGTCGGCCAGCTTCAGTCCCTCGGTGACGTGGCTGATAACAATCTGCGCGGCCTCTATTCTGGGCATCTTTTCCAGCGGGTTGACGCCGGCCTGGTTTTCGGTGTAGAAGGCCGGGTTCTGCATCTTACCGATGTCGTGATAGAGGGCACCCGTTCGCACCAGTTGCGCATCGGCGTCTATCTTGTTGGCGATGGCCGCGGCCAGATTGCCCACCATGATGCTGTGCTGGAACGTTCCCGGCGCCACTTCGCTGAGCCTGCGCAGCAGGTCCTTGCTGGTGTTCGACAGTTCGATGAGCGTCACGCTCGATATGAATCCGAAAGTTTTCTCCACCACCAGCATGAGTGGATAGGCAAAGAGCAGCAGCACGCCGTTCACGGCGAAGTGCTTGTACATGCTGTGATCCATGGTGGTGATGTCGTTGTCCTGCATGAGCTGGAGGGCGAAATACATGGCCGCCGTGCCCAGTGTCACCAGAAGGGCGGTGCGGAACAGCTGTGCCCGCTGCGACAGTTCGCGCAGTGAGTATATGGCAACCAGTCCTGCCACCAGCTGCAAGATGATGAACTCATACTGGTATTTCACCGCTGCGGCACAGATAAGAATCATCACCACATGGGCAATGAATGCCGTGCGCGAGTCCATGAACACGCGGATGAAGATGGGAGCGATGGCGAAGGGGATGATGTAGACGCTCAGCACGTTGTGATCCATCATGAGCGAAACGACGACCGGGAAGATCGTGATCATGGCGTAGAGCATGAGAATGCTGCGCGGTTTGTCGAAGTAGTCTTTGCGGAAGAGTGCCAGATAGAGGGTGAAAAGCAGGATGAGAATGCCCACGAAGAGAGCCTGTCCGGCAATGGTCGACGACATCTCGCTGCTGTCGGCGCTGCGTCGCGTCATCTCGCGTTCGAAGCTGCTCAGGACGCGGAACGTGTGTTCGTCGACGATTTCACCTCGGTCGATGATCTTCTGTCCCGACAACACCATGCCGCTGGCGATGGCTATTCCGCTGAGCAGGTCGTTGCGCTCAGTGTCGCTCAGTTCCTTGTCGTAGACGAGGTTGGGCTCAATATACTCGTTGAGGTTGCAGCGCTGCAGCAGCTGTCGCTGCTGTGCGAGGCGCTCATCCTGGAAAATCATCTCGTAGGCAGAGATTTCCGAGTAGACCTCTCTTGGTCCGGCACTCACGGCAGTCTTGCCGTTTACCACGCGGATGGAGCGGGCCGTGTCGGGAAACACACGCTGATAGTCGGCTGTGCGCAGTATGCCCTGCTCGTAGACCATGTGGAGCCGGTCGGCAATGATGCTGATGTAGTCGTTGCTCAGTCCGGCAATTCCCTCCTGGAAGTCCTTGCGGAACTTCCCCACCTGCGCTTCTTCTATCTCGGAATTGTAGTTGAAATAGGGCTCAAACTGGTTGGTGATGCTGTCCTGCTCTGCACTGATGGCTTCGTCGGTCTTGTAGATGGGAAAGTCGAAGTTGGCAATCAGCGACCCATACATCCACGGTTTTCCCACGTCGTAGCGGAACTGCGGTCCGCTGGTGCGAGGCAGGAACCACACGATGATGACCACCGAGACGGCCACCAGCGACAGCTTGGCGAGGGCATTGCGCCAGTATTTGTTTGTTGTCGTCTTGATACTGTATTTCTTCATTTCCTTCTATGTTGTGGGATTCGCGATGCAAGAACAAACGTAGACTCCATCCTCACTCGTGGCCGAGTGCTATTTGGCGGTTTCAGCAAAGACGGTGCGCAGGATTCTCTCTGTTGCGCCGGCGCGTCCTTTCACGTAGTTGCCGGCGGCCTGTCCGCGCTGCCTGAGTTCGTCGGGATGCGCCTCCAGGTGGTCCATCAGCTGTGCGAAGTCGTCGTAGCCGTCGATTTCCAGGCCGCCGCTGTTGGCTTTCAGCTCCTGTGCCTCCTGGAAACGGGCGTTGTTGGGACCGAAGAACACGGGCACCTGCCACACCGCGGCCTCGGGCAGGTTGTGGATGCCAGCACCGAAACCACCGCCCACATAGGCCACCGTCGCATAGCGATAGATGCTCGACAGCAGTCCGAAGCAGTCGATGATGAGTACGTCGGCGTCGGCGAGTGAGGTGTTGGGTGAGGGCTGTTGTTCGTTGGCGTAGGTCGTATAGCGCACGACACGTCGGCCTTTCAGCAGGGCTTCAATCTGCTGCAGGTGGTCTTCGCCAATCACGTGGGGCGCAATGATGAGCTTCCATTCGGGATGCTCGTTGAAATATCTGACGAAGACTTCCTCGTCGGGCTGCCAGCTGCTGCCGGCGATGAAGACGGGCTGGGTGGTGGTTGATGGTTGTTGGGTGGTGGTGGGGTGGTGGGAGGCCAGGAAGGCCTCTACGATGGGGAGCACCTTGGCCTGTGCCTTGATTTGGAGCACACGGTCGAATCGGGTGTCGCCAGTGACGTCTACCTCGTTGATGCCTATCGTGGAGAGCAGCTTCCGGCTGGTTTCGTTCTGCACGAAGAAACGTGTGAAGCACTTCAGCACATGGCCATACTGGTGGCCGTACCAGCGGAAGAAGATCTGTCCGGGTCGGAAGATGGAGCTCACGCTGTAGAGCGGCACGTGGCGGTGCTTGAGGATATGCAGGTAGTTGTACCAGAACTCATACTTGATGAAGAACACCAGTTCGGGCCTGATGGTGCGCAGAAAGCGGCGGGCATTCGTAATGGTGTCGATGGGCATGTAGCAGATGAGGTCGGCACCCTCGTAGTTCTTCCTCACCTCGTAGCCCGAGGGCGAGAAGAACGTGAGCAGAATCTTGTATTCCGGATGCTCGCGGCGCAGCTGCTCCATGATGGGGCGGCCCTGCTCAAACTCACCGAGCGAGGCCGCATGGAACCAGGCGTAGCGCGCCTCTGGGTCCACGTTCTCCTTCAGATAGGCAAAAGCGGCTCGCTCGCCCTGCCACATCTTCTTTACCTTCTTGTTGAACAGGCTCGCGATGGCTATGCCAACCTGCATGAAAAATACGACGACGTTATACACTGAAAATGCGGCGCTTCGCGCCTAAAGTATAAATAATTCAACTTTCGCAAGCCCCGCTTGTCCTTTGGAGTCTGGGAGTCTGGGAGTTTAGGAGTTTGGACGATAGTGAATCTGCGGCGGCAGCGCCACTACTATCGTCTGAACTCCAGCGGCTGAAAGCCGCAGACACTCCCAAACTCCTAAACTCCTCAAACATGCGAAACTTCTATTAAATAATTGAAGCCGTGTGGGCCGTGCTGCCGGTTCTTATCCCAGCACGTCGATGGCCCGGCGCAGCCTTCGCAGCGTTTCCTCCTTGCCCAGGAAGGCTGTGATGTCGTACATGCCGGGCCCTTTGCCGATGCCCACCAGCGCCAGTCGCCAGGCGTTCATCACGTCTCCCAGCTTGTAGTCCATGTCCTGAACCCATTTCATGACCACCTTTTCCTGGTTCTCCATGGAGAAGTCGTCCATGCCCTCGATGATGGCCAGCAGCTCTGTCATCTGCTGAGCCGAGAAGTCCTTCCAGCGCTTCTTCACCGTCTTCTCGTCGTACTCGGTGGGCGGAATGAAGAAGAACGAGCACAGCGGCCACAGCTCTTTGACGAAGTTGACGCGGTCTTTCATCATGTGGACCACCTGGCGCACGCGCTCCAACGGCTCCTCCACGCCGTTGCCGGCCACGATGGGGGCAAACAGCTGGGCTATCTCGTCGTCGCTCTTCTTGAGCATGTACTCGTGGTTGAACCAGATGCCCTTCTCGTAGGCGAACTTTGCGCCGGCCTTCGAGCACTTGGCGAGGTCGAACTGCTCGATGAGCTCGTCCATGGTGAACATCTCCTGCTCGGTGCCGGGGTTCCATCCCAGCAGCGCCAGGAAGTTGATGACGGCCTCGGGGAAGTATCCCTGCTCGCGGTAACCGCTTGACACTTCGCCCGTCTTCGGGTCGTGCCACTCTAGCGGGAACACAGGGAATCCCAGGCGGTCGCCGTCGCGCTTCGACAGTTTTCCCTTGCCGTCGGGCTTCAGGAGCAGCGGCAGGTGGGCAAACTGAGGCATGGTGTCTTCCCATCCGAAGGCGCGATAGAGCAGCACATGGAGCGGAGCCGACGGCAGCCACTCCTCGCCGCGGATGACGTGGCTGATTTCCATCAGGTGGTCGTCCACAATGTTGGCCAGGTGATAAGTGGGCAATTCGTCGGCACTCTTGAAGAGTACCTTGTCGTCAAGTATGTCGCTCTTGATGACAACCTCGCCGCGGATGATGTCGAACACATGGATGTCTTCGCCCGGCTGCACCAGGAAGCGGACCACATACTGCTGTCCGTCCTGTACCAGCTCGTCCACCTCGGCCTTGGGCAGCGTGAGCGAGTTGCGCATCTGCAGTCGCGTGGAAGCGTCATACTGGAAGTTCTTCACCTCCTGACGTTTCTTCTCCAGTTCCTCGGGTGTGTCGAAAGCGATGTAGGCCTTGCCCTCGCTGAGCAGCTGGTCCACATATTTCCTGTAGATGGCCCTGCGCTCACTTTGGCGGTAGGGACCGTGTTCACCGCCGAAGCTCACACCCTCGTCAAACTTGATGCCGAGCCAGCGGAACGACTCGATGATGTATTCCTCGGCGCCGGGCACAAAGCGGTTGGAGTCGGTGTCCTCAATGCGGAACACCATGTCCCCTTTGTGCTGACGGGCGAACAGATAGTTGTAGAGTGCGGTGCGCACACCGCCGATATGCAAAGGCCCCGTGGGGCTGGGTGCAAAGCGCACCCGGACTTTTCTCTCTGACATTTCTTTCCTTTACTTGATTTCTTCGTTTTTTTCAGTGCAAAAGTAATACAATTTGCCGACATAAGCAAAACAAATCGTGCTTTTTGCCGAAAAATGAGAAGACAACTGTCGAGGGTCAAGAACGAGGATGACAGTTTGCAAATGAAAAACTTAGGCTTTTGTCGAGCAATCTGCCGTTTTTTCATGATAAAAACCTAGTTTTTTTGAGACGCACTTGATGAACTATCTGGCGCAGTCTGGTAACGGCGTCTGCCGAAACTGAAGCAAAGGAATAAATCCTGCGGCGTATGGCGCGAGCCTTTCTGTGCATTTCCGTGCTTTCAGTGTGATAATTTCCCCCGCCTTTCTGTGCATTTCCGTGCTTTCAGTGTGATGTTTTCCCCCGTCTTTCTGTGTATTTCCGTGCTTTCTGTGTGATATTATTCCCCGCCTTTCTGTGTATTTCCGTGCTTTCAGTGTGATGTTTTCCCCCGTCTTTCTGTGCATTTCCGTGCTTTCTGTGTGATAATTTCCCCCGCCTTTCTGTGTATTTCCGCTTTCTGTGTGATGTCTTAGCCGTGCGAAACGGAGCGATTCCTTCGTTTCATTCGTGGCACTGCCGGTCATGGTGTGAGGCGTATGCCCACGCTGAGATGGCTGTTAAGGGGCTTGTCCTGGTAGTAAGTGGTCACCTGCGAGCCGTTGTCGAAGCTGTAGCCCACGCCCGGCTCGGCATAGAGACCGACATTGGGTGTCAGCCGGTATTCCACACCAGCGGCGCCATTCACGGAGAACTGTAGCGGCTTGATGCTGACGCGCTCGTCGCCGTATGAGCCTTTCACCATCTTTTCTGCCATGCCGCCCGCCGATAGGTAGACATGCAGTCGCTGCGACTCCCACAGTGTGTAGACGGCATTGAGCGGGATGCCCACGTAGTGGAGCCGCTGTTTGGCTTCATCGGTTGACGTGGGCGTCTTCGTCGTGATGTCGCTGTTGAGCTGCGTGTAGGCAAGACCCGTTTCCAGGCTCCATCGACTGGAGAGGGGTATGCGCACCAAGGCACCCATGCGGATGGGAGGATGGTGGTGGCTGGTCTGCGTCTGGTTGTGCTTGGCGTCGATATCGGAGGCGTTTGACGTTGTGTCATAATATGAGCCACCATGGATGGTGGCCATGTCGGTGCTGCCTGTCAGCTGGTTCGACATAAAGAGTCTGGCCGTCAGTTTTGGTGCGAGAGACTGGTGGCGGGGCGTCGCTATGGTGGCGGGGTATTGCTGTGCTGCGGGGGCGGGGGAAGGCTGTTGCTGGGCGTCGGGGGCTTTCTGTGGGGGCGCTTCAGGGGCTTCCTGTGTGGTGGAAGGGGCTTCTTCGGGCTTTGCCGCTGCGGGGGAGGGCTGTGAAACGGCTGCCGTTTGTTGCTGTGGCGCAGCAATATGCTTGACGGATGGCGAGGATGTGGAGGGGTGATGGATGGCGGTGCTTGCCAGGAGAGAAGGCTCAGAGGGCGTTGCGGCAGAGCCGGTGCTGGCGGCTGGATTGTCGTGGCTGCGGGGCGATGGCACTGGCTGGGTGACGGCATTTTCGACAGGCTGCTGCTGCGTGGACAGCATCCAGTAGGCGGCGCCCGTGAGCATCAGCACGCCCACGATGGCTGCTGCGCGCCGTGCCCACAAGGGCACTATGGCCGGTCGGCGGCTGCGCTTGGCCACGGCTTTCTCCAGCTCGTCCCAAGCCATCGGCTGAGCCGGCTGCTCATAGTCGGCCAGTTTCTGCCGCATTTGTTGTCTCCATGCTTCTTTCATCGCGGTGGCTTTTGGGTTCTATACTGATTGATCATTCTGGCAAGCTGGTTCTTTGCCTTGCAGAGTTGCGACGACGATGTCTTCTCGCTGATGCCCAGCAACTGGGCTATTTCGCGGTGGCTTTTCTGCTCGAATACATACAGGTTGAATACCGTTCGGTAACCCGTGGGCAGCTGACTCACCATCTGGTGGACCACCTCCGCCGGCATGTCGTCGATGGGCGGGTCGTCGTCTTCGGGTTCTTCGCCGATGTCGCCTTCGATGAGCACTTTTCTGAGCTGTTTTTTCTTCATCAGCAGGCTCAGTGCCTCGTTGATGAGGATGCGTGTGGCCCATGCCCTCAGCGAGCCGTTGCCCCGGAACTGGAAGTCGTCGATGCGGGTGAACACCTTGATGAGCGTCTCTTGGAGCACGTCCTGCTGGTCGTCGCGGTCGCTGATGTAGCGCGAACACACCGCCTGCATACGACCAGCGTAGAGGGCGTAGAACTGCTGCATTGCCTCCTTTTCGTGGTGGCGAAGGCGCTGGGCTAGAAGTTGCTCCGACGTGTTTGCTTCAATAGGCATTGGTGTTTCCTTTTCGCTGAGGAGTAGGCAGAGGGGGCGCCTCTGCCTATGCTGAGCCTGAGGGGAGAGGGGACATCAGCTCTTGCCCGTGTATTGGCCAATGAAGAAGATGGTGCCAGTGGACTTCTCGCTGATGATGTAGAGGAAAGGACGGGTGGCATGGAAGACGGCATGGCCGGGGGATGACGACGATAGGGCGTTAGTCATGAAAACGGCCGTGACGGCGGCTGCCTCCGTTCCATCCTCATTGAGCTTGATGCGGGCCGACTGAATCATCGTTCCGATGTAGGTCCGTCGGTTGCAGAAGTCGGGGAACTCGGCCAGTTCTCCGTTGAAGGCCCGCTTCATGCCCAGCTGTTCCATCAGTTCCACGAGTTTGAAGTTGCTTTTTGTCTCAAAGCTGGGCAGCTTCAGGTCGACGATGGCAGAGTATCTTGGCTTCTGTTGATCCCAGTAGTCGGCAGTGAGCGCTGCGGCCACGTCGGCCAGGGTCTTGCCCTTTTCAGGCAGCAGCACGGTCATGGAGAAGGCACCATTGCCGTAGGGCAGCTCCACTGCCTGGAAGATGTCGTTGTCCATATAGTGGAACTCCGCTTCCTGGTGCATCATCGGTACCTTGGCATCGCAGCCCTCGAAGGATTCGTCGTGGGTGTCTGCCTTGTCGAATTTGCTTGCCCATGAGCCCTTGAAGTAGATGGCATTGAGCAGGTAGCTGACAGCATCGGGGTTGAAAGCATCGGCAGTAAGCAGTTCCTCTATCATGTGTTCGGTGTGGTCGCTGGCCCATTGGTTGATGACGTCGCGTGTCTTGCCGTCGTGGAAATCGCGCGTCTCGGGCGTGGCATCGTAGAAATCCTGAGCTGTCTTTACGAACGAGGGCTTCAGCGTGTAGAGCTTGTTCGTGAAGATAGTGTTGGAAATCAGCACCTTCGTGAGCTTATCCATGCGCGGCGCCTCGTGTTGCATCTTCTGGCAGAAAGCGTTGATGGCATCGGGACCAGCCGATCCAAAGCCCAGCACGTCGAGTATTTCCTGCTGCGTCTGGCCGCTGGCGCCGTTGTTGAGCATTCCCAGGGCATAGGTAATGCTGAGGGGCGACAGAATCATACTCTTGTCTTCCTGCGCCTTGCGGAATAGGTTGAAGGCGAAGTCGTTGCTGTTGTGTACGAGTGTTGTTTGCACGTCGGTCAGTTCAATCGGCTTGTACGGGTTGTTTTCCGATGAGATGACATCGGCATCGTCGTTGCTGCTGCAGGCAGCGGTTGCCATGGCGGCGGCCATCAAAAGGGCGATGGTCAGGCCCTGAATCGTTGTTCTCATAACTGTTGCAAATTTAATGGTTTTCTGTAAACGAGAACTAAAGAAAGAGAAAAATACTGCCTCAGCGCTTGTTAAAAGATGTTACTCAAAGAAAGATTTCGTCGTTTGTGCTGCAAGATTTGTGCGCGAGTGTCATTATAACTAAAGTTTCCCACCCCTGATTTTACGGCGAAATCGAGATGTATATAGTCTTGGATTGCCTATAAACAGGGGAATTCCGCGACTTGTCA
>OCTW013392209.1_pt1 | contig 17734 bp, 15 predicted proteins | sample 1539671 | NCBI WGS metagenome assembly OCTW01 (sample SAMN02144230, study PRJEB22623) | gut metagenome | biome: sheep rumen | host: Ovis aries | place: New Zealand
TGCAGCGCTTTGAGCCCACCGCCACCGCAGCCGACATGGAGGAGGCCATCCGCCAGCTGCTATAACAGCGTTTCGGCAGCATGTTACAAAGCCCAAACCTTCTGTTACAAATAGCCATGGCGCAAAGGACACTTTTTCGTACCTTTGCGCCATGGCTGTTTTTTGTAGAGCTGAATCCACCCTTCAGGGCAGAAGTTCACGCAGCCCCTCATCATTGCAAATATGAAAAAAGAACAAATAATGAAGAAGACCCTATTGTCATGGATGCTGCTGATGGCCGGCCTCATGGCTGCCAACGGAGCCATCAAGTCGCCCGACGGAAGCCTGCGTCTGAAAGTGAGCGACGCATCACTTGTGCTGACAAGTCACGGAAAGCCCGTGGTGACATTGCCTGAGATGGGCATTGGCGACGCGAAGATGGGCCAGCGCCAGAAGTTCAGTTTCACGCGCACAGTGACCGCAAGCTACGAAATGCTGTCGGGCAAGCGCTCGCACTGCCACAACGAGGCGCGCGAATACCAGGCGCAGCTCAGTCCGACAGTGAGGCTCGTGGTGAGGCTCTACAACGACGGACTCGCCTTCCGCTACGAGCTGACAGGACTGAACAATGCCCCGATGCCGACTGAGCATACCACCTATCTCATCGGTGAAGGCACCCGCCGCTGGATGCAGCAGTGGGCCGACTCCTACGAAGGCTTCTTCCCGCTCTCCACCACAGCACGCCAGAAACCGGTGCCCTCCTATGGTCCGCCTAACGTGTCGGCCGATGGATGGAACTGCCGATGGGGCTACCCTGCACTGCTGGAGCCCGCCGACGGCATCTTTGCCCTCATCACCGAGAGCAACATTGAGCGGCGGCAGAGTGCGTCGTGCCTGCGCAACGACCGCAGTCTGGAGCACTTCCGCGTGTGTCCCGATGACAACAAGGTGGCGCTCACGGGCTCATGGCACACACCCTGGCGCGTGGTCATCGTAGGAACGCTCTCGCAGATCGTGGAGTCTACGCTCGTCACCGACGTGGCCGAGCCCAGCACTTACGGCGATACGTCGTGGATTAAGCCGGGCGTCGTCTCGTGGATTTACTGGGCCTACAACCACGGCAGCAACGACTACGGCATCATCAGTCAGTATGTGGACCTCGCCGCCACGCTCCATCTGCCCTATATGCTCATCGATGCCGAGTGGGACACCATGAAGGATGGCAAGACCATCGACGACGCGCTGGCCTACGCCAGAAGCCGGGGGGTCAGGCCCCTTATCTGGTATAACTCGTCGGTAGGATGGGTGGACGGCGCACCGACACCGAAGTTCCGGCTGAACAAGCCCGAGGACCGTGAGCGCGAGTTCGCCTGGTGCGAGCGCATGGGTGTGGCAGGCGTGAAGATCGACTTCTTCTCGGGCGACAACCAGATGAACATGGACTACTGCCTCGACTTGCTGGAAAGCGCCGCTCGCCACCATCTCTTGGTCAACTTCCACGGCGCTACCGTGCCGCGCGGCTGGCAGCGCACCTATCCCAATCTGCTCTCCACCGAAGGCGTCTATGGTGCCGAATGGTACAACAATGTGCCGACGTTCACCCAGAAGGCTGCCGCCCACAACGCCACGCTGCCCTTCACGCGCAACGTCATCGGGCCGATGGACTACACGCCCTGCGCCTTCAGCGACTCGCAGCATCCCCACATCACCACTCACGGACACGAGTTGGCGCTCACGGTGCTCTTTGAGTCAGGCCTGCAGCATCTGGCCGACCGCCCCGAGAGTCTGCTGGCGCAGCCCCGCGAGGTGGGCGATTTCCTGTCGCAGTTGCCCGCCGCCTGGGACGACACGCGCCTTCTCGATGGCTACCCCGGCACCTATGTGGTGATGGCCCGGCGCAGCGGCACCACCTGGTATGTGGCAGGCATCAACGGCACCGACGATGAACTCACCGTCAGCCATCTGCAGTTGCCGTCCGCCCAGCCGTCGTCATCCATCACCCTGTTCTGCGATGGCGCCCCCTGGCAGATTACGCATCCCGCCACTCTGCCCACCGAGTTGAGGCTCGCCCCCCGTGGCGGATTCGTGGCAAAGATATCGGCCCCCTGACCCTTTCCCTTTCTTTGCCGCCAAGCCGTTCGCCCCTTCATCCCCAAGGTCGATCCTGCTGCTTTGACAAAGCCCTCCCTGTCCAAGGTTGAGCATGTGGCTTTGTCAAAGCAACCCCTTTCATCCCTCATCTCCGCAGTCCCGCTCTCCCCATTCTGCCGCTCCCTGCGTAAAAATCTAGGTTTTTCTCGTCTAATCCGCCAGATTCCGCGATAAAAATCTAGATTTCTTTTGGCTTTTCTTCCGTTTTTCGTCCTTTATGCCACCGAAAAAGCAAAGAAAACATGGCGTTTTCTTTGCCCTTATTCCAAATCTTCGTATATTTGCACTGCCTTATAGACCCATCAACCGCCTTATGCCCCCTGTGAAATCCATCGTCCCCGCCTTCAGAAGATACCTCCGGCTGGAGCGCAACTTCACCGAGAACACCGTCGACGCCTACATGCGCGACGTGGAGAAGCTGCTCGTCTACCTGAAGTCGGCCGGCATCGAGCCCACGGAGGCACGCCTCGAGGACCTGCAGGCTTTTGCCGCCTCGCTCCACGACATCGGCATCGGCGCGCGCTCGGCCTGTCGCGTGCTCAGTGGCGTCAGGTTGTTCTACCGCTTCCAGCTGCTCGACGGGTGGCGCGAAGACGACCCGTCGGAATTGCTCGAGAGTCCGCAGTTTGGCGACCATCTGCCCGAAGTGCTCAGCGTGGAAGAGGTGGACCGCTTAGAGCAGGCCATCGACCTGTCCAAGTGGGAAGGCCACCGCAACCGCGCCATCATTGAGGTGCTGTTCTCGTGCGGGCTGCGCGTTTCCGAGCTCACGCTGCTGAAGCTCTCTAACCTGTTTCTCGACGAAGGCTTTATCCGCGTGGAGGGCAAGGGGCGCAAAGAGCGGCTGGTGCCCATCTCGCCCAAGGCCATCCGCGAACTGGGCTTCTGGTTCGACGACCGCAACCAGATGGCCAACGTGAAGGCCGGCGAGGAGGACTACGTCTTCCTGAACCGACGCGGTGCCCACCTGACGCGCACCATGATTCTCATCATGGTAAAAAGACTGGCTGAGGAGGCCGGCATTCAGAAGACCATCTCGCCACACACGCTGCGCCATTCCTTTGCCACAGCACTGCTCGAGGGCGGTGCCGACCTGCGGGCCATTCAGGCCATGCTGGGCCACGAGAGCATCGCCACCACCGAGATATACATGCATATTGACACGCACACGCTGCGCGAGGAGATTCTCAACCACCATCCGCGCAACATGAAAGAGAAAAATGAGAAGTGACAAACTTCGCATTCAACCCTAAAACCCATCAAATCCAAACCCATGATAGGAGCAATAATAGGAGACATCGTGGGCTCCCGATTCGAATTCGGTGAAGCCCCACAACCGGGATTCAAGCTGTTTACCAGCGAGTGCAACTACACCGACGACACCATCTGCACCATTGCCGTTGCTGATGCCATATTGAATGGCAGGAGCTATAGCGACGCGCTCATTGACTGGTGCCGACGCTATCCCAACCCCATGGGCGGCTACGGCGGCCGTTTCTACAAGTGGATTTTCAGCGACGACCCGCAGCCCTACGGCAGCTATGGCAACGGGTCGGCCATGAGAGTGAGCCCCGTGGCATGGCTCTTCGATGAATACAGAGAAGTGAAAGAACAGGCCGTCCTCTCGGCTGCCTGCACACACAACCACGATGAAGGACTGAAAGGCGCCGAGTGCATTGCCGTTTTGTGCTACTGGCTGCGCACCGCCCGCATCAACAAGTCGCAGGTGGAGCATAAGGCGGAAAAGCAGTGGGGCTACGAGATTCCGCCACTCAAGGACATCTACCGCATTGGGCGCCTCGGCCATTTCGACGGCTCTTGCATGGAAACCGTGCCGTGGGCCATCCGCTGTTTCCTCGACAGTCAGGACTTTGAAGACGCCATCCGCATCGCCGTCCTGGCCGACGGCGACACCGACACCAAGGCATGCATCACCGGTGCCCTGGCAGAAGCCTTCTACGACATACCGGAAAAGCTCATCGACAAGGCCTTCAGCTACCTTCCCGACGACATGCTCGACATCGTTACGCAGTACTACGACCGCATCGGGCAGTCCATGTAGGCATCCCTCTTTCCCGTTTGTTCCGTAGGCTGCGAGAGCTCCGCAGCCCCTCATTCAAGTCATCGCAGCAAGAAAAAACTTGTTGCGATGTCACGTTTTGACCCTTTCATGCGTTTATAAGAATAGAACGTCGTTGCATCAGCAGTAAAATCTTATATAACAAGACATCAATGGATAAGAAAACATTCATCAAGACGGTGGTTCCCCTGCGTGGGCGTCTGCTCGATCAGGCACGACGTCTGGCCGCCACTGCCGATGCTGCCGACGACATTGTGCAGGAGACCTTCCTGCAGCTATGGCTGCGGCGCGATGCCTTGGACGACTATCACAGCGCTGAGTCCTTTGCGAGAAAGGTGCTCCACAACAAGTATATTGATGCCCTGCGACGACAGAAAGCTGAGGAAAAACGTGTTGTTTACGGTCTAGACGACACCCTGTCACCATCCATCACTTTACAAAATGAGATACCCAATATGGAACCGGCCGACGAGTTTCACGTCATCGGATGGATCATAGACCACCTTCCCTTCATGCAGCGCGAGGTGTTCAGGATGAAAGAAATGGAAGGATGCACATCGGCAGAAATTCAGCAGATAACGGGATGCTCCGCAGAGGCAGTCAGGCAGAACCTGTCGAGAGCCCGCAAGAAGATAAGAGACGACTATTTGAAATTGACAGAAAGGAGGAAAAAAAGATGAAAGACTTGAAGACACTGGTAGACAAATACCTTGATGGAACCACAAGCAACGAGGAAGAACAAAGGTTGCGAGACTATTTCAGCTCGCCCACTGTGTTGGTGCCTGAAGACATGGAGTGGATGCGTGCGCTTTTTGTATACGAGACCAATGTCGTGGAGCATGCGGATGACACTGCCACCCTTCGACCGAAAAAACGCCACCGTTGGCTGGGCTGGGCAGCGGCGGCCATCGCCCTGATGGTGGTAGGAGTTGGCATCACATACTACCAGAACAGCCAGCAACCACAGGACTATGCGCTCATTGATGGGCAAATGGTCAATAACAGGCAGCAGGTGATAGAGGAGGCGCTCAGCGCACTCGACATGGTGTCGCAGACCGATGAGGAGACCTACGAAGCATTGTTTGAATAGAAACCCAGAAAAAGAAAGAAGATATGAGGACAATATGTTTCAGAATAATCAGTGTCTTGATGCTCGCCATGTTCTGTATGACGGCGCAGGCGCAGGAAGGTTTCGCCGTGAATGATGCCTTCAGTCGATATGGAGCTCAGAAGGGTTTCAAACTGGTATCACTGCGCGACGGGAAGCTGAAAGGCTATGACCTGAAGGTATATAAGAGTCTGACGTTCAGGAAGAATGCAGAGGAGATAGCCGCCATGGTGAAAAAAGACCGTGCCAAGGCCCAGAAAATAAAAGAGGTGGTGGCAGATGGTGTCGTGACCACCGGCTACTATACACTGCTGGAGCGGCAAAAGGGTACCAACTGCTACTTGCTTTTCAGGCGCGATGCCTATGGTTGCGGAGTGCTCATCTACATAGAAGGCGTGCTCTCGGCAGAAGATATAATGAGATTAACCAAGAAATGAATAAACAATATAAATTATGAAAAAGACTCTGATCATTGCAGCCTTAACGCTGTTTGTTGGCTCAGCAAAAGCATCGATGCCGACAAAAACGGAGAAAGACGACACTACTTTCGTGTTCAATGGCCGGCAGATTGTGGTGAATGACAGCGACGGATTTACTCGGGTAAAAGTGTACGACATGGAGCGAAATGAGTACAAACCCATGTATGAAGGACATTTTAGCGATACAAGCGAAGAGGAGGTCTATTACATCCGAACGGTGTTCGCACCAGACAGTTATCGCAAGAGCACAGGCCGCTATTCGCCACTCATTCCAGGCGTCTATCTAGGAATTGGCTCCATAGCGGGAACGGAAATGGGCATCGGTAACAACAAAGCCATGCACCTGAGCGGCATATCGGTGTTAGAGGATGGAATATCATTGCTTTCCATGGAGTATAGTAATGGCAGGAGAGGATGGGGGTTTACTCACACACTCGACCTGATTTCGTACACCATTACCTTTCAAAAGGGCTGGGCCATCACCAACGACGAGAACTATGAAGTGATGATGTTGCAAAGCGAAGATTCCAAACGGGGACATGTGGTCAACTTAGGTGCCCGTATGACGGAAATGCTTCACTACTGCTGGCCCCTTGGAAAGGACCGCTTTGCGCTCGGACTTGGTTGCTCCATGGGGTTACAAGACTGCATAGTGAGCTACAAGATGAAGGATGGAGAAAGGCATCGTGATGCCTGTTCGGCCGACTTGCGCACCCATCAGTTTAACTTTGGCTTGGATTTCCGCATGTCGTGGAACGGCATCATGCTCTATGCCCACAAGCAGCTCACGCCGCTCTTCGACACCCACCATGCTCCGCGAGCCTATCCTTTCACCGTCGGACTTGGTATCTCTTTCTGATGCCTAAGGTTCCGTAGGCTGCGGTATTTCCGCAGCCCCTCTCCCTTCCCAGAAAAGCATAAAAAAGGCGGGCCTCCCAACAGGGAAGCCCGCTTGTAGTGTGAATTCCGTAAGACTTACAGAGCCTTTGCAAGCTCAGCGCCAGCCTTGAACTTGGCAACCTTCTTGGCAGGAATCTGGATTTTTTCCTTGGTGGCGGGGTTGATGCCCTCGCGAGCAGGACGCTCGCTGACGATGAACGTGCCGAAGCCAATAAGAGATACTTTGTCACCTGCTACGAGAGCGTCCTTGATGGCACCTACGGTAGCGTCGAGAGCCTTCTTTGCGTCTGCCTTGCTGATGGCTGCGCCGGCGGCAATCTTTTCAATTAAATCTGCTTTGTTCATAACTCTTTTTTGATTATTAAATTGAATGATAATGTGTTAACTCTCTGAAATTCTTCGCAAATATAGCCTAAACAATTCAAAATGCAAACAAAAAATTGAAAAAAGTGAAGAATTTAATGAAAAAAAGTGCGTTTATACGGGTTTTTAGGCCAAATCACGGATATTTTTCGTAATTTTGCGCCATAATTCATACAAACGTAACAGTCTCTGCACATGCGTAATATACCCACGGTTACTAAGAACCTCTTGATAATAAACCTGTTGATGTTTGCTGCCACTTTCGTCTTTGGAAGGATGGGCACAGACCTCAACGACCTGCTGGGCCTGCACTTCTTCATGGCCTCGGGATTCCATTTCTATCAGTTGTTCACCTACATGTTTATGCACGGTGGACTGGAGCATATCTTCTTCAATATGTTCGCCCTGTGGATGTTCGGATGCGTGGTGGAAAATGTGTGGGGGCCGCGAAAGTTCCTGTTCTTCTACCTGGTGTGTGGCATCGGTGCTGGACTGACACAGGAGCTCGCACAGTTCATCACGTTCTACTTCAATGTGAACGCGCAGTTCCCCGGCTCCTCTTTTACTGATGTAATTGCCATTGGCCACAACTCGGCGGCAGTGCTTAACGCGTGGACAACGGTAGGTGCTTCGGGAGCCATCTACGGCATCTTGCTGGCCTTCGGCATGATCTTCCCTGAGGAGCGCATCTTCATCTTCCCCCTGCCCGTGCCCATCAAGGCCAAGTGGTTCGTCATCATCTATGCTGCCATAGAGCTGTTCATGGCCCTTAACCAGCGCGGCGATGGTGTGGCACATGTGGCACACCTGGGAGGCATGCTCTTCGGATTCCTGCTCATACGTTACTGGAAACGACATCCGGGAAGCAGCAGTTTCGGTCAGGTGAGAGGTCAGCAGTTCTTCGACGGACTGCGGAAGAACTGGGAGAAGAGAAGCCATAAGTCGGCCAACGACTACAGACCCGACGACAACCCTGTGCGCCATGAGACCGACTGGGAGTATAATGCCCGGAAGAAGGCCGAGCAGGATGAGGTGGACCGCATACTCGACAAGATACGGCGCAGCGGCTACGACAGCCTGACAGAGGCCGAGAAAAAGAAGCTCTTCGAAAACAGCAACCAATGACACAGCGTGTATCATGCGCAAAAACAAACTGAAGAAGTTCACACGGCGAGTGGTCATCGCCGCCAACGTGGCAGCCATCCTGTTGCTGTTGTTGGTGGGACATGCCGACCGCTTCGATCCAAACGCCTATCCCATGCTCGCCACGTTGGGGCTGGCCATGCCTCTGGCATTGCTCATCAATCTGGGATTCCTCGTTTTCTGGGTCGTAGTGAGCCCACGCTATGCCTTCATTCCGCTCGCAGGCCTACTAATATCTTATGTACCCGTGCGCGCGTATTGTCCTATCAACCTGCCCGAAGACCCGCCGCCCGGCTCGCTGAAGCTGATGAGTTTCAACGTGCAGCGCCTCGACAGCGTGGATCGCGATGCCAGCGGGAGAGTGGTGTCGCGGCGTGCCATCGACTACATCGTGAAGAGTCAGGCCGACATCGTCTGCATGCAAGAACTATGGCCCGGACAGGAGAAAGACCCAACCCTGTTGAAGGCCTACCCCTATGTGGCAGGCGTAAGACGCAAGCCAAGCGGTCAGGTGCTCGTCGTGGCCAGCCGTTTTCCCATCGTACACAAGCAGCTTATTCGCTTCGATGATGACGGCGACGGTGCCGGTGCCTTCTGGATAGACATCGGCGGCGACACCATCATCGTGGTGAACAACCACCTGCTCAGCAACGGACTCGCCCTCAGCGAGCGCCAGCAGGTGGACAGTCTGCTCAAGGGGCAGAACAACATGGATAAGGCACGCTCCAACTCGAAGAACCTGCTGCACAAACTGGTGGAAGCCACACAGCTGCGCGCACCTCAGGCCGACAGTGTCGCCTATTTCGTGCGCCACCACCGCAAGCGCAGCATCATCGTGTGCGGCGATTTCAACTCGAGCCCCAACGCCTATCCGCGCAGACGCCTTGTCCGCGACCTCACCGACTGCTTCGAGGCCAGTGGAAACGGTGTCAGCTGGACCTATAACCAGAACCACATCTATGTCAGGATTGACCACATCTTGTGCTCGCCCGACTGGCAGCCTTATGCCTGTCAGGTTGACAACGAAATAAGCGCCAGCGACCATTATCCCATCGTCTGTTGGCTCAAAAAGAAGGAGAAATAATAAAAAAATGCACTTTTGTGGGCTTGAAATTTCTTGATATGTAGAAAAATATGTAACTTTGCACGCTATTTTGCCGCATTTTCGCTAAAATGTGGCACTTACAACGTATAGCAAGGCAAGCTCAACAGCTGCAAAACATGCGAGAAAAATCGAAATAATTAAATAATTAAACAAAAATGCAAAACAAAGGAATTGTTATTTGTACAGCCGTCTTACTGACGCTTGCAAGTATCTTCTACCTGAGCTTCTCGGTGGCCACCAGCTACTATGACAGCCAGGCTGCAAAGATCAAGGATCCAGTGGCACAGCAGGACTATAAGGACTCTGTGAAGTATCTGGGTATCTACTCTTATCAGAAGTGCCTGGAGACGCAGATCGGTCTGGGTCTGGACCTCAAGGGCGGTATGAATGTCATCCTCGAAATCAGCGTGCCCGACGTAGTGGAGACGCTGGCCGACCACAAGCAGGACGCAGCTTTCGTGAAGTCCATGAACGAAGCCAAGAAGGAAGAGGAGACCAGTCAGAGCGATTTTATCTCGCTGTTTATCAACGCTTACCACCGCAATGCGCCGGGACATCGCCTGGCTGAAATCTTTGCCACACAGCAACTCAAGGGCAAGGTGTCGACGCAGAGCACCGACAAGGAGGTGGAGAACGCACTGCGCACAGAGGTGCAGGCTGCCATCGACAACTCGTTCAACGTGGTGCGCAATCGTATCGACAAGTTCGGCGTCGTGCAGCCCAACATCCAGAAACTGGAAGGACAGCAGGGACGCATCATGGTGGAAATGCCGGGTATCCGTGAGCCTGAGCGCATCCGTAAGCTTCTTCAGGGTAGCGCCAACCTCGAGTTCTGGGAGACCTATAATAGTCAGGAAGTGACTCCTTATCTGTCGCAGCTCGACACGCGCCTTGCCAGTCTGGGCAGCGGCGAGGAGGCTCCTGCCGACACAACGGCCGCTGCCGAAGCAGCTCCTGCCAAGGCAGAGAAAGCAGCTGCCGACACAGCCGCAGCCGATAAGGCTAAGTTTGAAATCAAGAAGGACGCCAAGGCTACTGCCGACAAGAGCGCACAGACCGACGAGGCACAGATGGCTGCTGCCAAGAAGCAGCACCCGCTGCTCGCCATCCTGCAGATGGCTCCCCAGGGCAGTCTGAGCATCGTGGGCTATGCCAACGTGCGTGACACCGCAGAGGTGAACAAGGCCATCTTCGGCGAGGAAGCCAAGCGCATCCTCCCCTCTGACCTGAAACTCATGTGGGGTGCAGCTCCCGCCGATGGAACCAAGAATATCTACGAGCTCTATGCCATCAAGTCGAGCGGAACAAATGGCCGCGCACCGCTTGAGGGCGACGTGGTGACAGATGCCAAGGACGAATTCGAGCAGCTGTCAGGCCGTCCGAGCGTCAGCATGTCAATGAACAACGACGGTGCTCGCCGCTGGGCAGCCCTCACAAAGGCCAACGTGGGCAAGGCTATCGCCATCGTACTCGACGGCGTGGTCTACTCTGCTCCGCGTGTGAACCAGGAAATCACAGGTGGTAACTCGCAGATTACGGGTAACTTCACCATCGAGACAACCAAGGACCTTGCCAACACACTGAAGTCTGGTCGTATGCCAGCTCCCGCACGCATCGTGCAGGAAGAGGTGGTCGGACCTACCCTCGGTGCTCAGTCCATCAAGCAGGGTATCATGTCGTTCATCATCGCTTTCGTGCTGCTGATGATCTACATGCTCGTCATGTACAACGTCATTCCGGGCATGATGGCCAACTGCGCCCTGCTCGTCAACCTGTTCTTCACGCTGGGTATTCTGACGTCGTTCCAGGCGGCACTAACCATGTCGGGTCTTGCCGGTATCGTGCTGACGTTGGGTACGGCCGTCGACGCCAACGTGCTGATCTATGAACGTATCAAGGAAGAGATGCGCGGAGGAAAGGGCATCAAGCAAGCCCTCAAGGCTGGTTACAGCAATGCCTTCTCGGCTATCTTCGACTCTAACTTGACATCATTGATTACAGGTATCATCCTGCTCATCTTCGGTACTGGTCCCATCCGAGGCTTCGCCACCACCTGGATTATCGGTATCGTCTGCTCGTTCTTCACCGCTGTGTTCCTCACACGTCTGGTCTACGAGAACCGTCTGAACAAAGACAAGTGGCTCAACCTGAAGTTCTACACCAACTTCTCTAAGAACCTCATGCAGAACATGCACGTGCCCTTCATGTCGTTCTACAAGAAGACGTTCGTCTTCGTGGCCGTGGCCGCTGTGGTGTTCCTCGTGAGCTTCGCCGTGCGCGGACTGAGCAAGAGCATCGACTTCACGGGTGGCCGCAACTATGTGGTAGCCTTCGAGAATGCCGTCCAGCCCGAGGAAATCCGCGGTCTGCTGGCCGAGGCCTTCCCCGGCTGCAACACGGGTGCCATCTCTATCGGTACTGACAACAAGACCATCCGTATCTCTACCAACTATAAGATTGAGAGCAACAGTCCGACAGCCGACGACGAGGCAGAGACCATCCTCTACAATGCCCTGAAGAAGCACGGACTGGTGAAGCAGCCCAACGTGGAGGCATTCAAGAACCCCGACATCCGCGAGGGTGGCTCCATCATCAGCTCTACGAAGGTGGGACCGTCGGTGGCTAAGGACATTACTCACAACGCCATTTACAGCGTGCTCATCGCTCTGGTGGCCATCTTCCTCTACATCCTGCTGCGTTTCCGCAACGTGGCCTTCTCGGTAGGCTCGGTGGTGGCCCTGTCTGTCGACACGCTCGTGGTGCTCGGCCTCTACTCACTGCTCTGGGGCATCGTGCCCTGGTCGCTCGAAATCGACCAGACGTTCATCGGTGCTATCCTGACCGTGATAGGTTATTCTATCAACGATAAGGTGGTGGTGTTCGACCGTATCCGTGAGAACCTCGGTCTGCATCCCAAGAAAGACAAGCAGGAGCTCTTCAACGAGAGTATCAACCAGACACTGGCTCGTACCATCAACACGTCTGTATCTACGCTCATCGTGCTGCTCTGCATCTTCATCCTTGGTGGTGCCAGCATCCGCAGCTTCGCTTTCGCTATGATCCTTGGCGTTGTCTTCGGTACGCTGTCGTCCATCTTCATTGCATCGCCCGTTGCTTACCTCGTGATGGGTCGTCGCATCAAGGAAGAAGCATAATCACAACGGTTCCATGCCGTTAAAATAAACGTCCCGGTTCTCTGTTCATGAGAGCCGGGCGTTTTTTATATATGTATTCAATTCTTCCGTGTCTAAGGAGTTTAGGAGTTTTCGCGGCTTACCAGCCGCTGGAGTTTAGACGTTAGTTTTGTTGCAAAAGAAACTCCTCGATTATCGTCCAAGCTTGAACTTGTTCGCTTTGCTTGCAGAGACTTGAGTTCTCTTTAAAAAGTCCCAAAGGGACGCAAAGACCATAGGGAGGGGTGTAACCCCTTTATGACAATCAAGGAGTTACAGAAGAGCCCCGAAAGGACTTTTTAAAAGTGGACTCAGTATATGTACCTGTTCGCAGACGTTCTTTTCTTCTTGTCCTTTTGGAGGAATTGAATTTCTGGGTGGTTGATGTTTTTATTTCAACTGTCCGTACCATTCGTCGGTGACAGGTTCCAGCCATTCATTGCTGGCTCCTTCTTGCACATCCTTGTGATAGGTGAGGTGCTGGAACCATGAATCGCTGGCAGCGCCGTGCCAGTGCTTTGCTTCGGCGGGAATGGCGATGACGGTGCCGGGAGTCATCTCGACAGCGGGTTTGCCCCATTCCTGATACCAGCCGCGGCCAGCCACGCAGATGAGCACCTGCACCTGGCCATGGTGTACGTGCCAGTTGTTGCGGCAGCCGGGTTCGAAGGTCACGTTCATCACCGCGCCCATGTCAGCGAGGTAGCTCTGGCCTGTGAAGAACTGTCCGTAGGGGTTCTCCACGCCTTTGGGCCATACGTTGAAGTCTACGGGTGTGCCTGCCTTGTACGTCTCTCCAAACACTGCTGCCACGGCCTGCTCACAGCGCACGGCCTCGGCCTCGCCGATACGGCTGCGCAACACGGCGGGAATAGCCTTCAGTTGTTCGTCGCTGACGCCCATGTTACGGGCTCCGCTGACGTGTGCTTTCAGCTGCGGATCACAGCCAGGCAACGCCGATATGGCCGAAACGGTGACCAGTTCGCGCTCGGCAAAGGAAAGGTTGTTGCGGGCAAAGATGTCGCCAAAGAGATGGGCTTTCAGATAGTAGTCGGTCTGCGGCGCAAAGGTGTAGTTGAACGGCTGTCCACCCACCAGCTGCGTCTGCACCTCGGCGCCACGCTTCAGCGCGTTGTAGTCGGCTGGCAATGGGTCGGCTTCGCGGCCAGGTTCCGTCTGCAGGCCCGTCTCTTTGCGCTGTTCAATGACCTGTTGCAATGCGCCGAGAGCGTTCAGCGACCGCGGAAATCCCGTGTAGGCATAGAGCTGCGACAGCGCTTCCTTCACTTCGCTGATGCTCAGTCCGGCATCAAAACCATTGTTCACTTCTTTCTTCAGGGCTTCAAGGTTGCCCTTGGCCTCGTTGGCTGCAATGGCCACGAGCGCCTGCTGCTTGTCTGTCAATATCATAACTTGCTGTGCTTTAACGTGCATTGTTGCCACTATCATGGCCGCAACGATGACTATTGTTTTCTTCATTTTACAGTATGTCTTATGGTGTTATCGCTTCCTGTCAGGAGCGTGCAGACTCCTTTTGCCTGCTGCAAAATTACGAAAAAACCGCTAATTCCCTCGTATACTTTTTACGGATTCTTTAACCAAAACTACTGATTATTGTAGTGAATGGCCATCCATACGCAAACCTGTAGGCTTTTTCTGTGGGCGATAAGGACTAAAATTCGGAAAGACACACCATCGTTTTGGCTTTTTTTCGTATATTTGCACCCATAAACCTCGTCATTTAAGGCAAAATGAAAGACTATCCCGACAAGATGACGCGTGAGCAAGCCCGCCGTTTCGGCGACGACGTCCTGAACATCGTCGGCCAGATTCCCCGTGGTCGTGTCACCACTTATGGCATCATCGCCGCCTTGGCGGGATGGCCCAGCCACGCCCGCATGGTGGGCCGCACCTTGCGCTACACTCCTGGCGCCGAGGCCATGCCCTGTCACCGCGTCGTCAATAGCGTCGGTCGCACCGCCCCCGGCTGGGCTTTCCAGCGCACACTCCTCGAAAGAGAGGGTGTCACTTTCCGGCCTAACGGTCACGTAGACATGTCACGCCACCTCTGGCAGCCGCAGTAGCCTCCCCAAAGCTTGGTGTTTTTGTTACCATCTGTCATCAAGCGTTTCGCACGTTCAGTCCTGTTCAGCCATCAAAAAACAACCCAGGACTAGAACCCTGGGCTGTTTGTTTTCCCGCTATTTAGCTGATGGACCGAACCATCCGTATGGTATGCTTATTGTCCCACCACGATTTTCTTACCGTTCCTGATGTAGATACCTTTCGTTGGAGCGAGGATGCGCTGACCGGAAAGGTTGTAGCAGGGAGCGGAGTCTGACGATGTGGAAGTGTTTGTCAGCTCACGGATGGCGTCGATTTTTCCGCTGAGATAGTCGGGAAGATAGTAGCCCAGATGGGGCGGCTGGTTGTAGGCAACGTTCTGCCATGCCACGCCAAGGCGGTAGACGTGGTCGTGCATGAGGCATGGCACGCGCAGCTCGCTTGGAATATTAGACGAGAAGATGGCTATCTTCGATGGGTCGGAATAGCTCCACATGATCAGTTCTTCGCGCCAGTCGCCCAGGATGTCTGCCTGCAGACTCGGAGTGGCCTTGGTGGTGTTGCACGACTGCCAGTCGCCGTAGTTCGGTACCATCAGAAGGCTTGAGATGGTGGATGAGCTGCCGTTCTGGCTGTACTTTGAAACGACGGGGCTGCTTCTGAACGTAGTTTTGCTGTCGTAGCTGCCATCGTAGAGTTCGTCCCACTCGTCGCCGTCCCAATAGATGCGGAAGTTCATGGAGGGTTTCTTGGAGCCTACGGCCTGCGCAGTCTGGGCGTTGTAGGGGTTCTGGTCGCGGGTGGTCGACGACATGCCGCCGTAGGACGACCAGAACTCATAGCCACGGCTGGTTCCGATGATGTCGGCAGCCAGTCCGCGTGCGTTGTCTTGTCCCGACTGTCCTCCCTTCCAGATGATCTCGCCGGTGGCTGCGTCGTGGATGTCCCATGCGTAGTCGCCCTTGTCTTCGTGCACGTCGAAGAGTTCCAGTCCCGGACGGTCTGGGTCGAGGTCGGCCAGATGGATGGCGTCGCCATGGCCAAAGCCAACGGCATAGAGCAGTTGTCCGTCATCGTCGAGTGCTGCCGAGCCCCACACGATCTCGTCCTTGCCGTCGCCGTCCACATCGGCTACCGAGAGGTTGTGGTTGCCGTTGCTGTACATGGTGTTCATTCCTCGACCGGCCGAGCTTGCGGGTGCCGTGTATTCATTGGTGGTGCCGTTCATGTCGGTCACCTTGTACTTGGTCTTGGAGTGTGAGGCATGGAACCACCGCTGGGTGAGATGCTCGCCGTCGAAGTCCACAGCCCACACGTAGGCGTAGGTGTAGTAGCCACGGCTGAACACGCCACTGGGGCGCTGGTCGGCTCCGGCCAGATGGGCGACGGCGGCCAGATATCGTTCGCCGCGGTTGCCATAGCTGGCGTAGTCTTTCTTGCCTGAGCGGTCGTCCCAGTTGAAGGTGCCTGTAGCCTCGCCGCCGTAGCCCGTGTCGCGGTTGGGGTTGTAGAAGACGGTGTGGATAGCTTCACCGGTGAGTCCGTTGAACACGGTCAGATATTCCTGTCCGCCCACCAGTCGGCCACTGCTGTTCCGATGGTCCTTGCTGTTGTCGGCCTGCTTGATGGCGTCGTCGGTTGCCACCTGGTTCACGTAGTTTCCGGCACCGTCCTTCGAGCCTGGTGCTGTCTTGCACATCATTTCGGCACGTCCGTCGCCGTCGAAATCGTAGACGAGGAACTGCGTATAGTGAGCTCCAGCTCGGATGTTTACGCCAAGGTCGATGCGCCAAAGGTGCTCACCGTTGAGGCGATAGCAGTCGAGATACACGTTGCCGGTGTAGCCGTTCTGCGAGTTGTCCTTCGAGTTGGAAGGGTCCCATTTCACAAACAGCTCATATTGTCCGTCGCCATCCACATCGCCCACCGACATGTCATTGGGCGTGTATGAGCACACCTCGCCGCCCTTGACGGTAAGGTCGGCGGGCCGGTCGAGCGTCAGTGTCTTGTAGATTTTTCCCCATGAGACGACGGCAGGCGACGTTTCCAGCACGTCGCCGTTGAGCTTTGTCACCACCTGATAGGCGCTGTTGGCTGTTCCCTCGGCATCGGCATAGTTGGTGATGGACAGGTCGGTGGCAAGTGGCTCACCGTCGCGCAGCAGGTCGAAGCGCACCTCGGGCGAGTCGGTTCCCAGCAAGCGCCAGCTCACATAGTTGCCCACTTTGCTCGTGGTGGGCAGCACCACGACGCCGCGGTCGAGCTTTTCCATCTGGCTTACAGGTGTAATCTGTGCCTGCACTGGCAAGCATGTCATACCGAACATGCTGGCCGCAATGATACTTGTTTTCAGTAGATTCATAATAGTATGTTTTTTGTAAGATGTCATCCTTTGTGGGGTTTCACCCTTATCAGCGTCAGACCGTCGCGCATGGGCAATATGACGCGTTCCACCCGTGGGTCGCGCGCCACCAGGTCGTTGAAGTCCTCAATGCCCTGCGTCTGTCGGTCGGCCGGCGCTGCTGCGGTGAGCACGTGTCCGTCCCACAGTGTGTTGTCGGCAATAATGAATCCTCCAGGCCTCAGAATGCGCAGGGCCATCTCATAGCATTCCAGATAGGTGCGCTTGTCGCCGTCGAGAAACACCATGTCGAAGACGATGCCGAGCCGCGGAGCCTCCACCAGTGCGTCGCCGATGGTGAACGTTATCTTGTCGGCCACTTCCGAACCTTCTATCCATGGCCGTGTGAAGTCCTCCAGCTCATCGTTGATTTCGTAGGTGTACACACGCCCTCCTTCTTCCAGTCCTTCGGCCATGCAGATGGCGCTGTATCCGCTGAATGTGCCCACTTCGAGTATGTTTGTGGGCCGTATCATCCTCACGAGCATTTTCAGCAGTCGCCCCTGCAGGTGTCCGCTGGCCATGCGTCCGCGCAGCAGGTGCACGTTGGTGGCCCTCCACAGGCGGTAGAGGTACTCGCCTTCGGGGTCACTATGCTGCAGCACATACTGTTGCTCGTCCATCTCCAGCCTTCATTAACGGTCGTTGCCGCCCACCAGTCCTTCAATGGCCAGACGGTAGGAGTCGAGGCCGAAGCCGCAGACCACGCCGCGACAGGCACTGGCTATCATCGAGCGGTGGCGGAACTCCTCACGCTGGTGAACGTTCGAGATGTGCACTTCCACCAC
>OCTW011421667.1_pt1 | contig 17726 bp, 12 predicted proteins | sample 1539671 | NCBI WGS metagenome assembly OCTW01 (sample SAMN02144230, study PRJEB22623) | gut metagenome | biome: sheep rumen | host: Ovis aries | place: New Zealand
AAAAAACAATAAACGAAAATCTACAAAATTCATTTAACATAAAAAAGGCTGTCCTTTTTGAAGTTTTTAATTACTTCTAGGACAGCCCCTATTTATTTTAGCCCATATCTTTCACCAGAACGTAAATATTTAATTACAATTGGTCAACTCGCTCGATGAATCTCGCTCGGAGCCGGAATTGAGGAGGAAGCTAAATAAAGTGCGGATGCACTTTATTTTTAACGCTTCTCCTATTGGAGGCTGGGTTCGACTCCCGTAGGGGCTAAACCAAAAAGAGACTCTTTTGCGTCTTCTTTATTTTAACCCAGTTTTTCACCAGAACGTAAATATTTAATTACAATTGGTCAACTCGCTCGATGAATCTCGCTCGGAGCCGGAATTGTGGGAATATACAAAATCCCATTGCAAGAAAACTTATTCGCCTTTATTATTTTAATATGGATAATACAAATAGAGGAACCTTTGATAAACTGGTTTCAGGGCTTAGCCTTGAAGACAGAGCTTCCATGTTAGATCATATAAATAAAACTACCGCACCTGCTGTTCAGTTAATTGAAACAGAAGATCCTCTTGCTGGTAAAAATATAACTTTAAGGTTAAAACTAAAACAAGAATCTATTTTTTACAAAATTCTACTTTGGTTTAGAGCCTTAATTCAAAAAAAAGATTCAGAAAAAATATACAACGAAGATGTCCTTGCAGCCCTCGCCAGAAGGGTAAATAGAGATCATCCAGGAATCCTGAATCATCGTTTTCAAGTTCTAGATTCTGTTTTTTATAATCATATAAAATCATTAAAAGAAGCCGCAGATTTTTTTAAACCATATTTTGCCTTTATAGATGACAGTCCTGGCGATTTTTATGTATTTTTGTCTTCTGTAATTACACCTCAGTTATCTAATCGGATTAATTCAACAGCAGATCCCTTTACTTTAGGGTTTGATACAGAAGCTACAAGCGAAGTAAAAGCAAGGTTGTTAAAATCACTTGATGAAATTCTTAATTCAATGGCTGGAAGCGAAAAATCGAGCCTTTATTATGCAGTTTCTTCTATCGACTGGCTAAAGCAATTTACACGTTTACCTTATCTGCATTTTGCATCACAGTTTACAAATATAACAGGGCCTAATTATACCTGCCCATACAAGAATGCTAGAAATGATTTTGATTCTTTTGCTGCCGTTTTTACAAATATTCAGCCTGTTCAAAGAGAAATTCTGGAAACCATGTTGCTTTTTTCACAACGAAAAGATTTGTCTAAAAATGCTCAAGATAAGGATATAGAAAGAACTGTAAAAGAGTTTTTAGCCAAGGCAAATCATCATCTTGCTTCTATCCAAATGTTTCTTTCAACAGTGCCTGTTTACAAGGTTGGAAAAATTATTAATGAAGATTATGACTGGACTCCTGGTAATATTTCTGGTTCCGAAGCCTGGTTCCCAAGTTTTAGAAATCAATGGCGTAAAATTATGGAAGTTCGCTGGAACGAATGGGTTCGTGAACGTAAAAAGAATACTCTCAGTTCAAACCTCAAGGCCGATTTTAAGCTTGAAGAATTCCCTGTTATGACCTATAGACCTTGGACTCAGATGTGGACACGAGTTCCATTTTCTTGTGAATTGACAGGAGGCTTCTTATCCTGGTTCTGTCAGGATATGTTTGACAATATCATTACTCCTTTAAACGAAGTGATGATGGAAGGTGTTTTTGTTAAAAATGAAATTCGTATAGAATATTCTGAAGGTCTAAATCTTTTTGTTCAAGCAAATAATCAGATGAAGGAACTTATGTTTAGAATTTCTCCAGAAGGTGATTATGGTGTTCCTTTTGCAGAATTTGCAAATAATAAACTTCGTACCTTCCAGATTCAAAATCAAATAGATTCTATGATGAACTCAATTGAATCTGAAATTCATGATGTCGTTGGTAAGTTCTGTAAGGGCATTCGCATGATGGACAAGATTTTTAGGGGTATGTTTAATAATGGCAATGAAGTCATGCATGAATCCCTTCAAAATATAATGACTATTAAAGGTCATCAAAACAGGGCCTGGCGAGAAAGGGTGGCAGAAATTGCTCAAATTTTACGACGCAGTTTATTCTATATAACAGAATTGGAACCAATTGATGCAGCAACTTCAAAAGTCTAAGACTGATTATATAACTTTTCCATTTATAAAAGACGGTCTGCCTCTATCTTCTGATTCAAATCCTCTATGTGCTATGACGGTAAGGTCTGCCGGTTCTATGCGTTTCCGCTGGGCAGAAGAAAATCCCAATCGAGATAAAGTACTGGCTGCTATTTCTTCTGATTTTGGAAGCAAGGCCTTTGTGCCAGTTCAGTTAGATCATACCCACATTGTTTATGATATACAAAATAACCTGGATACTGACCAGAAAATTGGCGACGGCATCATCACTCTTAATAAAGCTTTAATTCCTACTGTAACCGTGGCAGACTGTCTTCCAATTTATTTGTATGATTCTGTAAGTAAAGCCTTCGGAATTGTTCATTCGGGCTGGAAGGGAACAGGAATTATTTGCAAGGCTATTGAATTAGCTGGTCAGAAATATGGTTCAAAAGTGCGGGATTTTTCTGTTGTAATTGGGCCTCATATTCATGAATGCTGCTATATAGTTAATCAGGAAAGAGCGGATTTTTTTGCATCTAATTTTGGTCCAGAGTGTCTGAAGGAATTGGAAGAAGGCGTTCAGGTGGACTGGAATAATGGTGGAGGAAAACTTTACAGGCTTTCTTTAGCCCAGGCAAATCTATCGGCGCTTTTAAAGCTTGGAGTTAAAAAAGAAAACATTTTTATAAGCAAAGATTGCACCTGCTGCTCAAAAGATGGTTTTTACGGTTCTAATAGACGTGAAACAAAAATTGCTGGTCGTTCCGATGCCTTTACTGTTCAGGCCGCCTTTATAGCCTGGAAATAAGAATAAAAATAATACGTCGAGTCAAGGCACGCGTACGCTTAAAGCCTTGACTTCGCCGTTTTTAGGGTTTGTAATAAACCCTAAATAAAAAAAGCCTGTCAGATTTTTCTATTTTTAATCTGGCAGGCCTTTTTGTTTTGGAAAGTATTACGGATTAAAGTGGAATATTTCCGTGCTTTTTGAGCGGTTTATTTGTAAAGATCTTTGTTTCAAGGAAGTCAAAACTTGCAACAATTCTCTTACGTGTATCTTCAGGATTAATAATTTCTGTGATGTAACCGCGTTCTGCTGCAATATAAGGAGTCATAATTTCGTTCTTATATTTTTCTGAAGCAGCCTGAACTTCTGCAGCCTTGTTAGGATCCTTGAGTTCTTTTGCAAAAAGAATTTCAATTGCACCTTCAGCACCCATTACAGCAATTTCTGCCTTTGGCCATGCATAAACAAAGTCTGCACCAAGGTGTTTAGAACACATAGCAATGTAAGCTCCACCATAAGCCTTACGAAGAATAACTGTAAGCTTTGGAACAGTTGCTTCTGAGTAAGCGTAAATAACTTTTGCACCGTGGCGGATAATTCCCTTCTGTTCTTCCTGAGGTCCTGGAATGAATCCTGGAACATCAACAAATGTAAGAAGTGGGATATCGAATGAGTCACAATAGCGGATAAAGCGGGCAATTTTATCTGAAGCATCGCAATCAAGAACTCCACCAAGTCCCTTTGGATTGTTTGCAACAATACCAACAGTACGACCTTCAATCTTACCAAATCCAACTACACAGTTGATTGCGAATTCCTTCATAATTTCGAGGAAAGAATCTTCATCAATTACACAGTTGATTACATCGCGTACATCATAACCCTGACGTGGATTTTCTGGCAAAATTTCGTTGATTCTCTTTTCTGCCTTTTTAGCGTTGAACTTAAATTCTTTGGCAGGAAGTTTATCTCCGAAGTAGTGTGGTATATAGTCTAAAAGACGGCGAACTTCTTCGTAACATTCTTTTTCTGAATCACAACGGAAGTGAGAAACTCCAGACTTCTGAGCGTGAATAGAAGCTCCACCAAGGTCTTCTGCAGAAATGTCCATAAACATTACAGATTTAACAACTTTTGGTCCTGTAATGAACATCTGTGTTACTTTATCTACAGTAAAAATAAAGTCTGTAATTCCAGGAGAGTAAACTGCACCACCGGCACAAGGTCCAGCGATGATAGAAATCTGAGGAATTGCTCCAGAAGCACGAACGTTCTGATTGAATACGTTACCATATCCACCAAGTGCTTCTACACCTTCCTGAATACGAGCTCCACCCGAATCGTTAATTCCAATTACTGGACAACGTGCATCGATGGCCATTTTTGTAAGATCTGCAATTTTGCGACCGTGCATATGTCCCAAAGAACCACCCTGAATTGTGAAGTCCTGTGCATAAACTGCAACCTTACGGCCGTTGATTTTTCCAAATCCTGTGATTACACCATCATAAGGAATATCTTTTTTATCCATTCCGAAACTTGTACAGTTGTGTTTTACACCCTGGTAAGTTTCAACAAATGTACCCTTATCGCAAAGGAGATTAATACGTTCTATTGCATGAAGTTTTCCTTTTGCATGCTGTTTTTCCAAATTGTATTCCATTGTTAACCTCGTAATTGAAGAATATAGTAGAAGTCATTTAGTGTCAATATGACAAAATATGCTATAAATGTCAAAATAAAATTGAGGATTTAGCTTGTAAAAATGCTGATAAAGATAAGGCCCTTACTCATAGATAAAGAGCTTCTGGTCGTAAATGTGAGTTAAATTCCACTCCATCAGCTCTTTTTCCATTTCAAGTTCTGTCTTACCTGGCAGCCAGTCATAAGAAAGTCTAAGCTGGTCTACTGCCTTTATAACATCTCCGTTTGTAAGAATAAGCTGATTAAGATAGTCGTTTTTGAAAACTAAAGGTTTTACTCTTACGCTTTCAGATGAAGATGAAATATCTGTAATAATCCAGCGGTCTTTTTTATAAGTTAGAGTAAAAATATCAGTGATTTTTTCTACAACAATATTAAAGTTTTCTCCTTCAGAATGAAGCAGATAGTATTCAACCTTACGAACCGACTGGTCTTTATCTTTAAGCAGGATATCTCCTTCTTGAGTTACGGCTTCTGGTTTTTGATTTTTCTTATAAACTTTTACGTTAATAGGATAAGCTTTTCCATCAATTTTTAACTGGGTAACTCCATAAAGACCTGACATATCGTATTTTTCTGCATTTGTGGAGAATAAAAGCCAGTTTTCTGGGGATGCAAAGCCGTTGTCTTTATCATAAATCTTACGCTGTTTACTTAAAACGTAAATCTGACTGACCATATCAACATAATTTTGAGGCTTTTTACCTTTTACAAAGTTAGAAATCATGGTTACGTCTTTTGCGTTGATTCCCATAAAGAAGGCTTGAATGGTCTGTGTCGAAGTTAAGCCCTTTGTGTAATATTGACCCTGGTTTGTTTTAATTGTATTAGAGATGAGGATAGCAAGTACAATAGCAAGTGCAATTCCAACGCCAATTTTAGCAGTATTTCTACGGATTCGGCGTTTAGTTGTTATCTGCGATTTTTTTCTTTTCATGTAGGCCTGGGCTTTTTCTTCAAAATCTGTGTTCTTAATCTTTGCCTTTTGTTCTTTTGAAAGTTTCCAGGCCTGGTCCAAAAGTTCCATAGGAAAGTCTGGATTTGGTTTAAGGTCTTCGCTGTTCTTTCCCTTTTTCTTTTTACCAGGAATATTTACGACATTGGAATTAAGCTTTAAGGCCTTGTTTACTTCTTTAGCAAGTTGCAGGTCTATTCCATCAATTGCCATTTCGAGTGGCAAAAAGTTCTGGTCAAGAATATCTGCATTGCGTTCAATTTGATCTATGTTTGCATATGGAAAAGAGCCTGTTAAAAGTTTGTATACAAAAACGGCTCTTTCAAAACAGATAGCAGGCAGATTGTAAATTGTCTGGTTTATCCAAGCACCTTCTTCTTCGTAATAGTCTGATGCAGAAAGGCCGCTTACAGTGTTTTTATAAAGTCCCTGAGGTAAAAATAAAATCTTTGTTTCGTTTTTGCTAAGGTCAACAAGAATTCCTCCCGCTCCCATAATAGGAAACTCCAGTTTGCTTTTTGCTGCTATCTGGTAGGCCTGGCAGACTGCTTTTACGGCCTGCAGGCTTTCTTCATCATCTTGTTTATAGAATGCGGCAAGTGTTTTTGCCTGGCTTGAAAGAGGATTTTTTCCGCAGTAGAAGACAATTCTTTGTTTGCGGTCAGGGTCCTCAAAAGATTTTACATCCGAAAATGTCCAGGAAGTAAAGTTCTTGCCGTCAAAAAGGAGGCCTTCTTGAGTTACTATGGAATCATAATTTGTTTTACCAAAGGAATATTCGTCCAGGTTTGATGTAAGTCTCAGTTCTCCGTCAGAAATTGTAATTAGTTCTTTCATATCTCAAAGGCCTCGTTTTTGTTTTAGCGGTTTTTATTTCCGTCTGCACTGTACAGATATTTAAAGTAATCCATTTTTGTGCTGTAGGTTGCAGGGTAATCTTTCAAATTGTTCTTGTAAGATTCCATACTCTTCCAGAAACTGTAGAATTCTGGATCTTTGTTGTAGGCAGCGGCGTAGATTGCGGCAGCTTCAGCATCGGCAGCACCTTTTATCTCTTCTGATTTACGGTAGGCTTCTGATGCAATAGAACGTTTGTCGCTTTCAAGACGTCCCAGCCATTCTGCTTTTTTTCCTTCACCAAGAGCACGGTAGGCCTGAGCAACCTGGTTACGATCCTTTATCATTCTGTTGTAAACAGATTCTGTAAGTTCATCAGAGTATTTAATCTGGCGTGGTACAATATCAATTAAATCAATTCCGTATTCAGGAACCAGTTTATTTGCTTCAACTGTCATAAGGCGGCAGAGTTCACTTCGTCCCTTTGTTACAATTTCGTTTGTACTTGTTGTGTTTAGAAGTTCTCCAATTTCCTTTGTTTCATCGTCTTCTTCATCATCCTTTTCTTTTGCTTCGTTAATAAGGTTAGATGAACGAACAATTTCGCTAAGACGGTTTTGAGTAATTACTGTACGGCATGAAGAATCTATAATGTCTGAAAGCTTGTTGTAGGCGTTGTCAAGAGTTGTGAAGTTCTGATAAAACTTTCCAGGATCTGAAATTCTCCATCTTGATGTAGTATCTACTATAATAAACTGATTTTCTTTAGTAGGAATACGCTGTTCATCTCCATCAAGAGAAAGTACAAGTTTTGGATAAGTTGTGATTTTGTCTAAGAAAGGAATCTTAAAGTAGAGTCCTGCTTCTGTGTGGGTGTCAACAATGCTACCAAAACGTGTAACAACAACCTGGTTTCCTTCGTTAATGATGTATAAAGGTCCCATAAATAGGAAAACAATTAACAAAATAAGGATAGCAATTAACCATCCGACTAATTTTCTCATTGCTCTATTCATATTTTTCCTCCCTAGTTTCCAGATTTAAGATTTTTGATTGGCAGCATGTTATCAAGCTCGCTGTCTATGAGTTCAGGCTTCTTTTCTGAACCAAAAATTTCATCCATAGTTTCCAGGTAAATACGTTCCTTTGTAACTTTTGGAGAGCGTTTGTATTCTTCGTAAACGGCATTGAAACGTGCTACATCACCCTTTGCCATATTTACACGTTCTGCAGCATAACCTTCTGCAATTTGAATCTGCTGGTCTGCTTCACCCTGAGCCCTAGGAATTTGAGCATTGTAAGCTTCTTTACCTTCGTTAATAAGACGGTTCATATCCTGGGTAGCCTTGTTTACATCTTCAAAGGCGTCCTGAACTCCGCTAGGTGGAACAATATTCTGCAGCTGAACTGTAATTACGTTGATTCCGAGTCCCAACTGCTTAAAGTTTTCGTTCATCATATCCTGAGCAAGAGTCTGAATGGCAGTTCTTTCGCTTCCCATTACATCCAAAATGGCACGGTCACCAACCAAAGTGTTGATTACGGAACGGGAGATATCGCGTATAGTTTGTTCTTTTTCATAAACCCCAAAAAGCCACTGTTTAGGATCTACAATTCGGTACTGAATAATCCATTCAACATCTACTATATTAAGGTCTCCTGTAAGCATTGTGCTTTCGTCGGAAATGTTGTTTTTATATTCGTTGTTACGGCCAGATTTTACAGTTTTAAAACCGAACTGCTCTGTCTGAACAACTTTTACAGGAACCATGTAAGCCCTGTCAATTCCAAAAGGAAGTTTTGTATGAAGACCGGCACCTACAGTCTGTGTGTATTTTCCAAGACGTGTGATAACGGCATTTTCTGTTTCATCTACTACATAGAAACTTGAAAATCCTGCAATTACTGCAAAAATCAGAATGAGTATCCAGATTAGCAGGGCAGGACCAATGTGCTTTTTGGCCTTTTTGACCTTCTGTTCTTCAGCCATAAAATTTCTCCTATTTTTAGCAAGAGCTAAACTGTTTTTTTTAAAGATATTGGTAATGTCTAAAAAAAACAACAAAAAAACTAGTCTTAGGTTATAATTGTTTAATATGAAGAAAAAGAATCAGAAATCAGTAAGTCCATTTTTTAATAAGATAATAGTTCGTCTAGTTTGGATTATTATTCTTCTTGCAATTTTTGCAGGAGCTTCTTACTTTGCAATAACAAAACTTACAAAAGTTGAAAAAGAAAGTAAGTTTGCAATGATAGATAAACAGCTTTCTTATTGCCAGGAATTGGTTACTGCCAAATACCGATATTCTGATATAGTAACTATAAAAAAGACTTCTGGCTTTGCAAAAAGTTATAGCATTATAAAATATACCGGCCTGCTTAGGGTTGGAATTGCCGATTTTACAGATATTTCTTACAACCTTTCTTTGGATGGAAAAACTGTAAAAATAAAACTGCCTAAAGCAGAAATTCTTGGAAATGACATTGTAAAACAGGAAGTTTTTGATGAAAAAGATTCTATCTTTGTTCCAATTTCAACCCAGGAAATTTTTGACGAAATTGACAATGCAAGATTCCAAACTCAAGAAGATATGCTGGCAGAAGGCATATTAGAGGATGCAGAACTTTATGCCCAGCAAATTATAAGGCAGTTCCTTTTAAGCCTAGGTTTTGAAAAGATTGTTTTTGAATGATTTTCTTCTTGAAATTAAAGTAAGACATTTATTATATTAATTTCTATGTCTACTATGAAAAAATTAGTAGGTGGAATGGAGAAAAAATATGTAATTAATTCCATTCTTTCACCTATAGTTATGATTGGCGAAGTACTGATGGAAGTTATCATTCCTTTTGTAATGGCCAAAATTATTGATGTTGGAATTGCAAATTCCAATCTCCCTTATGTTATTAAGACTGGTCTATTGATGATAGGTCTTGCCTGTGTTTCACTTACCTGTGGTGTTCTTGGAACCCGTTTTTCTACTTATGCAGCCCAGGGTTATGCCTACAATCTTAGAAAAAGACTTTATGACAAGATTCAGAGTTTTTCATTCGCGAATATTGATAAGTTTAGTACAGCATCTTTAGTAACCCGTCTTACAACCGATGTAAACATGTCACAAAATGTTTACCGAATGTTAATTCACATTCTTTTCCGCAGTCCTATTATGCTGGTTGCCGGAACTGTAATGGCTTTTAAACTTAACCCCAATCTGGCCTTAGTTTTCTTAATTGCTATTCCTGTAATTGCAATTGGAATTGGTCTTATTTCTGCTATGGCCTATCCTCGGTTTGAAAGAATGATGCACCGTTTTGATGATATGAACGGGGCTATTCAGGAAAACTTAATTGGTATTAGAGTTGTTAAGGCCTATGTTCGTGGTGATTTTGAAGAGTCTAAATTTAAAAAGGCCGCAGCCGCTGTAAAAGATGCTCAGACAAAGGCAGAAAAGCTTGTAATATTCCTTATGCCACTTTTGCAGCTGGTAATGTATTTGACCATGATTGCAGTAATGTGGTTTGGTGGTCATCAGGTTGTTGAAGGGCACATGCTTTCTGGAGAATTAATTTCCTTCTTCACCTATGTTACCCAGGTTCTTTCATCTTTAATGATGATGGGAATGATTTTCATTTCTCTTGTAATGGTTCAGGCTTCCAATCACCGTATTTGTGAAGTTTTGGATGAAGTTCCAGATATTTCTAATCCAGACAATCCTCTTACTCAGGTTGCAGACGGTTCTGTAGAATTTGAAAATGTAGATTTTTCTTACAATAAAAGTGCAGATAACTGTGTGCTTTCCGGCATCAGCTTAAAGATTAAGAGCGGTCAGATGGTTGGTATTATTGGAGGAACAGGTTCTTCTAAATCAACTTTGGTTTCTCTTTTACCAAGACTTTACGATGTATATCGTGGATCTGTAAAAGTTGGTGGACAGGATGTACGTAAGTATGATTTAGCAGTTTTGCGTGATTCAGTTGCCATGGTTTTACAGAAGAACGTTTTGTTTAGCGGCTCAATCAAAGAAAATCTCCGCTGGGGAAATCCTGATGCTACAGATGAAGAAATAATTGAAGCATGTAAGGCTGCCGATGCAGATTCCTTTGTTCAGTCTTTCACCGAAAAGTATGATACAGATTTAGGACAGGGTGGAGTAAACGTTTCTGGTGGACAAAAGCAGAGACTTTGTATTGCCCGTGCCCTTTTGAAAAAGCCAAAAATCTTAATTCTAGATGATTCAACTTCAGCTGTAGATACAGCAACCGAAAGTAGAATTCGTAAAGCTTTAAAAGAATTGGCTCCAGAAACAACAAAAATCATTATTGCTCAGCGTATTTCTTCTGTAAAAGATGCAGATATAATTTTTGTTCTTGATGATGGAAAGTTAAGTGGTTTTGGAACACATGAAGAACTTCTTGAAAGCAATAAGATTTACCGTGAAGTATATGAATCTCAGCAGCAGGGTAGTGGAGACGCAGACCTTGCAGGAGATGAAGGAGGTAATGACTAATGCCACCAGTAAGACAGAGAGGTTTGGGAAAACCTAAAAATACAAAAAAGACAATTGGAAGAATTGTTCAGTACATGGGAAAATTTAAGGCTCTTTGGATTTTAGTATTCCTTTGTGTAATTATAAATTCCGGGGCATCCCTTGTTGGAAGTTATCTTATTAAACCTGCAATCAACAATTACATTATTCCAATGGTAAAGGCCGCCGCTTCAGGACAGCCTGTTACAGATATGATGGCTTCTTTTGGACAGCTTTTAATTGGAGTTTTAATTTTGTTCCTTGTGGGAGTTCTTGCATCCTGGGGAAATCAGCGTTTAATGCTTTATATCTCTACAAATCTATTGTTTAATGTAAGAACAGATTTGTTCAACCGCTTGGAAAAACTTCCTATTAAGTTTTATGATGCCCATACACACGGAGAACTCATGTCCCGCTTTACAAACGATACAGATGCCCTCCGAGAAATGATGAGTCAGACAATTCCTCAGCTATTTTCATCAGGCTTAACCGTTATTGGCATTATGGTGATGATGGTAGTGCTCAGTCCTATGCTCACAATCCTGGTTCTTGGAACAATGTTCTTAATCTTCCAGCTTATAAAAGTTATTGGTAAGAAGTCTGCAAATGCCTTCCGTGCCAACCAGAAGAGCGTTGGAGAACTGAACGGTTTTATAGAAGAAATGATTGAGGGGCAGAAGGTTATTAAGGTATTTAACCATGAACCAAAAGCTAAGGCAGAATTTGCAGCCCTTAACGAAAATCTTCGTGTAGCCGGAACAGCTGCCATGACTTATGGTGGTGTAATGGGACCTGTAACAAATAATATGTCTCATATTCAGTATGCAATTATAGCTATTGTGGCTTCTGTATTTATGATTATAGGACAGATGAAGGCAGGCTTTTTAAATTGGTTCACAGGTGCTCTTGATATTGGTACAATTGCCGCTTTCCTCCAGTACACTCGTTCTTTCAGTCAGCCAATTGGAATGATGAGTCAGCAGGCAAACTCAGTGTTAAATGCACTTGCCGGAGCTGAACGTATTTTTGCCATTATTGATGAAGAAGAAGAGGTTGATAATGGACAGTATTCTCTGGTAAATGCCTACGAAGCTAAAGATAATGCAGGCGAAATGAAACTTGTTCAGTCTTTCTCTAAAACTGGCGAATGGGCTTGGAAAGATCCTGCAGATAATTCTTTGAAGCCAATGAAGGGAGAAGTTGTTTTTGACCACGTTACCTTTGGCTACAAACCAGAAAAAATAGTTCTTCACGATATATGTATCCATGCAAAACCAGGTATGAAAATTGCTTTGGTTGGTTCAACAGGTTCTGGAAAAACTACAACAATAAATCTTTTGACTCGTTTTTACGATGTTCCAGAAGGCTCTGGCAAAATTACTTATGATGGAATTGCCTTAAACGATATTTCAAAGGCTGCTCTTCGTAAGTCTTTGGGAATGGTACAGCAGAACACACATTTGTTTACAGGTACAATCCGCGAAAACATTCGTTACGGAAATCTGGAGGCTTCTGACCAGCAGGTTTATGAAGCTGCAAAACTTGCAAATGCCGATCACTTTATCCGCCATTTGGATAAGGGGTATGACACTGTAATTACAGGTGATGGAGCAAGTCTTAGCCAGGGTCAGCGTCAGTTACTTGCAATTGCCCGAGCAGCTGTTGCAAATCCACCTGTTTTAATTTTGGACGAAGCAACTTCATCAATCGATACACGTACCGAAAAACATATTGAAAAAGGTATGGACTCTTTGATGAAGGGTAGAACATCTTTTGTAATTGCTCACAGACTTTCTACTGTTCGCAATGCAGATGAAATTATTGTTCTGGAACACGGCCATATTATTGAACGTGGAACCCATGATCAGCTTATTGCCGCTAAGGGTCGTTATTACTTCCTTTATACAGGAAACAGAATTACCCTGGACGAATAGGCAAACTTTATCATAAACATATCGTCTTCCCCTAGTCATTAGCCTGAATTGACCGAAATAGACTAATGACTAACAAGGGAAAATTCATTATACTTTTGTACATTATTTTCTAAAAAGAGGAAGACGAAATGAAAGCTATTGAACTTGAAAAAGCTTACGATCCTAAATCTTTTGAGGACCGCATTTACAACGAATGGGAAAGTAAAGGTTATTTTAAACCTGCCAGTGATGAAAAATCGCCGGTTCATGCACAGTACAAGTGCCAGTGTGAAGATTGCAACAAAAAAACAAATACCTATTCTGTCGTCATTCCTCCTCCAAACGTAACTGGTGTTCTCCATATGGGACACGGTTTGAACAATACCCTTCAGGACATTGTTGTTCGCTATCACCGTATGAAGGGAGATAACACTCTCTGGCTCACAGGTACTGACCATGCCGGTATTGCAACTCAGAACGTTGTAGAACGCCAGCTTAAAAAAGAAGGCAAAACTCGCTATGACCTGGGACGTGAAAAACTTGTTGAACGTACCTGGGATGTAACACACCAGCATCATGATATTATTGTAAAACAGCAGAAGAAGCTTGGTAACTCAACAGACTGGGACCGAGAACGTTTTACTTATGATGAAGGATTAAGTGCTGCAGTTCGTGATGTTTTTGTTACTTTGTACGAACGCGGACTTATGTATCGTGGACAGCGTCTTGTAAACTGGTGTCCTCGTTGTGGAACAGCCCTTGCAGATGATGAAGTTGACCACGAAGATACTCAGGGTGCAATGTATCATCTTTATTATGAATATGCTGATGGAAGCGGAAAGATTGAAGTAGCTACAACTCGTCCTGAAACTTTCTTTGGTGATACTGCAGTTGCCGTAAATCCTAATGATGAACGCTACAAGGCAATTGTTGGAAAGAAGTTGAAACTTCCAATCACAGGAAAAGAAATTCCAATTATTGCAGATGATTATGTTGATATGGAATTTGGAACTGGTATGGTAAAAATCACACCAGCTCATGACCCAAACGACTGGGAAGTTGGAAAGCGTCATAATCTTGAAGTTATAAATCTTCTTACTCCAGACGGAAAACTCAACGAAAATGTTCCAGAAAAATACCGTGGCTTAAAACCTGAAGCTGCCCGCAAACTTGTAATTGAAGATCTGGAAGCAGCAGGACTTTTTAAGGGCGAAGAAAAAATGGTTCACTCTGTAGGTCACTGTTACCGCTGTAAAACTGTTGTAGAACCATATTTGAGTGATCAGTGGTTCGTAAAAATGAAGCCAATGGCAGAAAAAGCTCTTGCTGCATGGAAAGCTGGTGAAATTAAATTCTTCCCTCAGAAATGGGAAAATACATACGAACAGTGGCTGGTAAATATCCGCGACTGGTGTGTAAGCCGTCAGATCTGGTGGGGTCACCGTATTCCAGTATGGTACTGTCAGAAGTGTGGAGAAGTAATCGTTAGCCGAACAGATCCAACTAAGTGTCCAAAATGCGGATGTGGTGCAGAAGATTTACAGCAGGATGAAGACGTACTTGATACATGGTTCTCTTCATGGCTCTGGCCTTTCTCAACTTTAGGATGGCCTCAGAAAACTGATGATTTGGAAAAATTCTATCCAACTACAGCTTTGGTAACTGCTTACGACATCATCTTCTTCTGGGTTAGCCGTATGATTATGGCTGGTCTTGAATTTACAGGAAAAGCTCCATTCCACGATATTTATATTCACGGACTTGTTCGCGATAAGCAGGGCCGTAAGATGTCTAAATCTCTTGGTAACGGAATTGACCCTCTTGAAATTATTGATATGTACGGTTCAGATGCCCTTAAGTTTACACTTGCCTTTATGTGTGCTCAGGGACAGGATATTCTTGTTGATAAAGATTCCTTCAAACTCGGTTCACGTTTCTGTAACAAGGTTTGGAATGCCTCTCGTTATCTTCTTGGTAATCTTGAAGGCCGTAACCTTATTCCTGTAACCGATGCAGAACTTACTGAACTTGATAAATGGATTTACAGTCGTTTGAATCATGCTGCAAAAACAGCCCGCGAAGCTTTGGATTCATACCGCTACAACGATGCTGCTTCTGCAATGATGGAATACTTCTGGAATGAATTCTGTGACTGGTATGTTGAAGCAACAAAGATTAATTTCAAGAATGGTGATGATAGAGAAAAGGATCGTCAGGCTTCTGTTTTAATGAACATTCTGGAAGAAAGCCTCCGTCTCCTTCATCCTTACATTCCATTTGTTACAGAAGAAATTTATGCAAAACTTCCTGTAAAAGAACTTGTTGCTGCCCGTAAAGAAGCTGGTGCACAGAAAATTGCATCTAATTCTGATTATGAAGGAATGCTTATCAATGCTCCTTATCCAGAATTTGTAAAAGAACGTGAAGATGATAATATCAATGCTCGTTTTGATGTATTAAAAGATTTGATTGGTAAGGTTCGTGCCCTTCGTGTTGAATGTGGAATTGATCCTGCTGAAAAAATCAACATTGCAATTCTTGTTTCAAAAGGTTCTGCCGCAGAAGTTTGTCATGAAAAAGTTGAAATGATTCAACTCCTCGCTGGTGTAAAGACAGTTGATTTTGTTGAAGCAAAACCTGCATCTTCAATTGGTACTGTTGGTTCAAACTTCGAAGCCTTCATCATTGTTGATGAAAGTATCAATAAGGAACAGTTGCTTGCCCGCTTCAAGAAGACTCTTGAAAAGGAACAGGGCTATGCAAGAATGAGCGAAAATAAACTGAACGGAAACTTTGCAAAACACGCTCCAGCAAATTTAGTTGAAGAGGAAAAGCAAAGATTAGCCGATAGTAATAAAAAGATTGCAACACTTGAAAGTTATATCAAGGAACTGGAATAGACTTTACTTGTAAGGTTTCGTCAAAAGGAGGCAGGCATATGACAAAGCAGAAGTATGAAATGAAAGTTGAACGTTCCCATACAATGGATGCCCAACACATGCAGCAGCTAAGTGATATTTGTCTGGCTCCTTACATGCAGCTTGCCACCGGTTTGATTGGAAAAGCCCGACATGCCGGTGGTAATATGTTCCGCCATCAGATGGACACTCTTGCAATCCTTATTGATTATGGCTATATCGATTCAGTTCTTCTTAAAGCTTCAGTCGTTCATGACACTGTAGAAGATATTCCTGATTTTGATAAAAACTTAATCATAAATGCAGATCCAGAGGGCGAAGAAGTTTTGAATCTTGTACTTGAAGTTACCCGCCGAGAAGATGAAGATAAAAAACAGTTCCTCCACCGCATTCTGGACACTGGCAGTCAGAGAGCAAAAGTCCTGAAATGTGCAGACCGTATTTCAAATATGATTTCTTTGGGTTATGTTACAGATCCTAAATTTATTGAAAGATATTGCGATGAAACTGAATATTTCCTTTTACCAATGGCTCTGGAAATTGACTACAACATGTATCAGGAATTAATTGGTTTGATTATGACCCGCCGACGCTATCTTGAAGATGGCGGATATTTTGATAACCGTCATAAAGAATCTTCTTCAGATTCAATTAAAAAATAATCCCTAAATTGTAAATCTATACTGTAAAAGCAAAAGTCTCAGGGCTTCCCTGTTTTTTACCCCGAATACCTGGCAGCATTTAGCCATTTCTTTTTTTACAACCGAAACACTGATGTTGTTTTTATCAGCAATTTCTTCATAGGTTAATCCTTCTGTTAAACACAATTTCAAAAACTTTATCTGACGTTCTGTAAGGCCGTAATCTGAAAGATTGATTTTTGAACCACGTGGAGGAAGTTTTAAATTTGTTATGGTTACATTTTTTTCTGGCAGAAGATAGGAAAGTTTGTCTCTCAGTTTGCCGTAAGTCGTAATCATAATTGCAAGATAAAAGAGGGTTAGAGCAAGGACAAAAAGTCCGCCTCTTAAGCCAAAAGGTGGAATTGCACATAGAATTACTAAAAACCACCAGATTGAAATTATGGAAACTTTTAGTTTTAAATTTTTCTTAAAAAATCCGTCAGAGAAAAGAGAAAGAATCAGACACATTAAGAGCATGGTTCCAATTCCAGAAAAGCCAATTAAAACAGTACTTGTGGCCTGAACCGAAAAGATGATGTATGAAAGATGCTTCCAGTTTGGTTTTATACATAGAATAAGACAGATGATGGAGCATGAACTGTTTAATACGGCTTCAACATATTTTGTATAAGGAATGACGCTTCTGAATTCCATTTTTGGAGTCAGGTTCATGAATGTAGCAATTGCAAGAACAATTGAACCAAAAAAGTACATTAATCTTTCTGCAGTTATAAAGCTTTTTTTCATGGTTTTGTAATATATCATAAAAAAGAAAGTTTTTGTATGTAGTTTTAATTAAAACGATTTAGTAACCATGGTTACTAAAATAAGAGGATTTTTTCAACCTTAAAAAAAGAGTGGAACTTTGGTTCTTTTTTCAAAAAAAGGATTTATTTTTTTTGATTTTAAATTATTATACCATTCGGAAAGTAAAAAAAGCTTAAGAACATATGAGAGAGAGTTTAAGCTTGCTTATTCCACGGGTAAAACCGTTTTATGGAGAGGGGATCTTTCCTATTGTACCCTAAAAAAGTGGGAAAGATAGGCCTGGTTTACGTTTTTCTTTTTTTTGCGTAGACCAGGCTTTTTTTTTATCTTTAGCATGCCAGTGCTTAAAGGGATTTAGAACTTTACTATTTCTATTAAATTCATTATTTTATATTTAACTAAATCTAATCTATTTTTTAGGAGATATAAAATGGCAGATGTAAGAGTTGCTATTAATGGTTTCGGCCGTATTGGTCGTTTGGCTTTCCGTCAGATGTTTGACG
>OCTW013370508.1_pt1 | contig 17710 bp, 13 predicted proteins | sample 1539671 | NCBI WGS metagenome assembly OCTW01 (sample SAMN02144230, study PRJEB22623) | gut metagenome | biome: sheep rumen | host: Ovis aries | place: New Zealand
CGCCAGCTGCTGGCTTCGGGCCAGAAGGTGGCCGCCTCGGTGGCGCCCTCGTTCATCAGCAGCCTTCGGCTGGAGGACTTCTCCACACTCCGCATCGCGCTGGCCAAGCTGGGATTCTCGATAGTGGAAGAGACCGCCATCGGAGCCCAGGCCGTAGTGGAGGAATACAAACGGGTGCTGGCCAAGGGCGAGATGCGCAACTTCATCACTTCGGCCTGCCCCGCCGCCTGCCGGCTGATACAAATGTACTACCCCAAGGCTCTCCCCTATCTGGCTCCTGTCGACTCGCCCATGGTGGCCCACGCCAAGATGCTCCGTCGCAACGACCCCAACCTGAAGGTGGTGTTCATTGGCCCTTGCATCGCCAAAAAGCGCGAGGCCGACGAGCATGGCATCGACGCGGTGATGACTTTCGAGGAGCTGAACTCGCTGTTTGAAGAGAACGGCATCGACCTGCACAGCATCAACCACCTTTCCATCGACTCTGAGATGGCTCCCGCCAACCGGGCCAAGGCCTTCCCGGTGACGAGGGGCATTATCCGCTCATTCGACGCCCTGCCCGAGGGCTACCGCTATATGGCTGTGGACGGGGCTGCCCGACTGGCCGAAGTGCTGGAGAATATCGAAAATCTGGACCATGTGTTCATCGAGATGAACGTGTGTCCCGGTGGTTGCGTGGCAGGGCCTTGCTCTATTAAGCATGAGGGCGGTGTGCTGAAAGCCGAAAGCGACATTATTGCATACGTGGAGCACGAAATGGCCATCCGCCGCCACGCTCCCGCACCGGAAGCAGGGGTGTCGCTCAGCATGGCCTACCCCCGGCTGCGCTCGCACAGCCGACCCGCCAGCGAGAAAGAGATTGAAGAGGTGCTACACCGCACGGGCAAGTTTTCCAAACAGGATGAGCTGAACTGCGGAGCCTGCGGCTACACCTCCTGCCGCGAGAAGGCTTGGGCAGTGGTGAACGGCTATGCCGACATCGACATCTGCCTCCCATACATGCGCAAACGGGCTGAGAGCCTGGCAGTGGAGATTGTGCGCAACTCGCCCGAAGGTGTCATCCTGGTAGATTCGGACATGAATATCGTTGACTGCAATGCCACGGCCATGAAGATGCTGGGCATGACTGGCAGTCCCGAAAGCCACGTGGGCAGGCCTGTGGCCGACTTCTTCCCCCCGATTGAGTTTTACAATGCCTACACTAACAAGCAGCGCATTGAGAACAAATGTCTGCACATCGGCTCCACAAACCGCTATGTGAGCCTGACAGTCAGCCTGCTGAGCGAGCAGAATCTACTGTTCGGCCTAATGAAGGACATTTCGGACGAGGTGAACTACGACAAGAAGCTGGACAAAGTGAAATTGGAAACCATCAGCACCACCGACGAGTTGATCATGAAACAGATGCGCGTGGCGCAGGAGATAGCATCGCTGCTGGGCGAGACGACGGCCGAGACCAAGGTGGCTTTGCTGAATCTGAAGAAGATGCTGCACGACTCGGTGGCCATGGAGGAGAATGAGTGATGAAGGAGCTGTGCGTTGAATACGGCTACACCTCGCTGAACCATGTGGGCGAGGAACTGTGTGGCGACAATGTGGAGATGTGTGTGCGGGGCGATTACACCACCCTGGTGCTGGCCGACGGGCTGGGAAGCGGGGTGAAGGCCAATATCCTTGCCACCCTCACCAGCAAGATACTCTGCACAATGGTGGCCAACGATGCCGACATTGAAGAGTGTGTGGAGACCATCATCCAGACACTGCCTGTGTGCAAGGAACGGCAACTGGCCTACAGCACATTCTCCGTGATTCATGTAGACAAGAACGGGCATGGACACCTGTTTGAATTCGACAACCCCGAAGCCATCTGGTATCACGATGGCCACACGCAGAATTTCCCCAACCGCGAGTCACATATCATCTGTGGCAAGCAGGTGTTTCACACTGAGCTGAAACTGGATGCGGGCGACATGGTGTTTGTGATGAGCGACGGCACGATACATGCCGGCATTGGGCAGATATTGAATTTTGGCTGGCAGCGCAAGGAGATTATGGAGCATTTGGACAACAATGTGAATGCCCACATGTCGGCCCGCGCTGCGGCATGTCTGCTTGCTTCGGCCTGCAACGACCTTTATCTGGACCGCCCCGGCGACGACACTACCGTGGCTGCCATCCGTGTCCGGCCCCGCATGGAGGTTCACATCATGGTGGGTCCCCCGGTCGACAAGGAAAAGGACCAGTATTATGTAGAGCGGTTTATGGAGGGCGCTGACAAGCGCATAGTGTGTGGCGGCACAAGCTCGCAGATTGTGGCCCGGTGTACCGGGAAACAGTTGAAAACCAGTTTCGATTTCCCCGACCGCGACGTGCCTCCCATCGGTTTTATCGACGGCATCGACCTGACGACCGAGGGGGTCATTACCCTGCGCCGTTTACTCACCCTGTCGGAGAAATACGTGTCGACCAAAGACCTCACTCCCAAGACCTACAACAAGAAAGACGGAGGCTCGCTGCTGGCAAACATCATCTTCGAGGAGGCTACTCATGTGGTCTTCTTTGTGGGTCAGAATGTCAACGCAGCACATCAAGGGCTGGATATAGATATTACCATGAAGCTGAAACTGGTCGAGCATATCGCTGAGAACCTGCGCCGCATGGGGAAAAAAGTAACAGTAAATTACGATTGATTTCATGGAACAGAAGTTATTCGACACCAACGTACAGTGGATAAAGTACAAAGTACTGAAAGAGGTGATACGCCGCGCCTATGAGGGTGGGCTTGAGAACGCCTATCTCGAAATCCCGAAAGTCATCAGTCCGGGTCCAAAATCGGAACTGAACTGCTGCATCTATAAGGAACGTGCCATCGTGCAGGAGCGTATCCACATGGCCATGGGCGGCGACAAGGAGAACCCGAACCCGGTGCAAGTGATGGAGACCGCTTGTGACGAATGCCCCTCGGCAGGAATGTTGGTGACCCCGGCATGCCGCGGCTGCCTGATGCACGCCTGTCAAGACGTATGCCCGCGCGGAGCCATCACAATCGTCAACCACCGCTGCGTGATCGACAAGTCGAAGTGCATCGAATGCGGCAAATGCTCGCAGGCATGCCCCTACAGCGCCATCATCGCGCAACACCGCCCCTGCATGCAAAGCTGCAAAGTGAAAGCCATCAGCATCAACGAGGAGGACAAGGCCGTCATCGACAACAATAAATGCATCTCATGCGGTGCATGTGTCTACAAATGCCCCTTCGGTGCCATCACCGACCGAAGCCTGGTGCTTGACATCATCAAGATGCTGAAAGAGTCTGAAAATAACACGCGCTATCGCGTCTATGCCGTCATCGCACCCGCCATCGTGAGCCAGTGCCGTTTCGGCCGCATCACACAGGTCGTCACCGCCATCAAGAAACTGGGGTTCCATCAAGTGGTGGAGGCGGCACTGGGCGCAGATATTACACTGTACAACGAGGCCCGCGAATTCCGCGAAAAAGGCGAGGGGGCTGTGATGACAACCTCGTGCTGCCCGGCTTTTGTGAGTTTTGTCGAAAAAAACTTCCCCGAATTCAAGGACGCCATCTCGTCGTCAGTCTCTCCGATGGTTACAACAGCTAAGCTAATCAAACATTCCGACCCCACAGCCCGCGTCGTCTTCATCGGACCCTGCGCGGCCAAGAAAGGGGAATACACCCTGGCCAAGACGGGCGGGATGATTGACAGCGTAATGAGCTTCGAAGAACTGCAGGCCTTTGTGGATGCCCGCGGTATCGACACCACTCAGTGCGAGGATACTATTCTGGACAATGCCTCCTACTATGGCCGCATCTTTGCCAAAAGCGGCGGACTGGCACAAGGGGTGGCATACGTGGCAGAACACCTCGGGATTGAGGGAGTGAAGCCTGTGGCCATGAACGGCATTGACCAGTGCCGCATGCAGCTCAGCCTGCTGCGTGCCAAGAAGGCCACAGCCAACTTTTTCGAAGGCATGGCATGTGACGGCGGCTGCATCGGCGGTCCGCTGTGCATCACCCACTCGCCGCGCAACGTGGTCGATGTGGACCAATACGGCAACGAGGCCAAAGAGAAGACCATCGACGGGTCTGTGAGACTGTACAAGATGTCGATGGGCGAAGACAACGAATAACAATTAAATTTTAACAATAAACAATGACAAACAAGAAAAATTTCCGTACAGAAAGTGACCTCCTCGGCTCCAAACAAGTTCCTGAAGAGGTGTACTACGGCGTGCAGACAAGCCGCGCAATGGACAACTTCCACATTAGCGGACACCTGCTCTCCAGCTACCCCAACTTCATCAAAGGCATGGCCATCACTAAGAAGGCCGCTGCCATGGCCAACGTTGAGGTTGGCATGATCAGTGCCGAGCAGGGCGAAGCCATCTGCTGGGCTTGCGACCAGCTCATTTCGGGCCGCTTCCACGACCAATTCCCCATTGACATGATTCAAGGCGGTGCCGGCACCAGCACTAACATGGCCGCCAACGAGGTTATTGCCAACCTGGCTTTGGAAAAGATGGGCTACAAACGCGGCGAATATCAATACTGCTCGCCCAATGATATTGTCAATGCTTCACAGAGTACCAACGACGCCTATCCTTGCGCCATCCATATGGCTATGTGTCTGGAGCACCTTGCCTTTATGCCCCATCTGGAGCAGATGATTGACTCGCTGGACAAGAAAACCAAGGAGTTTGCCCATGTCATCAAAATGGGCCGCACCCAGTTGCAGGATGCTGTCCCCATGACCTTGGGACAGACCTTCAGCGGCTTTGCAGCCTCATTGCGTGGCGAAGTGACGAACCTGCGCAACGCCGCCGACGAATTCCTCACTGTCAACATGGGCGCAACCGCCATCGGAACAGGTATCTGCTCCAAACCCGGCTACAGCGAGGCTTGCATCAAAGCTCTCCGCAAAGTGACTGGCTGGAACATCAATCTGGCCGACAACCTCATCGAGGCCACCAGCGCCACCAGCTGCATGATTCAGTATAGTTCAGCCATGAAGCGCCTGGCCCTGAAGATTAACAAGATGTGCAACGACCTGCGTCTGCTCTCCTCCGGTCCGCGCTGCGGCCTGAACGAGATTCACCTGCCCGAGCGCCAGCCCGGCTCGTCCATTATGCCCGGCAAGGTCAACCCCGTCATCCCCGAAGTAATGAACCAGGTGTGCTACAAAGTAATCGGCAACGACATGTGCATCACCTTCGCCAGCGACAACGGCCAGTTGGAACTCAACGTGATGGAACCCGTCATCGCCTACACCCTCTTTGAAAGTGTCCACCTGCTTGAGAACGGACTCGACACCCTGCGCACCCTCTGCATCGACGGCATCGTGGCAAACGAAGAGCGCTGCCGCCAGCTTGTGCAGAACAGCATCGGCATCGTCACCATGCTCAACCCCATCATCGGCTACAAACAGAGTACCAAGATTGCCAAAGAGGCCAGCGAAACCGGCCGTGGAGTGTATGACCTCGTGCTGGAACACAAACTGCTCACCAAGGAACAGCTTGACGAGATACTCAAGCCCGAAAACATGCTTCAGCCCATCGAAATCAAGCTCTGAGCATCTTTCATCGTTCTAAAATAACTCCCGCCGTAGATGGTCTCTGCCATCTACGGCTTTTTTTCATTGTAAAAACCAAGAGACTTGCGTCCTAAATCTATTGGGAGTGCTAATCCTCCACGGCATTTATCTCCTTTGGCTGATTCACGCCCAGCAACCAACGGACTGATGCGGATAATACAATCTTTCCCTTGAATAAACATCTTTTATTCCGACCATCAAGGACACAATCAAGGACTGTATAGTATCAACGGCTACAGAGTCCTGCATGCACAAAATTATTCATCTTCGAAGAAAATGCTCCACCATTTCCGTTTGGCGGGCTCAGCGGGCTGCTGTTGATTGACCCCCAGGGCTTGCAAAGTGGATTCAAGGCCTTCGCGATTGTCCGTCAACACCATCAAACGATCGCCTTGCCTCAAGAGCGTTTTACCCGTGGGGACAAAGTAATTGTCACCCCTCTTTACCATGATGGCCAGGGTTTTTTCCGGCAGACGCAAATCCATCAGCCTACCTCCTGAAGCAAGCATAGATGAGGTTATTTCTATCTCGCTTGTGGTGGACTTTATCTCTTCTGGGAAATCAATGTCAAACTGTTGTGGCGTGGTGGGAGAGGATGGGGCTGGCGGATCGGATACATCCAACCATTTCGCCACAAGCGGAAGCGAGGTGCCTTGCACCACAAGGCTCACCAAGGTGCAGAGAAACACAATGTTGAACATATCCTCACTGTGAGGGACACCCGATGCCCGGCAAAGAATTGCGAAGATTATGGGCACTGCACCCCTCAACCCGACCCACGAAACAAAGAGGCGGTCGTTGAGTGTATAATTCCGAAATGGTGCCAAGGAGATGAAGACAGACAAAGGTCGAGTCACAAGAATCATTACAAAACTAATAATGAGACCTGGAAGCAGAACCGATTTCAGCTCAGAGGGGTTCACTAAGAGCCCTAATGTAAGAAACATTGAGAGTTGTGACAGCCATGTGACAGCGTCGAAGAAATTGCGGGTGGACCGCTTGTGGACAAACTTGGAGTTCCCCACAATCAATCCGGCAATGTAAACGGCCAAATAGCTATTGCCATGGAGGTAATAAGTGGCTGCAAAAATAAAGAAACTGCCCACCAATACCAAGATGGGATAAAGGGCGGCATTGTCCATATTAATCCTATTCACACACCAGACCAAACCTTTTCCGAATAGCCAGCCAGCCACCGCCCCAATGACCAACTGCGTGACCAGCATCCAGAGCGCACTGCCCCAGTCGGGGCTGCCTCCTTGGGTACTCAGCGTGATGAACGTAAGCGTCAAGACGTATGCCATAGGGTCGTTGGCACCGCTTTCCAGCTCCAGTGTGGGTCGGAGATTATGTTTGAGGTTCAGACCTTTCCCCCTAAGTATGGAGAAGACGGAGGCCGAGTCGGTACTGCTCATGGTTGCCGCCAACAGGAGACAAAGCATGACCTCTTTGCCAAACACATCGCCCATTATCAAATAGAGCATTCCTCCTGTAGCGAGGGCTGTGATTAGCACTCCCGCCGTGGCAAGAGTAATCCCCGGTGCAAGGACAGGCTTTATTTCGTCTATTTTCGTGTCAAGACCACCCGAGAAAAGGATAGCACTCAGTGCAACCGTACCCACTATTTGCGCCACCTTGATATTGTCGAAGTAAATTCCCAGGCCGTCGCTGCCAAACAGCATGCCTACGCCGAGAAACAGCAACAGAGCCGGTACACCGAAATGGTTGCCAGCTTTGCCAGCCAAGATGCAGGCAAAGAACAGGAATGAGAAGACAAGAAGCAAGAGCTCTATTTGCATAATTCAAAAGCGATTGAAAGATGGCACCGGACTGGTAATCCGGTGCCATCGGATTAAGATACTATTTAATCCAAGACTGAACAGCGGCGGACTCGGCACCATCCAGCCGAAACACTTCAGTTTCCGGTTCGAAGTGGCCGACATCGTAACGACCCCCTTGCAGCAAGGCAAACTTGCCATCGGTAGTCCAGGCCAGCTGTGCACCCATATTGGTGCTTACCTGGGGTTGGAGTTTACCCAACTCAGCGTAACGATGGTCAGCAAGAGCCGTCTTGAGCTGTTTGTAATCATCAATTGAGAGGTAGATTGACCTCATCTTGATTGATTTACCTGTCGGGAGGTATTGGTAAACCCACATGGTTTTTGTAATGCACAGAACGGATATCACTGCGCCGACAGCAGCTGCCGCCGACCCTACAGTAAGCAGAAATGTTTGTAAACTGTCGGACAACGACTTAGAAAAACTCACAACGATAATGGCTACTCCTATGACTGTCAACAACAGCCACAGCGTGGGGTTTTTGCCTTTTTTCTCAACTTCGTTGTTCATGTGTTTTAATATATTTTCATCTATCTTTTCCATTGTTTTACTGATCATTAATGTTGTTTACATAAATATCTGTAAGGGGATCAAGGGATTTACCTTGTTGCCGCAATACTTGCGAATAATAAATTGATTCGGGAGCATCGCTATACCGTATCAGCACCAGCTGAGGTGTCGACACACGTTTCACTCTCCCCAAAGCCTCCTCGTCGCCTTTTTCCAAAGCCTCTACAAGCTCCTGTAGTGAAGACTCACTATAATAACAAAGGGTAGGCTCCAAGCGACGGTGGAGAGTTTTATGATAGGGGAAACGGCTATCGCCAAAGAGATAAAAACAAAGGATGAAGAAAAGGGTGAACGCCCCAATTGCTCCCATGTACATAAAAAGGCTTGAGACTACTGGTTTCATGTTGTTGCCCAAAAGGAATATCGCACTGCAGACTGCACCAATAAGAACTATTATCCATCCGCTCCAAAGGGGTTTGATACAGTGGCGTATCTCAGGCCTGTTATAAATTTCCCGTTTGATATTTTGCATAGATTACTGCTTTAATTTATTGTCAAATACAACTCACGCTGCTCCTCATACTTTTCTCTCTGGAAGAAAAAGGTCTGCGGAGCTGCCGAAAAGGTGATAACAAAAGCAGTAATCAGAGCCTCAAATTAAGCAGGAAATAGATATAACACCCCGGCACGGCCACGGACTCCTGCACAGACCCGTCGCACAGGGGAGCAGTGGACCAGCAGAAAGAAAGCTCCCTGCTTCCACCGCAATTGAGACTCTGGACTGGACGTGTAACCCTGCATGTGGGTACGGTGGGCTGGCTGTCAACGGCCAGCAAATCTTCCAATCCTATATCTTTCCATTGTGGAATCTCATTGTCGTTTTGGTGTACAACATCCTGCCGCAAGCCGAAATCAAGGTCAGCCCGCGCCGACGACTCGTTGCCCCACAGCAGTGGCATAAGCACCAGCAAGACCTTAGCTCCCTGCCAAAGGAGATTGCAGAGAGGATGCTTCATGTGGCGATGCTGGCAACTAATCATGATTCCGACTGTTCAAAAGTGACTTAACAATACGTTCATTCGTTTTTTTCCGGGCTGTTCTGGACACTGTCCTCCCCTTCTTTGCTTCCAAATACACCCAACACCCGCAGCAGATAGAAATACAGGGCTATAAACAGCACACCCAGCATGACATTCCCCAACCCTATATAAGAGCGGTCGAGGAAAAGGACAGGCATGAGCATGAGAAGCAGTTTCGAAAGGGCATAAAAATGAAAGCCATTTTTCCGAAGTTTCCACATCAGGCAGAGTCCCGCAATGGAGGCTGCATCAAGCACTGCCGAAAGCAAATAGTACCATTGCGGAATGCTGAGCGCCCTTTCGAGGAGTATGCCCCATTGGTCAGGGACAGCATCGGGATGGGTGTCGTAAAAATCCTTTACCGTAGGGAGAGTCAACCCACTGACAAACTCAGACAGTAGATAGGTGCCTGTCACCACGAAACTCAACACAAGCAGCACCCTTAATGATATCTGGTTGACCTCGTATTTTTGTTCGTCCATTGTTTGAATGTGTTTGTTGATTGTGATTCTTGATAGGGGATTAGTGGCTCAGCTGTTCACCACCTCCACCATTTCACTGAATCAATTCACAGCACTGCCGCCATTTGCCGCTGGAGCTTACATGCCTCTTCCGCTGCACGCTCGGCGAAATCCATGCCTGTAGAGGCGTAGATGATTCCGCGTGAGGAGTTGACCAGCAGACCACAGTCGCGGGTCAAGCCGTAGCGGCACACCTCTTCCAGACTGCCCCCCTGTGCTCCGACTCCGGGGACGAGGAGGAAATTATCAGGGACAATGGCTCTGACCTGTGTCAGCATATCGGCTTTGGTGGCCCCCACCACATACATCATATTTTCCTTATTGCCCCATTGCTGGGAAGTTTCCAGCACCTTCTCAAATAGCTTATGCTCGCCGTCGGCAGGGAGAAACTGGAAATCGAATGCCCCTTTGTTGGAGGTGAGGGCGAGCAGGATAACCCATTTCCCCTCATAGACCGTAAACGGCTGCACCGAGTCGGCTCCCATATAGGGGGCTACGGTGAGCGAGTCGAAGTCATAGTCGCCTTGAGGGTCAAGGAACGCTTTGGCATACTGCTGCGATGTGTTGCCGATGTCGCCGCGTTTGGCGTCGGCTATCGTGAAAGCAGCCTTATCGAGGCTGTGAAGATAGTCCATAGTCTTCTTCAATTGGACCAGCCCCTCGATTCCCATTGCCTCATAGAAGGCCAAATTAGGCTTGTAGGCCACTGTGTAGTCTATTGTAGCATCAATGATGGCCTTGTTGAACAGAAACACTCCATCGGCTTCGTCGCGCAGGTGCTGAGGCATCTTGTTCTTGTCCACATCTAATCCCACGCACAGGAAGGAGCGGCGCTTTTGTATGAGGTCAATTAATTCTTGTCGAGTCATGATATTAATCTTTTTTGAATGAGTTGTGTCAAATCGTAACTTTATGGAACTTCTCCGTCAACTGTTGGGAAGTGATATGCTCCAAACGGTCGTCGGACACTATGCGCCCGTGGTTGATAATGATGGCGCGGCTGCACATGGCCTCCACCTCCTGCATGATATGGGTGGAAAGGAGAACCACCTTGTTCTTGCCAGCATTCTTAATCACCGTCCTTATTTCCTCAAGCTGATTGGGGTCAAGACCCGTTGTGGGTTCGTCAAGAATCAGCACCTTGGGGTCGTGGATCAATGCCTGTGCCAGACCCACACGCTGGCGGTAACCTTTCGACAGCTGTCCTATCCGCTTGTTGCTTTCGGGGGTGAGGCCCACCAACTCAATCATCTCTTCGACACGCTGATTACAGTGCTTCATACCATAGACTCCGGCGGCAAACCGCAGAAACTCGCGCACATACATGTCGGTGTAGAGGGGGTTCTGCTCTGGCAGGTACCCTATCTGGCGACGCACAGCAAGTGGTTCGTCGTAGATGCTATGCCCACACACTGTGGCCTCACCTTCCGTGGGAGGGATGAAGCATGTCAGGATTTTCATGAGGGTGGACTTGCCGGCACCGTTGGGGCCAAGCAGCCCTACCACTTCCCCCTCGCGGGCAGCAAAACTGACATCATCCAAAGCTTTCTGCCCGTCGTAGATTTTTGTTATATGACTAACCTGTATCATTCTGTTTCCAAAATCTGCATTGCCTTACAAACGGCAAAAATCGAATAATAGTATTCCACCGCCCTGCTATTTTTTTTGGTGACGGCGGCTTGGCGATAGGTGATTAGTGATTAGTGGCTCATCTATTCCCACCCTTCACTGAATCAAGTATTTCCTTAGCCCGCTGCAAAGAGATTCGCTCCCCATCGAGGAAAGCCACCACAAAAGCATCCTTAAACCCCTTCTCGCGCACATCTTTCTGATATTGGGCTGCCTGACGGGCTGTTGCAAAACTGCCCGTTGTGTAGCAATAAGTACCCTTTTGGATATAATAGCCGTAATCCGTTATGCCTTTAAACTCGCGCGAACCCTCTTTCAGCTCTCTGCTGGCAGTCATAAACTGCACCTTGAACACCACCTCGCCCTGTCTGGGTTGTGAAGGCTGTGGGCGCTCGGTTTCATCTGTTGCATCCGTAGACTGCGGAGCTGGCGGTTCGGTCGCCTGGGCGGCCACGGGTTCCTCAACCGGGAGCGGCGGCTCGACATGGGTCTCTGCTGTCGACGGGACGAAAGTGGTAGGCTCGTCAGCCCTGGGGGCTTCAGGCGTTTTCTCCTGCGCAGGCTTAGCCGTTTCGGGTTTGGGCTCTTCCGGCTTGGGCTTCACTGGGGTATTATACTCTTTCTTGGCCTTTTCCTTATAGCCTTTCAAATCAATTTTCAGTTCCTTCGGAGCTTTCACCCCCTCAACACTGCTCTTGTAAGTCACAAACGCCTTGAAAATACTTGAAACGATTGCCGCCTGTCCCTCATCGGACATCATGTACTGCTCCTCCTCAGGATTGCTGATAAAGCCCACCTCGGTAAGTACCGCGGGCATAGCCGTCTTGTAAAGCACAAAAATCTCAGCCTGTTTCACTCCCCGGTTGATGGTCTTGATGGCCGATTTGTACTGGTCCTGTATGAAACCGGCAAAATCAAGACTCTTGTCCAGATAGGCATTCTGGTACATGGCAAACATCACATAGCTTTCAGGCGAGTTGGGATCAAACCCCTGATAGTCACTATTGTCCTTATAACCTTTTTCGAGCAGAATGTCCGCATTCTCCTTCTTTGCCACCTCCATATTGGCCTTGCTCTGCGAAAGTCCCATCACATACGTCTCCACCCCCGTAGGTGTGCTGTTAGTCCACGAATTGCAGTGAATGGAGATAAACAAGTCCGCCTTGGCCTTGTTGGCCAAGCGGGCACGGTCGGCAAGAGTGATGTCCACATCCGTGGTACGGGTATAGATGATAGTCACATCGGGATAGTTGTCCTCAATCAGTTTACCCAGTTTCAGCGCCATTTGCAACGTAAGCGTTTTTTCCTGCACCCGTCTGCCTACAGCACCCGGTTTGTCGCCGCCGTGGCCCGGATCAATGACCACTGTCCGCACCTGTCCACCCTGTTTTTTTTGAGAAAAAACAGGACACGTTACACAGGCCACCACAATAAATAGAGCAAATAAGCGTTTCATTTTCAGTCTTGTATTTTATTTTTTTATTATTCAGCAAAAAGTTGGTATCTTTGCAAATTCGTTTTGCAAAGATACAACGAAAATCGGAAAGCAAGAAGAATTATGCGGAAACTTTTGAACATCTGCCTGTTAGTCTGTCTCATGGCTCTCCCTGTGGCAGTTGGCGCACAAAACGATTCTGTGCGCCACAACATCGATGTTCCCCTCCGCACACCTGACACAACTGCCCCCATCCTCACACTGCCCGACTCGCTCCATGCCTCGCCCGACAGCCTCAGCGCCACCCTCGACTCCCTCGACTCCCTAAACCACACCGCCGCCCTTCCCCCTCTTGCCCCCTCGCCCAACGCCCTCTCCAGCATCGTCCACTACAAGGCTGCCGACTCCATAGCCATCGACATCAACAAACGCAAAGCCCAACTCTACTCCAAAGGTGTTATCGAATACGACGGCATGGAACTCAAAGCCGATGCCATCCGGGTCGACTTCGACCGCCAAACCCTCCGCGCACAGCCCGTCACCGACACGGCCGGCAAAATCACCGGCCGCCCCTTCTTCAAACAAGGCGACGACGAATACATGGCCGACACCATCGTCTTCAACTACAACACCCACAAAGGCCTCATCTCCGGCGTCATCACCCAGCAGGGCGACGGTTTCCTCCACGGCTCGCGCGTCAAACGCGTCAGCGACTCCGTCATGTACCTCAACGGCGGCCAATACACCACCTGCAACCACGCCCACCCCCATTTTGCCATCAACTTCACCCACTCCAAACTCATCACCGGCGACAAAATCTTCACCGGCCCCGCCTACGTCACCATCGAGGACGTCCCCACTCCCCTTGTCCTCCCCTTCGCCTTCTTCCCCATGAGCCACGACCGCACCTCCGGCATCCTCATGCCCTCCTACGGCTGGATGAACAACCGCGGCTACTATCTCAAAGACGGCGGCTACTACCTTGCCATCAACGACCACCTCGACCTCTCCCTCATCGGCGAAATCTACACCAACCTCAGCTGGGCCGCCGAAGCCCGCAGCAACTACTACGTCCGCTACAAATACAAAGGCGACATCGACATCCGCTACGGAATCACCAAAGAGGGCATCCCCGGCGACAGCAACACCTTCCACAAATTCAGCGACTTCAAAATCGCCTGGAAACACGACCAAGACTCCAAAGCCAACCCCCGCAGCCGCTTCTCGGCCAACGTCAACCTCCAAAGCCGCAACTACAACAAAAACACCACCAACCGCAACGACTACTTCAACAGCACCACCACCTCCTCCATATCCTACACCGCCCAATTAGGCTCCTCCCTCAACTTCGCCGCCTCCCTGCGCGAGTCCTACAACGCCCAAACCGGCCTCTTCAACCTCAAGCTCCCCTCGCTCTCCCTCAGCTCCACCACTTTCTACCCCATGCGCCGCAAAGAAGCCGCCGGCAACCTCCGCTGGTACGAAAACCTCTCCTTGTCCTACACCCTCTCCGCCGACAACAACATCAACGCGCAAGACTCCGACCTCCTCAAACTCCAAACCCTCCAGCGCATGCAATACGGCGTCCAGCACTCCATCCCCCTCGCCCTCACCCTCAAAGTACTCAAACACTTCAACTGGACCAATTCCGCCAGCTATAACGAGCGCTGGCACTGGTCCACCATCCGCAAATCCTTCGACACCGCCACCAACGCCCTCCACATCGACACCGTCCGCGGCTTCCGCGCCAACCGCGAAGTCAGCTTCAACTCCTCCCTCTCCACCCGCATCTACGGCATGTTCAACTTCAAGTACGGCCCCGTCAAAGCCCTCCGCCACGTCATCAACCCCTCCGTATCCTTCAGCTACCACCCCGACTTCGGCAACCCCGCACTCGGCTGGTGGCAGTCCTACACCGACAACACAGGCTACGTCCACCGCTACTCCATCTTCGAACAAAGCCTCTACGGCGGCCCCGCCGACGGACGCTCCGGCCGCATTAACTTCAGCATCGGCAACAATCTCGAAATGAAAGTGGCCAACCCCAAAGACACCGTCACCGGCACACGCAAAATCACCCTCCTCGAAAGCCTCAATATATCCATGAGCTACGACATGGCCCGCGACTCCCTCCGCTGGTCCGACCTCTCCATCACTGGCCGCACCACCCTCTTCAAAAACCTCGTCATCAACTACTCCAGCTCCTTCAGCCCCTACTATATCGACAGCGAAGGCCGCAAACACAACCGCTTCATCTGGAACGAACCCGGACAGAAAAAACTGCTCCAGAAAAACAACTCCAACTGGAGCACCCAAATATCCTACAGCATCAACAACAACACCTTCAAACCCGAAAAGGAAGGCAAGCCCGCCAAATCCCAAGGCCAGCAAATCGTGGCCCCCATCATGCAGTCCCCCTACAACTACAACCCCTCACTCCTCATGGGCACCTACGCCGACTTCTCCATGCCCTGGAACCTCTCGCTCAACTACACCCTCAGCTACGTCAGCACCTACGTCGCCGCACAATACAACTTCAAAAACGACATCATCCAAACCCTCAGCCTCTCCGCCAATGCCAACCTCACCGAAAACTGGCGCGTAGCCATCTCCACCGGCTACGACTTCGTCAACAAAGGCCTCTCCTACACCTCCCTCGACATCTATCGCGACCTCCACTGCTGGGAAATGCGCTTCAACTGGGTCCCCTTCGGCTACTACAAAAGCTGGAACTTCGTCATCAACATCAAAGCCTCCAGCCTCAAAGACGTCAAATACCAAAAGCAACACCCCTACCAAGACAACCAAGGCTACTACTCCTATTGAATATGTTAATGTGTAAATCGAATCTCAATTTTCAACCAGCATGACCGACAAACTATACCATCCCATAGGCGAAGTGGCCCAAATGCTCCAAGTCAACCCCTCCCTCCTGCGCTACTACGAGACCGAGTTCCCAACCCTCCGTCCCCACAAAAACAAAAAAGGCACTCGCTATTACACCGACAGCGACATCGACCTCCTGCGCCAAATCCTCCACCTCACACGCGACTGCGGCTACACCCTCGACGGAGCCCGCCAGCAACTACGCCTCGACAACAACCTCGACGACAAAATGCAACTCGTCAACACCCTCACCGAAGCCCGCCAATTCCTTGCCTCCCTCAAAGAGTGCCTCTGAGGCACCGCACACCCCACAAGCCGACATCCCCTCACAGTGCGCGGCAGCACAACCCATCCCCCACCACCCTTTGCCCTATTCCCCCCCGATTTGTCCCCAGATTCATTCCAGCATATCTGACAATTTGTTTTACAAAAAAAACAATATGTATGAAAACATTCGTATATTTGCTGCAACACAATAACCACTGCTAACACCATCAAACCATTAACACACAACACCATGAAACAATTCATTTATACCTACAAGTACCCAATCCTCCTTTCCGGCAAGAATACGAACACAGGGAAGAAATGTGTAGAACCTTCCTCGAAACAAATTTTCCCATTCTATTAGAATAGCACCACTCATTCCATGAAAAAAGCCCTCATCACCTTAATAACGGCGATAGCAGCACTGACCGCCGCCGCACAGGACACCGCCCACTACCAATCCATCTTCGGCCACCTGTCCTCCTCCTGGCACGTGGCTCGTTTCATCCATTCCGACGGCCGCGGCGGCGCACGCACCACCGTCCTCTCCTACACTGCCGACTCCGCTCTCCACGCATCAGGATGGCATCCCATTCTGGATGGTCCCGACACCGTGCTGTCGCTTTGGGAGTCCCCCGACCGCTCCCGCCTCTTCCTGCGCTACCCCGGCGACTCCACCGCCCACCTCCTCATGGACCTCAACCTCCTCCCGGGCGATACCCTCTACATCCCTTTCGCCGCTGGTCCCGACACATTGGCCATTGTGGACAACGTCTACCATTCGGGCGGACTGAAGCACATCCGCACCACCCTCGCTCTCCCTTTCAGCCCCTACGTCGGCATTGACTCCTCCGCCACCGCTCACGGTCACGACCTCCCTGTCCCACTCACCCTCATCGAAGGCGTCGGCCCCAGCTGGGGGCTGGACTTCTCACGGCAGAGCCTCGACTCCCTCCTCGCAGTCACACCCCTGCTGCTCTGCCACTTCCGCGACTCGGCAAGAACCTACCACCAAACCGTCGACACCGACTACCCCCGTCCAGACGGCTCACCCAACGACCCCTGCTCTGTTGAATACATCCGCTACAAGTCAGTATTCGGAAAGGAGTCAAGCGACTGGTACATATTAAAGGCTGACGGCGCAATAGACGCAGGACGGGCTTATACAAAAATATTCAACTATTCATCAGACTCCTCCGAAACGGAAACACACCCCATAACCGTAAACGACGATACTATCTTGTTTTTAAGAGAGAGCCACGACCGCTCCAAACTCTTCGGACGTGAATATGGCGACAGCACGGAACACCTAATCATGAACCTCAATCTCCATCAAGGCGACACTTTCGTATTACACCACGCAGGATGGGAAACCGAATGTACTGTCGACACCGTTTACTATGTCAACGGCATGAAATACATCAGCACCGACTTATTTTATCATTATCCAGACTACGCGTTTATCGATGAGTACGTCCTCCCTATGGTATTCATTGAGGGTATCGGCCCACGTTGTGGTTTTGAACACATTGTCCACGATAATGGTGGCTTTTACCCGGAAAGCGACGGCCATGGCTATACATCAATACTCCTATGCTGTTACAAGGACGGACAGAAGGTTTATCATAACGACAATGTCAGTCGATTCGGACACCCGGACGACACCTGCATCATTCAATACCAATGGCATCACATCGACACTATAGCCCCAGAGAGTATGGCACTCCGGCCAAACCCCGTATCAGATTTCTTGACAATCAACAACCTTCCCCAAAAACCATCAACCATTACCATCCAAGACTCCTACGGTCGCGCCTGGATGACTCTTGCCCACACAGGGGAACCTGTCACTTTGAACCTTTCGCATCTGCCTCCACAGATATACTTTATCACCATTTCGAACTTCACAAACACCCTTATAAAGAAAATAATCAA
>OCTW011602657.1_pt1 | contig 17708 bp, 13 predicted proteins | sample 1539671 | NCBI WGS metagenome assembly OCTW01 (sample SAMN02144230, study PRJEB22623) | gut metagenome | biome: sheep rumen | host: Ovis aries | place: New Zealand
GGAACCTCATCTCCAGAATAAGTAAAGGGTCCCGCAAATCTTCTTGTTTCAGAATAATGATTCAAATCTGTATAAGTTCGTACAGAAAGATATATCTGCCGCGCCTTAGTATCTGTTTCCTGCCAGAAAAGGTAAGTTTTTTTTCCGTCGGCAGAAGAAACAGTAAGCGGAAAGCGGGAGTCTGTATCTGTAAGAAGCTTTGGATTCTCCCAGTAAAAATCCGCGCCGAAAAGAGGCTGTATAAATAAAGCGGCGAAAAGCATTATGAGGAATAAGATTTTTTTTAGAGCTCTTGTATTTTTCTTCATCATCTTCTGCCTAACTTCGTGCCTCAATCTTATTCTTCAAATCCTTTATTTTCTGCGAATTGGAATTCTGAGGCTTTTTCAAAAGCTGCTCAACAATAGCATTTGCTCCTACTACATTATTATTCTGAAGTCTCTGAATTGCAAGCTGATAAAGTCTTTCATCTTCGGTAGAAAGAACTGTCGCAGTATTTCCACCAATCTTTGTTGTAATTCTATCCTTTAAAGTCATTGCCTCCTGATTATCAGAAACAAGAGCCAGAGCTTCATCTATTTTTGAAAGCGCACTCTGAAGCTTTGCTGTGTCATTTCCGGCAGAACTGTAAATTTTCTGCGCATCAGCAATAAGCTTTTTAGCACGGCTTGCACCAGTATTTGTAACCGGCTTCTGACGAATTCCAATATCAATTTCAACCTGATATATTAAATCCTTGAGTCCCTTATAAGACGGGTCGAGCTGGTAATAATCAAGGAGATTTGCATAACCTTCCTGCTGAGTATCTTTACTCTTGCACATCATTTTTGCCATTTCAATTTTCTGGGCAAATTCTTTATTAAACTTTTGTGGATCCAGAAGGCGGTTAATGCGGAGTGTAAGTATTGAAGCCTCCTGATTCAGAGGATATACATATTGCAGCTTTTGTATACTCTCAAGTGCAAGCGCTAAATCAGCCTGCCCTCCACTTCTGTCTCCCTCACCGATTTTACGGCTGCCTTCATCGAAATACTGATAGGCCATATTTAATAGCTGAGACATTTCCGGATACTGAGGAGCCGATGGCAGGATTTCTCGGCCGGTCTTCATTGAGATTGCCGTATTTACAAAATTTAAGAGATTTGTAATTTCTTCATCTTCATCAACATTAGTAACAGCCCAGCGGATTTTTGCCTGATTTAAATATTTTTCTGCATCATCAAAGCGTCCGTTAAAATAGGCATCCTTTGCGAGGGTTTTAAGTTCTCGTACTTCACGCACAACAACCTCATTTTCTGCTTTAGCTATATTTTCTCCGAGCCTCTGAAGCTTACTGTCTGTTTCACTTCGCAGCACTTCGTCATTCTGATTTGTAAGCGATTCATCATATTTTGTAAGTGCATCCTGCAGTTTTTTACGGGCGGTTTCAAAATCATTATTTCTGAGGGCATTCTGAGCTTCATTAAAACGAATATCAGCTTCGTTTCTGGCAAGCTGAGCCGCATTCATCTGGCGTCGCGCAGAGGCAATCTGTTCCTGTGAAGCATTTATAAGGCTTCTAAGCTTTTCCCTTTCTTCATCAAAATAAGACCTTGTTTCAGTGATAAGGCTGTCCACACTCAGCTCACCTTCTACACTTTTTGTCTGAGCCTGATAGTTTTCCAGAATTACTGTCTCATACCCATCAATAGCCGCAATCCCACTTTGAGCCCTGCTTTGCGCATAGCTGGAAATTTCTACCGCAAGATCCGGATAGCTGTAATAAATTCCAAAATCAAGCTCCGGATCAGAATTAAAGGTATCTTCATAAGCAGGCGCTTTTGAAATATCTGCCTTAAGCTCAGAAAGCACATTCTGTGGAATCTTGGTAAAGAAGCCCTCTTTGTATTTGTCTGATGAATTATAATAGGCAAGCGCATTGCTATAAAGTTCATCAGAACTGTTTTTGTAGTAAGCAGTGATTTCTATCCAGGAACGGTTAAAGATTTCTGCCGTTCCGGTAAAAATCGAATCGAGCATTTCCGTATATCTGGCAGCAAGTCCATCAAAATCACGCCTTGAAAGAGAAGCTGCGGCCTCGTCGTAGGAAGCAGACCATGGATAATTTTCCAGCCGCTGACTTTCTTTATCTCCAATTGTCTGAGAAAGAATGCTGCTCAATTCAAAGAGGGAACGAACCTCAGCCGCCTCTGCTTTTCCTGCCTTCAGATTATTAATTGTTTTTTCCTGTTCAAGGCCCGCAGTCTGAACCTGTTCATAAACATTCGCAAGTCTTAAAGAATTTGTACAGAGATTTTGTGCGTAATCACATAAAACATAATAAGCTTCATAAGGATTATTCAGAGCATGAGCATCCTGCTGCTCAGACTCCGCAAGCTTATAAATATCAAGGACTCTTTTTTCAAGTCCCGAATAACGGTTTACTTCATTAACCAGAGAGGCATTTATTGCTGTTTCATAGCCCCTGTATTTTTTCAACAGAAGGGAATATACCTCTTCGTTCATACGTCCAACGGCATCATTCCACTGGGCATTAACTGCTCCGAGGATTCCTGAATCCGGTACTGTATCTATACCAAAAACAAAACGGAACATAAATGGCAGAAAGGAAGCATCTGTTAAATCTGAATTAAGCTTCTGTACCTCGGCAAACTGTGTCTGCAGGTCCTGGCCGATTTTTATAATTCCATTTCTCAAACTGTTATAATTTTTAAAATATGCTTCTACCTCGGAAAGCCGGTTCACGGCCTGGTCATATTGTTCGGCTCTGACTGCTTTTATAAATTCATTTACGGCATTACTAAAGCGCGGCAGATAGTTTTTCTCTTCAAACTCTGCAATCCGCTGATCGAGTTCCGCGAGTGTGGCATCCACGGCACTGGTGATTTCAACGTTATCTTCCTGAGTTTCATAAAAATCGTCGCGGTAAAGCCAGAAGCCTTCCTTTGTCTTTTCTACTGCGGCTACATATTCGCCATTGTGAGACAGTTCAGCTGTAGCATTTTGTATTTCCAGGAAGAGAGCACGGAAATAGTTAAACTCGGCCGATTTTTTCAAATCCGCAATAAACTGAAGGTTCTGGTCGGACGGGTGCTTTTCGAATTTTTCAAGCTGGGCTGTAATTTCGTAAATCTCTTTATTATTACCCGGATCTGTCTGAATCAGTTTAATCAGTTTTTCTGCCAGAATTGAATACTGATTTCTCGCATGCATAATACGCTTAATACGGGTCTGGGCAGCGTCAAACTTTTCCGGATTTTTTTCGATGTAGATATTCAGCTGCTTAAGGGCTTCATCATATTCAGTACGGCGGATTAAGCGGTCAATTTCAAAAAGAGACAAATCATCCTTTTCCTGGGCTTTCTGGGCAAAAGCACAGGGAGTGGCGAGAAAAATCATAATTGCAGAAATAAGGACAATTTTCCTTTTCATCATTTATATTATATTTTATTTTCGGCAAATAAGATATTATACTTATAGAAAAGAATTAAAATTCCGAAAAATATAATGAAGATGAAGACAAAGGGATTTTTCACCCGCAAGGTAACATTATCACTACTTCTCCTTACTTTAGCTGTCTGCGGCAGAGGCTATTCTCTTTCTATTGCGGATGCCAGCTCTACTTTGGGTGATTTATTTTCTTCATTTTCGGATCCTAACGAAGGAACTACTTCTTTCCGTTCTCTTCTGCTTCCTTTCGGCGGCCGAACTGAAAGTCTGGGAAATGCTTACACGGGTCTTTGTGATGATATAAGCTACCTCCGCTATAATCCTGCGGCGGGTTCTATACAAAAAGAAACACAGGTTGCCCTCTTCCACAACTCCTGGATTGCAGACTCAAAGCTTGAAACTCTTGCCTTTACTACAAGATTCAAAAACATTCCGCACTTAAGCTACGGAGGTTATGTTTCCTGCTTCTATCTGCCTTTTACAGAATATGATTTATTTGGTGAAAGGGTTGCCGGAAGCTATTACACCGAAACTGTAACTGCCATTAATGCTTCCTACAATCTTCTTGCGGGCTATGATTTTAAGGGACTTGCCGCAGGAATTACACTAAAAGGAGCCTTTCGAGGCATGCCTGATTATACTGATAACAACACAGGTGCCATTATTTCCGGCTCAGGGCTTTCACAGAGTGCCTTTGCCATTATGGCAGATGCCGGAATTATGCTGCAGTTCAATTTTCTTAAGTTTTATTCCTCCAGAGAACCTAATGTCCGAATTGGAATTTCTGCCCAGAATTTTGGACTTTCCTTTACAGGCTTTGGTCAGGGGTTAGAAAAAGATGATCCGCTGCCGTCAACGCTGGGCGCGGGAATTTCTGTTAAGCTTATTAAACCTATTACGGTTTCAATAGATTTCATTCAGCCCCTTAATCTTTTTGATATTGGAACTTATCTGATTCCTTACATAAATACAGGTCTTTCCATTCAGTTTGCCTCTTTTGTTTCTCTGCTCGCAGGCTTTTCACTTAAAGGAGCAAATCCACGTATAAGCACCGGACTTGAATTTGAAGTTGCTAAAATCAGATTGAACATGAACTACACTCTGGATCTTACAACTTCTCTTGCCCCGCTTAACCGTATAAGCCTTTCTGCAAAGATTCTTCTTGGAGACAAGGGCCGCAGTATTACAGATGCTCAGGTTGATGAATACTACAAAATCGGCTTAAAATATTATGCTGATGCAAAATGGGAAGATGCTATTCTTGTCTGGGAAGAGGCCCTTAAATTAAATAAGCGCTTTGACCCGGCCATTCAGGGAATTCAAAGCGCCCGTTATCAGATTGAAATGTTCCGAAAGATTCAGGAAAGCTTAATACTCGACTAGCAGACCTTTGTGTCAAGCTATCTCTTCTTGCAGAAAATTCTATAATTCATCCATGGGAAAACAGAATCGCGGGCTTCCAGTCTGGTAAGCCACTCTGTACTTACAGTATTTGATCCTAAAGAATCAAAAACCGAAGTAAAGGCCGCAATTGATTCCTTAAAACGCTTTTCTGCAAACTGAGGAAATTCGCTTCTGTTTATCATTTTCGCAAGATTAAGGCTCTGTGCAATCATAAGCTCTTTTGCGCCAAGATTCAAAAGACGAGTTTTTAAGCCCGTATCCATTGGGAAGCGACCCGCAAGATCAATCATTCTTTCACAGCTTTTGTGGATATAACGCATCATCCAGCAATTCTTGCTTGAAAGAAGATTTTCGCCATAACCTGCTCCACTTCCAGCTGAAAAATATGGTTCAATTTTTTCAAGGTTGTACTGTTCATCGCACATTCTGTCGCAGGAAAGAAGTGAGAGGCCGGCTTTATCAGCTTTTCTAATTACAGCTTCAAGCCAGGCAATACATTCTTTCCAGGTTTTACTCAGCTTTGAAATATCCAGCGTACAGATTTCTGTTACAAAATTACATTCTGGCAGCAGTTTTTCTGCACTTGAAAGAGTCTGAAGTCTTTTATCTACAAAAGCCTGGGCATCTTTTTCTACCTGAGCGGCTGCACAGTCTTTATCGTAAAGACAGCCGGAATCTTTAAAGCAGCGGTTCCAGTATTTGTAACCTGTAGAATAACGGATTCCATCCTTATCGATTAAGACTGAAAGCTTTTCCATAGGCAGCTCATAGCCTACGTCTCTATTCTGATTTCTGTAGCACTCATTATAAATAATGCCGTTTTCACCAAAAAGCTCAGAGTCAATAACCCGGTTTCTGCCAAAAATAACAAGAGAATTATCTGTTCTGGAAGGATAGAAAATACCTGTTTCAGGAACCTTTTCTGAAAAAAGAATGCTTCTGGAATCCAGAATTGTATAGGTGTAACCGTAGGCTCTTATAAGCTTTTCAATTCCCGGTGTATAGCCCATATCAGGCAGCCAGAAGCCTTCCGGCATAATTCCAAAATACTGACGATAGGCATGAAGTCCGCATTCAATCTGTGCAGAAATGATTTCCTTCATATCAGCATAATGCGGCATAAAAATATCTGTACCGCAGGTTCCCATAATTTCTATGTAGCCGCGGGTCATATATTCCGCAAAAACCGGAATCAGATTTTTGTTGTACTTATCCTTAAAATCGGCAATAAGCTTTTTATTTTCTTCAATCGTTGAATTTATAATTTCACAGATTTTACTGTCTGCCTTATTTCTTCTTAACTCTGCTTTGCCCAGGGTATTTCTCTTTTCAAGCCAGCTGATATATTCATCCTGAAGAATCGGATCAGAAAGCATATTACAGAGTACCGGTGGAAGTACAAGAGTAAAACGGTACTTTATGTTATCTTCCTCCAGTTTTTCTATCATTCGCAAAAGAGGAATATATACATTTGAAATTGCCTCAAAAAAATTATTCAGTACAGGCGCGTTATCGTGTAAATCCTCATCTGTATGACGTATAAAATCCTGACTTGCCTTTATTACAATACCCAATATTTTCTGCATAACTTATCTCCGCCCTATTATAAAAAAGAATGTCTGTGATTTTTATACTGTTCTGTAAGAAGCTCTTTTATTCCGGAAAGCTCTAATACAGGAGAAAAAGCTTCGTCACGGCCCGGCTGCAAATCATTTACAACTGCGGCTCCCTGTGGAATTGAAATCACAGGTGAGAAGGCAATAACTTCACCCGCTCCACCTTTTACACAAACCAGTTCAACTTTTATATATTTTTTTCCCTTTGGAAGAAGCACATATTGTTCCTGACTCTGACTTGGAGTCTGTACTTCAAAGGCCTCCTCCGGCTTCTGGTCTTTTGGATCTGAAAAAGAACAGATTCTCAATTTAAGACTGCAGGAAGGATTATCTTCTATTTTGGCCGCATCTGTAGAATTAAGATTCCAGAAAACAAAGAGCCAGGCTGGATTTCTTAAAACACAGGATACTTGAGTTTCGTTAAAATTTCCGTTTAATATCAGAGGCTGCTGATCATCGCTTTCGGAGGCAATAATCATTTCGTCTTCTCTGTTATTTGATTCTTCAGCAAGTTCAAGAAGTTCTGCTATAAGGAAGCGTCTGTCCAGATCTTCAGGGACATCAACCCCATATTCATCTGCAAGCTGCACAAGGTCTGAAAATGAAAGTTTTTCAAGCGAAGCACGATTTATAGTATCTTCATTCATAATTACAACATAATCTAAAAAAAATTGATTAGTGTCAATCTTTTTTAGAAAAAAACTAAAGTCAAAAACACAATATCCGATAATAAAAGTGTTGGTGATAATATCGGGTGGGTAACGACATCCAGACATCTGATAATTAACTCCTATGTTTGCTTAAAAAAGATGAAAAGTGTGTGAGACTTTTCATCTTTTTTTTTGCTTTTAACCAGGTTTGCTATATTAAATTAAAGATTTGTCGTATAATTGCCGATATAATAAATGGAATAATATCGAAAAATGGAAACTATTAATATCAGTGCGCTTCGTGCAGGTATAACCTATACAAGCGACCTTATGGTAGACAGTTCATTCCTCATCCTGCCAAAAACTGCTGAAATGACAGATGAACTCATAAAAGCCCTCAGACAATGGGGCTTTGAGGATGTCATCAGCGAGGGGTCAATAAGTCTTGGTGGTGATATTGGCGTTTCCAAAGAAGCTGAAGAAGAAAACGAGCAGCAGAAAGAAAAAATCGGTGTAAATGTAAAGAAGGCCATTGAAGATTCAAAGCATTCCGCTGTAGGAAACAGTGATGCCGCAAGAATGGAGCTTGTACATTCGGTTTATGAAGAATACATGAATTACATTGAATCTGTATTTACCCACTATGCTACTCATAAAGAAATAGACCAGGATGAGCTTGCAGACACAGTTCAGGACCTCTGTATTTTTATTAAAGAACACAAACGATATATTTTACGCGTAAATGCGACAATTGAAGTTGAAAACAGAAACTTTTTGATTATTCATACAATGCGGACAACTGTTCTTTGCCTCGCTATTGCTTTACAGCTGCACCTTAATCTTTCAAAAATGATTGAACTGGGAGTTACCAGTATTCTTCACGAAATTGGTATGCTGCGTCTTCCACCACAGCTTTATATGTCTTCAAGAAAGCTTTCGGTGCGTGAAAAGGCACAGATTTCAAAACATACCCTGCTCGGCTATACAATCATTAAAGATTTAAATTTTGGTCTTTCTATTCAGCTTGGTGTACTTGAACATCACGAAAAAGAAAATGGAACAGGATATCCGCGCCGGCTCACAGGTGAAAAAATTTCTTCTAACGCAAAAATCATTGCCGTAGCCTGTACATATGAAGCCATATCTTCTCCAAGAAGCTATAAAGATGAAAAATCTACCTTCGATGCACTTCTTGAGCTTATACAGAACAAAGAACATGCCTATGACGGTTCTGTAATTAAAGCTCTTCTCTATACAGTTTCTCTCTACCCTATCGGAACCTTTGTATATCTTTCTAACCGCAAGGTAGCAGAAGTAATTGATACAATTCCTGATAATCCAAAAACTCCTATTGTTCAGCTGCTTACTGAAAAAGATACGGATGGTTCCTTAAAAACACTTCAGATTGGCGAAAACAACATCAATATTCTTCGTATCCTCACAAAGCAGGAAAAAGAAGATATTATTAAACTCGTAAAATCAAAATCTGCTTCGACAGAAAAGTCTAAAAATGCTTCGGATACTATTGAAGATATCGAAGAAGCGGCAGAGGTTATGGAAGAAGTAACTGCTGAAGTTACAGAAGCTGCTCCTGCGCAGGAGACACCACCTGCAGCTGATAAGGCTCCGGAAAAAAGCCCTGTTCCAGAAGCACCGGAAACAGCTCCGGCTAAACCTGCTGAAGCAAAGACAGAAACAAAAACACAGGAAGTTTCTGAAGATAATCCTGAAGGCACAGAAGAAGTCGATATCAGCATTTTCGGGTAGATTTTCGATCGTAGGCTGCTCGCGTAGTCTCGCAGCTTGAGCCATTTCGAGCGATAATCCTAAAACGACCCGCTATCGCAGCTCGTTTTTTAACGGATTTTCGATTTTAGGCTGCTCGCTAGTCTCGCAGCTTGAGCCGGAACGAGCGATAATCCTAAACTGGCCCGCTGTCGCAGCCCAGTTTTTAACGGATTTTCGATTTTAGGCTTAATTAAAAAACATCCTTATTTTTTCTACATCCTCGTGGAACTTTTCATCTATTACCGGAGGATGTTCATTAAAATATAAAATCTGATTTAATTCGTCCTGATTTTTTACTCCCCAGATAGGAAGCACACTTTCGTATTGATGAAGGAAACCGAAAGCAAGCGGGATATTTTCTATTACACCACCACACAAAGGCTGCATGGCAATAAAGCCGACATCATGCTCTTCACAAAGCTTTACAAGTTCTATTGTATCATCGCTGCTTATCATACTGAATGGAAACTGTATTGTTTCATAACAGTCTGAAAGTACAGCCTTTTTTGCAGTTTCAAAATTAGTGGTTACGACACCAATGTGAGCGGCCATTTTCTGTTTTTTAAAATCAGCCAGAGTATCGTAGATTTTATCTGCCCCACCCGGCAGCGGCAAAAACTTTTCAGTTTCAAGCTGATATAAGTCTACAGTGTCGCAGTGAAGTGTCATAAGACTTGTTTCCATATCACGCTTGATTTCTTCTGAAGTTTTTGCATCTGTAGTTGTAGAAAGAAATACGTTACGGCGGATATCATAGAGCGCATCTCCAAGCAGCTTTTCACTCTCCGGAGTTTTGCGCGAGGTATCAAAGAGATTTATTCCTTCCTCATAAGCCTTGCGAACCAGAAGGGCAACAGACTCGTCACCACCGGCCTCGGTAAGCTTCATGGCGCCAAAAGCTACGCGAGAAATGAGAAGATCTGTTTTTCCTAATCTAACGTATTCCATTTTTTCCTTTTGTCGGAGATTTGATAAAAAAAGAAAATGTGGGACGCAGGCAAAATGAAAAAGGGGGTCCCAGGGTCGCGATAAAATCAAGCGAAGCGAGATTTTATCGCAGGGGCACCCTGGGGGATTACTTTTTCAGTTTTGCCGTAGCTGGGACCCGCATTTTATTTTTTTATCTGATTACCGGCTTGTAATTTTTGATTGCTTTCTGGATAAAGAATACGAGGTCATCGAGGGCAACGCGTTCCTGTTCCATGCTGTCGCGGTAGCGAACTGTTACTGTGTTGTAAAGCTCGTTTGCAGAACCGTCTTCTTTCTTTTCCTGGATAGTGTCGTAGTCTACAGTTACGCAGAAAGGAGTTCCAACTTCGTCCTGGCGGCGGTAGCGCTTACCTACAGTGCCTGAAGTATCGTAATCAGTTACAAAGTCTTCCTTGAGCATGTGCTGGATTTCCTTTGCCTTTTCTGCAAGTCCGTCCTTCTTCATCAAAGGCAAAACTGCAACTGTGATAGGTGCTAAGCGTGGGTCAAGGTGAAGTACTGTTCTGTAGTCTTCAGGTTCACCAGCCTTTGCAACATTCTGTTCTTCATAAGCTTCGCAGAGGAACATAAGGAAGTTTCTGTTCAAACCGGCAGAAGTTTCAATTACATAAGGAATGTATTTCTTGTTTCCATCTTCCTGATCGATATAAAACATATCCTTCTTTGAGTATATCTGATGCTGTGTAAGGTCAAAGTCTGTACGGCTGTGAATACCTTCGATTTCTTCAAATCCAATCGGGAAGTTGTAAGTAATATCGTAAGCATCCTTAGCGTAGTGGGCAAGCTTGTCGTGATGGTGCCACTTGAGCTGCTTTTCTGGAATACCGTATTTGAGGTAGAACTGCCAGCGATCCTTTCTCCAGCGGTCAAAAGTTTCATCCTCTGTACCAGGCTTACAGAAATATTCCATTTCCATCTGCTCAAATTCGCAGGTACGGAAAATAAAGTTCTTGAAGATGATTTCGTTACGGAAAGATTTACCAACCTGAGCAACACCAAAAGGCACCTTCATACGGTTAGACTGAACAATGTTCTTAAAGTCTGTAAAAATACCCTGACAGGTTTCAGGACGGAGATAAATCAAATGGCTGTCGTCTGCGATTGGTCCCTGATATGTTTTGAACATAAGGTTGAACTCGCGAACGGCTGTATACTTGCGGTTTTTAGAACCACAGGTAGGACAGTTGATATTTGCATCGATGAAAGCTTTCATTTCATCGTGTGTCATTGTGTCTACAGGTTTTCCAGGATTTACATCAGGATTAGCTGCCACAAAGTCTTCGATTAATTTATCTGCGCGGTGGCGGGCATTACATTCAATACAGTCAACCATTGGGTCAGAAAAGTGATCGACGTGACCGGATGCCTTCCAGGTTGTGTGATGCTGGAAGATTGCAGAATCAAGACCAACTACATCATCGTGCAGCTGAGTCATGTAGTGCCACCATTCATTCTGAATATTTCTTTTGAATTCAACACCAAGTGGACCGTAGTCCCATGCACCTGCCTGGCCACCATAGATTTCTGAAGCCTGATATACAAAGCCTCGTCTCTTACACAAGCTGATGATTTTGTCTAAGGTACATGCGTGTGTGTCTTTTTCGTTATTTGCCATATTTATTACCTCACTTTACGACCCTGGCGTGGGCCATTTTTGATTTTTTCGCCACGACGCACCGGGTAAGGCCGCCAATGGCTTTTAAGTTGTAAGTGTGAGAGTATCATAAAAAGAGATTGTATGCAAACGAAAAGATTAAGCGTCTGCAGGCTTTTCAGCGTCTGCAGGCTTTTCGGATTCGGCAGTTTTTTCTTCTTCAGCCGGTTTCTCGGCTTCTCCTGCCGCAGCAGCAGGCTCTGCAGTTTTTTCATTCTCAGTTTTTTCCGGCTTTTCTGCCCCATCCCCTTCGAGAACTTCCTCTGCCTCTTCTACAAGCTCTTCTGCGGCTTCTTCCGCCTTAGCCTGATTCTGACCTCTGTTAGAATAATCTTCTACATCAGGCTGACCTGCAAAAACAAGCTTTTCAAAACGGTCCTGCAGCTGATCGAAAACATAATTTTTTATTACCTTTCTGTCATCCTGCCCTACATGCTTGGAAAAAAGCATAATGGAAACATACTTACTTGCATTTACCATCTTTGTATCAAACACAACAGAAGGAGTTACAATAGAACGCCTGCCAAGGGTAATGGAAAAGCTTGCCACCAGAGTATTTTTCTTAAGCACATCGCCATAGCTTGCGGGATAATAACAGACAAAACCAACCGATGAAATATTTACTATAGAAACCTGCAGCAGCTGGCTTCCATTTGCAAAATATCCGTTTATAGGAGTATCTTCAGAGCTACAATCCCAGCGCAGGTACTTTCTTCTTCCCTTTGCCCCGTTTAAATCAAGGATTCCGACAATTTTTTCAATAAGTGCCGAACCTTTAAACTCCGTAAGCAGAATAAAACCGCCCGGCAGCGAAAGATTCATTAAAAAACGTTCGTGCTGAGCCTTAGGAATTACCGCAGACATAAGTCCAACAAAAATAGTTTTAAGGACAGGCTCATTCTGAAAAGACTGAATAAAATTAAACCATTCATCATAGGACATTTCATCATCTATAAAGATAAAGCAGAGGGCATCCGGAAAGTGTCTGAGTGCAGTTTTTGTATAGCGGAAATCACTGATTATATAAACTTCATATTCGTGCTGCTTTAATTCAAGGTGAAGATAGTTTTCAACATAGAGCGGAGGATTAATAAAGAAAACCTTTCGGCCGACAATAGGATTTTCACATCTTGGAGCTGTTGGAACCGGTGCAGGTTCAGGTGCCGGTTCGGGAGTCTTGCTTTCAGCACTTTCCTCCGAAGCTGTTTCGTCAGCAGGTGTTTCATCAGATGTTTCAGCCTTTTCAGCTTCTGTTTGTTCAGCAGATTTTTCAGCTTCTGTTTGTTCAGCAGCCTCTTTCTGTTCTTCCTGTGGCAATTCTTTATCAGAAGCTGCTTCTGCCTGAGACACTACATTTTCAATGCTTTCTCTTGTTTCTGATTTTTCATCAGAAAGAATAGAATCGCTCATAAGATTTTAATCCTCTCATCAGGACATTTGTCAAAAAAAGCCCCGATTTCCTTTCTCAATTCTTCATTTCCTTTTTCTGCCGCATTAACAAATTTTGTCTGAACATAATGGGCAAATTGAAAGTTCATGCAAAAGTAGGTAAAAAACCTCTGCAACCGGGTTTTATAAAACTCCTTTGGCTGAAACTTTTCTATGTTGCTTATATAATCATAACATACTTTTTCCATATCTACCTCAATTTTTTTTTCAAAAGCAGAACTTATTTTGCTGAATATCCAGGGTTTTTGAACACTTGCTCTTGAAATCATAATACCATCCGCATCCGGACAAGCCTGAAGAGCCTGCTTCAGAGAGTTTTCATCCTTTACATTTCCATTAAGATAGATTTTTACTCCACTACCCTTATATCTTTCGCAAAGAGCCTGACAGTATTGATAGCGGGGCGGTCTTGTAAGCTTTTCCTTTTTCGTTCTTGGATGAAGTGTTAATAGCTTCACTCCATTTTCAACAAGCATATCGCAAAATGAAAAAAAACTTTTTTCTGTAAAATCCTCATCTCCAAGACGAAGCTTTACAGAATATCTTTTTTGACTATCCGGATTTTCCTGATTATAAGACTTTATAAGCTTACCCAGCTCACTAATCATTTCACGGCTTTCTTCTACAGGCCGCAGCATCCAGCCTATTCCAGCCCCAGTCTTATAAACATCTGGAGCAGAACAGCCCATATTGATATCAAGCCCTATTCCCGGTAATTCAATAAGTCTTTGAGCCGCAAGTACCATTTTTTCACAGTCATGACCGGTAAGCTGCCAGACAATTTTTTCCGGTACAGGATAGGGATCTATATAAAATCTCTCAAAGGGACCGTCATTCAAAAGGGAGCCCGCATTAATCATTTCATTAAAATATTCATCGCAGCCACCGAACTCTTCCACAAGAATTCTGAAAGCCGGATGCGAAATAGTTGCCATTGGTCCACAGATAAGTTTTCTTGTCATATTACAAATATTATAACAAAAATTCTTTGAAATATCCCGCATTTAGTATTATGATTATAGAACATAAAACAATTTTTATATGGAGAAAAACTATGTTTGAACGAAAAAAGTACAAAAATTTTGCCAAAAAACAGCTTGCAGGCCGCTGGGGAATTCCTATTGCAATAACAATTATAATTGCTTTGATTTCTACAGTTTTTTCAATTCCTGATGTTCTCAAACTTCAGAGAAGCGGATACTTTGCGGCAATTATCAGCGGAGACACACAAAGCGCTTTATCCGCAATTGAAGCAGCTCGCTCAACATCTTTTATAACAAATATTATTACTATAATAGTCAGCGCAATACTTGAAATTGCGGCAATTGGAGTATACATCAAAATGTCTCGTTCTCCAGAGCCAGTTAAATTTTCAGATTTTATTGAAGGCTTTAATAACTGGGCCCGTGCTACTCTGGGTATTCTCTGGCAGACCTTATGGACCTTCCTCTGGACCTTACTTTTCCTCATTCCAGGAATTATAAAGGCCATCGCTTATTCTCAAATGTTCTATATACTTGCGGAATATAAAGAAGTTTCCGTTACAAAAGCCCTGCGTATAAGTATAGAAATCACAAAGGGACATAAATGGGATTTGTTTGTAATGTACCTCAGTTTCTTAGGCTGGCTTATTCTTTCTGGATTTACACTTGGAATTCTTAACCTCTGGCTTACTCCATATATGAATATGACTTATGTTAACGCATATCACGCACTTATGAAGGAAGCACTTGAATCCGGCAGAATTAAACCGGAGGATTTATCAGAATGAAAAAAACAACAAAATCGGGGTTAATAGTTTTAATTCTTCTCCTTATAGCAATTGCCGGATACATTGTTTATTCAATTATTGATATAAATAAGACCGAATCAGGCAGCACCATTACCTCTTCGTCTGGCAGTTATAGAGTTGCAGAAGATTCAGATTCCTACGATTCTAATGTCGCAAGAACCTATAAAAGAGATTTTATTGCGGCCCTTTACATTGAAGGAACAATCGCAGAAGCAAATCAGAACTATAACCACAAGTGGCTTATGAATACCATTCAGTCACTGAAAAACAATGACCGCAATGCCGCTCTTGCAGTTTTCATTAATTCTCCTGGCGGAGCAGTTTATCAGGCAGATGAGGTTTATCTTGCTATAACTGATTATAAAACCACAGGACGTCCTGTTTATGTTTATCAGGGACCTATGGCTGCTTCCGGCGGTTATTACATTTCCTGTGCAGGAAATAAGATTTATGCAAACCGCAACACCCTTACAGGCTGTATTGGTGTAATAATGGGCTCTTCTTATGATCTTACCGGCTTATTTGATAAGCTTGGCATTAAATCTGAAACAATTCATTCAGGTAAAAATAAGAATATGCTCAATTACAACGAGCCAGTTACAGAGGAACAGCGGGCAATTATGCAGTCTATGTGTGATGAATGCTATACCCAGTTTGTTTCAATTGTAGCAAAGAATCGTGGCATTCAGTATGATACCTGCTGCAAGCTTTCTGACGGAAGACTTTATTCCGCAAAACAGGCTTTGGAAAACCGCCTTATTGATGTAATTGATTCCTGGGATAACATGCTCCGCGACCTGGCAGAAAATGAACTTAAAAAACCTGGAATTAAAGTACAGACATTTAAATATCAGAGAAAGCCTCAGGGCTTTATTGATTTAATGACAGGCAAAGCTCTTGAGCTCGAAAATGCAAAGGCTGCGGCAGAGCTTGGACTTCCGGTTGAAGTTATGAAATCAATCAATAGCGAAGACCGCTTTACCCCAATGTATTTAGCAACAGGTTATTGATTTCTGACAAGATAATACACAGCAGCCTTCTTACCGTTTACAAGCGTATGAAGGCTGTTTTTTATTTTAAAGCCTGCCGTCTGAGCACTTTCCTCCAGTTCATCCTTACGGGCAGAAAGAATTACAAGGCGGCCATCAGAAGCCAGCACCCTGTCAAAAGACTTAAACATCTTATCATAAAAAGCCTTTATATCAGCTATCTCTTCATAGTAGCCCCATGGCGGATCTGTAATTACCAGGCTGATTGATTTGTCTTCTATATGATTTAAGTTTAAGGCATCGGCAACGCGGCAGTCTAAAAGCCCTTCCGCCGCAGCAGAAAGCTGTTTACGGCTTTTTGTAAGCTCAACTTTTTCCTTTTCAAGGTCACTTACATAAAGCTTTTCAAAACGAAACTTTTTAGCAAGCTGGGTTGGAATTGAACCGTAACCACAGAAGGGCTCCAGTATAGTATCATCCTTTCTGATATCAGCAAAGCAGCATATAAAGTAAGCAATTTCAGGTCTGAGCTCGCCCTTGTTCAGGTTCTTTTCGGTAAACTCGCGCTTAGAAATTAATTCGCCGCAAAAAGCAAAGCCTTCCCTGCGGATAGAAAACCAGATTTCGTTTGTGGGAGAAAGCCGGTCCAGGCGGAGCTTTGAACTGGCAAGAACATAATCTTCTGCCCGGCGGGTCAGATTTTTATCAACCTTTGCAAACTGATTTTCCTGAACAAAGCGGATTCTGAAGCTTCCTTTATTTACCAGAAAATAATTTTTTGAAGAAGTTACCGCCCCGACCAGAGAATTAAAATTCAGCCCCGTCCCCTTCATTGTCTTGAGTACAAAAAAAGTATTATTGAAATAAATGATTTTTTCAAGCTCCCGGGAATCTCCGTCAAAGCGGTAATGCACCAGCCCATCCATCAGATTTAGTATTTTGATTTTTGGAAACCTCTTAGTAAGGTCACTTTCAACGACTTCTTGAAACCCGGTGATAAATGTTGATATGAATTCCGCCATGATTTATATTATATTTATTTTCTTTAGTTATTAATAGTAGAAATAGTTGCTCAAAAACCAAAATGCGTAGCAGAAAAAGACACAAAACTGCATCGAGCCGATACGGGAACGCCCATTCGACGGTAAAATACAGAGCGAAGCGTCGAGGCTCGCCCGCAGTTTTTGTGGATTTTTCAGCGAGAGCAATTTTGGTTTTTGAAAGAACTCTTTTACTTACTAGACACACAATAAGAAAATAAATATAATATAAAGATACACGCTATATGTTTAAATCGAGTTATTATAACTCCAGGAGGAAAATTGGCATACGTGAATAACCCAAACAACAAAAACAATGGACAGAGAATCAACGAAATGATTCGTGTCCGCGAGGTTCGTCTTATCGATGACGAGGGAAATCAGCTGGGCATTGTTGCAACATCAGAAGCCCTCAACATGGCAAAAGACCGTGACCTTGATCTTGTTGAAGTTTCACCAAATGCTAATCCACCGGTTTGTAAAATACTTGATTATGGCAAGTACAAGTTCGAACAGGAAAAAAAGCTCCGTGATTCCAAGAAGAACCAGAAAGTATTGAAGCTGAAGGAAATCCGCATGCAGCCAAAAATCGGCTCCGGAGATCTGGATACTAAGGCCAAGCATATACAGGAATTTCTTGACGAGGGTGACAAGGTTAAGGTTACAATCCGCTTCCGCGGTCGTGAGCTTGCCCACACTGAACTCGGCTATGACGTTCTGAATGAGGTGTTAAAGCGACTTACCTCGGCGTACAACATCGATAAGCCTGCCGCTATGGACGGAAGAAACATGTCGATGACAATCTCAGCAAAAGCCGCAAAATAAGGGGTTATAAAATGCCTAAAATGAAGACAAAGAAGTCAGCAGCTAAGAGATACTCTCTTAC
>OCTW011414123.1_pt1 | contig 17707 bp, 18 predicted proteins | sample 1539671 | NCBI WGS metagenome assembly OCTW01 (sample SAMN02144230, study PRJEB22623) | gut metagenome | biome: sheep rumen | host: Ovis aries | place: New Zealand
TGTCGGGAACTTCAGCACATGAGGTCAGCATCAACGATATACCAGTTAATAATACAATTAAAACTTTAATTCTTTTCATGTGATTAATCAGTTGCTGAATCATCGAAATCGCCCCCTTTTTAATGCTATAAATGTTATTTATTTATCATTCTCCGTTAAATTATTTTGTATAATTCACACCCGCCATTGTTATGCTAGCAGTATAAAACAGGTTCTAATAAATGTCAAGCATTTTGGCGCAAGGTGCTGTTTTTTGGCGTGAGCGAAAAACGTTTTAAAAAATAAAAGCATACCTGAATAGGTATGCTTAATGATAGCTAATGAATACTAGAAAAAAATTGAACTTGAATACGAGAAAAATTTGAACTACTATTGAAAACTAAAAACTAATGTGCTATAATTGTATTATTGTTTCTTCTCGCTAAACTTTTTTATTATTGTTACAAAACAGGATGCTTCTTTCTTGGACATTTTTGAAATCAAAGCAATAGCGTTCCATATTGTCATATGGTCGGCTATTTCTTTATCGATAAATTTAGAAAAATCTGTCTCACTTTCGCATCTGTTCAGTATATAGTCAGTGGAGACATTAAAATAGTTTGCGTATTTTACTATTACTTCCATACTTAAGTCGTTTCTACCTGTTTCGTAATGAGAAACCAATCCTTTGGATAGATTTAATGCAGATTCTAATTCGCTTTGAGTCAGTTTATTTTTCTTTCTTAAACTTATCAGTATAGAGCGTACTATTTTTTTATCAAAATAATCTTTCAATAAACAACCCCCTTCAAAAATACACTTTAATTATATAATAAAACACTAAATAATCATAGAAAACTATACTATTAGTATTCTATTTTGCTCATAGTCAAGCGCAATAATACAATTTGTATTTATCATGTAAACTTTCGGAGGATATAACTATGTTAAGAATTGCACTTTGTGACGATGATATCGATTTTGTTGAACTGTTTAAGGCCGTGATAAATACCGCCTTTCAGAACAGACAATTGACATATAATTTGAATGATTTTATTCGCTGCGATCTAATGCTTGACAGGCATAGTTCACACCCTTTCGACCTTATTTTTTTGGATATTGATATGCCTGATATAGATGGATTTGATGCGGCAAAAGAAATAACAAAGAAAAGCAATAATTGTTATATCGTATTTGTTACCTGCCATACCGAGCTTGTTTATGACAGCTTTATGTTCAGACCTCTTAATTTCATTGTTAAAGATCAAGAACAACAAATGCTTTCAAGACTTGACATTATTATTGATCAGCTGTTGGAACAAATGGTACAAGATGAAATGATCATATTGGAAAGTAAAACCCAAGGAAAGTCTTCATTTCCCTTGCGAGAGATCATATATATTGAAAGCAGCGATCATTATGTTTATTATCATATTAAAGGTGTTACTGAACCTATAAAGTCCAGAGAAAAGCTTTCTGATATTGAAATGCGGTTAGCACAAAAAGATTTTGTCAGGATCCATAAAAAATATATTGTAAATCTTCGAAATGTTTTTAATATTGATCTTTCAGGCGAAGCAGTGATCCTGAAAGATCATAATGAATTACCTATGAGTAGGAATTATAAAACAAATGTTAAAGAACTTCTTACTGATTATTTGAGGAAATCCCGATGACAGATGTTTTATGGATTATCATAGAGATCGCGGTAAATATATATCAAGGAATGATGTATGCGTATTTTATCAGTTCGTTCCTCTCTTTTAAAAAATCGACAAAGAAAAGTATATTTTATTTGTGCTGCGGCGGATGTCAAGCCGCATTGATCACAGCTTTCAATTATATTACTGTATTTGAAACAATAGCTACTTTACTATATGTTGCTGAGCTATTTGCCTTTGCCTGTATAATGCTTCGCGGAAACATTGTAAAAAAACTCTTTGCCTGTGTATTACCTATCTTCACGGCATTTGCGATTACTATAGGCAGTCTGAATTTCTTTGCGTCAATTAACAGAATGACGATCCCTCAAATTGTTACTGATCGGAGCTTGATTCGAGTAAGCCTTTTATTATCAATACAATTATTATATTTTATCTCATTTAAGCTGCTACTTAAGCTGTTTAAAACAGACAATAACCTTTTTGGGATCTATGATTGGAGCGTTATTATAGCAGTAATGACATCATCTATTGTAATTGCGGGTATTATGCATTATCTGTCTATTATAATTGAGAATGAAAAAGCAAGAGTTTTGATCAACGTTTCGATTTTGAGTATATTTGTATTAAATGCCTTTATACTCTACCTAGTTAATTCACTAAAAAAGAATAATGAACTGCAAAAAGAACTTGAAATTGTAAAGATGCAGGAACACTACCAAAGTCAGTATATTGATAATGCAAAACAGCAATACGAGGCAATGCGAAAGATCAAACACGATACGCAAAACAGTTTTTTGGCGATAGAAAAGCTTTTACGCGATCAGAATTACCATAAAGCATTAAGCATAGCAAAAGAATACACCGATACGCTGTCTTCATTTCAGACTTTTATTGATACTCATAACAGTATAGCTAATGCAGTCATCAATTCAAAGCTTTCGTATGCGTATGCAAACGGAATAAATTCCCGCTGCCTTTCAGTAAGTGATATAGACGGAATAAAGGACACTGATCTTTGCAGTATTTTGAGCAATACACTTGATAATGCCATCAATGCTTGTATGAAACTGCCCAAAGGATCTGATCGAGAAATATCAGTTGAAATTTTGTGCGAAGAACACACCTATTCGTTTATCATAAAAAACACAATAAGCGATTCAGTATTAGCAACGAACCCAGAATTACAAACATCAAAAGATGATGCCGAAGAACACGGATACGGTATTAAAATCCTTAATGTAATTGCAAAGAAATACAAAGGCAGAGTGGATTTTTATGAAGAACATGAACGATTCTGCTGTCGTATAGACCTAATAATATGATCTTATCCCTCGGAGTGATCTGAGGGATTTTTTTGCATCTTACGACAAAAAACAGCACGTTACGCCAAAAAGCTTGACATTAGATACGATTGGCATTATAATTTCGGCAAAGAGGGGTATTTATGAGAAGAATTGCCGAAATAATAGTATAATTCATGCTGAAAAATAAGGTCATTTCTTTAGAGCAAGATGTGATTGAATTTTATACCTATGGGACGGAAATAACAGTTTCTTCCATCTTGAACGTTGTGTTGGTTATGGCAATTGGATTGATTATTAATAAACCAATGGAAGCACTGTTATTCTTATGCGTTTTCATCTTTGTGCGTTCATTTACCGGCGGATTTCATGCTGATACTTATTTTCGGTGTAACCTATTAATGTGCACCTCATTTTCAGCTTTGGCTTGCATTAATCATCTGATAAGTGAGCTAATCGGATTTATGCTAATAGGTTCTATTCTTATTTTTTCTATTGTAATCATTGCTGTCTTTTGTCCAATTGAAAATGTTAACAAACCTATTCCGATAGAAAAAAGATTAGGATTAAAGCTCAAGGGAATTATTGTATGTATATTATTGTCAATAATATCTACATTATTATCTGCTGATTACAAGAAGTACTCAGGAATAATAATGCTGACGATATTTTGGATAGCAATTCTGGTGATTGCAGGAAAAATAAAAGGAAGGAGGATACAGTCATGAGATTAATTGCTACTCTCATCCAGAAGCTCACTAAGCACATGGGCATTGCAGCTTGTGGTGCAGCTTCGCAGTGGGGCGGTTATCAGACTAAGGAACCCAAGAACATTTTTAAGAAGTAAAATTCTTCTTGACAGACCGAGATGTTAAGAGCAGGCTGGAGGTTTGATTCCAATGGGTTATTCAGCAGAAGTCAAAAACAAGGAAAAACCTATACAACTTCCAATTCAACAATTACGTTTTCTTTATTAAGCTTGCAGCGAAGTACTGTTCAGTACAATTGGTTCTGTAGTCAATAACATTTGATAATAAAACAAAGATACTCCTGCTTGCTCTTATTATTTGTCAAGCAGGAGTATTTGTGCTTAATTAGGAAGAGATATACTATGATATAATATCTTTACTATAGTATCATCTGCTATGCTGCTATCGTTTTCCGGATGCAATGATTAACTATTCAACGATAGTGATAATCGCACCGGTTCTCAAATAACCGAAAGCAAAGATTCCAGCAACATATATATTTTATTATCTTTCATAAAAAGCTGTTATACTCTTGAGATAATAAACAATAGCGAATCGGTGCTTCAAGCCGAACCGCATAGAAGTTCAGTGTTATTGACATTAATTCGCACTAGTTTTGTATGTAAACGCAGTTACTGGGGATTGTTACTATGAACTTGAGCAGCAAAAGTCTTTATTTTCGTAAAATCATATTATTTAGCCAAATTTCATATATAAGCCTATAACATCAAAGAAGATAGATTTGATAAGAAAAGTAATTGAAATAAGTGTTAAAAATATTGTGCAGTTATAAGGCAATAAGAGGGATAATATGTTTTCTGCTTTTGATTTATCAATCTCTAAAAATCTTTTTAGAGACCTCAAGGATTATAACAACTATGGATATAATGGCATAGATCATTACAGCAAAATTGGAAAAAAAGAATCTGCAAAATTTAAAAAACCAAATTTAAACAAATATATTTCACGCATTTTAGATGACAATTCATTGAAAGCTGCAGATAGTGAAGACTCTTGGTTTCCCAATATTGAAGCTGATGTGTTTATATCACATTCTCACATAGATGAAGATTTGGCAATTGCATTTGCCGGTTTTCTTATTAAAGAAATGGGGCTTAAAGTATTTGTGGATTCGTTGGCATGGGGTAATATAGCGGATCTTCTTGAACAAGTTAACTCGAAATACAGTGATAAACGACACAATATGACAGGTGGCTTTCTGTACGATCATGAAAAATGCATCAAAGCCTCTCAGCATGTTATCATAATGCTTATGATGGCATTAAATAAAATGATTGATAGCACAGAGTCGGTATTCTTTTTAAACACAGCGCAATCGATTAATGCAATAGTTGGTGATTCCATAAGTGAAACATATTCACCTTGGATTTATGGAGAGCTAACATGTGTTAATAATATTCGGCGAAGACAATTATGCAGAAAAACAATATTATCCGAGAGCGTAAGTTTAAATTCCTCACTAATACATCAGGATTCTTCTCCTGAATTAGTTGTTTCGTATCCAGTAGATATGAAATCATTAACTAAACTTGAGGAAGCTGATGTTATCAAGTGGATGAAAAAATACAGGAAACACAAGAATTCAGATGTAAATCCTTTAGATTATTTATACGAATTACACTCAGAGGTGACAGAATATTATGGATTTTAATAATGAATGTATATGCCAAGAGCTTAATCAGATCCAAAGCTGCATAACACGAATGGCAAATAATTCTTTTTACATTAAGGGATGGCATATAACTTTATTAATCGCGCTTATTGCGTTCTTTTTCTCGAATGAAGATCCTAATTACATAGTTTTGTTTATTCTTATTCTGTTTGTTACATTTATGATGAGCTATTTGGATGCATATTACCTGATTCTTGAAAGAAAATACAGATGGAAGTATGAATGGGTCATAGCTAATAGGATCAAAGACGACTCTGATAGCATTAATAAGAATGATTTATTTAATCTTGATCCGAATAATCAATCTATGTGGATCGATGATCAAAATAATCCCGGAATGGAGGCTGCTCGAAAGAGTATTGAATGTAAGCATAAATCGTGGGTTAAAAGGTTGAGGTGTCATAGAGCTGAAATCAAAACTGCAATGACATCCGGCATTATGCTGATCCAGTACATTTTCGTCAGCATTATATCGATTATTGGCCTGACGATAAGTATAATCATACACTTTATATAATATTAACGAGTGGGGACTACAACGTATGAAACGGCTTTGTTTCGGCACATTGATTCAATTGATGTATCAGGCTAGAAGTAATGGAGTCACACAAAAAAGTATATGCGATAAAATATTTAAGGCATATGGTTGCGATATTGTAAAACACTATAATGACTCTTTATCTGCTCATTTGAAAAGTGGACATGACAATATACCTATAGAGGTAATTGAAGCCGCAAGAAGCATATCATTTAATGAAGCAACTATCGCTTTTGAAAAAAGCATTGTTGAATTGATCGCCGAAAACAATCAAAAGCAATTTGTCCGTGCGATTAAAGCTGTTCTCCGTGAGGACTGTACAATATCAGATGATACAATTATCGGGTATACAATCGGATATGAAAAGAAAAACATACTTACTTATGACAAGTTCGTTATGGCACCGTTGCTCGCCTCTCTGTTCAAATATGCTATTGTTAGTGTTTCAAATAAAGAATGCCAGGATAGCCTGAAAAGCTTTGAGAAAAACTTCTTAACTACTGTTGATCCAAGTGAAGCCATATTTATCGATAAATTATCATTGGATGAAGATGAAACAAATAAATCCGATGATTCGCAGCTTAAGAGAACACTGATAGATGAATCGTTCCACAGTGTTTTTCAAAAGGTGGATACTGTTACTGTAGCCGGAATAATACATCCATCAACTGCGAGTATTTACTGTGTAGATATAAACAATTGCAGACTCAGGTTTAATAGAGTAAAATCATATCTTGCTGACAATATTGGCACATATGTTTTTTCAAGAACGAAGGTTGATAGCTTTAAAAAAAGACCTGTTGGCGCGATTGGAACTCAAGCGATTATACAGTTTCAAAAGGCATATAATACCAGTTCTAAAACTCTCCTCGGAGAACTGATGTTATATGTTTTTCTTGAACAAGAACTAAATGCACCAAAAATCATGACCAAAATTGAATATGGAAATCATGTAGGTATTACAAGCAGAAGCGATGGTATACATCTCCTTTCATTAGATGAATTTGGCAGCCCTTTCAATCAAATTGTATTTGGAGTCTCTGATATTGATGGGGATCCGAGAATTGCTGTAGATATAGCTTTTGAAAGGATTGAACAGATTGAAAAAAACAGTGATAGTGAAATAAATATGGTAGAAAGCACTGCACAAAGCTTGATTTTTAACAGTGCTACGACGGAATATCTAAAAGATATAATGATTCCGAGAAAACATTATAAATCAAAGCCTGATATGGCTTTTGGTTTGTTTTTGGGTTACACACTTTTATTAGATCCTCCGGAAACAGATAGCTCATTATTCAGAAAAGCTGTGCCAACAAAAGTCAAGAAAGATGTTTCTATAATAAAAGATTATATTGTTCAAAAAATAAAAGAATTGCATTTTGAAGGATATACATTCCACTGTTATATTCTTCCGTTTAACGATGCTCAAAATGAAAAAACTAGTCTTATAGAAGAAATGTTGGAGGGTAAATAATGAATCATATACCTCGAAAAGCATCATTGGCAGAATCATTATACAGAGATATTGGCAAAAACGAATACTTAAATGAGATCTATGAGGCATTATTATACAACTATTCACTTATCCTTTTTTCTCTTGATCGCCCTCAAAAGCAGATACCGATAAATGACGCTTTACGTTTTGCTGACTTATTGTCCAAATCAACATATGCTCCAACTGCCGATAGAGATCATCAATGGGGACAAGAAATAGCAACTCTTCTTAGCCTCATCTATCCACAAAACGAACTGGTTAAATTATTTCTTGAATCTGTGCTGTCGGCTGTCGGCAATTATCGTGGCCTAAAATCCAAAACATTAGAGCGTTACAGGAACACAAATATTCTTGATGGAATTTTTTATGAGTTTGACAAAGTTACTCATCAAATTCCGGGAAAAGAAAAAGAATACTTTTTTCACGACCAGAAAGCAGTTTATGATCGATTAAACAGTCAGTATTTCAGTTACTCAGGTCCAACTTCTATGGGAAAATCGTTTGTCGTTCAGACTTACATAAGAGAAAAGATAAATAATGGATCAAATGCTAACTATGCTATAATCGTCCCTACGAAAGCGTTAATTAATGAAGTGCGTAGCAATATGTTTGATAATCTCCGTGAAGCATTATTTGCAAATAATTATAGAATTGTAAGTGCTATTGGAGAGATATATTTACAGCAAAATCATAACTTCATATTTATTATGACTCCCGAACGCTTGCATCATCTTCTGATCGAGCGCCCTCAAACAAGATTAAACTTTGTTTTTATTGATGAAGCTCACAAAATATCTGAAAAAGGAGGTCGCGCAACATACTACTATAAGGTGATTGATCAAATCAAGAAACTTGAAATGCACACCTCTATTATTTTTGCATCTCCAAACATTCCCAATCCGGAAATATATCTTAAAACTATTCCCGGATTAAAGAATGAAAAGCTTAATCGCATTGCATCTCGCTATACACCTGTCAGCCAATTTCGTTTTTTGGTAGATATTCCTAACAACAAGGTCTGTATAAATAATGCATATACAAAAAAGTTTGAAGATGTATTTAGGATTTCAACTGATGTTACTCTATCGAAAATAATCCATAAGGTCGGAAGAGGTAAACAGAATGTTGTGTATTGCAGTTCCCGTGACAAAGTTATCCACTATGCTATCGAATATGCAAAATCTATTTCTCAAATCAACAATACTGAACTAATAAATCTTGCGAAAGATATTAGGAATGACGTTCATAAAGAATGCTATCTAGCAGAGCTTGTTGAAAAAGGTGTGGCCTATCATGTTGGATACTTGCCTGCAAATATTCGTCTTCGTATAGAACAGGAATTTGAAAAAGGAAATATAAGAACCATTTTCTGTACAAGCACTTTGGTTGAAGGGGTCAATCTTCCTGCAGACAATCTATTTATCACAAGCTACAAAAAAGGAAAAGCAAATATGGACGAGGTTGAGTTTCGCAACTTGGTGGGGCGTGCGGGACGTATAAAGTATAATCTGTTTGGAAATATATTTTTGCTTCGTATGGACAATAGTATTAAAGAAAGGAAATATGAAGCTCTGTTGAATAATGATGTTCCACAGCAAAAGCTTTCTTTTGAGCTGGAGGAACTCAGAAAATACTATCCGGCACTGACTGAGGATCTTACCAAAGGCGATATAGAACTAAATAAATGTCGTTCTCAGGCATCTGACAAGGCTTTTGATACCGTAAGAAAAATGGCACTTATTATAACCAATGATTACGCATCAGGTTCTGAGACACCTTTGTCAAAAATGTTCTCTAATTATATAACTCCCTCACAAAAAGAAACAATAGAGAAAAATTTTCCTCTTGAGAAGACAAGTGATGATATTACTCTTTCCTATGATCAAGCGGATATGCTTAAAAAGGTCATACAACAAGGAGTGAAATACCCGACGCTTTCAGGAGAAAAAAATGGTGGTGATTATAAGACTCTTGTAGACTTTCTAGGGATGCTTAGTAAAGTTTTTAAGTGGTCTCAATATGAACACGAAACTATAGGGAGATCTGAAAAATCATTAACATGGTATGCTGTAATTTTACTTCGCTGGATACGCGGAAATGGTCTCAGTACCATTATCAGCAATGCAATAGACTTTAAGGAAAAACATCCAGAAACCGGAGTGTGGGTTGGAAATAATCAGATTTCAAATTACTATAATGGATCTCGAAGCCATATTAATTATGTTATAGCCGAAACACTTGGTGTGATAGAAAATGTGATTTTATTCAGCATATCAGATTACTTTCGTAAGTTTTCTATTGAATACAAAAACTACCATAATGTGGAGCATTTTGAAAATGATTGGTATGAATTTATTGAATATGGCACTACTAACAAACTAACTATTTTTTTACAACGTGTCGGATTCTCTCGAGACTCAGCTATTTTTCTTGTTAAGCCACAAAGCAAGACTAAATACATAATTCTAAGCAAAGATAAGATTAATATTCGAAATAGTGTCTTGGAATGTGGGAATAAAAGTGTTGAACTTGATGCAACCGAAATAAAGTATAATATGCCTGATTTGTTTGTTGACTGATTAATCAGATTGAAAGCCTTCTGCTTTATTTGCAGAAGGCTTTTTTATTGTTTCATAATTTGCCCATATATCTCCCATGTTTTTCCCATAATGCGACTATATCATTCAAAATCCGGTTGTTGTACAATAGAAATATAGAAATATTAATAATTCAAAGCCGATATGCATTAAGGCCGAGGATACAGAGATGGAACCGTTCGGATTTTCCGAACAGTTGCATAGCTTGTACCCTTTCTTTAGTGCGCCTGTTTCCGGCAAGCAGAGTCTGTGTGCAAGTCATGCAGGCTCTGTTTTTGTATCCTCCGCAGGGAGGATAACTATGTTTTTACAAGCAAAATGGCTGTCTCTGACAGCTGAATATCCATGATCTTCGTTTTGTCTTTTCATTCACACAACTTGAAAAACAAAACGGAGGTCTAAAAATGAAAGATAACAGAATAATAAAGGCAGAGAACGTGTATAAGGCAATCGAAAAGCAGGGCTATTATTATATCCTCGCAGAAAAGTACTACGGAGAAGAATACATCGGACCGAAATATATCATCGCTACCGATGATCCTGATTTCAAGGAAAAGAAACCTGCACTTGCAGATATGATCATCGTTCCGGTGGAAAAGTTTCTTAAAATGGCTGAGGTAATCAGTGAATCAGTCCTTAATGACAGGAGAGAGTGTTTCAGACAGACATACCTTCACAATGACGATGGTTATTATGAAGATGTGTCGGATTCAGACAATGAGATTCGTAGCCCTTTGAAAATAGAAGGTATGCCTCGGGATCCAGTTGCCGATGCAGCCGAAGCAAATATGATGAGAGAGTGCTTGCTGGCAGCTATAGACTGTTTGAGTGAACCTGCCAAGAGAAGGTTATATGCTTACTATTTTATGGGTTTGACATATCGTGAAATCGCAGCTCAGGAAGGTGTTGGAGATAAGACCATCAGGCAAAGCATTGGTGGGGCGATAAAAAAAATGAAAAAATTTTTGTAAACACCCCCCTCAAAATGCCTCTCCCACTGCCTCTATAGTAGAGGGGTACGAAAAGAGCTCCTCGGAAGCAACTTGAAAACTGAATATCAGCTATACAGATACGTTAATCCTGCAGCCGGTCAACATCTCGGTAGCCCATAGAGCGATACGCCAAGACCCCGAAAGGGAGAGCGAACAATATCGGCTCTAAAAACGGAACAGCTTTCCGCTGGCGATGAAATGCAGGAGGATAATGATACTTCCGTCCAGCCATAGACTCAACCATTGGGGGCGGCTCTGCGAGATCCGCAGAGGGGTGAGAATCCCATGAGACCGGTACGCTGCCGGTCGTCTGTATAGTTCCGACATGACGGGCATCGAGGATAAATATCATGAAAAGGCAAAACGATAATCGGCGGTTTGCTCCTTGCAGACCGCCGTTATTATACATACTAAAACAGGAGGTAATAACAAATGGAAAAAGGCAAAAAGAAAAAGGTGTTCCTTTCGGAACCGATCAACAAAGAACTCAAATGGATAGACGAGATAGAGGATAGATACATCCGGGACAGGTTACGGAAACTGGAGAATCAGATATCCCTCACCTATACTTATTTCATATACCACGACTATACCGTCAAGGAGCTTGCGAAGATATTTGAGGTCACGGAGCAGCAGATCATCATCTGGATACTGATAGGTGCCTATACCTTAGACGGGGGAGAATTTAATTTCGGAATGGGGATAAACCTTGATGAGAGTGTAAAGGACATTCTGATGTGCAGATATCCTGAGGACAAAGAAACCATACCGTGCCACCGATGCGTATGGGCAGACACACGAACAGGACAAGTAATCTGCTTTCGCAATTGCAGAAGATTCAATTGTTTTCAGTCCAAATAAAGGAAGGAGAAAAAGCAATGGTAAAACGCGGAGATATCTATTTTACAACACTTGAAGATGGCATAGGTTCAGAACAGTCAGGCCGTCGTCCGGTGATCATCGTTCAGAACGACCTCGGGAATCTTTATTCCAACACGGTAATCGTGGTACCGGTCACTTCGGCAGGCAAAAAGCCAATGCCGACTCACGTTAAGCTCGGCAGAGAATACGGGCTGTTCCGTGAGAGCATTGCTCTTGCCGAGCAGATCATGACGCTTGACAAACGCCGTCTCGGAGAGTACGTCGGGCAAATCGATGATATAAAGATGGTTGAGATAGACGATGCTCTAAAAGCAAGTCTCGGAATTGATTATTGATGAGGGGGAAATGAAATGATATAGTTTATAGCAGGAACGGTCTTAGGCGGTATAGTCGGAGTGGTTTCAATGTGCCTTTGCTTTATTGCTGGCGAAGCCGACAGAAAGAACGGAATGAAATAAAGGAGGTCGCAACAATGGAAGAAAACAAGGTCGTATTACTTACTATTCGGGAAGCCGCTGCAATGGTCTCCGGGCTTTCTGTGTATCAGGTAAGGCTGATGATAAAGAACGGACAGATACCGTACATTAAGGCGGGAACAAAAATCTTCATAAACAAAGCGATACTGCTTAAATATCTCAGCGGAGAAAACTGATAACAATCCAAGTCTGAAATGATAACTCTTTTGTATTCGATAGATATATGCTATGTTCTATGGTATACTTGTCGCTAAGCCGATCAAGGATCGGTACAGAAAGGAAGTGAACGCCGAATGGCTAATATCGAAAAACGAGTCAACAAAAATGGTCAGGTCACCTCGTACCGTATCAGAGTATACAAGGGTGTTACGAGTGACGGCAGGCGAATGAAGCCGTACATCAAGTACTGGACCCCGGAGCCGGGTATGACTGCCAGGCAGATCGAAAAAGAGGTAAACCGTATCGCAGTACTGTTTGAGGAAGAAATTGAGGCCGGCAACGAGGTAGTCAATCAGAACATCAAGTTCAAGGATTTCATTCCGCAGTATATGGAGATCACAAAGGTGAGGATGTCACCTCTGACCTTACAGTTTTATGATAGGATAATCGACCGGCTGCTTATACCGTACTTTGGAAACAAGAGACTGCAGGATATCAAGACGGCTCATGTTCAGGGCTTTATCAATCACCTTATGGAGATAGACCCCGAACACGCATCAGCCACTAACGATACGGACAAGCTCTCGCCAAGCACAGTAAGAAGATATCTGACTGTTCTGCAGTCTATCTTCAAGCAGGCAGTCAAGTTAGAGATCATAGCGAACAATCCTGCAAAAGGAGATAAACTGACGATACCGAGAGTAGTGAATCCCAAGATCGAGATATTTACAAAAGCGGAGGCAGCAGAGATGCTGAAATGTCTGCAGGAAGAAGATCTGATGTTCCAGACCTTCATACAGCTTGCGATCATAACGGGAGCAAGACGAGGCGAGCTTGCAGCTCTCAAATTCAGCGACTTTGACTTTGATCGCTGTCAGCTGACAATATCACGAGCTGCTATCAAGCTAAAAGATCAGGAGATCTCCATCAAGCCCCCGAAGGATTATGAGATCAGAACGGTAACGGTAAACAGGCACTGTATTCAGCTTGTAAAAATGCTCCAGGAACAGCACGAAGAAGATAAGCAGCGGCTTGGTGACAGGTGGAAGGGTGATGACTGGGTATTCACTCAATGGAACGGTGAGATCATGAACCCACAGACACCGACCAAGCAGTTCAGACACTTCCTCAAGAGACACGGACTCAAGCACCGCAAACTTCACAGCCTGCGCCACACATCAGCAACGCTGCTTCTTTACGGCGGCGTTAACATCAGACAGGTACAGGCAAGGCTCGGACACTCCGAGATCGAGACTACGCAGAAATATCTTCACTACCTTTCAGATGCCGATGCTGAGGCGGCGAATATCCTCACCAACATGATAGAGGAAGATGAAAACCATCACATCGACATTGATATGGCGCTGTGAGTTGGTAAGCAAAGAGAGCAGGGCAAACGAACCCTGCTCTTTTTGCGGTTTACATAGCTCGAAAGTGCAATGGTGCCCAAATTGGTGCCCAAGCATCATTTTTGAGCAAAATAATAGTTATAGCACATATTAGCAAACAGCGCATATATGCTATATAATCGCCTTGCCAGAACGTGTGTTCGCAGTTGTGACCTCTACCATAAGGGGGTAGATACCTCATGTGCGAAACATATCAAGTTATATCACAAATAAGCACATAAGCAAAACAGCCTTCGTGAAGCCACGAAAGCTGTTAAATCGCTTAAATACGCGCTTTTTCGTGTAAATTTGGGAAGGAGGTCCGATGCGATGCCCCGGTCAGAATGTATGAATATGAACCTCGAAACGATCAGCCGAGCAAGGGAAATAGCAAAAGACATCCGCACGCAGTTCTGCAAAAAAAGACAGATTTTTCGGGATTCTTACGAAGCCCCGAAAATGCACGTTTTTCAAAAAAATCAAAATGGTGCCCAAGATGGTGCCCAAGACCGGTTTTACAAAAGAAATACGCTGTCTCAGAAAACTCTGAAACAGCGTATTTACGCGGTTTGTGCTGGTCGGAGTGACGGGACTTGAACCCACGGCCTCTACCACCCCAAGGTAGCGCGCTACCAATCTGCGCCACACCCCGATTGCTATAATATTATACTACAACGGAAACCAAAAGTCAAGCCTTTTTTTGAATTTTTTTGATTTTTTTCCTTCTTTTTTCACAGCCCGTGCCGACCAAGCACTCCCCTCTCGCTGAACACCGCGCATTTACGCGGTTTGCCGACTTGCTCAAAAATTCCCCGCTGCCTTGACTTGTCTGCGTTTTTGTATTATCATTGTCTCGGGAAACAGCCGCGGGTGAAATATTTCCCCTGCGGCTGCGTCTTTATGGGTGAAGGGCGGTGAGAGCATGGACGACAAAGAGCTTATCAGACTTTATGAGAGCCGCGACGAACGCGCGATCGTCGGGACAGCAGAAAAATACGGCAGCTATTGTCGGAGCATTGGCGCCAATATCCTGCACAGCAGCGAGGACTGCGAGGAGTGCTTCGACGACGCTCTGATGAAGCTCTGGGAGAGCATCCCGCCCGAGAAGCCCCGCGACCTTGGGGCGTATCTGGCAACAGCCATGCGGAACCTCGCCCTCAGCCGATACAGAAAACGCACCGCACAGAAACGCTCGGGAGATCAGGTAGCACTGGCGCTCGACGAGCTCTCGGAGGTGCTCCCCGACAGCTCGGACGTCGCGGAGCAGCTCGATGCCGACGAGCTGATGCAGGGCGTGAACGAATTTCTGCGGAGCCTGCCCAAGAAAAAACGCCTGCTGTTCGTGAGAAAATATTTCTATCTGGACAGCCTGACCGACGCCGCCGAATACAGCGGCATCGACAGCAAAAAGGCAGCCGTCACGCTTTTCAGGATAAGAAAACAGCTGGCGCAGTATCTCGACAAGCAGGGTCTGCTCTGAGGAGGGAACAAAATGGATGATAAGAATATGATGTTTCTTGAAGCAATGTCGGGGCTCGACCCCGTGCTGATAAGCGAGGCCGCGGACAAGCCAAGCACACACCGCACCCGCCTTGTTCGCAGGATAAGCCCTATGGCGGCGGTGGCAGCGGTGCTTGCCGCAATAGCCGTATCTGCCGGCAGCGCCTATGCGGTGTCGGTGTATGTTGAAGACCGCGCCCGCTCCAAGCAGACGATAGTCTCCAACGAATACAAAAAGCAGCGTGAAGCCGCAGGCATCGACCATGGCTTTGCCGATAACGAATTCATCACTCACTACTCGGACTACAACACCACCGATGTTTACAACAAGACCGATCTCAAGCCCATAGTCACCGAGAACGAGCACATCAGGCTCACGGTCGAGACCTGCCTCGCGGACGAGTATATCGTCGAGGGCATAATGACCATCGAGGGGCTCGACGACGAGGGCAAACGCTACATTCGCAGCGACCTTGCTCTGACCGATGAGGAGTTCAGGCAGCACATGAACGACCCCGAGTTCTCCACCTGCTTCCCGTTGCTGCCCGTCAGGGACGAGGACGGCAAGTGGCTCACAACAGTCACCTACAATGCAGATGTCATGTTCGGCACAGAGGACGGCAAGACCTCCTTTACCTACCGCCTGCAAAAGGATCTCCTGCCCGAAGGCAAGCGAAGCGGAACAGCCCATGTTATGCTCCTTGACGACTCCACAATGGGGAACGGCGGCACAGACAGCCTCCGCGGCGGCATCTTCGAGGGCATGAGCTTCGACCTGCCACTGGATCAGAACGTGGGAAGCGTTCTCCTCACAGCCGACGACGGCTCACAGATCACGATCTCCGAGCTCTGCTTCTATGGCGAACACACCGACGGAGACTACCATTCACCCGACGCTCCCTTCATTATCAAGTACCAGATGGGAAGAACCGTAGTTTACACAAACGACCGCTTTGACTGCGAGCCGGACACCGATCAGGGCTTTGTCGAATACAATACCTCTTCCCTCAACTGGATGGGCGGCACAGTCATAGACATCGACGCCCTCTGCCGCGTCGAGTACAAGGGAAAGACATATACCCCGCGTTAACCGGATAAGCTGCTGTAAATACACAAAACGGCCATCAGCCGGAGCAGACACAGCAGGAGAGCGTTTGTGCTCCCCTCTGCCTGCTTCGGCTGAATGGCCGTTATTATTATCTTACAGCAAAGCGCTTCACGCCAGCTTCATCACGTTGAGCAGCAGCAGCCAGCTTAGCCCGTAGTAGGTAACGACCGCAACAAGGTCGTTGACCGTGGTTATCAGCGGCCCCGAGGCAACTGCCGGGTCGATCTTGATCTTCTTGAAGAACAGCGGCACCAGCGTTCCCACAGCGCTGGAAATGAGCATCGCCATCAGCAGCGACGCACCGATGCAGCCCGAGACCGCAAAGGAGAAAAGTGCTCCCCTCTGCTTGAAGAACATGATATACAGACCCACCAGCGCAAAGGAAAGCAGCCCGAGTATCAGGCCGTTGCAAAGGCCGACGCGCATCTCCTTGGTGACAAGCCTGAACTTCTGCGCCGCTGTCAGCTCCTCGTCCGTCAGGACACGGATAGTCACAGCCAGCGACTGCGTGCCGACGTTTCCCGCCATGTCAAGTATCAGCGACTGGAACGCCATGATAAGCGTCAGCTTCTCGATGACCCGCTCGAAAACGCCCACAACTCCCGAAACGCACAGCCCCAGACCCAGCAGAGCCAGCAGCCACGGCAGGCGCTTTATCATGCTGTGACGCAGAGGCTCGTTCAGGTCTTCCTCGGCGGTCAGACCCGCAAGCCTTGCGTAGTCCTCGCCCATCTCGTCGTCGATGACCTCGATAACGTTCTGCGCGGTGATAACGCCCAGCAGCTTGTTGCTGTTATCCAGCACGGGAATGTAATCCTCCGAGTAATCCTTCAGCCTCTCGATACAGTCGTCTATCTCCTCGTTCGCGTAAACATAGGGAAAGGACGTCGCGATAAGGCTCTCGAGGGGCACCGTGCTCCGGGCAGTGATAAGGTCTTTAAGATCTATCGCCCCGTAAAAAGCGCCGTCCTCGTCCACAACAAAGATCGTGGAAATATTGTCGTTTTCCTTGGCCTGGCTGATAAGCTCGTTCATCGCCTGCTTCACGGAGAGGTTCTCGCGGATAACGATGCAGTTCGCGGTCATGCGGCTGCCTATCTCATCCTCGTCAAAGGAAGCCGTCAGGCGTATCTCCTTCCTGACGTCCTGCGGCAACAGCTCGATCAGCAGCTCCCGCTTGTCC